>Ga0213875_10001413_pt1 | contig 15616 bp, 17 predicted proteins | sample BarmaccomBMRX_R8_FD_160105 | JGI IMG/M metagenome (GOLD analysis project Ga0213875, IMG submission 160105) | Root-associated microbial communities from Barbacenia macrantha in rupestrian grasslands, the National Park of Serra do Cipo, Brazil - RX_R8 | ecosystem: Host-associated > Plants > Roots... | reverse complement strand
GCAACGACGAGACCACGCCACGGCACACATGTATCTTGACCAGGCTGTCGGTGCTGGTCGTCAGTTCGGTGATCCCGCCGCCGAGGGGCTCGCCCTGCTCCGAAAGAGCTTCGTTGCTCTCTACGGGGAGCATGATCCCCAAGCCGGACTCGATCTCACGGCGCGAACAGCCGAAACGACCAAGAACATCAGCCACGTCCTGACGGGCCTCGCTGAGCTGCACGCTGCCGAAGCCCACGCCATGCTCGGTTCACTCAGGCCATGCGAGGAAGCCCTGACACGGGCGGAAGCCCAGTTCGAGCAGATCGACGCAAGCGACGCCGCTATTGACCTCTACTCGCCGACGCAGTTCGGTCGTCTGGCAGGCTCGTGCTACTTGTTCCTTCGTGACGCCAAGCGGGCGCAACCGATCCTTGAAGAGACCGCAGGGGAACTACGCGACCGCTCCAAATCCCATGCCATCGTGCTCGGCAACCTGACGCTCGCCGCAATCCGGCAGGGCAACATCGAAGAGGCGGCCGTCCGACTCCACGAAGCGATCGACGTGATCGAGCTGACCTGGGGTGGTGGCGGGCTGAATATCGTGTTCGGTGCAGGTCGTGAACTTCGGAAGTGGCGCTCGCTGCCGGTCGTCCATGAGGTCTACGACCGGCTGCTCGGGCTGATCGCGGCGGCGTAAGGAGCTGAAGTGACCAACGTGGACGTCGACCAGGCGAAGCAAGAGGTCCGGGAACGGGTCTGGACGCTGCTCGAACAAGCGCACGCCGTCGCGCCTGGCGTCCACGGTCGCATTCCAGCCTTCACTGGTGCCGATCAGGCCGCTGAGAGACTGTCCGTGCTTCCAATCTGGGAACGAGCCAAGGTGATCAAGGCCGTACCCGACAAGGCCCAACTTCCCGTACGAGCCCGCGCACTTGAAGCAGGCAAGCTCGTCTACATGGCCGTCCCGATGCTGGCCGACGTCTTGCCGTTCTATCTGCTCGACCCGAAGGCGCTCAGCGTCCCGCCGGCCGAAGCCGCAGCCAAGGAAGTCGCGGCTCGCGTCGCCCGGAAGATCGGCGTTGACGAGATGCAACCGGTTGACCTGGTGGTCTGCGGCAGCGTAGCGGTCAACCGGGAAGGCGTACGGCTCGGCAAGGGTGCCGGGTACTCGGACATCGAGGTTGCCCTACTACAGGAGGCCGGGCTCATCGGGCCAGAGACAACGATCGTGACCACCGTGCATTCGTTTCAGGTGGTCAACGAGCCGCTGCCTGAAACAGAGCACGATTTCAGCGTGGACCTGATTGTCACGCCGGATGAGGTTATTAAGTGTGGTCCTTCCAGGCGACCCATTGGCCTTGTCTGGGAGCATCTGAGCCGAGAAAAGATTGCGGCGATTCCTGTGTTGGGACAAATGGAGCGGGCTGGCCGTAGCTGAGTGCTGCGCGTGGCGTCTCCTACGAAATCGACCTCATCAAGCAACATGCAGTGATCAAGCTTGTTGACCCTTGAACGTCCTGCGAGCTGCACAGACGCAGCGAAAGGAAGATCGCAGCGGGGATCAAGTTCGAGCATTGACTTTATTCGAGTTTCGTTCATAATCGCCCTCTGGAAATTCAAGAGAGTTTTCGCTCCTTACCAGAGTTGGTGATATGAATGCCCCGAGACCCAGAACTCGACCGGCTTAAAGCTGCCCAAGATGCCGCGTTCCAACGCAAGCAAGCGGCATACCAAGCACAGGATCAAGCCTGGCAACGGCGCTCAGCAGCTCGTGACGCGCTCGACCGAGCACATCAAGAAAGACAGCAAGCGCACGATGTCATGGATGCAGCCTGGCGGGACTACCAGCTAGTTCGTCAGAGTAACGGCCCACGTATCGATGCGCTTAACCGTCAGCAAGAGAGCGCTTACCAAGCAATGAGGGATGCGTTCGATCGAGCATCAGCCGCACATGATGCACGAGACGGAGCTTCAGCTCGTGCTTACGCCGACGAAGGCCATCGCCACAAGCAAGAGTCCCAGGACTGCGTAACCGAGCGGCGGCGACTCGTCCAAGAGATCCGCGACGCCAAGGCTCGACATGAAGCAACTCGTCCCGCCTTCGAGTACGCCAGAGGTCAATTCGACCGAGTCAAGCGCGATTACGACGACGCCAAGGCCGACCACGAGCGCAAGCAGGCCGAATTCAAGAAGGCCAAGGCTGAGTTCGACCGAGCCGTGACCGCATTCAAGGAACGGCGAGAAGCTGGGCAGGCGGCAGCCAAAAAGGTGGCCGCGAAGGGACGTCAGGAAGGCCGCTGGTACAGCAAGTACCGTTCAGATGACGGAACGATTCACGTTATGTTGGACCGGGACGGCAATCTGACCAACCAATACCCGCATGTGCACGTCATCCACGATGAGCCAGGCAGTGAGGTACGAATCCATGTCACGCTTGGTCCTAGGAGACACAGCGATCACGAGGTCTTGCCGGGTACCGCGAGCGGCAACGAGGTGAACGCAGCGATCGAACGCGCGCTCAGGAAACTACGGAGATACTGAGCCAACCGAGGGCCGCCCACCATTCGGGCTGGGCGGCCCTCTATGCCCTACCTTGCAACCCAATAGAACTTAACTCATAATTTCAAATATCATGCCGAAGTACTACCGTGGACACAACCGCAATCACGCCGCCTTCTGGGTGCAGTTTAGAGAGCTTCCATATGAGAAACGGTTTGCTGCATTCATTAACTTCTTCCGGGAGATCGAGGATGAAGTCTACCTAGGAAAATGCACGCTACGGGAAGCTGGCTATGCTCTAGAACCGGGCGAATACGATGATGCGCTGCGTGGGAATCTACACGGTGCCGACATGCTCGTAGCTTGCGATTTAGCATCAGAGCTTGCTGGCTGGGTCTTTGAAAGCCGTGAAGAGGCAGAAGAGGACTGGGGACAGATCGAGTTGATTATGGAGAAGTATTTGTGAGTGGAGCGGAGGGCGGCCATGCAGACCGCCACTCCGCTCCGTCTTGGGTTGAGCCTCCGACCTCAGCCGGAAGCCTCGTCACCCTTCCGCCGACTCCTGCCCGTGGCTGGCGCGTCAGGCCCAGCTCCGCTCGGGGCTTCCCCTTCGGGCAGCGTCCCGAGCAGCATGGCCCTGGTACGGGCCATCTGCGCTTCGGCTTCTTCGAGCGCCTTCTGGACCTTGGCCTTGAAGTCTGGAGCCTCACGGCGCAGGGCCATGTGGTTCTCCAGCGCCTTCATCATCAGGTCGGTGAGGGTGATCTCATCGACCTGAGCGACCATGGTCAACTGCTGGTGGAAGTCGGGCGACACGCGCACGGCAAGCGTGCGCACGTCAGTCCCTTTCGGCTCCGCCATAGCGGATCGCCTCCTCGGTGCGAGCGGCTGGTCATTCCAGAGCGGGAATGACGACAACAGCCGCATGACAACGAGGAGGGGGATGGTTGTAGGGCTTCGCCCTACAACACCACATCGCTCTCGACCTCGTTACCCCATACATGCCAACCCAGCCGCTTCCTCCGGGCAAATAGTTCGAGGTATGGTCCTGGTGAGCACCGCTCGATAACGGCGTACTGCTCCTCCGGCTTGTGGCTATGATCTTGCCGGGGCGCGAACAACCACGACGGCTGAGAGCGGAACTGGATTGGCGCTTTGCCACGAGTGCCAAACAGCAGGTGTTCGGTATTGTTACGCAAGTAGTAGCTGCCGAGACCGAGGCCGGGCTTGACCCAGGTCAGCATGGAGCGGTACTCGAAGCCCCAGGCTTCCATGACGGCCTGACCAGTGAAGATCGTCGCATTAGTGACCCAGAGCCAGAGATGCGCGTCACCACGCGCGAGGTTGACGACTGGTAGCTCAGCGATCTTGTCTACGCTCATGAGTGGGTAGTGCTGGGATGCGCCTTTGCCGCCACGTTGGAGTACTTCCCAAGGTGGATCGGCAAGGATGGTTGAGTAGCACGTGCGTTCAGTCTCAGGTTGTTCGTCTGCGCGCGTTACATCTCTGAAGTAGAGCTGTACGTTGGATGTCGATTCGAGATTCGTACGAATAAGATGTGTCATTCATTGTTGCTCCTATGTTAGGTATTCGAGTAGGTCGGAAAGGTCGAGCCCGAAATCTGCTCATGCGAAAAGACAGGCTCCGGGCTCGATACCACTCAGCCAGTGCGTTCCGTATTTCTGGACCACATTCCGGGTTGCCCTTTAACACCGCGCTCGTGCAGCAGCTTCTTGACCGTCGTCAAGCTGATGCTGTAGCGCGTGGCCAGGACATGCTTCGCGGTGCCTTGCTTGAAGCTCTCCACGATGTCGGTAATGTCCGCTTCGGTGAGCCTGGCACGCACACGGCGTTGCTGGGGGATGCGGACGTATGACTGAGCCTCGGGAGAGGCCGAGTCGTCCACGCTACTGACGGTGCGCGAACGGTTACGTTTTAGATAGTCGGCAAGCGCGGGGTTCAGCCTGAATCCCGCCACCCCGACCGAGGGGTTTCCCCGGCTCACGGCGTGGTGAAACGGTAGCCGGCGTCGAGGAGCTGCGGCAGCCAGATCTTCAGTGCCGCGACGGTCTGCGAACGGTTCCCGCCGCCGTCGTGCTCGAGGATGATGGAGCCGGTGCGGGTGTTCTTCGTGATCGTTCGGACGATCGCGCGGACGCCCGGGCGCGACCAGTCCCGCGGATCCACGGACCAGGCCAGAGGCGTCAGCCTCTCCCGCGCGCAGTAGGTGAAGACGGCCGGTGACCAGAACCCGTAAGGTGCGCGGAACATGTTGGGCAGCTGCCCGGTGGCGGCGTGGATCGCGTCGGCCGCGCGTGCTATCTCGTCCTGCACTCCCACGGCGGTCATGCGCGCCAGGTCGTAGTGGTTCCAGGTGTGGTTGACGATCATGTGGCCCGCCGCCGCGACCTCCCCGGCGACCCCCGGGTACGCGGCCGCGTTCCGGCCGACCATCGAAAACGACGCGGTAACCCCGTACCTGTGCAGAACCTGCAGGACCTGCGGCGTGTAGACCGGGCTCGGGCCGTCGTCGATGGTCAGCGCCACGGTCTTCGGCCCGTCGTTGACGTCGTACATGGGGTGCCCGTAGGGCAGCCTCGGCTGCTCATGCTGGGCGGGGCGTGCGGCGCGGTGGGCCAGCCGCTGGTGCCCGGGCTCCGGAGCCGGATGGCTGTCGCGCGCCGCGGGCGGCGCGCCTCGCCCGCCCGCCGCGTTGGGTGGCCGCTGCTGGCCGCCGTGCTCGGAGGCGATCGCCGCGATCGTGGTGGTGAGCAGGACGGCACCGCCGGCGACGAGCACCCGCCGCCGCGATACCCGAAGACGCTCGCCGTCCCCCGGCCGCCCCGCGCGACGCGGATCGCGATCGGCCTGCATCCGCATTTCCCGTTCGGTCACAACCTATACAGACTTCGTCTCACATTAAACGGTTGACGGCGGTCTTCGCACCAGGCACGCCGTGGGCGATTCAGCCGCGTGACCAGGGATTCTGCCGAGGCAATCAGCCGAGGGGAATCGTGCCCCTCCGGGTCAGCTCCGCGTGTTCGGCGGCCTGGACGCCGGGATCCTGCCCGGCCCGGCCGCGGAACCTGTGCGCCGTCACCTCGCCGCGCCGGTAAGCGCCGATGGCGTCGGAGGCCGCCCGCAGGTCGACGGGGCCGTAGTACAGCCCGTGCGGGAGGATGACCAGGTTGGCCGCGAACTTGTGCCCGCCCACGTGGGTTGTCTCCCACACCTGGCCGGGGTACCGGGCGGCGAGCGCGCGGGCGAGCGGGCCGCCGTACCGGGCACAGCACGCGTTGCGGCGGCCGTGCGCGCAGACGAGGAAGACCGGGCCGGGCACTGGTCCGCCGGCCGCCGGCGGCACACCCGCGGCGAGCCCGTGCAGGTCGAGCCCGTGCAGGTCGAGCCCATGCGGGTTGAGCCCGTGCGGGTCCAGCCCGCCTGGCCGGGGCCACGCCAGCCTTCGCAGCCAGGGCGAGGCACCGGCCGTCCAGCCGGCGTAGACGCCGGCGGGCGCCTCGCCGGCGCCGCGGCCCGGGCGGCGGATCAGCTGCACGCGGATACCGAGCCGGTCAGCCTCGGCCGCCGCGGTGCTGAGCGGCTCCGGCAGCGGGGTCTGCGCGGCGTGTTCCGCCCAGGGACCACGGTGCTCGATGAGCAGCCATGCCCGCGACCCGGCCGGCGCGGATGCGTGCGAGGGAACACTGCCGTCGTGATGTTCCGGGCCGTGCTCGCACCACGCGGGTGCGCCCGGGCGGGCGGCGTCGCCAGCGTCTGTCATGCTGTGCCTGTCATGCTGTACCTGGCATGCTGTGCCTGGCATGCTGTGCCTGGCATGCTGTGCCTGGCATGCTGTGCCTGGCTCAGGAGAGCAGCCAGCCGCCGTCAACGCCCAGGTTGACGCCGTTGACCGCCGGGTTGCGCAACAGGAAGACCGTCGCGTCCACGATGTCGGCCATCTGCGGCAGCCGGCCGCCCGGAGTTCTCGCGGCGATCTGGCTCAGGTCGCGGTCCCGCCAGTACGGGCTGTCCCCGACGATGCCCGGGTGGATCGCGTTCACCCGGACCGGCGCCAGCTCCACGGCGAGCGTGCGCACCAGCCCCGTGATACCGCCGTTGACCGTGGAAACCATCGTCGACCCCGGGTAGGGCCGGTCCTTGGCCCGCCCGCCGAACATCACGACCGACTCCGTGAGGCGCTTGCCCAGCGCGTGCACAACCTCTGCGTAACCGACCAGCTTGAGCGTGGCCAGCCGGATCGCCCGCTCCACGTCGTAGTCCGCCACGGTGTTCTCGTCGCGGTCGATCGCCGCCAGCACCAGGTGGTCCACCGGGCCGATACCGGCCAGGGCGGCGGCGATCTCCCGCGGCCTGCTCAGGTCGAAGGCGCAGCCCAGGCAGTCGCCGCCGACTTCAGCGGCGGTGCCGGACACCCGCCCGGCGTCGCGCCCGGTCACGATCACGCTGTCGCCTGCCTCGGCGAAGAACCGTGCGATCTCCTGGCCGATGCCCCCCGTGCCGCCGACGATCATTACGCGGCTCACCGCTCACCCCTCTCGAGAGCGTCGCTTTCAAGAACGCCGCGCAGGTAGTCCCAGTCCCGCGCGAACCGGTAGGAATGCCTGGCGGGCGGCTGCGGTGCCTGCGTCTCCAGCCACCGCACCGGGCCGGTGCCCGCGTTGCGGAACGAGTGCACGCAGCCGGCCCCGGCCCACGCGATGTCGCCCGGCTCCAGCCGGTAGCCTTCGCCGTCGAACACCGCGTCGGCCGCGCCCTCCAGGATCAGGTACGTCTCCTCGAACGGGTGATCGTGCGCGCCCGCCACGCCGTCCGGCTCGTACTGCACCATGAACATCGTCTGGAGCTGCGCGCCCAGATCGCTGTCCACCATCATCTTGACCGTGATCCCGCTGTAGACGAGCAGCGCCGTGCGCATGCTGGCGGAAACGAGGAGCTGATCCTGGGTCTGCTTTCCAGGATCCATGCTGGCCGCCGTAATGTGGCCGAACGACCGCGTCCGCGGATCACGGACATTGGGCCGAACGGGCCGTGGTCCCCCCGCGAGCGGCACGCTCATCGTGTCGCCGCCGTAGCGCCCCCGCGGCTGCGGCGCCTGCATGTCCGCCCACCTCGCGGTCACCGCGCCGTCGTTGCGCCAGGTGTGCGGCACGCCCACCGGGACCAGACCGTAGTCGCCGACGCCGACCCGGAAGGCCCCCTCGGCCGTGGTGAGCACCGCCTCGCCGTCGAGCAGGAAGAAGCTCTGCTCGAACGAGTGCAGGTGACCCGGCACCTCGCCGCCCGGTTCGAGTTCGCAGATGCCGAACCCGGTCGCCGTGGCGGGAGTCTTCTCGTCGATGACCGCCCAGCGCCGGAAGCCCGTGCTGGCGGACGTCCACCCGGGGGGGCCGAACGTCGCGTCCGATGCCCGCAGCACGGCGTGCCCGCGCGTGGGTTCGGTCATCTGGCCGCCTTCCTGAGGTGTCACCCGGCGAGCGGGGGAAAGCTCCGATGCCGGGGGACGCCGCCTGTGCCGGCACCCAAGAGCTTACGGGAGTCAACGTGCCGTTCTTTACCCTGACCGGAACCAACCTCGACGCGCCCGACGCGAACAAGCTGGCCGACTTCTACCGCCGGCTGCTCGGCTGGACGGTTCATATCGATGAGCCCGGATGGGTGGTGCTCCGGCCGCCGGGAGGCGGCCACTCGCTGAACTTCCAGACCGAGCCGCGGTACGTGCGGCCGGCCTGGCCCGCCGGCCCGGGCGACCAGCAGATGATGATGCACCTGGAGATCAGGGTCGATGACCTGCCGGCGGCGATGGCACAGGCGGTGGAACTCGGCGCCACAGTCGCCGGGTTCCAGCCGCAGGAGGACGTGCGGGTGTGCCTCGACCCGGCCGGTCACCCGTTCTGCCTGTACACCGGGGACTAGCGCTCGGCCTCTGAGCGGTCCGCGGCCCAGAGTGTGTGGAAGACGCCGTCGCGGTCGGTGCGCCGGTAGGTGTGCGCGCCGAAGAAGTCGCGCAGTCCCTGGATCAGCGCGGCCGGCAGCCGTTGCGCGCGCAGCGCGTCGTAGTAGGCCAGCGCGGCGGAGAAGCCGGGCACCGGGACGCCGAGCCGGACGGCGGTGGCCACCACGTCGCGCCAGGACTCCTGCGCCTGCGCGAGTTCCTTGCTGAAGTCGCCGTCGGCGAGCAGCGTCGGCAGTTCTGGGCTGGCCTCGTAGGCGGCGCGGATCCGGTCCAGGAAGGCGGCGCGGATGATGCAGCCGCCACGCCAGATGACCGCCATCTCGCCGAGGTCGATGTTCCAGTCGTACTCGCGGCTGCCCGCGTCCATCATGTTCCAGCCCTGCGCGTAGGAGACGACCTTCGACGCGTACAGGGCCTGCTCTACCTTCCCGGCGAAGGCAGCCCCGTCGGCGACCGGCTCGTGTACCGGGCCGGCCAGCGAGCGGGCGGCGTCGCGCAGTTCGGCATGGCCGGACAGGGACCTGGCGAAGACCGCCTCCGCGATGCCGCTGACCGGGGTGCCGAGGTCGAGCGCATCCTGGACCGTCCAGCGGCCGGTGCCCTTCTGCTCCGCCTGGTCGAGCACGACGTCGACGAACGGCCGGCCGGCCGCCTTGTCGGTGTGGGCGAGCACCTCGGCGGTGATCTCGATGAGGTAGGAGTTCAGGCGGCCGCCGTTCCAGGCGCGGAAGGTGTCGGCGATCTGTGCGGGCTCCAGCCCCGCGCCGTGCCTGAGCAGGTCATACGCCTCCGCGATGAGCTGCATGTCGGCGTACTCGATGCCGTTGTGGACCATCTTCACGAAGTGCCCGGCGCCGTCGGGCCCGATGTGCGTGCAGCACGGGACGCCATCGACGTGGGCGCTGATCGTCTCCAGCATCGGCCCGAGGGCCTGGTAGGACTCGTCCGATCCGCCAGGCATGATCGACGGGCCGTTGAGCGCGCCCTCCTCCCCCCCGGAGACGCCCATGCCGACGAAGTGCAGGCCGCGCCCCCGGAGCGCCGCCTCGCGGCGGCGGGTGTCCTTGAAGTGCGCGTTGCCACCATCGATGATCATGTCGCCGGGCTCGAGCAACGGGGCGAACTCGTCGATGACCGCGTCGGTGGCGGGCCCGGCGTTCACCATGATGACGAGGCGGCGCGGCCGCTCCAGCGTTTGCGCGAACTCCTGCGGCGTGGTCGCCGGGACGAAGCTGCCCTCGTGGCCGAACTCGCGGACCATGTCGGCCGTCCGCGAGGCCGTCCGGTTGTGCAGGGCGACCGTGTACCCGTGGCGGGCGAAGTTGCGGGCCAGGTTGCGTCCCATCACACCCAGTCCGGTGACGCCTATCTGCGCTGTCGCGGCCATAGCGCTGGTTGTCTCCTTCTGCGCTGCTTCCTTTGCGCTGCTTCCCGGTACCGCCTGCGTACCGTCGCCTGCTGCGTCCTCGCTGCTGTTTCGTGCTGCTCCCACGGCCGTGGGAGCGATTGTCGCACTCCTCCATTCGACCATGCGGCGAAACCAGCGCTTCGCCGGGCCGCCTCGATGCGGCCGAGCCTGTGTGCGGTCGCGATGCGCCGCCGGAAACCGGTACGCTTCCGGTGACGGCCCGGAGGTGCGCGTGGTACCCGCCGGATCGCGCGGGCGTAGCTCAATGGCAGAGCCCCAGCCTTCCAAGCTGGTTATGCGGGTTCGATTCCCGTCGCCCGCTCCACGGTTCCCGCCCAGGTAGAAGGCATGTGTTCGGTGCGACGTGCCGAGCCGGAACCGGGAGCGGGCCACAAATGGTCCACATGTCGTTGTGCAGCTCCTGCGGTGCGCCAACTGCACTCAGGAGCAGACGCGCCGCTTGCTCACCGCCATCGGCGAACTGGCTCAGCTCGCGGCATGGGTAGCAGCGGACAGTGATCAGCCCAATGCAGCCTTCGGCTATGTGCGCGGAGGCGTCCTGGCGGCACATGCCGCAGGTGACACCGCGCTGGCCGGAAACATTGAGGCTTATGCAAAACCCGGCTGTTAATCCATCCACGGGTTCCTTGGCCAGACTCTTACGAAAGTTCCCGACACGCCTCACCAATACGAGGCAACGGCTTCTCCGGCCGGCAGAAAGGAGGTTTCCACGCCTTTCCTAGCAGGAGAAGCCGTTGCGGTTCGAGCGTATGTCAGGACTGGACGAAGAGCAACTCAGCGAACTTGAATGCCGCGTGAGCGAACTACCCGAAGAGCCGTGGGATAAAGAGGAAGGACGCCCGCGCGAACTGACCTTGCGGGAAGCACTAATCGTAACCTGCGGATACATGCGGCAGAACATCATCGAGGACGTATGGGCCGATATCTTCGACGTCGCCCAGTCGACGATATCGCGGTACATCACATTTCTCACGCCATTCGCCGGGAAGGCAGCAGAAGAAGACCGGCCGAAGGCAGAGGACGCAGCCGAGGCCACCAGGGGCGCGATCGCGCTGGCAGATGGCACGCTGTGGCCGTGCTGGTCCTGGGACGGCGAGAGCAAGCTGTGGTCCGGTAAATACAAGACCACCGGACACGGGTCTCTGATCGTCGCGAACCTTCAAGGCCGCAGAAACGATCTTCGGGACCCACCCTTGAGCGCCGGAGACCTCTGCCAGCCCAGCGGGCCTGACGACGAGGGCCAGGCCAAAGGGCAGGCCCGAAGAGCGCGCGGCGAACCTCGCGCTGGGCATATCGGAGCACGACGCGGAAGCGAGCTCATTCCCCCTGTTGAGCTAGCGCTATGAGTAAACCAGCCAGCGTCGGATGCGGCGGACTGGGAACTGCTCAGGTGTGGGAATCGGCCTCGGCCTGGGTGCTGGCTCGCTGGGTGTAGTCGCGCACCGAGCGATACAGATGGGCCATGAGCTCGGGTTGCATCCTTTGCAGTCCCCGCCGGTCATACCAGGTGGTAATGGCGACGCCGAGGACAACCCAGAAAACCAGCCCGGCACCGGTCAGGATGAGCGCCCGGGTCAGCCCAGCGGCGCCTGCGGCGTCGAAGTAAAGGATCGAGCGGACCCCGTCGAGGACCTGCCGCAGTGGGTCGATGTTGCTGACAAACCGGAAGAAGCCGGGCAGTGCCTGCAGCGGCACCGTCCCGCCGGAGGAGGCCAGGGCGAGGTAGAGGAAGAACAAGATGGCAACCAGCTGGCCGAAACTGCCCAGAGCCGCGAACAGCGCCAGGGTGCCGATCGCGACCACCTCGGCCGCGAACGTGGTGAACAGCCACAGGTACCACGGATAGGGGGCGTTCATGTGCAAGATCCCGATCGCCGCTAGCAGCATGACACCGGTGGTGACCGGGATGATGGCTGCCGCCATGAGCCATTTGGCCAGCAGAGTCTGCCACCTGGTCATGGGGAGCGGCAGTCTTTGCTGCCACCACGGCCCGATCTCGCTGGTGGCATACCCCAGCGATGAGTCGATCGACGTGTTCACGCTTACCGCGGTCAGGAAGCCGCACATGATGGACAGCAGCGAGATGTAAAAGGCGCTCAGCCCGAGCGCGGAGCGCGGCGGGACCGGGCGGTAGGGAACTACCGTCACGGTGACCGGGTTGGCCAGCAGGGCTCTGGCGCCGGTGCTGGCCGGGCCGTCGGCGGGGCTCGCGCGCAGCAGCTGCTGGCCGATCTGCTGCGATATCCGGGCCAGCGCGGGCTGGGCGATGTTGGTGGCCAGGCTGACTCCGAGTCCTCCGGCGCGCGGGTTGGTCAGCAGCTGGATCACCGGTGCGGGCGGCGTCGGCCCGGCCGGGGTCCGCCGGTCATCTAGCGCCAGGACCGAGCGGGTGAAGCCGGGCGGGATGACGATCGCGGCGTAGGCATTGCCGATGTTCATCTGCGCTTGGGCCTGGGCCAGGGTGGCGGGCTGCAGGGACAGCGGCGTGGAGACCTGAGGGGAATGGGTCAGGGGCGCGACGACTTGCTGGCCCAGATCGACACGTTGCGACGGGGTGCCCGCCCCGGCATCCTGGTTCACCACCAGCACCGGCAAGCCGCGCAAATGTGAGGCCGGGTCGACGAGCGAGCCGAGATAGATCAGCGTGATCAAGAAGATCAGGATCGACACCAGAAGGACCGGAGTGGGCCAGAGCGCGGGCACCTTGACAAGCTGCGCCGCGCGTACCTCGGGAACGCTGTCTGTTTCGTCAGGGACAGCCATAGTCGGGATCCTCCCCCCGGTTGTCGGCGAAGACGCGGGAACCGCCAGGCGGCAGTCAGGCACGTGTACTGAGCAGATTTACCGATCGCCGGATCCGCGTCAACCTCAGCGGAGCCACCGATCCTGAGCGAGGCCGCCATGCCATGCGCCCGGTGATGGCGGGAAGCGGGCGTGGTTGCCGTGCTCATTGGCTGGGTGATGGGATCGCTCCGCCGGGGTGATGACGATCCCGGGAATGCTCGGTATGGTCGGCGTCGCGGCGTGATCGCGTCAGGCAAGGCGGGCGGCCTGAGGGTCACCTGGGTGATGCGCGGTCCGGGCGTTCGGCGCGGCGCGGGGAGGCATGAGATGGTCAAGATCGGCGGGAAGCTGTGGGCAGGTGCCCGGATGCCCGCGGTGGCCGTGGCCGTGGCGTGTGCCGCGGTGGGGCTGGGCGCCTGCGGCGGGCAGAGCAGCCCCGCCCCGGCAAAGACCGTGACCACGACGGCGGCGGCCAGCCAGCCACCGGCCGCCAGCAGCTCAGCGGCTGCGACCAGCGCCCCGGCCACCGGGTCGGCGACGGGCACCTTGCCGGAGTACCAGCCTTCCACGGTGCTGACCAAGTCCCCGGGTTACACCTTGCTCAAGTCGCCGGACTCGGTGGACAAGATCAACGCGTTCTACAAGAACGCGCTCGCCCAGGCGGGATGGCACGTGATCTCGTCCTCGACGGGGCCCTATCACGGGAGTTTCACCGTGGACCGCGGCAGCGAAGGCGCCACCATCTCGGTCTACCCGGTAGGAAGCGCATCAGAGATCTCGGTCAGCACGCACACCACGTGACCGGCAGCCCCGACTTACCCGCATCCGGCCCGGCGAGTGCCAGGCGCGTCAGCGCCAAAGGAGCTCACTCGCCGCCAGCAGGGTCGGCGGACAGGACCAGCCGGTGACTCCCGAGCGTTTTCTGGCGGTCATGGCTGCGGCATTTGTCGTCGTTGACGGCGGAGCGGGATGGAACCGCGCCGGAACGGGATGATGAAATAAATGGCCACCGCCAGGTACCCGATAACGGCGATGATCGGGATGAAGAGCCCAGCCGGGATCAAGATCATGTAGCCCGCCAGGCCTGGTGTCAGGCGCTTGGTCAGCAACTGGATCTCCTCGTCATCCGCGTCGGGCCGCACCAGCCGGTACCGCAGGGCGTAGCGCCACAGCACCAGCAGCAGCGCCGAAGCGAGCAGGAAGGTGAGACCGTAAATCGTGACCGCGACGCGCTCGGGGCTGTCCTTGCCTATATAGCTCGCGAACAGCCTGGTGGGAAAGGGCAGAAACGCGATGACGAGCAGCAGCAGCAAATTCAGCCGGACAAACCCCACGTCGGTGCGCTCCAGGTACTCGGTAACCGCAGCATGCCCAAGCCATATGGCCCCGATCGTCGAGACGCTGACCACGTAGCCCAGGTACGACGGCCACAAGTCGGCGACCGACCGCAGGAGATGCTGTCCAGCGCTGGCCGGAAGCGCGATGGCAAAAATCAGCAGGGTGATGGCAATGGCGAACACGCCGTCGCTGAAGGCCTCCAGGCGTCCCGTCTGCAGCCCGCGCCGAAGTGCCCCCGGGCGGGGATCCTCGTTGGTCATTGGCCGACACTAATCCACCCGGCGGCCGATCCCGCAAGCTCCTTCCGTGCTGTTCAGCTACGGCGCCGCCGAGGACCCAGCCTGGCCTCTGGACTTGCGGATACAAGCATGAGCGTCTGAGGACATTCCCTGACACGGAAGCGATCGGAGCTGCGAGCGACGGGCCACGGGCCACAGACGGGCCAGATGCCACGATGTTCAGCGGGCAGTCACGGTCAGCCACGGATAGTCGGGCATTCCTGGCCAGCACTGACACACCGGCACGTTGAGCCGCATGGACGACCGATCTTCCAAGCTGGTTATGCGGGTTCGATTCCCGTCACCCGCTCTTTTTGTTCCAGTGCTGGTCAGGGGTGAGCAATAACGAACCAGAGGACCCGCCACAGCAGCCGGACGAGCTGCACCACCTATATCACGGCCTCGGGCGTGCGGTACACCGAGGACCGCCACACCGGCGCCGCGAACGGACCCGGGGTTGTCCACCTGGGCGAGTTGCCCGCCCGGCACTGGGCGACGGCGCCGGGAGCACCGGCTGCACCTGCGCGGCGACCTTTACCTTCACCGTCCGGCTGCGCGTCTGCGGGTCAGCGTCGATGACCTCCACCGCCCACAGCGGCGCCCCGGACGCCTTGTCCGCCGACTGCACGAACCGATCCCCAGATGAGGCGTCGAAGTCCCGCACCGGCTCGAAGCCGCCAGCGGCGAACGCCCCCGCCGGGAACACCATCCCGAACTCCACAGGGGCCCGCCTGGCCGGAATCAATACCATCGGCTACGCCAACAAGCCTGGCAAGTTCGAGCGTCTAACCAACGCCGGAGCCGGGGCAGTAATAACCAGCCTGGCCGACCTCGCGCTGTGGCTCCGCGCCCTGCCCCTGCCAGATTGAACGGAACTAATCAAGCCTGTTTTGCCTAGCTTCACTTGATGCGCGACACATCGGCTCCGCTTGATGCGCGACACGCCCTAGGTTTTTGGGTCTTGACGAAAGATATCAGGCCGCCGAGTCGAACGACTACTCGAGCAGGTGCGCACTTGGCTGAGGTCCGATCGCGCATTACGAACGAAACCGATGGCTCTATAGCTTGCGCACACGCCGCTAGCCCCGCGTTCTGCCGCCTACGACGCGTCAGTCACGGTCCTGCCATGTGCACACGCAGACTTCATTGCCCTCGGCGTCTGCCAAGATCCAGAATGCTCGCGCATGGTCGTCGCTGACGAGCCGGCCGCCGGCCGCGAGGGCGGCTTCGACTCGGGCAACGGCATCGTCGTGCGGAACAGTCAGATCAAGATGAATTCTGTTGCGCTGCGTGCGCGGTTCGTCCATCTGCTGGAACCAGAGAGACGGACCG
>Ga0213875_10001412_pt1 | contig 15620 bp, 18 predicted proteins | sample BarmaccomBMRX_R8_FD_160105 | JGI IMG/M metagenome (GOLD analysis project Ga0213875, IMG submission 160105) | Root-associated microbial communities from Barbacenia macrantha in rupestrian grasslands, the National Park of Serra do Cipo, Brazil - RX_R8 | ecosystem: Host-associated > Plants > Roots... | reverse complement strand
CATAAATCACTGAAGAGCCCGTTGCGAGGAAACTCGCACGGCGGGTTCGGCGGGAGGCCGCACGGAAAAGGATCTGCACCACAGACACCTCGCCGTGCGGCCCACCCATCCGTGCGCGTCGGCGGGAAGCGGTGCTACCGGTACCGGGCGGTCACCTCCCGCGGCGACACCCTGGATTTCTTCCTGTCCCCCAGGCGAAACACCACCTCGGCCACGAGGTTGCTGGTCAAGACGCTGCGTTCGACAGCGCACGCTGGCCCACCACGGGTGATCAACACGGATGAGAATCCCGCCCGGGCCGCGGCGATCACCCAGCTCAAGGCCGAAAGCCGGTGCGCGACGTCGGTGCGGCACCGGCGGGTGAAGTACCTCAACAACCGGATTGAGGGCGATCACGGCAGGTTGACGCGGATCCTCGGACCGAAGTGCGGGTTCAAGACCCCGGCGACCGCCTACCGGACGCTCAAAGGGATGGAAGCAATGCACGCCCTGCGCAAAGGCCAGGGCAGGATCTTCGCCTACGGACACTCGAACCCGGACGCGGTGATCGTCGAGAAGGCATTCGCCTACGCCTGACCACCGGCGGGATCTCGTGTCGCAACCGCGAGGTCAACACGGGGACCCGCACCACCCTCACCCAACTTTGCAACAGCACCGCGACAAGAACCTCTTCGAGCGCCGGCCAGCGCGGTCGGTGCCACGGTCGAGTTCGGACATCATCAGATCCTCCGGGAGAGGTCGGAGAACCCCGTCGGATGTTGTCTGATAGACACGCCGATCTGCGTCACGAAGTCAGGCGCAAACCAGCGGAGATGCCGTAGCCGTGTTCGACGCTGTTGCTGGCGGCTTCACTGATGGCGAGCAAGCTGGCTGCGGATCGCGAGGGTGTTTGGTCATTATTGGTTGTGCTGCGGCCGGGGTGTGGGAACGGTGAATACTGTGAGGATGGCGCCGGCGATGAAGGCGGCGCCGGCGATGGTCAAGGCGATGCGCAGTCCAGGGATAAATGCCCCGCTAGCGGTTACGAGGGCGCCGAACAGGGCGACACCGATCACGCTGCCGAGTTGGCGGGCACTGTTGATGACTCCGGAGGCCAGTCCGGCCCGGTCGCCCGGGGCGGCGTCGACTACGGCGATGGTGGCGGCGGGCATGGTGAAGGACATGCCAAATCCGGCGGCGAGCAGGGGGACGATGAGCAGCGCGTAATGGGTGTGGGTGCCGACGGTGATCAGCCCGAGGAGACCGCCGCCGCCGAGGACCAATCCGATGAGCATGGTTGTTCGGGGGCTTCCGGCGCGGCTGGTGAACCAGCCTGATAGCAGAGCGGCTAGGGAAGCTGTGCCCATCTGGGGCAGCAGGGCCAGCCCGGCGAGTAGTGGTGAGTAGTGCAAAACTTGCTGGAAGTACAGGTTAAGCACGAATAGCTCACCGTAGAAGCCGAGATTGATCAGGAGTCCGACTGCGTTGCCGCCTGAGAAGGTGGAGATGCGGAACAGGTCCAGCGGGAGCATCGGGACTCGTACGGCACGCTCGGTGGCCAAGAAGGCGGCCACCGCGATGATAAAGATGACTACGGCGCTGATCACGAGGGGTGAGAACCCGCGATGTCCGCCTTCGATGAGTGCCACGGTCAGGGCGGCCAGGGCGAGGACTGCAGTGGCCTGCCCGGCCGGGTCCAGGGGGTGCGGGCGGGCTGGGGGGACTGGCACGTACCGCGCGGTCAGCGCCATCGCGGCGAGCCCGATGGGCACGTTGACGAAAAATACCAGCCGCCAGCTATCCGCGGTGACCAGCACTCCGCCGAGGATCGGGCCGGCCGCGGCCGCGGCACCGGCGATGCCGCTCCAGACGCCGATCGCCCGGGCGCGCACGGCGGGCTCGGGGTAGGTGATTCGCACCAGTGCTAGTGACGCCGGCACCGCCAGTGCCGCACCCACGCCCTGGATCAGGCGGGCGGTGACCAAGACCACGGTATTAGGCGCGAGCCCGCAGACTACCGAGGCGATGACGAACAGTCCTAGACCTAGCTGGAAGATTCGGCGGGCCCCCCAGCGGTCGGCGAGCGCCCCACCGGACAGCAAAAGAGCGGCGAGCATCAGCAGGTAGCCGTCGACCACCCATTGCAAACCGGCCACGGTTGCGTTGAGGTCGGTGCGCAGCGCAGGAAGGGCCACATTGACGATGGTGGTATCCAAGATGATCATGAAGAAGCCCGAGCCGAGGCCGACCATTGCCGGTGACATCACCCGGCCGCGGACGCTCGTCGCGCCGTGCTGTTTGGTGGCAGTGGGTGCGGTTTGGCTCATTGGTTGGCTCCTGGGATTCATCGTTCCAGTATGGGAGGGGTTTATTTCGGTCTGCGCCGAAGTGTGGTGCCGGTAGCGTGGTGGATATGGGTGGAGATGCCGACATCGCCTCGGTGGGAGCGCTGTTGGCCGATCCTGGTCGGTGCCGGGTGCTGCTGGCGTTGGCTGATGGTCGGGCGTTGCCGGCGACGCTGTTAGCCGAGGAGGCGGGGGTGGCTGCCTCGACCGCGAGCGAACATTTGGCCAAGCTCGTTGATGGTGATTTGCTGTCGGTCGAACGGCATGGTCGGCATCGCTACTTCCGGCTTGCTGGTCCGCACGTGGCCCGGCTCATCGAGACCGTGGCCCAGCTCGCCCCGACCCAACCCATTCGCTCGTTGCGCCAGGGCACCCGCGCGCGGGCGCTGCGGGACGCTCGCACCTGTTTTGATCATCTGGCTGGTCGGCTTGGGGTCGCTGTGATGGCGGCGATGTTGCGGGCTGGGCACCTGTCTGGGGGCGATGGCACCTTCGACCCGGGGCGGGCCACCCATGATCGGTTGGCCGCGGTTGGTCGTGGCGACGTGGACTACCAGCTCACCGCCACTGGACACGCCTTCTTCGCCAACCTTGGCGTCGTGTTCCCACCACGGCGGACTGTCATCCGCTACTGCGTGGACTGGACCGAACAACGTCACCATCTGGCGGGTGGGGCCGGCTTTGGGCTCCTTGGCCGCTTGGTCGACTTGGGCTGGGTACGCCGAGGTGCGGCTACCCGTGCAGTGACGGTCACCCCAGCCGGCCAAGCCGGATTGGCCGAGCACTTCGGTGTCGACTGGCCTCGGCACCCCGTCCAAGCACCGCAAACCAACCCAGGGCGTCGCTAGTGTCAACCAAGTCGCTAGTGTCAACCAAAACGTCGGCGAGTTGGACGGCGCCAGCGAAGACGAGGCCCCAACAGATAGCTTGCGATCTTGCGCGAGAGCTCGACGGCGAGGCCGCCGAAGCCGGCACCACGGCCAGGTATCCGGTCGTAGCCGAAGCGCTTCGACGGTCCCCGCCGTCGATGGGTGAGGGATCATTCAGGTCGCCATAGTGCTACTACGTGGGTGCCCGCATCCAACTCGTCATCACCGACGGTGGCATGTACCCGCCTGTGTTCCAGGGTCTCTAGCCCCGCATCGCGAGCCATGGCCATAAAATTGGCTGGGAAGGTCTTGCGTTCCACGTCGTAATCAATTCCAGCGACGAGTGCTTCAAGCTCAAGCACGGCAAACCGCACCCGCTGCCAGGGACTGGTCTGTCCCGGGTGAGGGACGCGATTTTGAGAGACGTCCCACAGCAGGCGGTGCAAGGTACCTGGCTCATGACGGTCAACCGCACGGAACGCCTGAAGCCGCCTTTGTTCAACTCGCGGTAGCGTGTCGGGCACCACGTGGGCGAGTGCCTCATCGATGTAGCTGAAGTGGTGATCAATTAAGTGATGAGCGCGGTCTGTGCCGTTGGTGAACGGAGCTATCATCTCGTCGGCTACGACGACCAACCCGCCAGGTTGAACGAGTCGGCGCAAAGACTCAAGAAACACCCGGGTATCGAGATGGTGCGACGAACCCACCGACACGATCACCGGATAGCGGCCCGCACCGGGAAAATCGGCGACCCCGCAGTGATGCGGGATGATAGGCCTGCCGGCGACGGCGTGGCAAAGGTAGGGAAAGGCATCGCTACTCGGTTCAACGGCATCGATCGTCGTGTGTTCGAACAACTCCGAGAGCATGATCGTGGGTAATCCAGGGCCACTGCCGACATCGAGGATCCGGGGCGGCGAACCGGCCAGGCGGCGGATCATATGCGCAAGCACGCGAACCTGTTCTGCGTACCCGGGATGCGTCGCCTCATAAAAAGCATACTCATCGACGTCGATACGGGCCGCCCACTCCTCGGTGAAAGTACCGTCTGCTCGCTGCCGGGTGTTGTTCACCCTGGCTGGGTCGTGATCCATCACGAATTGCGGGACCGCCGGCTCCCCGGCACGGTTGAGCACCTCAGAGGCCAGCGTGGCCACCAAATGACTGTCATGGCGGACCAGCGCGCGCAGCTGAGCCCCAGTGGGGACATCCAACGGCCTGTTGCCTACCGCCGCGATCAGATCCGCCAGCTCCCAGGCTCCCCACCGATCGAGGGACAGCAGTCGGCCTAGCAGGCCGTCATCTCGGCCACAGGCCGCCGCCAACAAGCGCTCGAAGCGCTCCGGCGGTGTTGTCCACGGCAGTACGGCAGCCAGGGCGGGTTCTCTTCGATGCCCCGCCACCACCATCACGTCGCCGACCGACTCGATCGTCACGACCGCCCGCGGCACCAGCAAATCCAGGCCGTCGGGGCGGCGCTGCAGCGCCGCCCCGACGGCCTCTGCGTATTGTGCGAGCTCCTCCATCGCCGCGGCGATCCTGTGGTGGTCTGGTCCTACCTCGCCGCCCGCCGCAGCTCCCGTCAGGAGCACCCGCGAGACCACACCATTTTGGCATTCTTGGACTACCTTGGCCACCATGTCACGCAACCGCGGCCCACTGTCAACGCCGACAGTACGTTTATCAACGATAGTTGCTAGCTGTTTCATGACCTGTACTCTCTCCAGCCAGTAAGGTAACGACTTCCCCGACCAAGTGAGGTGTTGGCGATCCGTGTCCTTCGACGTTAGCCGCTCCGCCCACGCCCGACGCGGCGATTCAGTGACCAGCCAACACCCCACCGAGGTTTCTAGGTCGAGACACAACGAGTATGAACGTATGAACTTCGGCCTCTTACCACCAGCGGCCTTCAACGGTCTTGGCTTCCCAGACTAAAGCGTCAAACATCGAATAGCCGGGAGTAACGGGAAGTTGTTTCGCCCCGGGAAGCTGGTCTAGGCCAGTGATTGCCAAACCAAGTCGGGAGGCGAGCAAACCCTGGGCGACCGGAGGGGTACCGGCAAAAATAGGGCATACGCGGTCGTAGATGAACCACTTGTCGAGCATGTCACGACTCGGGTAGTCGGGCATCTCAGGAATGAATCGACTGACCAGCTTCCGAACGTTGGCCTCGTTCATGGTCGCGTCCTCGGGAACACCGAAATACTCTTCGGCGGTCATCGAATCCCGGGTCCACTTGAATACGAAGGCGCGATGGCCGAACACCGGCGTGAGCAGCATAAACCGGCACCGATCAGATCTGCGGAACGCGCGATGTAGCGCGTATCGGGCGGCGACCTCATACAACTCGATCTTATCGAGAACGTAGTCACAACCAGCGACGAACTCATCCGCGGAGTTCTTGGAGATACCTTGGGGGAAGACCTCTATGTTGACATCACGGGTTAGTTGATAGATCTTCTCCGCGGTGACCTCGGCTTTGTTACCTCCGATCGTGTCCACTTCGGCCCCGAACTGGCGGTTGATATTGGAGGCATCGAATTTGTCTGGATCGGCGAGTTTCAGGTTGCGGACGCCCATGCGGACAAGTCGCTCGGCGGTCGCACCACCGATACCTCCACATCCAGCGATGCCGACGACAACATCATGCAATTTTTGCTGACGTTCGCGTTGCTCGGCCTCAGTATTCCCCATCCAGCCGAGGTTACGGTGCACCCGAGACCAGTACGAGATTGCATCAGGGTCGGCGGTGTAATGCACGTGATTGCTCATCGTAATACCTCCATCGAGCGCGCATCAGTTCTCCGCGGGCAATAGCCCAGGAATAGTGGGCCCTTAGAACGCCGACGTAAGCAGGACAACGCGATAGGAAAGGGGGATGTGTCGACCACCGAGCCGGGGCTAGTGGCGCCGCGCCCAAGTCGACCTTGAGATATTCGTGCTGTGCCCGCCCGATCGCGACAGTTGACTCCATCAACCTCATCGAGCAACGACGAGCCCTCAGCCCGATCGCGGCCGTCGGACTCTCGGGATCGCACGATGAGCGCGTGGTGCGCCTCGCACACTAAGGTGTACAGCACGGGCCGTACCTTCCCGACCGGCGTTGCCGCGCCGGCCTTACTTGAGGGCCTCAACCTCAGGATGATCGAGAAGGTGCGGCCCCCCTCGTCATCCGACTATTGAGCTAACCCGCCAGCAGGCATCACAAACCGATTGAAGGGTAAAATCTTGGACTATGTCCACAAAATTTTTGATGTCGTCCATGGACACGCCGCCGGAGTCCGATCCGTGCCTGGAACCGCAGGTGGCGGCGGTACGGTCGTTCAACCGGTTCTATACTGCGGTGATCGGTGTCCTGGCTGAGCGGCTGCTGGACACGCCGTTCTCGCTGACCGAGGCCCGGGTGATCTTCGAGCTGGCGCAGCGAGACACCACTGAGACCGCCGATCTCCGCAGCCTGCTGCGCCTGGATGCCAGCTACCTGAGCCGCATCCTGACCCGACTCGAACAACAAGGCTGGGTGACCAAGGAGCGATCGGAATCCGACGCGCGCCGGCAGGTGCTCCGTCTGACTGAGGCGGGCCAGCAAACCTCCGCATGGCTGGACTCCCAGTCAGCCCAACAAATCCGCGACCTGCTCACCAAACTCACCAAGGCCGAGCGCCAGCGGTTGGTAGGCGCGATGGCGGCCGTCCACGGCTTGCTGGACGACCCGCCACGATCGGTCTCGTACGTGCTGCGCCCGCCCCAACTCGGAGACCTCGGCTGGGTGGTCCACCGCAACAGTGCCGTGAACGGAGCGGCCTACGGCTGGGACGAAACATACGAGGCGCTGGTAGCCCGGATTGTCGCCGACTACGCCGAGCATCACGATCCTCGCCGGGAGGCCGCATGGATCGCCGAGCTCGACGGGACACCGGTGGGTTGCGTGCTCTGCGCGCGCAAAGACGACACCACCGCACATCTTCGGCTACTACTGGTCGAGCCGACCGCGCGGGGCATGGGCATCGGCGCACGGCTAGTCGACGAGTGCCTCCGATTCGCCCGTCGAGCCGGCTACAAGGAGATCACGCTATGGACCATCGACGTGCTCACCCAGGCCAGACGAATCTACGAACGAGCAGGCTTCCAACTCATCGACAGGTACCCAGAGCGCAGGTTTGGTCAGGACCTCATCAGCCAGAACTGGCGACGTTCGTTATAGAGGAGGCTCACCAAGTTCTTATGGATCCTTCTTATGGATCCAGCCTGATCGCGCTGACCGGGAACGGGAAGTTGGAGCTGTGCTGACCCGGCCCTAGATCGAAATATGGCTTTTCCAGGCAGGCGGTTTTATAAAAGTGGACTGTGCCAGTGGTGTTATTCCGAGCGGATTGAACAGGTGGATCTCCCATGTAACAGGTCCCCGGAGTGGGCACGAAACATCCTTGCGGATCGGTGAAGTTCGGGCCGGCGTATATGCATACAGAGTCAGCAAGCGGCACGGATCGGTCCTTGGACAGTACCGAACTTAACTCGACGGTACCTGTAATTTTTCCGGTTGGCGCCGTTTCCTCGAAGTTACTCAACACGTACTCCCTCTCTGGTCCTCGTGTACTTAAAGCGGTTGTGATGGGTGCTTGAGCTCAAACGGTCATCGCGACACGGCTTGACCTGGGGCGAGGGCTCGTAAGCTAGCCCGCGGCATCGGGCACGCCCCTGGCCTGCCCGCAAAGCTCGATGTGAGCCCTCGCGAGGGTCCCAGGTCAAGCCGTGTCGCGATGACCACTAGAGACCACCGTGTGTCATGAGAGTGCCCGATTTAGTCATTCAGCCCTCGGCTGAGTCGGGCTGTCGACTGTGACCCGTCAGCGCACACAGCAAGTTGAGGACCAGGAACAGTCAGTAAATACTCGGTAACTTAGCCTGATCGAGCGAAGTCCCTGTCTACGGGTGACCTTCCGTGAGACTTGCTAAAACTGGCGCTAAGGAGTGCTGCTTAACCGTCGGAAGGGCGCGCTCCGCCGATCATGGTGTGTGAAATGCTGCGGGCCTAAGGCTCCGGGCGGTACGGAGCCGGTTGCCGAATGGGTCGTGCGCGTAGACACGCCGGAAGCCCGGAAAGTCGGTGTCCCACCGCAGCGGCTGATTCGCCCGCGCGAGCCGCTCAACCAGTCCATCGAGATCGGTGACGACGATGCCAGGATGCGCCTTGCGGGCGGGCCGGAAGTCCTCCTCAACACCGAGATGAAGCTCGACCGCGCCGGCGCGGAACCAGACACCACCGCAGGCGGCGAGTACGGGCGGCTTGTCGACATCGAACCTCCATGGGCCGATATCCACGAGCTTGCACCTCTACACGTTCCGGAGGGCGAACGGTAACGATCGTTCGCAAGACACCCCCCGCCAACCGAATGTTTCCGCTGGGGGGATGTGTCACGCGGGTCGCGTCCTCGGCTACGTCACGCGTAGGGGTGTTCGCGATACGGCCCGGCGGTGAAGATCGGCCTGGGCCGGATGTCGACCCGTGATCAGCATCCCGAGGCGCAGGAGGACGCGCTTCACGCGACGTGGTCTAGTGACCTTGTAGCACGGCGATGATCTGGTTGATGACTCGCGTGCGTTGGGCGTTGGTGAGCTGACCGAAGTACTCACCCAGCATGTCGAGGGGCAGCCAGACCACCCGATCGGCCAGCACCACGCCGTAGTCGGTCTCGGTGGCATACGCGCTGGCCCGGTAGCGGGTGCCGGTCTCAATCTCGGCGACCAGCACGGTGGGCCCGCCGGCGGCGTTGTAGATGTCGGCCGACACCACGACGTACAGTTCCCGTTCCCCGGTCAGCGGGGAGGGATTAGAGATCAAAACATCGCCCTGCCGAGGCGAGGACGGGGGCGGGCCTGGTGCGGTCACCGCCCAGTCTTCCACCGGGCCAGCGCCTCGGCGCGGGCTAGGGCCCGCTGACGTAGCCGGTCGAGGTCGTCGGCGTGGGTGAGCATCGCCACATGGTCGGCCAGGCCGTGGCGGGTCAGTTCCGCCCGCAAGGCGGCATCGACCAGCCCAGACAGCGTGGTGCCGGTGCTGCGTGCGTGCTCAACCGCACGCGCATGGGTCGCATCAGGCAGCGAGATGCCCACCTTCACGGTCATGCCCGTAGTCTGACCGATGGTCGCACCTGCGTCTAGCCCGGCCGTGAGAACGCGGCGCCAGCCCCGGGGCTGTTTTCCTCTCACCGCTAGCCCGGTCGCTCATCCAGGATCAGCTCCCGTGCCCAGGGACCGCGCCAAATAGCGCTGAAGATTTCGCGCCAAATACCGTTGAAGGTCACAGGTATCGGCAGGAAGTACCCACAGAACCGCCGATACTCGGCTATGCGCCCAGGAAAAAACGTGCTCGGGAAACTGCCGATACCAGCGGGCAAGTCCCCATGCAGAGCGTATTGTCCGGGATCACGCGCAAAGTCACCTGGCGGCCGCCGGCGACGAGTTCTGGTGCGCTTGGTCGAATGCTTGTTGGATCGTCGTGTCAACGGCACGCAAAACTGGATCTGGCCCACTTTCCGCTGCGCCACGAGGCGCTGGTGCGCCGTGAGGCGCTCGGAGTTGAAGGAGGTGAGAGGCCTTCTCGCTGGGTTGTCGCAGCAACTTGGTAGAAGCGGAGCGCAGCCTGATCCGGGAGACGCCGGGGAGGGTGGGAAGCAGCGCTGACAAAGCCGGGACGGCCTGGTACTGCCAGACGGGTTGGGTCCGGCGAGCGAGATCAGACGGTATACGACAGGAACCAGTGATAAAGCTCCGTAAGCGAGGCACCGGCTCAAACCTGGTGGATATGGGTCGGGATGCAGTGCACGGCTGCCCGTGTGGGCAGCCGACTCCGTAGCTGGCTTGGCGTGCTGGTGAGGAGGTCACGATGAAGGTCTGCGGCGTAGTCGTGGCGATGCTGCCGGGGCATAGCTGGGTGCCAAGCTGATCAATCGATTCCGAGTGAACACGGGAACCATGCCGTGTCGTTCCCGTTGGCCAGCATCCAGCGGGGTGGTCGGGATAGGCCCGTCGTCGGCCGAAGACATGGGTGGGGCGGAGGCCCTGTAGTAGTCCGAGCACGCGAGAGGCGCGCACATGGCGAAGGGGGCCAGCAAGTTGGCGGGTGCTGTTGCAAACTCGGGGCGAGCTGTCTGAGGGTGGCAGGATGCGGGGATTGTGAGCACCTTCTCCGGCCGTCACTACCCCAAGGACGTGATCTTGTGGGCGGTGCGCTGGTATTGCCGCTACGGCGTCAGCTATCGCGACCTGGAGGAGATGCTCACCGAACGGGGCGTGCCGGTCGATCACACCACGGTCTCCCGGTGGGTGCAGCGCTACGCACCCGAGCTGGACGAGCGTACCCGGTGGTACCGGCGGACCTGGTTGGCGGACTCGTGGCGGGTCGATGAGACCTACGTGCGCGTCGGCGGGAAGCGGTGCTACCGGTACCGGGCGGTCACCTCCCGCGGCGACACCCTGGATTTCTTCCTGTCCCCCAGGCGAAACACCACCTCGGCCACGAGGTTGCTGGTCAAGACGCTGCGTTCGACAGCGCACGCTGGCCCACCACGGGTGATCAACACGGATGAGAATCCCGCCCGGGCCGCGGCGATCACCCAGCTCAAGGCCGAAAGCCGGTGCGCGACGTCGGTGCGGCACCGGCGGGTGAAGTACCTCAACAACCGGATTGAGGGCGATCACGGCAGGTTGACGCGGATCCTCGGACCGAAGTGCGGGTTCAAGACCCCGGCGACCGCCTACCGGACGCTCAAAGGGATGGAAGCAATGCACGCCCTGCGCAAAGGCCAGGGCAGGATCTTCGCCTACGGACACTCGAACCCGGACGCGGTGATCGTCGAGAAGGCATTCGCCTACGCCTGACCACCGGCGGGATCTCGTGTCGCAACCGCAAGGTCAACACGGGGACCCGCACCACCCTCACCCAACTTTGCAACAGCACCGTGCCATCCGGGGTGATCGCGACCCGCTCGGCCCGGACCCGACGGTGATCGGGGTACCGGTGGTGTTTGAGTGGGTTGGTGCTAGCTGTGGGTCCAGTTTTGGGCTGGGGTGCCGTTGCATTGGCTGGTGTCGACGGGTATCTGGGACGGTCCTGGCACCAGCGGGCTGGCCAGGCAGCGTCCGGTGACCACGTCAATGACCGGTCCGCCGGATTGGGTGACAAACCACTGATGCAGCGGCATGGCTGTGGGGGGGCTGGTGCAGGAGACGGTGGAAACGTCTCCGGTGACGTTGCTGGTTAGGCACAGTCCACTCGCGAGGTCGCGAATGGTGCTGGTGGTGTTCGAGCGGGCAAACACCCACTGCTGTGACCGCGAGTCGTTACAGGCCACGCTAAAGACGTTCGGGACAGCGCTGGCGTCGGTGTCGAGACAGAAAGTGGTGGCGAGGTTTTGGAACGCCGACACCGTGCACGACCCAACAGTCGAAGCCGCCGGGAGCGGGCAGGCAACCGCGCCGGAGGGCTGCGGTGTGGGTAGCGGCGGACACGGCGGTGGGCATGGGGAGGGGGATGGGCAGATGGGGATGACGTTGGGGGAGGCCAATGCGCCGGTCATCGGGCAGACGATGGCGCCGGAGGGCTGTGGTGTGGACAGGACAGGGCATGGCGGTGGGCACGGTGGTGGGCAGGTCGGCACAGGCACGGGAGACAGGACCGGACCGGTAGCGGGCGGTGTGGCTGTTAGCGGGCAGGCGATGACATCGTCGGCTGCCAAGCCGGCTGCGGTGGGTGTCGCACTGGCCATAGCGGGCAGCGTGACTGCGAAGACAACCGAGGCGACCACCGCCACTACCCCCAGCATTCCTCGCGTGATGCTCGCGATTTTTGCCATGGGTAAATCTCCGTTCTTAGTGGGCATGAGTAACCACCTGAAAGGCTCCTGCCCAAAAGCGAACAACAGCGATTCCGCAGCTAAGGAACAAACAGCGCTAAACCCCACAAGGGACAGCTATCCCTCTGCCACCCGATGACCGGGAATCCAGCTAAAGTCGGTGTTAAAACGTGGCAGCAGGCCGGGTGGGCACAGTGTGACAATCCACCCCCCAGGGGCTACCACCCGGCAGGCCGGGGCACAGCTACAGGAACCCATCGCGGAGCCATAAGATCTACTCATCGGCCCGATCGGGCGCTGCCCTTGGAGCAGGGCGCCGTGCGCGGTGGTGATATCCACGATGCCATTGGTCAGCGACCGGACCCGACACCGCGCTTTTGCAGGGTGGTGACGAATGTCGATCAGGTCGCGCAGGTTTCGGCCGAGTCGATCAATCTTCAGACGATCAAGGTGTCACCAGGCCGGAGATCCTTCAGGCACTCGTTCCACTGCGGCCGGTCGGACTTGTCCCGCTCGCGGTATCGGTGTAGATCTTCAGATAGAGCCCTCGGCAGCCAGCGCGTCCAGTTGGAGGTCGGGGTTTTGGTCCGCCGTGCTTACGCGCGCGTAGGCGATCTTGTGTGCCACGGCCGTACCTATCGGAACTCGTGCGGCGCTGGGTGTTGTGTGATGTTGTTTTCGTGGCGGGTTTTGTGAGGGCTCGACCTGGGGTGATGGTCGCCGGTGGTGGTGGCGGCGGCGGGTGTCTCGCATAGACGGTCATTTCCGATAGACCCCCAGCCCCCAGCGCGTGCCCGGGGGGTGAACGGTGGTGGTTAAAGGTGGGGTGACCCCTGCTGGGGCAGGGGTCACCCGATGCTCGGTATCCAGGGCCAACCGGATGTCCGGAGCGTTCACAAGGGTTGTCCACTTCCGGCGTCCGAACAAGGCCGAGGCTGTTCGGATCTGTTCGGATCCGAACAGCCTCGGCGCCTTCCGAACACGGTCTGGACCCGATATGCGCAGTTCTTGGCCCTGCTCTGGTCCGCCTCGGGTCAGCGTGGGGCGACGACGCGGCGACCGGATTGGTGAATGCTCCCGCAAGCAGCTGGCGGGGCGCCATATAGTGATCATGGCTGCCACCCCGATGTTCGCGGACTACTGGATACGCGTTTGCTGCTCCCCCGGGATGATGGGTGAGAGAATCCCGAACACGCTGCGTTAACCGAACGCTTGTGGGTGAACCCGGTTCCGGTGAAGCTGTGACCACAGTCACTGTCATTTCCAGGGCCAACCAGTTCGGAGAGGACGACACCATGGTCATCGCCCAATGCTTACTCCTGCCCGCCTACCACAGGCCACGATGCTGTCCATTGCCGTCAATCGGGCGCATCGTGATCGTCATCAGCGTCCTGGTCGTCGCGGCGGTCCTGGCGGTGAAGGGTTACTCGCCGGACGAGATCACTGGTCCGATGTTAGTGCTGGTAGCCGGCGCCGTCACCGCGGCGGATCCACTCGCCGGCACCGGCCATGGGCACCCCGCCCGGGCATCGCACGCGTCATGACCGGCGTCGATGACCGCTCCGGGCAGAATCCCAGGCTCAAGCCGATCGAAAATCCTGACTCGCCGGCCGGCCAGCTCGGGCAGGCGCTGCGTGACCTGGTCGGCGGTGAATCCTTGCGCCAGCTCGCCCCGCGCGTGCCCTGCGTGGTGGCGGTGGTGTCCGAGGCGCTCTCCGGTGACCCGAGCAAGGTGCCGACCACGACGATCATCAAGGGGATCTGCAGAGCCTGCGACGCGGACGAGTCGACGACCAAGGGGCTGCTTGACCTGCGGGCCAAGGCCATCACCCCAAAGACGCCTGGACCGGCATCCGCCGATTGCTCACCACCGGGCCCGCCTCCGGCTGAGCCGACGCCGTCACTAGGTCCCACTGCGGCGACGGACCAGCCGCCCGATCCGCCATCTGAGGATGTCCCGCCACCACACCCCCCACGGAGCGATCCACCGACACCACCCGGCTTCCCTGCCGTTGATTCCTCACCACCGGACCGTCGTTCCCCCGGCCTGGGATCACCGGGTCCCGCGCGGTGGAGATGGTTGCTGGTCGTGGTGTGTGTTGTGGTGCTGGTGGCCGCCGGGGTGGTCGTGTGGCGGTGGTGGCCTAACGGGTGTGGTTCTGGGATGCGGCTTAATGACCAGGCTGATGGCGAGTGCCTCGGGGTCACCGATGGTGGCTATCTGTTCAACGATCCCAGCAAGGCGACGACCCCCGATGACCGCAAGACCATGGAACGAATCAACGACGTCGAAAAAAGGATTCAGATTGAGAACAATGCCGCGGCAACCGCTGACCGATATGTTAAGGTTGTCTTTTTGGGGCCGTTCACGGTGTCCCATGATAAGGACACACTCTCGACCACTCCACTGAAAGAGATCTTGTTCAGTTTGGAAGGTAGCTACACCGCCTTGTATCGGGTTAACCACTCAAGCGCTTTCGGTGACCAAAACATAAAAATACAACTTCTGTTGGACAACCAGGGAAGCCAACAAAACGCCGACTCCGATTTCCTGAACCTCGTTGTGAAGGAATCTGAGGCGAGTCACCCGGTGGTCGCGGTAATCGGGCTAGGTTCCAGCCTTCCTAACACCGCGACTGCCGTGCGGTACTTAGCGGAACACAGAATTCCCATGGTCGGCGCAGTGGAATCAGCCGATAATCTGACTGATCTGCCCCTGCTGTGGAGCGTGTCGCCCAGCGATAAGGAGTACGTAGACCGGATCCACTCGTTTCTGCAAACCAACGAAGAGAAAGATAGACTCAAATCCGGTATCATCGTCTACGACCTCAACCTCGACTATTTCACGCAATACCTCGCGCGGGACTACCACAGCGATGATCTCAAACCCTATGTCAAATTCCCCGACCAAGGATTCCGAGGAGCCACTCAAAGGAATCCTGCACAGCCCGATGTCTTCGTTCCCGTCGTAACAAACCTGTGCAACGCTGCCGTTGACCCTAGAAATCCCCTGGATATGGTGTTCTACGCTGGACGAGCAGCCGACCTGAAAGCGTTCAGCCAGGCGCTAGCAACCCGAATATGTCAAAATCGGACGCTGACCGTCTTGACCGCTACAAGCGGGTTTCCCAGCGTACTCGAGTCCGTACAGGGCGTACTTCAAGGTAGCAACGTCCGGGTAGTCGTCGCGACCTCAGCAGACACCTCGTCCCCTGGTTACTCAGACTTCCTCAAAGCCTACCTGGATAGGGGATTTAAGGAAGAAGACGTCGACGGCTATACCGTCGAACACCACGACGCACTTGCCACCGCAGCCCAAGCCATCCGCCTCGCAGCCCTGGGCAAACCGACACAACTGCCCACCCCCGACGATGTGGCCGTTCAACTCGGCAACCTCAACTTGTCCTATGCAGTACCCGGAGCATCCGGAACATTAAGCTTCCAACCCCAAGGCGGTAGAGCACAGAGAGCTCCCGGCCAATCTATCCCTATCAAACAAATAGCATACCCATGATCCTCCCAAATTTGTTATTACGGGATGCGGTGACAAGTACCGATTAAGCAACGACCGA
>Ga0213875_10001411_pt1 | contig 15621 bp, 16 predicted proteins | sample BarmaccomBMRX_R8_FD_160105 | JGI IMG/M metagenome (GOLD analysis project Ga0213875, IMG submission 160105) | Root-associated microbial communities from Barbacenia macrantha in rupestrian grasslands, the National Park of Serra do Cipo, Brazil - RX_R8 | ecosystem: Host-associated > Plants > Roots... | reverse complement strand
CAGCAGTTCCTCCCTCCCGGCCAGGAACACCGGCCGCGGTGCCAGGCGCAGCGCCACACCCGCCTCCGGACCGCCCGCCCGTCTCTCCTGCTGGCCAAGCTTGGCCAGCTCGCCCTGGATCCCGGTACTCAGCCCCCGGATCAGCCCCTGCAGGTCACCGAACTCCGCCGGGCGCACCTGCCGGGCCACCTCATCCCGGAACGCGAGCACCAGCGGCGCCCGGGCCGGATCCAGCAGATCCGAGGCGCGCACATCAGGAACGCTGGTCCGCAGCAGCGCCACCCGCGGAATGCCGCACTCACCGGCCCGCCGGAACTCCAGCTGCGTGACCGACAGGCCCTCCGGATTGCCGTCAGGCGGCTGGAACCCGTACCGGTGCCCCGCGATCAGCACATACAGGTCACACCCGGCAACATCGTCCAGGCAGCTATCCCGCACCGTCTCACTGTCCGGCAGGTAACTATCGACCGCCTGATGGCGCGCCAGCCGTAGCCAGTCCAGCACCGCCCGGCGCTCCTCGGCCAGGTCCGCGACCGTGGACGACACATACACCCTGGCCACCAAACCTCCAACCCGCGTGATCCCGGGCCCGGTCAGGCCTTCACCCGCTCGGTGCCCCAACCCTCGCACAGCTCGGCCCGCCCAGCCACCCAGACCCGGCAGCATCAGCCCGGCCTGCGGACCACGAGTCTGAAGCACCCGACCATCGCGGGTGGCTTTAACCCGCCGATGTCCTATTTGTTCTTATCGAGCCCTTTGTGGCCTGAATTTGTTGCCTCTCGCGTGACAGCCACCTCATCCTCAGGTCTTGGAAGGTCAAGGGCGACTGCACACAGGCATCAGCGACGATGACGCCGGCTGGGTGAGCGGGAGGTGACGTACGGTGACTACGAATCTGGCCTTGAGGGCGGGGCGGGACATCGCGTACCACACCAGCCGCATGGGCGGCGCGGTGGGCGCGATGGCGTACTACACCGGGGCGGAGGGTGAACCGTCTGGCCAGTGGGCCGGGAAGGGTGCTGCCGCGCTGGGCCTGGCTGGTGCGGTTGATCCGGAAGTGATTCACAGGCTATTCCAACAGCACATCGGCCCGGACGGAGAGAACCTGACGCCGGGCAAGCGGGATGCGAGGCTGGATGCCGAGGTGACGGCGTGGCGTGCGGCTCATCCGGACGCTACCCCGGATGAGGTGGCTGGTTACAGGAAGGCTGTTCAGGCCCGGCTGCTGGAAGAGGCAGTGACGGCGTGGAAGGCTGCTCATCCGTTCGCGTCCGGTACTGAGGTGGCCGAGTTCCGGGCCGGGCAGATGGCGAAGAACAGCACGTCGCGGCCGTACTTTGACTTTGCCCTGGGGCTGGTTAAATCCGCGTCGGTGCTGCATGCCTCGCTCGCTATCTCGGCAAGGAGTGCCCGGGAGGCGGGGGACGGCGTGGCCGCGGACCGGCTCCAGGCCGAGGCGGACGATATTGAGCGGGCCGTCATGGCCACCGGGCGGGTCCTGGTGCAGGAGATCGAGAAGGTAGCCGCCTACACCAGGACCGGTCATCACAGCGCCACGTCAGGGGAGTGGAGGGACGCGGCGGGGGTGACGGCGGCGCTGTTCCTCCAGCACACCAACCACGAAGGCGACCCGCACCTGCACCTGCACGTCACCGTCCAGAACCTGGTGCAGCGGGCGGACGGGGCGGACGGCAAATACCGCACTTTGGACTCGCGGCAGCTCTACGCGCAGCGGCTGCGGCTGGCCGCAATAGCGGACCGGGACCTTGAGGTCCGGCTGACCGCGCTGGGCTTGCCGATGCGGATGCGGGCGGACGGGAACGGCGCCGAGGTGGCCGGGGTCAGCGAGGAGGTGGCCGGCAAGTTTTCCTCGAGGCGGGTGGCGATGCGGCCCGAGGTGCAGGCCCTGGCCGATGAGTACACGGCCAGGCACGGCCACGCGCCGAACCAGCGGGCGCTGTGGCTGATGAAGCAGTACGTGAGCATGAAGCAGCGGAAGAACTCCCGTGGTAGTCACGCCAGCCCCGCCGAGATGCTGTCCGAGTGGGAGCGGCAGACCACGGACAGTGAGATACAGGCGCTGTCCGAAGTCCATCAGTCTGTGCGGGTGGCCGAACGCGGTGCGGCGGCCGTGCTGGATCAGGCAGCCAAGGAGCGAGCCGCCCGGATCGCGGTGGCTGAAGTCCAGAAGCACCATGCGGTGTTCGGCATGAACGAGCTGACATTCGAGGTTCACCGGGCGCTGCCCGTGCTGCCCGAGGGCACCGACGCGAAGGCGGTCATCGAGGAGGTTGCACGCCTGGCCGTCTCCGGGCGGTGCGGAGCGGGCGTGGTGATGGCCACGGCACCGGACATCACCGACGTGTCGTCGCTGGGCATCCGGGACTCGGACGGCAGGTCCATCTTCCGGCCGCCGAATGAGGACCGGTGGACGACGATCCCCCACCTGAACCTGGAAGAAAGGATCGTTGCTGACGCTACGCGGCCCGTGCCGCAGCTGGTCACCGTGGAGCAGGCCAGGGCCGCGGCCGATGCTACCGGCCTGAACGCCCAGCAGCGTGAGGCCCTGGTGATGATGCTCACCTCTGCCACGGCGACGGTGGCCCTGCTCGCCCCGGCCGGAGCGGGCAAGACCCGGGTGACGGGCGAGTTCGCCCGGATCTGGACGGAGCTGACCGGCGGCCGGGTGATCGGGCTCACCACCTCGACCAACGCGGCCCGGGTGATGGCGTCCGAGGGGGTACCGGAGACCTACAACCTGGCCCAGTTCCTCGGCAAGATCGAAGGCTCGGACGAGCTGCGCTACCCGGTGCCGGTCAACCCGCGTGACTTCCTGATCCTGGACGAGGCCACCCAGGTCAGCACCGGGGACTGGGCGCTGGTCCAGCAGGTGGCCCGGGCCAGTGGTGCCCGGACGGCCGGGGTCGGTGACACGCGCCAGCTGGGCGCGGTCGGCGCGGGCGGCGCCTTCCGCCTGGTCGCGCAGGAGGTTCCCGCGACCGAGCTGCACGAGGTGCTGAGGTTCCGGGAGGAGTGGGAGCGGGCCGCCTCGGTCAAGCTGCGGGACGGCGATTTCACCGCCTACGCGGACTATGACCGCCGCGGCCGGATGACCGGCGCGGACCACGAGAAGGCGTTCGACCTGGCCGTCACGTCCTGGCTGGCTGACCACCTGGCCGGGAAGCTGTCCCTGCTCCTGGCGGGGTCCAACCTGGAGGCAGCCGAGTTGTCCCGCCGTGCACAGGAGCGCCTGGTCAAGCTGGGCGCGGTGGCCGAGCCGAGGGCGCCGCTGTCGGACGGCAACATGGCCGGGACCGGGGACCTGATCCGGGCCCGGCTGAACGCGGCGGCCATCGACGCGGGCGGACGGCCGGTCACCAACCGGGACACGCTCCGGGTGAGCGCGTGGAACGGGCAGGACGCGACGGTGCGGCGACGCGAGCTGGATGGCTCCTGGTCGGCCGAGTTCATCTTGCCCGGGTCCTACATGGCGGAGAACACCGAGCTGGACTATGCCGGGAACACCCACGTAGGCCAGGGGCGGACCGTCGACACCGGCCACTTGCTGGTCAGCGAGACGCTAGACCGGGCGGGGTTCTACGTCGGCATGACCCGGGGGCGGGAAGGCAACCAGGCGCATATCGTCACCGGGGACACCGCGCCGGAAGGGCGGGAGCCTTACGAGCAGGCCGCGCCGGAATCGGTGGTCCGTTCGGTCATGCAGCGTGATGACGCTGACCTTTCCGCAACCGAGCAGATCCGCCTTTCCCAGGAATGGGCGAGCGGGACTGGGCACCTTCTCACATTGTGGGCTAAATCGGTACGGGAATCGGTTACCCCGGGCATTGACGCGCTATTCCGGGAACGGCTGTCCGAGGCGGAATACCGCAGGTTTGAGGCGGAATACTCGAAGGACGCCCTTATGGCCGCGCTGCGCGAACGGCAGCTGCGCGGTCAGGATCTGGTGTCGTTGGCCAGCCAGATCACGGCCGCACCGCTCGACGGGGCCAGAGTGATCTCGTCCGTGCTGCACGGCCGCCTCGCGCAGGTCCCCATGCCGACCGGCGAGGAGATTGCCCAGTGGGTAGACCGGATGCCGTGGGCCGCTCCGGAAATGGCCCGGGAACTGGCCGAGGGAATCGACGCCCGGATGGCTGAACTGGGCGAACGGGCAGTCGCGGAGCCGCCGCTGTGGCTGCTGGATCACCTCGGGGTGCTCGCCCCGGACGCCTCCTCGATCCTGCGGGCCGAGTACACCCGCCGCGCCGGCGTCGCGGCCGCGTACCGGGAGGCGGCAGGTATCACCGACACCCGCCAGGCCATCTCGGCCCGTCCCCACCTTGACCGGCCCGAGCTGGAGGCGATGCGGCAGGACACCATCCGGTCCCTGGAGATCACCGTCGAGGAGCTGAGCGAGATGTCCCGGGGTGAGCTGGAGGCCCGGGTCGCGGAAGGTCAGAGGGCGACCGCAGCGGCTCCTGCGGACGTGTCCTCCCGGTTGCGGATGGCTGCTGTGGCCGAGGCGGACGCCAGTCGCCGGGCGGCCGAGCGCGAGGTAGAGCACGACACCGAGGGCGCCCAGGCGGCCCGGGACCTTGCGGCGCTGGTAGGCAGCGCCAGGGCTTCGCTGGAGGCGGACAACGCCAGGTACGAAGCGTGGTCAGATGCCACGGCGGTCATCCGGGAACAGGCCGGGCAGGCGAAGGCCGAGCTGGCCCGCCGCGGCATTGAGGAGGCTGAGGAGCCGCGGCCGACGGCGGATTGGTGGGCTGAGTTCGAGGAAAACCTCGCGGCCATGGAAAATGCCCTAGAGGCTGAGCGGCTGGCCGCTGAACGGGACGGCTTGCCCTGGCCGCCCGGACGTGCCCCTGAAGCTTCCGGCGAGGCAGAGGCGCCCCCTGCGGAGCTCGATGACCCCGCAGAACGGCCGCCCGCCGTGACCTGGTGGAGCGAGTTCACCAGGGACATGGAAGCGGTGGAACAGGCTGTCGAAGCGGAGGCAGAAGCCGCCGGGCAGGGCGCAGAGCCAGAGATCGGCCCTGGTCAGCGCGATAGCCAGGAACCAGCAGTGCGGCCTACCGTGCGGTGGTGGTCCGAGTTCGAGCGGGACCTGGACGGGGTGGACCGGGCACTCAGCCGCGAGCGGGAAGCCGCCGCGGCCGAGGGCAGGCCCTGGCCGCCTGAGCGGACCCCGGAGCAGCGGGCGGGATCTTCGGCGCTGCGGGAGCTGGAAGAGTGGTCTGCGCGGCTCGACGTGGCCCAGGACCGGGCGGCCCTCGCCGCCGCTGCGGTAGCCGCTGAGAGGGCTCAGGCTCGGGAGGATGCCGAGTACGCGGCCAGGCTGGAACAGGAAGCGGAATTCGCCCCGGAAGCCAAGGCCGAGGCGGAAAGGGAAGCGGAGTAAGCCGGAGACCCGGACTGGACCCGGACAAGATTAAGCCGGTAACCGTTACTTTAGCCGAGCTTCGCTCCTGTAGTTCCACCGAGATAGATAGATGTATGACTAGGCAGACATTCAGGCCTTTCGATTGGTATAGCGACCGGCGCTGACGATGGCTCGCAGCAGTGGCTCACGGTGGCTCGGGAGCTGACAATTTTCTAGACGGTTCGAGGCGGCCCCGGGGGGGGCCGCTCGCGCCGCCGACACGGCGCCCAGGCCGTCACTCCCGCTGCCGCTCCCGCGACGGCCCGGGCCAACGCGGGTCGGCTGGCGCGAAGAGATCAGGATGGGCCGCCTACACCGAAGAAGTCACGAGGCCGCGGCGATTTGACACGGGAACCCTCGGGGCGACTCCCATCGGGCTAATGCGGTCGGCCTGGATGTCCGCCCGATAGCAGACAAGCGTACGAGCCGCCGCCCCTGTATAAAATCGCCGCTCCGTCTGGCCGAAGGTGACGGGCTGTCCCCTGCACCGCCCAGGCACGTATTCTGTGCTCACGCCATCCTGTATGCCTCTAGGCTTTCCGTCATGTCGGAGATCTTCGACGCCCAGCTGACCGCCGTGGCCACGCTGGCGCTGGCTGGCCTCGCGCTGGTGACCGCAGTTCTCGCGTTCCTGGCCTGGCGAAAGCAATCAAAAGAAGTCCGCGATCAAGCTGAAATGCTCCGGCTGCAAGCCGAGGAGTTCAGGCAACTATCCGCCGACCGTGAGCGTGAGTCAAGTGAAAGGCGCCGTGCGCAAGCGTCGCACGTGTACATGTGGGAGACGACCGAAACGGACAATGACAGCAGAATGTCTTTCATCCCCAGCGTGCGTAACACCAGCGAGCAACCCGTCTATTACCTGACTTTCTACGCACGCGGCGGTTCCGATCGGAGCCGAGCGGAAAGCAAGCTGTCAGTATGGCCCAGCACCCTTATGCCTGGTCAAGAACTCGACTTCAACTTTACGCTCGCTGGCTCTGAGAACGCTCGCTTCAAACCCAACAGTGGTGAGGTCACCTTCCGCGACCGTGCCGGAGTCTGGTGGCGCACCAATCCGAACGGGGACCTCGAAGAAGTGCCGGAACCACCGTGAACCATCCAGCGCTTTTGGTGCACCTGGCGCAGAAATAGCCGTCCTCCGGCCAATCAAGCGCTTAAAGCAGATGCTACAACTTGCCCGGCGCGACGTTAGCGGGAGCGTGTGCTCCGATCACTTGCTTGTCTGAGGCACAGGCCGCATGCGCGTATCTCTCGTCTGGGCCGCAGGTCGGCGGTCATCGCCTCTTCTACTGAGTCGTATTCGCCGTGCCACTTGCCGTACTGCTGCTTACGCATGCGCCAAAGGCCGAGGCCCTGTTGACAGTGGCTGCACTCAGCGCGATGGAGGGTGGCTCGCTGGGTTTGCCGATGTTCGTAGACGTAGTACTTACCCATGCCTAGATCGTAAGCCCGCCGGATCCCTGGGTACCGGATGCCACGCCAGGCCGCGTGCAACGGTGGCGCGCCAAGTTTCCGGCAGGTAGAGTGCTCAGCCCATCGCCGCGATCGGGCACATTCTGGGCACATCAGGTAGCCGCCGGGCCTTCTCGTTCCCGGCCAGATGCCAGATGTTGGTGGTGAAAGTTCGCCGGTTCCCGGTCCCGCCGTCACTCGTCTTACCGGACAGGCTCGGCCCAGTCGATATCTTGAAGCCGTTCATCGTGTGAATGGTTGCCCGAAAGAACTGCGCGGATTCCGCAATTTATTGACTGCGCGGCGGAGTCTGTATCTGACCCAGAGCCAGGCTGACCTTATCCCTTCACTACAAGGCGGGCGCAGCCATTCCCTGCTGGCGGATTGTTCCACGCTCGTCGTCCCTGTCAAGGCCACGCAAAACTTTTCAAAAACCGAAAACTTTTGCTCTCCGGGCCTTGACAGCTCCTCCTCCCGAAGATCGCGGCAGCAGTCAGGGAATGGCCCGATTCTGACCGGCCATTACAGCGGCGCGCGACTTAGGGATGATCATGACGGAGATACTGAACCAGGACAACAGGCGAGACGGCGGAACCGTCCCTACCCGGGAGGCATGGCTGCACCGGGCAATCGAGGTGTTCCGGCCCCGGTTCACCGAGATCGGCCTGCCGCTCCCCGCCGAGCTGCACGTCTCGGTCGGCTTCGGCTACGGCTCACGGGCCGAGAGCAAGCACATTCTCGGCCAGTGCTGGGCACGGCGGGCCAGCGCCGACAGCGTGAACCACATCTTCCTCGGCCCCCAGGAAGGCGACCCGGCTGGCATGCTGGTCACCTTGCTTCACGAGCTCATCCACGCCGCCGACGACTGTGCCTCCGGCCACAAGGGCACCTTCGCCGAAGCCGCCACCCGGCTCGGCTTCGGAGGCCCGATGACCCGCACCCCGCCTGGTACCGGCCTGGCCGCCGAGGTCATCACCCTAGCCGAAGCGCTCGGCCCGTTTCCTCACGCCAGGCTCGACCCCGCAACCGCCGACGTCCCAGTGCCAGTCCCGCCAGACGAGGCACCCGCGCCCGACCCGGGCGGCAAGGTCCACAGCGGACCGGGCAAGCAGGGCACCCGCCTAATCAAGCTGACCACCGAATGCTGCGGCTATACCGTCCGCACCACCCGCAAATGGCTCGACGAGGGCTACCCCCTATGCCCGCATGCCCAGCCCATGCGCGAGGAATAACTGCCGACCGTTTAAACGCCCCAGGCCGCCGAGTGGTTGGGGCGTTTAGACTGGCCCGCGCCGTCTGGCCAGCCCAGTGCGCCACCACACCTGCAGGCCGCCCTGTCGGTGGCACGATGTCCGCATGACCGAGTCCGAACGCAAAGCCGACCTGCACCGCTACCTGCAAGACGCCCGCGGCGCACTGCTGTGGAAACTCGACGGGCTATCCGAGTACGACATCCGCCGCCCCCTGGTGCCGACCGGCACCAACCTCCTCGGCCTGGTCAAGCACCAAGCCGGAGTCGAGATGGGGTACTTTGGCGACACCTTCGGCCGCCCGTGCGCCGATCGGCTGGCCTGGGACGAATCCGACCCGATGTCCGACATGCTCGCCTTTCCGGACGAATCCCGCGAGTTCATCACCGGGCTGTACCGCCGGGCCTGGGCGCACTCTGACGCCACCATCGACGCCCTGCCGCTCGACGCCATCGGCCACGTTCCCTGGTGGCCGCCCGACCGCAACCAGGTCACACTGCACCACATCCTGGTCCGCGTGGCCACCGACACCAACCGGCACGCAGGCCATGCCGACATCGTCCGCGAGCTCATCGACGGCGTGATCGGACTGACCGCCGGGAACCCCAACCTGCCGCCAGGTGATCAAGGATGGTGGCAAGCCCACTATGACCGGGTGGAACACGCTGCACAGGAAGCTGCTGAAGGCACCGGCGGCTAAACCGTACGCTGCCAGTACGCCACCCCACGCTGTGTGCCGACAGGCCCCCGGCGGGTCGAACTGACCACATCAGATGAGACTGGCCACCTGATTGGCCAGATCGATGAGAAAAGGCCAGTCCCGTCACGACCTGACAGTTCTGCTTGCAACCTCAATGGTCGGACGAGCAGCGCCGGATTCAGTTACGTTATAAAGTTACGTTTCGTTTAGTTACGTATTGCATAACGATACGAAATCCGATAGAATGATAGGAGGTCGGCACAAAGGAGAACTTACGATGACCAGCGAAAACCCCACCGCCACGGAACGGGTCTGCCACTATCCCGGCTGCGGGAAGCCTGCCGCCGCGCCCACCGGGCCGGGTCGCCCGCCCGAGTACTGCGAAGGGCGCGGCCACACCAAGGTCACCGCGTGGCGGGAACGTCGCCGCCTGGCCGCCGCCGAAGCTGGGACCACCACGGCCGCGGACACCGACCGGCCCGTGACCCACGCCCGGGTGACCGGCGCTGAGCTGCTGCGCCTGCTGCGCGCCGAAGCGGACCGGGTGGAGGGAATCGCCGGGCAGCTTCGGGATGCCATCTCGACCCTGACCGACCCGACCGCGGCCGAGGCCGAGGTGGAAGCCGCCCGCGCCGCCGCCGAGCAGCGGGCAGCCGCGGCCGAGGCCAGGGCTGCCGCCGCCGAGCGGCAGGCAGCGGAGGAGAGCCAGTGGCGGGCCGAGGCCGACGCGGCGGCGGAGGAGATGGCGGCGCAGCTGGCCGCCGCCGAGCAGCGGGCCGACCAGGCCGGCACGGCGTCCGCGCAGGCCGAGGCCGACCGGGACGCGGCCGTCCGGCAGGCCCGCGAGGACGCTGCCGCTCGGATAGCCGCGGCCGAGGCCGACCGGGATGCTGTGATCGGGCAGGCGCGGGACGAGGCTGCCGGGCAGGTCGCCGCGGCCGAGGCCGACCGGGACCAGGCCCGCGCCGACGCCGCCGTGGCCGCGGAATCCGCGCGGCTGGCCGGGCAGGAAACCGCCGCCGCCCAAGCCGGAGCCGCCGCCGCCCGGGAAGAGACCCGCCGGGCACAGGCCGCCGCGGAGACCGTGCTGGCCGGGTTCCGGGCCGAGGCCGCCGCCGAGCTGGCCGCCGTCCGCGCCGACCTTCGAGCCCGCGCCGAACGCGCCGAGAGCCAGGCCGACGCCTACCGTGCCGAGCTAGCCCAGATGCGCGGCACCGCTTCCGAGGGCACCCCGGTCAAGCCGCCGCGACGGACCAGCCGGGCGTAGAACGAGAACGAGATCAGGCCCCGCTGAGGGTCTGATCTCGTTACCGGTGCTGACGGGTTGATTCCGCGCCGCAGGCGCCGTCAGATGGTCCCGTCGAGTGTCATCTGGGCCAGCAGGCTCATCCGGGGCTTCGGTGCCTCGGGAACGATGTGCTCGATAACGAGACGGTAGCGGTCGAGGATGCGGTTGGCGGTCCCGTCCACCCTGCGCGGGTTGCCGTCCGGTACCGCATCGATGCAGTCCTGGGCCTCGTCCCTGGTGCGGAACCTGACCGCGCCAGACCGGTCGATGGCCCAGGTGGACAAGCCCTCGCATCCTTCAGCGGGGATCAGGTTGGGGTCGAACCCGGCAAGCCACCGTCCGACCGGAGGCACGTTGCCGTGGGCTCCGATCACTCCGACGCACTTGACCACGTAGAACTCATCCATGGCTGCACCTCCTGCCTGCCCAGGGTAAGCCCCCGGTCTGACATTCTCACAGAGCCACGCGACGAGAGATCTGGCCGCGAAACCCAGCGGGAAATTCCCCACGTCCACTGACGGCCAGTGCGGCAGCGTTTAAACGGTTCCGGAGCCATTTCCTGCGTGATCACGATCCGATCCGGACCCGCTGCCCGAAATGCCGCTCTAATCGTGAACGGATACCAGCCCACAATAGCCATATACTCAAAAGGAAAAGGCCCGGGGTCGCCGGGCCTTTCTTATTTCTCCTTTCAGTTTCTCCGGGCTGTGCAGTGGGTGACGCAGTTCCGGGTGGTGAACTCGATCCTTCTCATCGCGTTCGGCATCCACCGGTCATGCCATTCGAGGGCGAGTTTCAGGTCCGGGCTGCGGCGCTGGTAGGCGTGCCGCCAGGCTTGCCAGATGTTGCTGAGTTCGATTACTGCCTGCCGGTGGTTAGCCCAGCAGTCCCTGAGCCCGCAGTTCGGGTATCCGGGCAGCAGCACGTCTTTGACCCACAAGGACAAGGCGGCGAAAGCGGCAGACCGGGCCTCCGGGTCGAGCCGCGTCCAGTCGATCGCGGCCGGTCCTTTCGGCGTCTCGGCCTCCAGCACCTCGGCCACCAGCCCGGCGAGTTCCTCGTGCCGGGCGGCCAGGGCCTCCAGGGCTTCCCTGGTGGCCGCTGCCTGCACCTGACCTTGCATGATGCCCAGGCGAGTGCCCAGCGCGGCCACCGTACCCGCCAGGGCGGCGATCGTGCCGGACGCGTCGTCCGGGGCCATTTTACGCGGCTTCCTCTCCCGGCTCCGGGGTGTCAGCGGAAAGCTCGGCTACGGGCGCCAGGAACTCCCACAGCGGGACGTACGGCCCGTACAGCAGGCCGAGCCGCCAGGCCAGGGGCCGCACCAGCAGGCGGTGGCTCGGCCGCTTCCAGATGGGACGGATCTTCACCGTCACCGCAGACCGCTCCTTGGCGATCACCACGGCACGCAGGCCCGGCAGCTGGCGGAGGTAGTCGGCGGGGATCTTCGGCTCGGGGTGGTCGCCGCTGGTGTACCCGGTGACCTTCGCCAGGCCTTCGGCGAGATCGGGGTCGGAGTTGCCGCCCAGGATTACCTTGACCGCGGCCAGCTGCCAGATCGCATCGGCCTCGTCCCGGCCGTACCGGGCGCGCAGCTGGGCCGGGGTGTGGCAGACGAAGCAGATCTGGATGCCGTCCCCGGCTGCCGTGGCCAGCCACTGGCCGAGCGGGACGGCGGCGGTCTGGGTCACCTCGTCCAGGGCGAACAGCACCGGGTTGGGAATCCTGCCGTACGGGGTGCGGGACCCGGCCAGGCGGCATTCGCGGTAGATCTTCTCGATGACCGCGCGGAACAGCGGCTCGGCCGAGGAGTCCGCCCCGGAGCTGATGAAATAGATCGTCCCGCAGGACTCGATCCACCCGGCCGCGTCGAACCCGGCCAGGCCCGGCCCGGACACCATGCCGCGCAGGTGAGGCGATGCGACCCAGGCGAGAGAGTCGCCCAGGATGACCCGGATGGAGTCGGCGGTCTTGCTGTCCCGCTGGATGGCCAGGGCCGAGGCGATCCGGTCCGGGGAAGCGCCGGGGCGGCCCATCGCCTCGCGGACCTGATGCTCGTCGATGCGGTTGGCCCAGCGCCACACCGCGGACATGTCCTCCCCGAGCACCGCAGCGGCGTGCAGCAGCCCGGCCAGGGCGGCCATGGCCAGGCCCTGCCACATGGCGTTGTCGGTGCCCGCGTCGACCGGGCCGGTCAGCGCGGCGGCGGTCCGCTGCGCGGCCACCGGGTCGATGCAGTCGGCCACGATGTCCACCCGGAACGTGGACCGGACGTTGCCCACGTTCTCCGGGTTGAACACCTGGACCGGCCCCAGCGCGGCGCGCTTCCCGGACGTGTGCTCCCAGATGTCATGGCGGGTGGTGAGCGCCACGCAGGCGCCCGGGTGGCCGTATACCCGGTCCGCCAGGTAGCCGGTCTTGCCGATCCGCGGCGGGGCGATGACGGCCACCTGGTCCTCCCCGTGGGTGAAGATGCGGCGGAACCCCGGACCGCGGCCCTGGCGGACCGCGTAATGGCGGGCGGGAAGGATCAGCCTGGCCCAGCCGGGCAGGTCACGGCGGCAGCGGCGGCCGTGCCAGATCGCGGCCATCCGGCCCAGGTGCAGCGTGATCTCCCGGTGGCTGGCGAACCCGGGGCCGGGGTGCAGGTAGAACCTGGTCCGGTGCCGCATCCGCTTGAGCCGGTCATGGCTGAACACGGTGAACCGGATGCAGCCCGCGGCGGTCAGCGCGGCGATGACGGCAGCCAGGATGTGGGCGGTCACCGCGCACCTCCGAGGGTGTCAAGACGGCGGAGTTCCTCGAGGATGTAGGTGCGGCCCGTGCCCGGCTGGAGATCGGCCTTCGAGGCGAGTTCGGCCGCGACGGCCGCGGCCTGGTCGCGGACACCATAATCCTTGTGACCGCGGTACAGGCTCAAGAACGCGGCCTTCTTCGTCGGGAACGGAGGCAGCTCGGGCGCGGCCTGCTCGCCCTCGGTCAGCTCGGGCACCTGGTCACCAGACGGCAGCGGGATGACCTCGGCCACGATCATGCCCGGGACCGGGGCGGCGTCGAGCACCATGCGGCGCAGGCCCTTGGTGGTCTCACGCGGAGCGAGAATCGTCCGCAGCAGGTACAGAGCGACCCGGACGCCGGCCCTGGCAGCGGCCACCGTGAAGCGGCCCACGGGGCTCCACGCGGATTCGGTGTCATCCGGCAGGACATGGCGGCGGATTACCGAGATAACCCGGTCGGTGATGACGGCCAGGACGATGGGCGGGGCCATGTAAGCCACCACCGACCGCCAGTCCCTGCTGTCTGCTGCCGCGTAGTTCATCCCCGCGGCCAGGGCGGCGAAGGTGACGATGAGGAAGCGCTCGGCCTTCGAGGCCTTCCCGGCCAGGGCGAGCCCGATGCCGAGGGCGCTCAGGATGACCATGGCCATGTCCGGGCTGAGCGCTTCGATAGCGGCGGCGGTGTCCTGGTGCTTGACACCGAATACGTACTTGAACTGCGCGGCGAACGACACGTACAGCAGGGCGGCGCCGAGGAGGAACAGGAGCCAGGTGGCCACTGCGATGACCCTCGATCCGGCCGTCCGGCCGTTGCCAGCCAGGCGGCGGACATTGGTGATGAATTTACGGTCCGGCTCACCGCTGTCGACAGCGAACAGGCCCGGGCCGTTCAGCTCAGCCTCGATCGCGGCCCAGTCGCGGCTTCCTGCCGCCCTGGTGAAATCATTGCCAGCACTCACTGTTTCCTCCGATTCGGTGGGTGGCCCCGGCCTGCCGCTGCGCCCTAGGAAGTTCGGCGGCAGGCACGGGGTCGATGACGACGGTGATATAGCCCTGGACAAGCCGGGCATTGCGGGTCTTGACGGTCATGGTCCCCGGGATGAAACCAGGAATCCTCTCGGCCATCGCATTGACCGCCTCCGGAGTTCCGGTCAGGCGGATCTGGATTGGCTCGCTCATTTTCATCTCACTTACATTCTCCTGAACTGGTCTGACATTCTCGGCGCCATGATGCCTGATTGTCGAAAATGCAGAAGGATTCTTATCCGGATTCGGCTTCTTTCTCGGGTTCATTCGCGTGAATGTAATCGGCCGTGGCGGCGAGAACTCCGCGACTGAACGGGGTGTCTTTCATGATTGCCGTGTCCAGTTCCAGGATGTACCTGGCCCTGGGGACAGTCGCGCCGTCGAGGCAGAGCTGGGCCATCTGCTCGCGGTAGCCCCGTTCCGTCTCCGATTGCGGATCAGTCTTTGCCGCAAAGGGATTTCTCATCAGGCGATCTTCCTGCGGGTGGTGCGGAAAGTGCGGTCCTCACCCGCCCAGATGCCGTACTGCTCGCGGTTGGCCTCGGCCTTGGCCTGGCAGACCTGGCGGACCGGGCATGCCGCGCAGATGGCCTTGGCGAGCGCCTGGTCTTCCTCGTTATCGCTGAACCACAGCTCCGGGTCTTCCTCAGTGCACAGAGAGCCGCCCGCTGACGGGGTGGCGTTAGCCACCCTGAGGCGGATCTGCCGCCGGTTCGGCGCGGGTTCTCCTGCCCGGTGGCGGCGCTGCCGTTCCCGGGCAGCTGCGCGACGGCGCTCGTCGGCGGCGGTCATCCCGCCTCCAGGTCATGCTCGCGGCTCCACGTCCCGGCCCCGGCCCGGCGCTCGGCCTCGGCCGCGGCCAGCTTCTGGTGCACAGTGGCCTTGGGGTCGTTCATCACGGCGGCGGTGCGCGCCTCGGCCATCTTGGCCTTGCTGGTGATTGATAGCTTCTTCATGTCGTTCCTTTTTCAGGGGTGCGACGGCGGGGGCCAGGTCCGGTTGGCGCCTTCCTGGCCCCTCGCTCAGTCAGCTCGCTTCTGCTTCTTTTTCGGGTTTGGGTGACGAAAGAGCGATCCGTCCTGACGGGGGAGTCAGTTTCGGGTCGATCTTGGTCACGTATTCGACCGGGTTTTCCTGCGCCATTTGCTCACCTCCTCTCAGCTCGCTTCGGGTTCGCGGATGAAGGCGATAGGTGCCTCGTGGGTGTTCATGAGCAGGTAGTAGTCCCCTTCGGGGACATCGACGGCGGCGGCCGCGGTCCACCTGGACATGGCTTCCATGTATCCCGGGTCGTCCTCGGGCACCTGCTCAGCGGCCATCCACGCGAGCTGTTCTTCCATGGCGGCCCGGACCGCCAGGGCCTGGGCCTGCTCGTCGGACAGCCGCCTCATGACAGCTCCGCCTCCTGCTGTGCCGAGGTGCCGCAACAGGGGCCGTCCCCGGTGAACTCCGGCTCCGGGACGTGGTGCACCAGGCCAACGGCTTCGAAGAACCGGGACCAGGCGGACCGGGGCGTAGTGCCCGGCTGCGGCTTGTCGACAGGGCCGTCGTTCCAGGTGGCCATCAGGAAGCCTCCAGTTCCTCATCGAGCGCGGCCACCGCCAGGCACGAGCGCTCCAGGGCGTCATAGACCCGCTGGTCTCCCTCGGGCACGTCATGGGCGGCGAGGTAGCGCAATTCCACGTCGGCGGCGGTCAGGGCGG
>Ga0213875_10001410_pt1 | contig 15641 bp, 16 predicted proteins | sample BarmaccomBMRX_R8_FD_160105 | JGI IMG/M metagenome (GOLD analysis project Ga0213875, IMG submission 160105) | Root-associated microbial communities from Barbacenia macrantha in rupestrian grasslands, the National Park of Serra do Cipo, Brazil - RX_R8 | ecosystem: Host-associated > Plants > Roots... | reverse complement strand
GGGGGGCCGTCATTGTGGCTCGGGCCTGGCGGCCGCCTTTTGCCGGGCGCGGTGTGCGGCCATGTTGACGCGGCCTCCGCAGGCGTCCGAGCACCAGCGGCGGCAGCGGTTGCGGGTGGTGTCGATAAAGACGTTCCGGCACGGGTCAGCCGCGCACACCTTGAGGCGGTTGGGGTAATTGGTCAGCATGATCGCCATTCCCAGGCCGGCGTCGCAGGCGACCCGGCGGACCAGCGGAGCCTCCGGCGGCGCGAAGTAGATCTTCCGCTCCCCGCGCCGGTCCCGGGCCACGCGCGGTACTACGTCCGCGGCGGCGAGGATGCGGTTCAGCCGCGCATGGGTCTCATCCTCGTTTTCGGCCTCGAAGACCGAACGGATCTGATCACGCAGCACCCGCATTTCACGGACGTCGTCCTCGCTGGCGCGGCTGGTTCCGAGCATCCGGTAGCGGCGGAGCAGGATCTCGAGATCCGCCGCGGAGCGCAACCGTTCAGGCGGCGTGCACTTCAGGTCGTAGGTGTTCACGAGGTCGACCATCAGCGCAGGTAGCGCTTCTTGGAAAGAACCAAACTGCATAACGCTTCTAACGTTAGCAGGCGCTGGGTCTGGTCGCCAGTGCCGAGGAGGCGCATGGGTCTCTGCCGCAGGACGCGCGGACGGGCCGCTCATGGACGGACGGGCCGCTCATATAACTGCGCGGCTGACCTTTCCGGCCTGCCGCGCAGTCACACCTGGCCTGCTAGCTGTCTAGCGGAACTGCCCCGAGCTTGCCAGGCAGGGCTCGGCCAGGGCTAATGCATACTATAGTACGCGAATGCTTGACCTGTCAAGTATTTCGCTTCACATATCAAGCATGCTTAGGGGCGCTGGCGTGATTGCATGCTTAGGGGCGCTGGCGTGATTGTGGGTACTTACCCCCGGAAAGTGGGGGGTGAATACCCGCAATGATGGCGCGGTTTCATGATCGCGAATGGTTTTTACTATTGGCGGGCTCAGAGGGAAGGCGGGGTGAGGGGGCCGGGCGGCCGGGCGCGTCATTGTGGTGAATTGCACCCCTGATGGGGGGTGTAATGCACCACGTTGGGGGGGCACAGACGACGGGATCCCCGGAGGCTGGGCCCCCGGGGATCCTGTGGTTGGCGGTCTTAGTGGGATCGGTGGTTTTAGAATTCGGTGGACTCGATGACGCCGTGCAATTCGACGGCGCGGCGCCAGGCCGCCACCATGCGGCGCTCGGCTTTGCGCTCGAGGCGCTGGGCCCGGCGGACGGTTTGCACCTTGCGACCGCAGCGCAGATGCTCCGCCAGTTCCATATTGCTGCGTATTCGGTCTCTTGCGAGCTGCTCGATAAGCATGAGTGACCACTCCGTTGTGCGCATTGTGTGCTTTATCCAGGCCGCGCGGCCCCCGTTTGGCCGCGCGGCCACATCTCATGGGTGGAGTGGCCGGTTTATGCGGCCACTTCGGTCTTGCGTGGACGCCCCCGTGGGCGCTTCCGCGGCACGATCGCGCCGCGCAGCAGGAGCTCGCCGCCCCAGACGCCCCAGGGTTCCCTGCGCTCGAGCGCACCGCTCAGGCAAGCCAGCCGGGCCCTGCAGTCCCGGCACATGGCCTTGGCCGTCTCCACGTCCTCGGGAGATTCCGCGAAGAACAGCTCCGGGTCCTCCGTACACGGAAGATCCAGGCCCATCTGGAGCACACCAGCCGCCCCGGCCATCACGAACTCGCTGACCGTGGGCTGAACCTGGTCGATTACCTGCCTGACGTCTGGCTCCTGCCGCGCCGCGACAGAACTCTGCGCTTCGAACCCCGTTGCGCTCATCCCGCCGACGGTGGCATCGCGCCATTGCATCGGTGCCATCCCCTCTCGCTTGCCGGTCCTAGTTGTCGTCACGCGATTTCTCGCCCGTCGAGGGACCTAGGCCCTTTAAATAGCTAGGGCCGCGGACCCAGTTCTCGGGTCCGCGGCCTCAAGGGGATTTACCTGGCCGGTCTGGCTAGACCGGTTCCCTATAAGGTGGTGGACCCGATGCGCCCTCGCCGGTGGCGGCGAAAACGCCGGTCATGTAGTTGTGGATATTCGTCTGGCCGATAAGGGTCGGAACGACGTCCAGCCCGATCGGCGGGGTAACGGACGCAACCTTGCCCCGGACGCGCGGAACGGCGTGCGGAGCAACGGCGCACCGGCCGGCAGCGGGCAGACTGATTCCCGTGATGCCGAGCTCGGCAGTCACCGGGAAGCCAGAACGCAGGCTGAAGGCGCCCATGGGCGAAGACCACGCCGGCTCAGACAGAGCATTCGTGTTGAAGTTCGTCACGTCAGGCACCTCCCTCCAGGAGCGTTCGACAGCTAGCCCACGGACATGTAGAGAGCGTAAGTGTTGCCCCCTACAGGGGGCAACAGTTTTTTGACCTGCGATTTTGCGATCTTGTGGGGGTGCAGGTCAGCGCCAGCCCGGGATTACTGCCGCCTGGTCCTGATCAGGCCCTCCTGCATGACCGACACCACCAGCTCGCCGTCCGCGGTGAACACCTGGCCGCGGGCCAGCCCGCGGCCACCGCAGGCCACCGGCGACTCCTGCACGTAAAGGAGCCAGTTATCGGCCCGGAACGGGCGGTGGAACCACATCGCGTGATCCAGGCTCGCACCCATGGTGCGGCCGTCTCCCCAGTGCAGCCCGTGCCCGGTCAGCACCGAGTCGAGCAAGGTCAGGTCCGAGGCGTAGGTCATCAGGCACACGTGCAGCAGCTGGTCGTCCGGCAGCTCGCCCTCCACCCGGAGCCAGATCATGTTCCTGGTGGTGCGCAGGTCGGGATTCCGGGCTGCCTCGATCGACATCGGGCCGACCGAGCGCCGCTCGATGGGATGGCGGTAACCCCGGTCGTTGCCCTCCCCCAGGATCCGGCGCAGCCGGTCCTCGGTCCGCTCGACCTGCTCCGGCGGTGGCGCCTCGGGCATCGGGTCGGCGTGCTCGGGACCGGGCTCGGGGTGATGGAACGACGCGGACAGCGTGAAGATGGTCTTGCCGTGCTGGATGGCCGAGACCCGCCGGGTGGTGAACGAGCGCCCGTCCCTGACCCGGTCCACGGTATAGACGATGGGCACCGCGGGATCGCCGGGCCGGATGAAGTAGGCGTGCAGCGAGTGCACCGGCCGGTCGGCCGGCACGGTCCGCCCCGCGGCGACGAGCGCCTGGCCCGCGACCTGGCCGCCGAACACCCGCTGGGCGGTCTCGTCGGGACTGCGGCCACGGAAGATGTTCACCTCGATCTGCTCCAGGTCGAGCAGATCGAGCAGCCCTTCCAGCGCCTTGTCCATGGGGCTCATACTCTCACCGGGCGGCGTCCTTAACGACCTAGCCGGATGCCGTCCAGGAAACGGGAACGCTGCCGCGCCGCGACCCTCGTCCGGGCGCCTCCCGGTGTCCGGCTCGGGCACCAGGACAGGTACAGATGCTCGCGCGCCCGGGTCACCGCGACGTAGAGCAGCCGCTGCTCCTCCTCCACGGCCTCCGGCGTCTTGGCGTGCACGATCGGCATCATGCCCTCGTGCATGGCCGGCAGCATGACCGCGTCCCACTCCAGGCCCTTGGCCGCGTGGATGGACGCCAGCGTTACCCCGTCCACGGCCGGGGCGTGGCCGACCTCCGCCCGCTGGGTGAGCTCGGCGGAGAACTCGCCCAGGGTCGCCTCGGGATTTCCGGCGTACATGTCGTCGGCCAGCTGGGCGATGGCGGCCAGGGACTCCCAGCGCTCGCGGGCGGCCGCGCCGCCACTGGACGGACCCGAGGTCAGGCCGATACCGGCCAGCACGTGCCGGACCGAGGCCGGCAACGGGGCCTGGTCCGGTGCCGCGCTGCTGGAGGCGGCGGCGGCGCGGTCGGCACGCTCGCCGACGGCGGCGGCGCGCAGGAGGACCAGGGCCTGGCGGACCACGGGCCGCTCGTAGAAACGCTCGGCGCCCCGGATGACGAACGGGACGTTGGCCGCGGCCAGTGCCTGCTCGAACCGTTCGGTATCGGCGTTGACGCGGACCAGCACGGCGATCTCCTTCGCCGTGACCCCGCCTGCCAGCAGGGCCTGGATCTGCACGGCCACGCCCTCGGCCTCCTCGGTGTCGTCACCGAACTCGGTGAGCACCGGCCGCGGCCCGGGCGGCCGCTGGGCGACCAGCGGCACCCCGGCCCGGGCGATCTGGTTGGCCAGCGCCACCACCTGCGGCGTGGACCGGTAGTCGCGCACCAGCCGGACCACGGTCGCGTCGGGGAACTCGGTGGTGAACCCGGTCAGGTAGGACGAGGTGGCGCCGGTGAAGGAGTAGATCACCTGGTTCGGGTCGCCGACCACGCACAGGTCGTCGCGGTCGCCGAGCCAGGCGTCCAGGAGCAGCTTCTGCAGCGGGTTCACGTCCTGGTACTCGTCCACCACGAAGTAGCGGAACATGTCCCGCACCTGGTCCGCGGCGGCCCGGCTGTCCAGCAGGATGCCGGCGGTCAGCTCCAGCACGGCTTCGAAGTCGATCAGGTGCCGTTCCCGGCGCAGCTGCTCGTACTCGGCGTAGACCGCGGCCACCCGCTCCGCCGCGCTGCCCGTCATGCGCCCCGCCGCGGCCGCGGCGGCGGGATAGCCGTCCGGACGGACCTGGTTGACCTTGGCCCACTCGATCTCGCCGCCCGTGTCCGAGATCGAGCCGGGAGCATCCAGCCGGATCTGCGCCCGCTTGGCCGCTTCGCGGATCAGGGGAGCCTTGGCGTCGATCAGCTGCGGCGGCCGGCCGCCGACCACCCGCGGCCAGAAGTAGACGAGCTGACGCAGCGCGGCCGCGTGGAACGTGGACGCCCGCACCTGGCGGGTGCCCATGCCGCCCGCGCCGAGCTGGCGGAGCCGGCCGCGCAGCTCACCCGCAGCCCGCACGGTAAAGGTGAGCGCCAGCACGTGCGCCGGGTCGATCAGGCCGGCCGCGGCCGCGTAGGCGATCCGGTAGGTGATGGCCCTGGTTTTGCCGGTGCCCGCACCGGCCAGCACGCACACCGGGCCGCGGGCGGCCACGGCGACCTCACGCTGCTCCGGGTCCAGCCCGGCGAGCAGCCCTTCGGCGGTGCCGAGCACCGTTTCTGCCAACGTTCCTCCATGCTCCCTGAAGCAGTATGCCGGCCAGCCGGGAACGCAATGGCCTCTCGCGGTGTTACAGAACCAGGAAATTTCCCCAGACTCGAGGAGGCAGCGGGTGTCCGGCCAGCTGACGATGTACACCACCCCCTGGTGCGGCTTCTGCCGGAACCTGAAGAAGCAGCTGGCCCGGGACGGGATCGAGATGAACGAGGTCGACATCGAGCGCGACGAGGGTGCGGCCGAGTATGTGATGTCGGTCAACGGCGGCAACCAGACCGTGCCCACGGTGGTTTTCCCCGACGGTAGCGCCATGACCAACCCGTCGGCGGCGCAGGTCAAGGCGAAGCTGGCCGAGCTCGCGGCGGCTGGTCAGGTTACGCAGGGCTGAGGCCGCGCCCGTTCGGCCTTAATGCCTTTGAACCGAACGGCCGGGCTGTACCCTACCTAGACAAATGAGAGATCTGAACGGGGATTCGCCTGCCGCCGGGACCGAGCCGGCCCGTGATGGGGTCGTGGTCCGCCGGTCCGGCCAGGGCTGGCAGGTCGGGAACGAGGAAGCGGCCGACCTGACCAGCGCGATGGTGCTGGCCGATATCTTCGCCTACGAGGCCGGGGAGTCGGCACCGTCGGCTACGTCGGCACCGTCGGCTCCGTCGCCAGCCAGCCCGCCCCGGCCCCAGCCGGTGAGCGACGAAGACGAGGCGGCCCGGCTGGCCGTCACGGTCGCCCAGCTGGAGCACGCGCTGGCCTCGCGGGTGCGGGTCGAGCAGGCCATCGGCGTGCTGGCCGAACGGCACCGGCTCCGGCCGCGGTCCGCCTTCGACCTGCTCAGGAGCGTGGCGCGGTCCAGCGGCCGCCGGGTCACCGCGGTCGCCGAGGACGTGGTGGAGTCCACCACCAACCCGCTGCTTCCGCTGCCGGCCGAGCTGGCCAGGACCGAGCAGCCGCCCCGCAAACGCGGCCGCTCCCCCCGCCACGTGCGGGCCGGCGGCTAAAGCTCGTTTTGTCGGGGGGGACCGCTACAGTCCTGCCCAGTTGATGTGCGGGGCCATCGCGCAACTTCCGACACGAACGCGTGGGTTCCTGCGCGCGGCGGTGGAGCTGCGGGAAGATGGATCGGCGGCTTTGCGGCTTTGCGGCTCTGGAGCGAAGGAGGCCTACGTGGCAGATCTTGACGTCGTCGAGATCTGTGCTGGGGCGGGCGGGCAGGCTCTCGGGCTGGAGCGAGCCGGTTTCGAACACGCCCTGGCCGTGGAACTCGACCCGGCGGCGTGCAGCACGCTGCGGGCCAACCGTCCTGCCTGGAAGGTGGCCGAGGGCGACGTCGCCGACGGCGAGCTGTGGCGGCCGCGCGACTACCGCGGGGTGGCCCTGCTGGCCGGCGGGGTGCCGTGCCCGCCGTTCACCGTGGCCGGACGCCAGCTCGGCGCCACCGACGAGCGCGACCTGTTCGCCTGGGCGGTGGAGCTGTGTGGCATCATCCGGCCGCGGGCGCTGCTCCTGGAGAACGTGCGGGGGCTGAGCACCAGCAGGTTCGGCGCTTACCGGCAGCACGTCGTGGACCGGCTGACCGAGCTCGGCTATGTCCCGGGCTGGCGGCTGCTGCACTCGGCCGACTTCGGCGTGCCGCAGCTGCGGCCACGGACCGTGCTCGTCGCGCTCCGCGCGGAGGACGCGCCCTGGTTCAGCTGGCCGACTCCGGCGGCCGTGCCGCCGGCCACGGTGGGCGAGACGCTGGGCGACCTGATGGGCGCGCGGGGCTGGGCTGGTGCCGCCGCGTGGGCCCGGCGGGCGGACCGGATCGCGCCGACCATCGTCGGCGGTTCCAAGAAGCACGGCGGCGCCGACCTGGGCCCGACCCGGGCCAAGCGGGCCTGGGCCGAGCTCGGCGTGGACGGGATCGGCATCGCGGATGCGGCCCCCGGGCCCGATGCCCCGCTGACGCTGCGGCCGCGGCTGACCTGCGACATGGTGACCCGCTTGCAGGGCTGGCAGGACGAATGGGGCTGGCGGTTCAGCGGCCTGAAGACGGCCCGCTACCGGCAGATCGGGAACGCGTTCCCGCCGCCGGTGGCGCAGGCGGTCGGGACCGCGATCCGGCGCGCGCTGGAGCACCAGGGCGTGCCCGCCGCGGCCGGCGCCACCGAGGCGCCCGGGGTGCTGGCCCGGCTGCACGATCCGGTGTTCCGGGTGCTGCGGTCGCGGGCGGACTTCCTGACCGCGCGGCAGATCGCCGCGCTGGCCGAGCGGGACGGCGTGGCCGGGCTGAGCCTGGCCGCGGTGCTCGGTCACCTGCGGCACCTGGAGCAGGACTTCGAGCTCGAGGTCGCCGATCTCGGCGCCGGGTCCGGCCCTGGTTCCAGCTCTGGCGACGGGCCTGCGTACCGGCTCGGCGGTTTCAAGGCCTTCGTGGGCCAGCGCGAGCATGTCCGGCATGAGCGGTTCGCGGCGGCGCGGGGCACGATCAGCTGAGGGTGCCTGGTGTGACGCATCAGGTAAAGCGGCACGAATGAGGTCGCGCTCGGCGCGCCTAGTGCTTACTCCACGTAGTTGTCCACATGCTGGGGATTACGGCGGGATAACAGCCGGACGAATGTGCTGTAACAGCACAGGCGGTACATCACCGCGGCATCATTAGTCTCGCTATTGACCCAGTTCACCCGCAGGTCGGCGTTTAGCTACCGTTATGCCGTAGACGCTGCGATAATGCCCTAATGACAGGGCTGACCCTCGCCCTGGCCAACCTGAAGCCGGGTACGGGCAAGACCACATCAGCGGTCTGGCTGGCACACGTTTTCGCACAGGCCGGGAATAGCGTTCTTCTGGTGGACGCCGACCCGTCCGGCAGCGCGCTGGAGTGGTCCGACCTGGCGGCCATGGACCCGCATCTGGCCTCACCGGAGGCGGCGTTCCCGTTCCGGATCATCGCCCTGCCATCGCGTGAACTGCACCGCCGCGTACCCGAGATCGCCCAGTCCGACGACGTCGTGATCATTGACACGCCACAACTCGAGGACCACGCGAGCATCGCCCGTTCGGCCCTGAGGATTGCCGACGAGGTCCTGATCCCGTGTGCACCCAGCCCGATCGAGATCAACCGCACCTCCCCGGTGCGGGACGAGATCCTCGAGGTGAGCGCGTTCCGGGAAGCCCCGGCCCGGTCGGCGGTGCTGCTCAACCGCTGCATCGCGCGGGCGCACTCGACCGCCGACGCCCGGGAGGCGCTGGAGAACCTCGGCTACGACGTGCTCAGCACGGTGGTGCCGCGGCTCGAGGTCTACGCGCAGAGTTTCGGCATGCCGATCAAGCAGACCGGCTGCGACGTGTGGCGGCAGGTGGCCCGGGACATCGTCGCCCGCTGCACTCCCCTATGCTCGATCCGGTCATGACGAGCCAGCGGGAGCAGCGCAAGGCACAGATGGCCGCGGCGGCGGCCCGCCGCACCGAACCGGACGCGCGCCCGGCGGGGCGCACGGCCATCCGGTCCAAGCCGGTCCGCATCACCCTGGACCTGAGCCCCGAACTGTACCGGCAGCTGAACGCGTGGGCCGATTCGGCCGCGGTCAGCCTCGGCGTGCCGCGAGTGCCGCTGGCCGAGGCGATCCGGGCCATGATCCGGGTCGCGGCCGACGACCCGGAACAGGTCCTGGACCGGCTGCGCCGCGATCGCGACCAGTAACGCCGGGGGCCGTCCGCAGGGGCCGCCTGAACGATCCACCACAAATGCCGAATACCTTCCTTGCGCCCGGGTAGCGAGCCTCGCCACGACATCAGGAAGGCAGGAGCCGTCATGACCGACAGCGCTGGATCTTATCCGCCGCGGCAGGCAGAGCCGCAGACACAGTCCACGACGGACGTCGCCCGGGAGCAGGCTGCGAACGTCGGCCAGTCCGTCTCCAGCGCGGGCAGCCACGTCGCGCAGACCGCCACCGACCAGGCCAGGCAGGTCGCCGCCGAGACCGCGCGCCAGGCCAGGGATCTGGTCGGCGAGGCGACCGGGCAGGTGCAAAGCCAGGCTTCGGTCCAGCAGCAGCGCGCCGCGCAGCAGCTGCACTCGGTAGCCGGTGAACTCGGCGAGATGGCTGCCAAGGGCGGTCAGTCCGGCCTGGCCACCGAGGTGGCCCAGCAGGCCGCCGAGCGCCTGCACGGCGCCGCGTCGTGGCTGGAGAACCGGGAACCCGCCGATATCCTGACGGCCGTCCGCGACTTCGCCCGGCGGCGCCCGGTGGCGTTCCTGGCCGGGGCGGCGATCGCCGGCCTGGCGGCCGGGCGGCTGACCCGCGGCATCACGGCCGCGAACCAGTCCGGCGGCGAGCCGGGCCAGCCGGACGGCACCCGCCGGCAGATATCGCCGGGCGGCACGCCGGCCCTGACCGACCCCACCTGGACGGCCGCCGACCCGGGCTATGAGTCCGGCGCAGTTCCGGCCAGTTCCGGGAGCATCCCCGGCAGCGGCCTGCCCGACGTGGCTGTCCCCTACCCCGAGGGAGGTGCGTACCCGGCCGGGGGCAGCACCTATCCCGCCGAGGACAGCGCCTATCCGGCCGGGGGCAGCACCTATCCGGCCGGGGGCAGCACCTATCCCGCCGGGGACAGCGCCTATCCGGCCGGGGGAAGCAGCTATCCCGCCGAGGACGTCACGGTTCCGCCGGTTCCTGGGTACGACGAGGGCAGCTACCCCGAGGAGGGAACCGATCCGGAAACCCGGGCCTACCCCCAGGCCCGCGGTTACCCGCAAGGGCGCCTGAACGCCGAAACCGGCGAGGACGAGCTGGGGCGGCCATGACCAGCCCGCCGCAGCCGACCGCGGTCCCGGGCGATCCGGTCCGGGATGTGGCCGGCGCCTCCGTCGGCCAGCTGGTCGGCCAGGTCAGCCAGGACCTGTCGACGCTGATGCGCCAGGAACTGGCGCTGGCCAAGGCCGAGGTCAAGGAGGAGGCCGTCAAGGCCGCCAAGGGCGCCGGCATGTTCGGGGCCGCGGGCTTCGCCGGCTACATGGTCCTGCTGTTCGCCTCCATCGCCGCCTGGTGGGGCCTGGCCGAGCTTATGGCCAAGGGCTGGGCCGCCCTGATCGTGACCGCCGTCTGGGCGGTCATCGGAGCGGTGCTGTTCGTCACGGGACGGCGCCAGATGCGGGAGGTCAGCCCGACCCCCGAGCGAACCGTAGACACAGTCAAGGAAATCCCCGACGCGCTGAAGGGCCGGTGAACAGGTACCGATGAGCGACCCAGACGAGATCCGGGCCGAGATTACCCGGACCCAGCAGGAGCTGAGCGCGGACGTCGACGCGCTGACCGACAAGATCAGCCCGCCGCGGATCGTGGAACGGCGGGTGCAGCGCACCCGTGAAGCGGTAACCAACGTGAGGGACAAGATCATGGGCAGTTCAGGCCAGCGGGCCTCAGACACGTGGGCGACGGCGAGCTCGGGCGCGTCCGGTGTGGGCCAGACCGTCAGCGACAAGGCGTCCGGGGCCCGGGACGCGGCCGCCTCCGCCGCCTCGTCAGCGGCGGACGCGGCCCGGTCCGCGCCGGGCGCGGTGCGGCGCCAGACCCAGGGGAACCCGCTTGCCGCCGGGCTCATCGCCTTCGGTGCGGGCTGGCTGCTGTCCTCTTTGATCCCGGCGAGTCAGCCGGAACAGCAGGCCGCGGCTCAGGTCAAGGACTTCGCCGTAGAGCAGGGCCGTCCGCTGGCCCAGCAGCTTGGCGAGGCCGGCCAGGAAGCGGCCGGGCAGTTGCGCGAGTCCGCTCAGCAGCGGGTTCAGGCGGTCAAGGAGACCGCGAGCGACGCCGCCTCGACCGTCACCGACGAGGCGAGGTCGAGCGCCCAGGATGTGCGAGACCAGTCTCAGGGCGCCGTCGGGGAGGTGCGGGACCAGGCCAGGTCGTCCTGAGCGAAGCTGACGCCGCCCGGGAGCCTGCGGCGGGCTCCTGGGCGGCGTCGCGGCCCGTGCTCTCAGACCCGGATCACAGGCCCGCGACGGTCAGCTGGGCCGGGTGCTCCACGGTGAAGCGGTACCGGACCGTGGCGGTCTGCGCCGGCTCGAGGGTGAGGTTCCAGGTGAGCTCGCCGAGGTCGTCCTGCTCGGCCGGGGCCGGGCTGGTCTCGCGCAGCCGCACCTTGATGTCGCCGTCGGTGGAGACCGGGATGTGGTCGTGCACGCTGACGCGGGCCGGGTTCGGCCGGTGGTTCTCCACCGTGATCTCATAGCCGATGTCGATGGTGCGGGTTCCGCCGATGACCGCCTTGCTGGTGCTGCGGCGGCGCAGCTTGCGCTCGACCCGGATCTGATCATCGACGCCGAGCTGCAGCTCGAACTCCTCGCCCGCGGCCACCGTCTCCAGCGCCGTCTCGCCGACGAACCGGGTGTCGTGATAGACCCGGGCCCGGCCGGGGAGGAGCAGCAGCGAGGAGCCGTTGGCCACGGTCGCGCGCAGGTATGCCTCGGTGGCCAGGGCGGGGACGGCGAGGTGGTCCAGGGCCGCGTCGAGCTCGAACCGGGCGACCGCGGTCTTGTGCGGGCCACCGTCGGCGGGCACCGCCAGCGGGCGCTGCACCGTATAAACCAGGCCGGCGCCGGACTCACCGGCCTCGGCGGTGAGCGGCGGGGCCGGTGGCCTGGGCGCCTCCGGCGAGACGGCGGCCGGCATGGCGGCGGCGTGGACGACGTTGACCTCGGCGCCGCTGGCCCGGGCGGATCGGGCGAAGCCGACCGCGGGGAGGGGCGGCCGGACCCGGCCGATGTACCACGGGCTCAGCTCGGGCAGCCCCTGCTGGGCCTGGCGGCGGCTGGTGGACAGGGCCAGCTGGACCGCCGGCCAGTCTTCCCCGGTCTGCTGGGTGACCTCGGCCAGGTAGCTGACCGATAGCCGCTCGCCGGCCAGGGTCAGGTCATACAGCGGCCGCCAGGAGGCGCCGGAGACGTGGTAGGTGAGCTCCACCTCGGCGCGCACGGCGGCCGCGGCGTCCAGGGTGACGAGCACGTCGGCGTAGCCGACCGTCTGCCGCCCGCGTTTCTCGGCGGCGGCCAGCCGCTGCTCGGCCGCGTCGAGCTCGCGCTGGGCGACGCGCCGCCGCGCGGCGATGTCGCGTCGCCGGCCGAGCGCATCGGCGGTGTCGGCGGACAGGTGGCCGGCCATCCGGGACAGGTCGTCGTGGCCGGCCCGGCCGGAGCCCACCGCGCGGGCCAGGGCGGTGGCGGCCGACTCGGACAGGTGACCGAGGAAGCCGAGCCGGGCCTGTTCGGCCGCGTCCTCGTCGTCCAGGCGCTGGACCGCGTCCCGGCATGCCTCCAGGGCCGAACGGAGCTGGGTGACGTCGTCTCGCAGCGGGTCGGTGCGGACGAGGTTGTGTACTTCGACGTTCAGCAGGGCCAGGTCGCGGCCGAAGACCGCGACGCGCACCGACCCCAGGTCGACGCTCACCGGAAGCTCGGCGATCTTCACCGGTCGCAGGCCCGGCTCCACCTCGAGCGCGCCGGTGCGCTGGATCCGGGCGCCGTCCCTGAACACGGTCACGCCGGTGATCGGCGCGTCGAGCCCCGCGTCCTGGCTCATCGGCGGCCTCCTTTCACAGGTTGCCATTCTCCCGACTGTAGAACGGGATGGCGATGGCGGCGCCGGTCGCGCTGGCCGGGGCCCGGACCAGCCACTGTTCGGCTCGGGTGGCCGGGTTGAACCAGAGCAGCGAGACGCTGCCCGTGCAGCTGGTCGGAGCCTGAACGAGCATCCGCGCGCCGGCCACGGTCAGCACGTGGTTGTCGCCCAGGGTGTGCGGGACGGAGACCAGGGTGACCGACCCGCCGCGGGCCTGCCGGAAGATCTGCAGCACGCCGCACGGCCCGGCCGCCTGCAGGTACAGGCCGCTGGCCATGGACCACGCGTCCAGGTCGCCGAGGTCCCGGCTGCTGGCCGCGCGCGGCGGCGTCAGCGCCCGGGGCCGCGCGCCGCTCACCGGCACGAGCCAGAGCTGGGGCGCGGCGCGGCCGGCCGGCGCGCAGGACGCCAGCACCGTGCCGCTGTCCCACCAGCGGGCCGGGTTGCACGAGTTCGCGCTCGTGCCGGGCACGGTCAGGTTGCGGACCACGTTGCCGGCGTTGCCGGCCAGCTCGAGGCCGTGGCTGGATCCGGTGACGAACCCGGACCCCGAGGGCTGGTAGAGGACCTGGCCGTCGGCCGAGTAGCCGAGCGAGTGGTCCAGGCGGCCCGACTGGGTGTACCGGGCCAGGCTGGTGCCGTCGCCGTCGGGCCGGCCGGCCACGATGTCGAGCCCGCGCGGGGTGGTGTACCCGATGACGGAGGCTCCGCCAGGCAGGGTGATCGTGCTCACCCGGCCGCTGGCCAGGCTCAGCTGCTCGGCGCCGCCCCGGCCGGTGACGACCTGGAACAGGGCCCGGCTGCCGTCGGGTGACCAGGCGACCAGCTGGGGCGCGGTCCGCCAGCTGGGCCAGCTGGCGAGCTGGTACCTGGTCCCGCCGGGGCCGATCAGGTACAGCGCGGCCGGGCCTGACCCGCCTTCGGGCGGAGCCGAGGTGTACTGCGTCAGGACCCAGCCGGCCCCGACGTGGCTCCACGGGACGCTCGCCCGGGCGGTGCTGGCCGCCGTGCTGGGGCTGGCCGCGGCGCTGGGACTTGTCATGCTGCCGAGCGCGAGCGTGCTCGCCAGGACAGTAACGATCGCGGTCAGGACCGCCCCCCGAAGTCTCATACCTTCATGACGCCGGAGTGGCGCGGCCGGTTGCGGGTTTACTGGGCCCGGTCAGCCGCCGCGGGCGACGCGGGCCCGCTGGCGGCCGCGTTCCTTGGCGTCCAGGACGGTCTTGCGGATCCGGACCGCGGGGGCCGTGACCTCCACGCACTCGTCGTCGTTGCAGAACTCCAGGGCCTGCTCCAGGCTGAGCAGCCGGGGCGGGACGAGCCGCTCGAGTTCCTCGCCGGTGGACTGGCGGACGTTGGTCACCTTGCGCTCCCGGCAGATGTTCACGTCCATGTCGTCGGTCCGTGAGTTCTCGCCGACGATCATGCCCTCGTACACCTCGGTCGTCGGGGTGACGAACAGGGACCCACGTTCCTGCAGGTTGAACATGGCGTACGCGTTCGCGTTGCCGGACCGGTCGGCCACCAGGGAACCGTTCGCCCGCCCGCGCATGGGACCGGCCCACCGCTCGTAGTCCTCGAAGACGTGGTGTGCGATCCCGGTGCCCCGGGTCTCGGTGAGGAACTGGGTGCGGAAACCGATCAGGCCGCGGGCAGGGACGATGAACTCGAGCCTGACCCAGCCGGTGCCATGGTTGGTCATGGTCTCCATCCGGCCGCGGCGGACCGAGATCAGCGAGGTGACCGTGCCGAGGTACTCCTCGGGCACGTCCACCGACAGTCGTTCGACCGGCTCGTAGACGTGACCGTCGATCTCGCGGGTGACGGCGGAGGGCCGGCCCACGGTCAGTTCGTAGCCTTCCCGCCGCATCGTCTCGACCAGGATGGCCAGCGCGAGCTCGCCCCGGCCGCGCACCTCCCAGGTGTCGGGCCGCTCGGTGGGCATCACGTCGAGGGAGACGTTGCCGGTCAGCTCGCGGTTCAGCCGGTCGCGGACCAGCCGGGCAGTGACCTTGGAGCCGGGGGTCCGGCCGGCCAGCGGCGAGGTGTTGACGCCGATCGTCATCGAGATGGCCGGCTCGTCCACGGTGATCAGCGGCAGCGGCCGCGGGTCGTCCAGGTCGGCCAGCGTCTCACCGATCATGATGTCCGGGATGCCGGCGATGGCCACGATGTCGCCCGGCCCGGCCGTGTCGGCCTGCACCCGCTCGAGGGCATCGGTCAGGAAAAGCTCGGAGATCTTGACCTTCTCGATCGAGCCGTCCCGGCGGCACCAGGCGACCTGCTGACCGCGCTTCATGACGCCGTTGCGGATCCGGCACAGCGCGATGCGGCCCAGGTAGGAACTCGCGTCGAGGTTGGTGACGTGCGCCTGCAGCGGCGCGCCGACCTCGTAGGCGGGTGCCGGCACGGTGGCCTTGATCACCTCGAACAGAGGCTCCAGGTTGTCCGAGTCGGGCATCTCGGCGTCCTGCGGCCGGTCCAGCGAGGCCCGCCCGGCCCGGGCCGAGGCGTACACGATGGGGAAGTCGATCTGCTCCTCGGTCGCGTCCAGGTCGATGAACAGCTCATAGCACGCGTCCACCACCTCGGCGATCCGCGCGTCGGGCCGGTCCACCTTGTTCACGACCAGGATGACCGGCAGGCCCGCTTCCAGGGTCTTGCGCAGCACGAACCGGGTCTGCGGCAGCGGGCCCTCGCTGGCGTCCACGAGCAGCAGCACACCGTCCACCATGGACAGGCCGCGCTCGACCTCGCCGCCGAAGTCCGCGTGCCCTGGCGTGTCGATGATGTTGATGGTCAGGCCACCGTGCTGGACCGCGGTGTTCTTGGCCAGGATCGTGATGCCCTTTTCCCGCTCCAGGTCACCAGAGTCCATCACCCGCTCGTTCACGTGCGCGTTGGCGCGGAACGCTCCGGACTGCCACAGCATCG
>Ga0213875_10001409_pt1 | contig 15649 bp, 18 predicted proteins | sample BarmaccomBMRX_R8_FD_160105 | JGI IMG/M metagenome (GOLD analysis project Ga0213875, IMG submission 160105) | Root-associated microbial communities from Barbacenia macrantha in rupestrian grasslands, the National Park of Serra do Cipo, Brazil - RX_R8 | ecosystem: Host-associated > Plants > Roots... | reverse complement strand
CGTTCGATGCGCTTTGCCAACTCCACCTCCTGGGCGCGGGTCAGCAGCGGATGGCGGCGAACCTCCTGAAGGAACAGCGACATTGCGTCGGTCGTCCGCTCGGCCAGATCACCGTTGACATAGCTGGTCTGCTCGACACCGTGCCGGCCGCAATCATCGCGCACGTCGAGGCCGCGGTCCTGCAGCAGGTCGTGCAGCATCTGAGCCTCGTCGTCCCCCAGATCCGACTCCTGGATAAGCTCGCTCAGCTCCGACAGCTCAACGCATCCCTCTCCGCGCACCTCGCTGCGGGCCACGAGCTGCTCGACCAGCTCCTGAACCGCTTCTGGGACGACCGAGATCTCACGCTCGCTAGCCATGTTTCCTAGTTACCCGGCCGGGACACTATCGCCACACGATGAGCTCTGAGCCACCGTTCGCCTCCTTGTACAGCCACGGCTTCGCGCGGGTGGCAGCCGGCGTCCCGCACATGCGGATCGCCGAGCCGGCCTTCAATGCCGAACGAACCCTGGCCCTCGCCGGCCAGGCGTCGGACGATCACGCGGCGCTGATCATCTTCCCGGAGCTGGGACTGTCGGGCTACTCGATCGATGACCTCTTGCACCAGAGCGCCGTGCTCGACGGGGTGGTGGACGCGATCGGTGGGATCGCCGCCGAAAGCGCTCATCTGCAGCCGCTGCTGGTGGTCGGCGCACCGCTCCGCTGCGAGCACGGCGTGTTCAACTGTGCCGTGGTCATCCACCGGGGCCGGGTGCTGGGGGTGGTTCCCAAGAGCTACCTGCCCGAGTACCACGAGTACTACGAGAAGCGCCACTTCCGCGCTGCGCGCGACGCGGTGGGCGACCGCATGCGCCTGCTCGACGACCTGGTCCCATTCGGCGCCGATCTGCTCTTCTGCTCCCGCGATCTGCCCGGGTTCGTGCTGCACGTGGAGGTATGCGAGGACCTGTGGAGCCCGATCCCGCCGAGCACATTCGGAGCCCTGGCTGGCGCCACCGTGCTGGCCAACCTGTCGGCGAGCAACATCACGATCGGCAAGGCCGTTTTCCGGCGCACCCTGTGTGGGTCGCAGTCCGGCCGCACGATCTCGGCGTATCTCTACACGGCCGCCGGCATGGGCGAGTCGACGACTGATATGGCCTGGGACGGCCAGGCCCTGATCTACGAAAACGGGGACCTGCTGGCCGAGGCCGAGCGCTTCGCCATCGGCGAGCAGCTGATTTGCGCCGACATCGACCTGGACCGGATCGTGTCGGATCGCGTCAGCACGTCGAGCTACGGCGACTCGATCCACGACCACCGCGAGCGGCTGGCCAGCATGCGAAGGATCGACCTCGAGCTAGGCGTGTCCGCCGCGACGCCGGTGCCCCTACGACGGCGAGTAGAGCGCTTCCCGTACGTGCCCGCCGACCCGGTCAGCCGCAACGAGCGCTGCGAGGAGGTCTACAACATTCAGGTGCGGGGGTTGGAGACGCGCCTGCAAGCCACCGGAATCCAGAAGATCGTGATCGGCGTCTCGGGAGGTCTGGACTCCACCCACGCGCTGATCGTCGCCGCTCGCGCCATGGATCGGATCGGGCTTCCGCGCGAGAACGTGCTCGCCTACACGATGCCGGGCTTCGCCACCAGCGAGCGCACGCTGCACAACTCGCACCGGCTGATGCAGGCACTGGGGGTGAGCGCTTCGGAGCTCGACATCCGGCCGGCGGCGACTCAGATGCTCCGTGATCTGGACCACCCGGCCGCTGACGGCGCGGACCAGTACGACGTGACCTTCGAGAACGTGCAGGCCGGCGAGCGAACCTCGCACCTGTTCCGTCTGGCCAACTTCCATGGCGGCCTCGTGCTCGGCACCGGCGACCTCTCCGAGCTGGCCCTTGGCTGGGCCACCTACGGCGTGGGCGACCAGATGTCCCACTACCACGTAAACGCCTCGGTGCCCAAGACCCTGATCCAGTTCATGGTCCGCTGGGCGATCGACACCGATCAGTTTGGCGCCGAGGTGAACGAGGTGCTCGACTCGGTGCTGAGGACGGAGATCTCCCCCGAGCTCGTCCCCTCGAGCGGCGAGGACGGCGACGAGCTCCAGGGCAGTGAGAAGGTCGTCGGCCCCTACGAGCTGCAGGACTTCTTCCTCTATTACATCCTCCGCTTCGGCTATGCGCCGAGCAAGGTCGCCTTCCTGGCCCTTCATGCCTGGGGAGATCGGGCGGCCGGACCGTGGCCCGATCTGATCCCTGAGGAGCGGCGCCACGAGTACAGCCCGGCCGAGATCAAGCACTGGCTGGGCGTGTTCCTCGAGCGCTTCTTCCACATCAGCCAGTTCAAGCGCTCGGCGATGCCCAATGCGCCGAAGGTCGGCTCGGGCGGTTCCTTGTCGCCGCGGAGCGACTGGCGGGCGCCCAGCGACGCTTCCGCCACGACGTGGCTCGAGCAGCTGCGGGCGCGCGTTCCTGACGTCGGCTGAGGGTGGCCCAGCGGCGCTAGCGCGGTCGACGGACGCGCCGGCGCAGCTGCATTATCCGGGCCGTGCCGACGATCCCCACCAGCAATGCGCCGCCGATCGCGGCCAGCAGCAACGCGACGCCGAGTGGCATGTGGAAGCTGGCGCCGAAGTAGCTGATCTTCACGCTTTGGGTGTTCTCGAGGATGAACACGAGCAGGAGGATGAGCACGATCGCGCCGGCGATCAGTGCGTTGTGTGCCCGCGCGGCGCGCGTGTGCGGGATCTCGCCGCGGGACGGGGCGCTCGTACCGGCGGGACCCTCGGGGCTCGTCCCCGTACTCGGCGGTTCGACCGGCGGCGCGCCTCCTCCGGCCCGCTCCGGCGCATCTCCTGAAGCGGGATAACTCACTGAGACGGTTCTACCCCCTCGCTGGCGCCCGAAGCCGTGCTCCGCGTGTGGGTTTTCCGTTTGAGCCGGTCGGCGTCGGGCATACATCATTCGTGGCCGACCGCGGCCCCTCCACGACCGCGATTCCGCTCGCGCAGCTGCCGCCCGACGTGGCGGCCACGGTGGCCGACGCCGGCGTCAAGCAGGTCAACCTGTACCGGTCGCTCAGCCACGCGCCCGACCTCCTGCGCGCCTGGATCGACTTCGCCTGGGCGCTGCGCGGGCACGACACCACCTCACGCCGGCTGCGCGAGCTGTGCATCCTGCGCACCGCCTCGCTGCACCACTCCCAGTATGAGTGGCATCAGCACCGGCGGATGGCGCGCGAGGTTGGCGTCACCGACTACCAGGTGGCCGAGCTCGAGATGTGGCGCACCTCGGACGCGTTCGACGCCGAGGAGCGAGCCGCGCTGGCGCTCACCGACGCGATCATCGCCAGCCACGTGCCCGACGAGGTGATCCAGGAGCTCGAGCGCCACTTCGACCACGCCCAGCGCGTGGAGCTGACCGTCACCGCGGCGTTTTACGCGATGGTGCCGCGGATCCTCGACGCGCTCCGCGTCCCCGTCGAGGGCAAGGAGCCGGATCGTGGGCTGCCGCGCCCGCCGGGCGATACGTCGGCCAACGGCGCGCGAGCTCAGGACCCGCGCCCTTAGCCGCTATCCCTCGCTGTGGGACGCGAGCCACTCCCGGATCTGCGGCCGGGCCACCTTGGCCGCCTGGCGCCCGGCCACGAAGCCGATGTGGCCCGACTCGAGGCGCAACTCTCTCGCGTCCTCTGACCCCACCAGCGCGGTGAGCGGAACGGACGACGCCGCCGGCGTGATCGTGTCCTGCGCGGCGTAGGCGTTCAGGAACGGACAGCGGATGTCGGCCAGCCGCACCTCGCCGCGACCGTGCGGGATCACGCCTTCGAGCAGCGCGTTGCGGCGGATCAGCCGCTCGACGGTCTGGCGGAACACGCCGCCAGGGAACGGCACCTGATCGCGAGCCCAGAATGCGATGGCCAGGAACCCCTCGACGAACTCGTCGTTCCACAGGTTCTGGAAGAAGTTCACGCGCTGGGTGACGTACTCGGTGGGCTTGAGCGACTGAAAGCCCTCGTCGAGCGCCCGGGCGGGCACCAGGCCGGTCTCGTCGATCATGTCCTCGGGGTTCAGTCGGTCCGCGCGGAACATGTTGCTCATGAACCCCATCTCCCGGTAGTCGCAGGGCGTGGCCATCGCCATCATGCTGCGGATCGGCAGCTCGGAATGGGCGGCGGCCAGCAGAAGGGTCAGCACGCCGCCGAAGCAGTAGCCGATCAGGGTCAGCTCGTCGGCGCCCGCCTCCTCGAGCAGCGCCTCGATCGCCTCGGGGATGTACTCGTCGACGTAGGTCTCGAGCGTGTTCTCGGCGTCGGCGGGATCCGGCGGCACCCAGTCGAGCAGGAAGATGTCGAACCCCTCGCGCAGCAGGTAGCGGATCAGGCTGGTGTTCGGGAGCAGGTCGAGGATGTAGCTCTTCGAGACCAGGCTGTGCACGATCAGCACGGGCGGCCGGAAGCGCCGCTCCTCGGAGCGGTAGCGCCACAGGCGCGCCTTGTCGCGCTTCCAGACCAGATCGCGCGGCGTCTGCCCCATGGCGGGATGGCTGGCGCCGGTCAGATATGCCAGTCCGTTGCGGGTTCGCAGGATCTGGCGCTCGAGCACTCCCGGCGCCATCAGCCCGCGCTCCGTCCCGAGGTCTGCCGGCTGTTTGGCCGTGTGCGAGAACGCCCGTTGAGCAGCGGGTGCTCGCGATGGTCGCCTTCGCGCCGCAGTTCGCGCACCTGTCGCTCGAGACTCGCCACCTGGTTTGACAGCCGTACCACGTCGCCGCGGGACACCCACCCCCACAGGTGCAGCCACCGCTCGGTGTTCTGCTGCAGCTCGCGCAGCATACGCCGCTGGACCCGGAATCCGACGGTGGCCAGGTCCATGAAGGTCTCGCTCTGCACCCAGGCCTCCGAGCCGGCGGCCAGCGGCTGCTCAATCGCGTCATATGCCTTGCGCCACAGCGGGGTCATCATCACCACCTGCCTTTCAGATCGCGGTCCAGCCGCCGTCCACCGCGAGGACGTGGCCCGTTACGTAGCTCGACGCGTCGCTGGACAGGTACAGCAGGGCGCCGTCCAGTTCGCCTTCGCGGCCGTGTCGGGCCAGCGGAGCGCGTCGCGCCACCCAGTCCCGGCCCCTCCCCTCTTCGGAGAACATGTCCGCGGTCATCTCCGACTCGAACCACCCGGGGGCGATCGCGTTCACGCGGATGCCCTTGCGCGACCACTGGGCGGACAGCTCGCGGGTCAGGTTGACCAGGCCGCCCTTGGACGCTGCGTACCCAGCTTGGGGGATCTGTCCCACGCCGACCAGCCCGAGCACCGAGGCGACGTTCACGATCGTGCCGCCGTCCTGGCCGTCGCCGAGCATCGCCCGGGCCGCGTGCTGGGCGAGCGCGAACGGCGCCACCAGGTTTACGTCGATCACCCGTCGGAACTCTTCGAGCGGCTCCTCTTCGGCCGGATGCACGTCGACCATGCCGGCGTTGTTGACGAGCACGTCGACGCGCCCATGGCGCTCGAGCGCGCGTTCGATGACGCTGCCGACACGGTCGAGGTCGGAGAGGTCCTGCGGCACTGGCAGCGCGTCGTTCTGAAGTTCGGATGCGAGTTGCTCCAGGCGCTCTCCCCGGCGCGCGACCAGCACGACCCGGGCTCCGGCCGCGTCGAGCACGCGGGCGAAACGGGTGCCCAGGCCGGAGCTCGCGCCGGTCACGATCGCCACCTTGCCGTCGAGGCGAAAGCGGGCGAGCGGGTCGAGGTCGGTATCGGGGGTGGCCACGTTCCGGCTACCCGATCGCCTTCTCGCGGCCCTGCCATTCCTTCTCGCGCAGCACGAACTTCTGGACCTTGCCGGTTGAGGTGCGCGGCAGCTCGCAGAACTCGACCTGCGCCGGGCACTTGAACTTGGCCAGATGATCACGGCAGAAGCCGATCAGCTCTTCCTCGCTTGCGTCCTGTCCGGACTTGAGCTCGACGAACGCCTTGGGCCGCTCCCCCCACTTCTCGTCCGGCATCGCCACCACGGCGACCTCGAGGACGGCCGGATGCTCGGACATCGCCTGCTCGACCTCGATGCTGGAGATGTTCTCACCGCCGGAGATGATGATGTCCTTTGAGCGGTCGCGCAGCTCGACGTACCCGTCGGGGTGCCACACGGCCAGGTCGCCGGAGTGGAACCAGCCGCCGCGGAACGCCTCCTCGGTCTCCTCCTCCATGTTGTGGTAGCCCAGCATCACGCCGTTGCCGCGCAAGATCACCTCGCCCACGCTCTTGCCGTCGCGCTGCACGTCCTGCATGTCGTCGTCGACCACCCGTACCAGATTGGCGCCGTTGTAGGTGTGGCCCTGGCGCGAGAGCAACCGCGCCTGCTCCTCCAGGTCGAGCTCGTCCCACTGCGGCTGCCAGCTGCAGCCCATGATCGGGCCGTACGTCTCGGTCAGCCCGTACAGATGGATCGGGTGCAGGTTGAGCTCGCGCATCTTCTTGAGCACCGCGGGCGTCGGCGGCGAGCCGCCCGTGGGAACTGTGACGTGCTGCTCCAGCCGGTGCGCCTTATCGTGGTTGACGATGCTCATGTGGATGGTGGGCGCGCCGCTGTAGTGGGTGACGCCCTCGGAGTCGAATAGGTCCCAGATCCGTTCGGGCTCGACCTTGCGCAGGCAAACGTGCACGCCACCCGCCCGCGTTACCCCCCAGGTCAGGCACCAGCCGTTGCAGTGGAACATGGGCAGCGTCCACAGGTGTACCGAGTCGTAGCCCAACCCGACCTCCATGGCCACCCCGGCGGCATGGAGATACGCACCGCGGTGGGTGTAGATCGCGCCCTTCGGCTTTCCCGTCGTGCCCGAGGTGTAGTTGATCGCGATCGGCTCGGTCTCGTCCTCGAGCCAGCTCTCGGGCGCGTCGGGCGAACCGCTGGCCAAGAACTGCTCGTACGGGTCGTCATCCGCGCCTGAGTCATCGATCACGATCGTCTCGATGTCCGGGGTGTCGGCTTCATCGACCAGCTCTTTCAGCTGAGCGTCGACGAGCAGGATCTTCGACCCTGAGTCTTTGAGGATGTATTCGATGTCCCCTTTGCTGAGACGGGTGTTCATCGCCACCAGCACGCCGCCGGCCAACGGGATCCCGTAGTGGGCCTCGAGGAGAGCCGGGATGTTGGGCGCCAGGATCGCCACGCGGTCGTGCTTTTCCAGGCCCCGGTCGCGCAGTGCCGAGGCGAGCCGGTTGCAGCGCTCCTCGAGCTCGGCGTAGTTGAAGCGCCGCTCACCGTGCACCACGGCTGGGCGCTGGCCCAGCGCCTGCGCGTTGCGTCGCAGGAAGTTCAGCGGAGTCAGCTCGATGCGCGATGGGGATGCATCCACGGTTTCCTCCCTCTCGTCCGGGCGCCGCGCGCCTCCGGGTTCAGTCCTCCGTTTATCTCTTACAGGTACCCAGCGGCTACTTCGAGCAACCTGGGGACGCCATCGCACAGCGACGCCGACCAGTCGTCGGATCGCTCCCCCCGCAAAAACCGCTTGTAGATCGCCTCGCAAAAGACGGCGGCCTTCCACAGCGCGAAGGCCTGGTACCAGTCGAGCTTCGACGTATCGCGGTTCGTGCGCTGGGCGTAGCCGGCGATCAGCTCGGCCCGAGTGAGGAATCCGGGTTCTCGGGTGACCGTGGTCAGGAGCAGCGGATGCTGCTCGGAGCCGGGTTCTGACCAGCTCGCGACCAGATACCCGAGGTCGGCGAGTGGATCGCCGATCGTCGCCATCTCCCAGTCGAGGATGGCGATCAGCCGCGCCGGGGCGCGGTTCGACACCATCACGTTGCCGAGCCGGTAGTCGCCGTGAACGACCGTCGACGGGGGGCTCTGCGGCATCGTCTCCTGGAGTCGCTGCCCGAGCTCGATGCACGCGCTGAGCTCGCGCGTCGCGTTGAGCACCCACAGGCCGCTCCAGCGCCGCAGCTGACGCTCCAGGTAGCCGGTGGGCTTGCCGATGGTCAGCCCGCAGGCCTCCCAGTCCACCCCATGGAGCTGGACGAGGGCGTCGAGGAGCTCGTGGGCCAGGTTCCCGCGTTCCCGGGGTGTGTCGATTTCTCGCGGCAGCTGCTCACTGATCACGCTGCCGTCGAGCTCCTCCATCAGGTAGAACGGGACGCCGAGGATCGAATCGTCCTCGCATACCGCGAGCACCTTCGGGACGCGCACCCCGAGCGGCGCGAGCGCCAGCTGGATCCGCGCCTCGCGGACCACATCGTGGGCAGAGGGCGGAAGCGGGGGCGGCGGCGGCCGCCTGAGCACCACGCGCGCCGGGCCCCGCTCCAGTAGGTAGGTCAGATTCGACGCGCCCTCGCCTATGGGCGTCGCGGTGACCGGGCCCTCGCCGAGCCCCGCCTCGTCGAGGAAGGACTCGAGCGCGTCGGCCTGGAGGGCAGCGGCGGCTCGGCTCGGCATCGCGGCATCATACGAACCGGGGTTCTGTGCCCAGCCCCGAGGGCGGTCCGCGTTCTGACAGGCCCACGGTCGCCGCGACGTGGGTGGTCGTTTCACGCTGCCTGCGCGCGGATGCTGCCGGCGCGGGCCCGGCCGCAGCCGCAGCGCAAAACGCGCAAAACCGCGGTGTCGCCGCCGACATCCGCGAGATAGGCGCCCTTGAGGCGCTTATCTTGCAGAACCCCGACGCCGGTTGCCACTTTGGCGCGTTTTGCACCGTCCTGACGATGCAGAGGTTCGGCCCGCCGCGCGGCTCGGCACGGACGGTGGCGCGCTGCCCTTCACGTCGGCGGGTTCGTCCGCGCCGGCATGGTGATGCTCGACACGAAGGCGGCTATGACGTAGTGGAGAGCGTGGAGAGCGTCGCCGTCGATGCGCCCGTCTGCGACCTCGACGCCGCGCACAACTGTCGCCAACCGGATCCCGCCACCAACGTCTCGCATTTTCGCACTCGTCGACCGCACTCAGCTACCGTGAGCCGATGTCGCAGAGCTGGCCGGCCGCCAACTACGAGGACTGGAGCGCGACGTGCGACACCCTGCACGCCCACACCCAGGTCCTGGGCAAGCTCGCGGTGGCGCTGGCGCCGCGCGAGCCCCAGTTGCAGCACGCTGCACTGCGCCTGACCGCGCGGGGATGGGAGACGGCGCCGTTGCCCGCGCCCGACGGCTCGGGAGCGCTCGTGGCCGCGCTCGATCTGCGCTCGCACGAGGCGCTGGTCGAGCACACGGGCGGAGGCGAACGCCGCACGCCCCTCGGACCTGATCGATCGGTGGGAGACGTGACTCGCTGGGTACTGGAGGCGGTCGCCGGGCTGGGCGGCCGGGTTGCAATCGACCCGACGCCGCAGGAGGTGCCGTGGACCGCGCCCCTCGATGAGGACGAGGAGCACGCCCGCTATGACCCAGAGCAGGTCACCGCCTACTTCGGTGCGGCGACTCACGCGGCCCTCGTGCTCGCCGCCTTCCGGGCTTCGTACCGCGGACGTTCCACCCCTGTCAACGCGTGGTGGGGCTCGTTCGATCTAGCCGTGAACCTGTTCTCGGGTCGCCGCGCCGACCCGCCATCCGGCGACTACATCATGCGCAACGCCATGGACGCCGAGGAGGTCGCAGTCGGTTGGTGGCCGGGGGACGGACGTTATGGGCGCTCCGCGTTCTACGTCTATGCGCACCCGGCGCGCGAGGGATTCGCGGAACTCGCGGTCTCGCCGGGCCGCTGGGATGGCGCGCTGGGGGAGTACGTGCTCGACTTGGATGACGTGCGCTCGAGTCCCGATCCGCGCGGGGTCGCGCTGGACTTCGCCCGTCGCGTCTTTCGCCACGCCTGCTCGGTGTGTGAGTGGGACGAGGCCCTGGCGGCCAGCGCGGAAGGCACGCCACCGCCGGTGGCCTAGGACCGGTTCGCCGAGGTTCCTTGGACCCCCCCGGGCCTGGCCGCGGCCGCGCAGCCGTTCGGGCGGCGCGGCGCTCGGTCAGGCAGCGAGCCGGCGGCGAGCCTTCTGAACGGACGGCAGCGCGGCCTTCGCCTTGGCCAGGGGCCGCGCGCGCACGTCGACGCTCGCCGGCTTGGGGCCGATCGTGATCTCCTCGCCGGTCGCCGGGTTGCGGCCCTGGCGCTTCTTGGTCGCCGGCTTGACGCGCACGGTCAGCTGGACGATGCCCCCGATCCGCACCTTCTCGGCGTTCCCGAGCTGCTCGAGAACGATGTCCTCGAGCGCTTCCACCGCTCGCCTTGCCTCGGCTTTGCTCATGTCGGCGCGTTCGGCAACGGCGGTCAGCAGCTGAGCCTGTGTTAACGGCACGGCACTCCTCCTGGGGTCGAACCTAAGTAACGATGTGCGGATTCAATCTTGCCGGGCGGACGGACGGGCGATTTTGTCGCTCGCCGACCCTCAAGCCGCGTCGTCCGGCGCCGCCGGCGCATGAACGATTGGCCGCACATAGTCGCGCATCAGACGAATCGATGCATTATGAGCAGCCCGACGTGGCCGTGCCGGGGATGGTCGAACGCCTCCGGAACGGTGCCCACAACCTCGAACCCGAGTGACCGCCACAGCGCCACCGCCCCTTCGTTCGTCTCGACGACCGCGTTGAACTGGATCGCACGGAAACCGCTTCTGCGCGCCCACTCGATCATGTCCTCGCCGAGTGCCCGCCCCACGCCCTGCCCGGCCCGCAGCGGGTTGACCATGAAGCTCGCCGATGCCACGTGCGAGCCGGGACCGCCGCGATTCGCGTACATGTTGGCGGTGCCGAGCACGGTGCCCTCGGCGTCCGTCGCCACGACCGTACGCGCCGGCGGCCCCAGCATCCAGATGCGCCGAGCCTCGGCTTCGCTCATGTGGCGGTCGTAGGCATACGTCTCGCCGGCAGCGACGATCTGGCGAAAGAAGGGCCAGATCGCAGGCCAATCCCCGGGCCGCGCGTCGCGGATGGCCAGGGCCCTCGGCGGGGTGGCCGCCCCGGTCGCGCGCTCCGGGCCGTCCCCCTCGGCCACTCCCTGCGGGCCGCGCCGCCTCTCGGCCACTAGTGCGCGTGGATATGGGCGGTCGTCTTCTGGAGCTGGCGCTCGGGCGTGATCCGGACGACGTTCCAGGCCAGGCCCACGCGCGCGAGCATCGAGATGAACAGCCCCGAGAGGTCGAACTCCCACCAGCGCAAGCCGTGGTAGGCCGAACGCGGGAAAGCGTGGTGGTTGTGATGCCACGACTCCCCGAGCGAGAACACCGCGAGCCATGCGACGTTGGTCGAGTGGTCTTCGATCTCGAAGCGCCGGCGGCCGAAGAAGTGGCAGATCGAGTTCACCGACCAGGTGACGTGGTGGACGAGGAAGATCCGCACCAGGCCGCCCCAGATGTAGCCGCGCAGGGCGCCGCCGAGCGTGAAGCCGTCCAGCACGAAGCCGGCCAGCGTGGGGACCGCGAGCGAGACGATCACCAACATCGGGAAGCCGCGCCCGATCCGGCGCATGCGCCGATCCTCGTAGAGCTCGGTCGCGTAGCGCTTCCAGTCGGCCTGGCCCTGGGTCTCCAGCAGCCAACCGGTGTGCGCGTGCCACAACCCGCGCAGGCCGCTTCCGTGCCCGACATGGGGGCTGTGCGGGTCGCCCTCCTTGTCGGCGTGGGCGTGGTGCTTGCGATGGTCGGCAACCCAATCGAGGACCGAGCCCTCGACGGCCAGCGAGCCGATCACCGCGAACCCGCGCTCGAGCCATGGATAGGTCTGGAACGCCCGGTGGGTCAGAAGCCGGTGAAAGCCGACCGTGATCCCGATGCCGGTGATGATGTACATGACAACGAGGATCGCCAGGTCGGTGGCATCGACCGCGCGGTTCCAAAGCAGCACGATTGCCGCGAGCACTCCCGCGAACGGGACTACCACGCCCAACAAATTGGCGAAACGCTCTCCGCGGCTCATCTCGAGGGAGGGTTCCACATATCGTCACAGGCCAACCGCGCCACTGGTCATCAAACCCCCCGGCTGTCGGGACGTTACACCCGGCTTTTGGCCTTCTTCGCTTCGCGCAGGGCGTTCCCGGCATGATTCACCGGTGCCCGATGAGGTGTCGCTGCCCGGTCTGGTCGTCCTGGAGCACTCGTTCGAGATCCCGCTCGACCACGAGGACGCCGGCGGCGAACGGATCACGGTGTTCGCCCGCGAGCTCGCCCACCCCGAGGGGCGCGATCGGCCGTTTCTGGTCTTCTTCCAGGGCGGTCCCGGGTTCGAGGCCGCGCGCGCCACCCGTAACCCGGACAGCCCCGCCTGGTTGAACCGCGCGCTCGAGGATTTCCGCGTCCTGATGCTCGACCAGCGGGGGACCGGCCGCTCCTCGCCGGTCGGCACCCTCTCCGGCCGCACGCCCGAGCAACAGGCCGAGTACCTGTCCAAGTTCAGAGCGGACTCGATCGTGCGCGACGCCGAATGGATCCGTGGCGATCTCGGGGTCGAGCGTTGGAGCGTGCTCGGGCAGAGCTTCGGTGGCTTCTGCGTGACGAGCTATCTGTCGATGGCTCCGCACGGCCTGCGTGAGGCGTTCATCACCGGGGGTCTGCCGCCGATCGGAGCGCGCGTGGATGAGGTCTACGCCCACACCTACGCGCGCGTACTCGAGCGAAGTCGCCGCTATTACCAGCGCTATCCGGGAGATCGCGAACGTGTCCTGCATCTGCATGAGCTGATCGCGCGAGATCGGATCGCGTTGCCGTCCGGCGACCGCTTGACCTGGCGTCGGTTTCGCCAGCTCGGCCAGCGGCTCGGGATGAGCGACGGCGCCGAGCACCTGCACTACATCCTGGAGCTCCCGCCCGATTCGCCGGCGTTCGGGTATGACGTCGAGGGCGCCGTCTCGTTCGCCCGCAACCCGATCTACGCGGTGCTGCACGAGGCGTCGTGGGCCGACGGAGGCTCCACGCGCTGGTCGGCCGCTCGCGTCCTGCCGGCGGACTACGAGGCGCCCCACCTGTTCACCGGTGAGCACGTGTATCCGTGGATGTTCGAGGACTACGGAGCGCTTGCCCCGCTCCGAGAGGTCGCCGAGTTGCTCGCCCGTCGCGAATGGCCGCGGCTATACGACCCCGAGGTGCTCGCCGGCAACGAGGTTCCGCTTGCCGCTGCGATCTATGCCGAGGACATGTACGTCGAGCGCGAGTTCGCGGAGGAGACGGCCTCGCGGATACGCGGCGCGAAGACGTGGATCACCAACGAGTACCAGCACAACGGCCTGCGCGTCGACGGCGAGCGAATTCTCGGCCGCCTGATCGATCTGGCCCGCGGTCGGGTCTGAGACGAGGCATTGCCGATCAGCTACCACCGGTTCGCGGGCAGCAGCCTCGATCGCCTCGCGGCCCTGAGCGATGGCGTGTTCGCGGTGGCGATGACGCTGCTCGTGCTCGACCTCAAGCCGCCGTCGGTGCCCAAGCGCGCCCAGTCCCCCATCTGGTCCGGCGGGCACGGCGGCTCCGAGCACGCCCTGGTGCACGGGCTGCTGCACAACGTCGCCCCCCGGCTGCTTCCGTACGCGATGAGCTTCCTGACGCTCGGGATCTTCTGGGTCGGCCAGCAGACGCAACTTGAGAGCTTCACGCGGAGCACGCGCGCGCTCACCTGGATCCATCTGACCTTCCTGCTGTCGGTGACGCTCATGCCGTTCTCCACCGGGCTGCTCGCCCAGGACACGACCTACCGCGTGGCGATGGCCGTCTACTGGCTGAACCTGCTCGGGCTCGGCGTCCTGCTGCACATCAGCCTCCACTACGCCGATCGCGCCGGGCTGATCAGGGCGGAGACGACGGCCGAGATGCGCGCGGCTCTGAAGCGCCGCATCGTCGTCTACCAGGTGCTCTATGCCCTCGCCACGCTCACCTGCCTGATCAACACCTACCTGGCCATCGGGCTGCTCGTTGCGCTCCAGCTCAACTCGGTGATCGCGCCGCGGATCGGGATTCTCGACCGAGCCTGAGAGCACTTCCGGTTGACATATACCCATATCGGAATATAATTCGGGCCATGGCCCGAGCAGCGACCACGACCGACGCGTTCAACGCGGTGGCCGAGCCACGTCGTAGACAGATCCTCGACGCCCTGGCCGGCGGCGAGCGGCCCGTGAATGACCTGGTGGCGCTGCTGGGTGTCCCGCAGCCGCAGGTGTCCAAGCACCTGCGCGTGCTGCGCGAGGTGGGAGCCGTGGACGTCCGCGACGACGGGCGGCGGCGGCTCTACCGGCTGAACGGCGTGGCGCTGAAGCCCATCCACGACTGGATCAGCAACTACGAGGCTCTCTGGACCGATCGGTTCGAGCAGCTGGATCTTGTGTTGGAAGACCTCAAACGGAAGGAGCAAGGAGATGGCGGTGACGACTAGCGACGAGGCACGGGTCACCCTCCCCACCGACGAGCAGATCCTGATCGAGCGGGAGTTCCACGCGCCCAGGCATCTGGTCTACAAGGCGTACACGACGCCTGAGCTGGTCAGGCAGTGGTGGCACGCCAAGCGGGGTGAGGTGACGCGGGTTGAGATCGACCTGCGCGTCGGTGGCAAATGGCGCTACGTGATGACCGCGTGCGGTGGACCGGAGGTCGGCTTCCACGGCGAATACCGAGAGGTCGTCCCGGGCGAGCGAATCGTCTCCACCGAGACGTACGAGGGCGTGCCCGAGGGCGTGTCCGAGGAGGACGCCACAACCCTAAACACGGCCACGTTCACGGAGAGGGACGGGCGCACGAGGCTCACGATCCTCGTCGAGGCCAAGAACAGGTTCGCGCGGGACGCGATCATCCAGTCCGGGATGGAGGACGGCCTGCAGGACGCACTGGAGCTGCTCGAGCAGATCGCGGGCTCGCTTCGCTGAGCGCCGCGGCTCGGCGAACGGGGCGGCTCTGACTGCTCCCGCAAACGGACGACGCCCACGCCGGCGAACCGGCGTGGGCGTCTTTTGAGGAGGACCTAGCCGAGCCAGGAGGCTTCTGGGTGGCGGTCATGGGGAAGCTGGGCCGGCTGGCGTGCCAGCAGCGCCTCCCCCTCGGGCGTGCGACGGGCGTGCCAGACGCCGAGGCCAACCAGGACCGCCATGATGGCGGCCAGGACGAACGACGCGATCGCGCCCCACAACATCACCGTGCCGATCGTCGAGAACGCGTAGGCCTCGAGCAGCAGTCCGCGCAGCGTGGTTCCCTGGAACGAGGTCTGCTTAAGCGCCGCCAGCTTCGTGTTGCCCGGGTCCGCCAGCGACGCGGCGCTGATCTTCGAATAGACGCCGCCATAGGGCATCTCCGACAGGTGCACGGCGATGAAGTCGTTGGCGTACACCTTGGCCTGCGGACCGGTGAGCAGTTGCTGTCCCGCGTACTGCGAGACGGAAGGAATCATCGCCGGGGTGATCTCGGTGCCCGCCTTCGGGTGGTCGAATGCCGCCTTGGGCGGGAAATAGATCTGCTGCTGCGCCAGCTGGTCGTGAACGTTAGAGGTCACGTAGCCATGACCCCAGGTAAGCAGCGCTCCGGCCACGAGCAGCGCCACGACGACAGCCACACCGCCGGCGCTCGTGATGAGGTCGAATACTTTGCGAGACATGGTCTTCCTCCTCTGACCAATTTGATCCAAGTCGTCTGATGACTTCATCATGGATCTGGGAGGCCGCGGAGACATCGGCGATGTCCCGCCGACCCGCTGCCATTGGTCCGCAGCCCCTACCGGAAAA
>Ga0213875_10001408_pt1 | contig 15656 bp, 13 predicted proteins | sample BarmaccomBMRX_R8_FD_160105 | JGI IMG/M metagenome (GOLD analysis project Ga0213875, IMG submission 160105) | Root-associated microbial communities from Barbacenia macrantha in rupestrian grasslands, the National Park of Serra do Cipo, Brazil - RX_R8 | ecosystem: Host-associated > Plants > Roots... | reverse complement strand
TGGCACGAAGCGCTGGATTCTCGAGTACCACTGCCATCTGGCCGTCCTGGAATACGTCGGCCCGACGAGCGTTGGCGCCGCCCATCGCGCGCACGTCGAAGCCATCCACCGCAATCGTATCAGCCCACCAACGCGCCGCCCCTGGGGCCAAGTCAACGGACTGCACGGGGTCGGCGGGCCGGTGTTGGTGGTCGACGAGCTCAACCTCGAAAACGCCCGGCGCCTGAAGGCCGAGCGTGTCTCTGCCCGTCGCGGAGCGGCGGCGCGTGCGACCATGCAGCGTTGAGATCACCTCGCAACGTGCGGGCAGCGTCGCCGAGGGCACGCCGTTCGCCGCCGGATAGCCTGCGGTGAAGGCCGGCGACCCGGTCACGTCGTGGCCGTCGAACGCGCATGAAGTCGTCAGGCGCGCGCCAGCTGCGTAGCGGGCATCGACAAAGTGAAGGTCCAGCGACGCGACAACGATACGCGCATCACGCGGAGGCATGACAAATGGCCGAAGCGTGCGGAAAGCCGGTCCAAACGTGCCGGGATCGACGTTGATGCTCTGTGCGCTCCAGTTTTCGACGACCGCGAACGTCGCGTGAGGGCTCCTCAACATCGTCGTGCTCCGCAACGTCCGCACGTCGCGTGCGTCCGCGACATCGCGGAGTATACGAACGCCGAGCGACGCGACGCGTCGCGTCGACGGTGCGGCGAGGTCGCGGGGCGCGACGACAAAGCGAATTCGCGAAAGCTGCTCGCGACGGATCGAGGATGCGTCAATCGTATCGCACGTAATCCCGAGCCGGCGGCATTCCCCGAGCTGCACCTTGAGGGAGTGGGCTGCCGCGAACGCGTTGCTGCGACCGTCGTAAGCGATCGCGATCTCCGCCACGCGGTGCGCTTCCTCCAGCGCAGGCCCGTACAGCGCCAGCGCGCCGAAGAGGCGGCGCGTCGAGTACAGGCGCGTGAACGAGGTGGACCAGGTCGGGCGATCGACGTCGCTCTCGAGCACGTCGCGGCGAACGTCGAAGGCGGCGTCCCAGTTGTAGAACGCGTTCGAGAACGGCGCTTCCCAGCCGAATGGCGCGAGCGTGTCGTGGAGCGGGAAGTCGATCAAACCTTTTAGGCCGAGCCCGGTGAGCTCGCCGAGCGCGAGCGTGGTGTTCGTCGGGTCGGCCGGGCGCGGCTCGGGATCCTCGGGCCCGGCGAGCCACCCCGCTTGGAACTCGCTATACGCGAGCGGCACATCGCGCTGCGTGCGCAAGGCCGACGTCGCGAACGCGAGCTCCGCGCGGTCATGCTCGCCGATCGAGAAGGCGTCGCTCTGGTACCAGTTTCCCATCGCCCACACCGGCGACGACGACGGGACCTTCATCTCGAACGTGTTGATGAACACGGGCGTTCGCGGCCCGACGACGTCGCGCACCTGCTTCTCGAGCCAGCGGAGGTACACATGGAGATGCGGCGCAGGGTACGTGTCGTTGTCGAGATAGGCTCCCTGATCGTCGTCGAGTTGCACTGCGATGACCCGGTCCGCGACGGGCCGGAACTCCGCGAGCGCGCGGTGCAGCCAGCGCGCCGCGTAGTACCGGTGCGTGCGGTTGCGCATCCACTCGGCCGCGGCCGCATCCGAGTGCGCGTTCTGCAGCGTCGCGGTCGCGGGGTAGCGCCCTTCGAGCACGTCGTGCAGCGGCATCCCGTACTCCGGCCGCTGCAGCAGCCACGCCGGGTATCCGCCGTTGCGCCACTCGTTCCGGATGACCGGACCGGGCCGAACGATGAAGTGAAAGCCCATCGCCTTGCCGAGCCGCAGCACCTCGCGCAGGTCGCGGCGTGGGCTCGTGCGGCCGGTGAAGTCGAAGTCGCCGTCAGCGAGCTCGTGCCAGTTCCACGGTACGTAGAGATCGAGCGTGTTGGCGCCGATGCCGCGCATCAGGCGCATCGCGCGCGGCCACTCCGACCGCGGAATACGCTCGTAGAAAAACGCTCCGCCGAGGAAGAAGAACGGCTTGCCGTCGACGCGGACCATCGGCTCGCCGGCCGCGTCGCGCGCGAGCACGGCATGCCCGAACGCCGGCGATGCCGTCGCTGCCGCCGCGGCGGGTGCCGGCGCAGCAACGAACACCATCGCGGCGACCACGGCGGAGGCCGCCGCTGCGAACGGCCAGATGCGCGTGATGCGCGCGCGCACGAGGTACACGATCGCGCCGGCGCATAGCGTCGCGAGACCGAACGCGATCGCGACGGCGCCCGTCGACGCGAACAAGAACAGCCAGCCGGCGAGCGCGAGCAGCGGCGGCAGCGGATAGAGCGGCACGCGAAACGGCGCGTTCGGCTTCGTGGCGCGAACGACGGCGAGCGCAACGATCTGTCCGACGCCCTGCACGAGAACGATGCCGGCGGTGAGCGCGGCGATCACGACGTCGAGCGGCAGCAGCGATGCGGGCAGCGCCAGCAGTCCCATCGTCACCAGCGACACGGCGGGGAAGCGGCCGTTCCGGTGCAGCCGCGCGAACGGCGCGAGGAAGTCGCCGTCGAGCGCGGCCGCGTACGGCACCCGCGACGACGCGAGCAGCAGACCGTAGGTCGACGCGAACGCGGTGACCATCACGGCGATCGTCACCGCGACCGCGAAGGGCGCGCCGAACGCGCGCTCGGCCACGACCGAGGCGATCGTGCTCGATTTCATGATGTCCGACGGCGCGAGCGCGACCGCGACGCCGAGATTCAGCAGCACGTACGCCGCCGCGACGAACGCGACCGAGAGGACGACGGCGCGCGGGATGGTGCGGGTCGGCGCGATCACTTCGTCGCCGAGCGCGCACACGTCGGCATAGCCGCCGTAGTCGTACAGCGTGAGCACGAGCGCGGGTCCGAGCGCGGCGACGCCGCCGGCGAGCGTCAGCGTCATCGGGATCGTGTGCGCGAGCGGCGCGTACGGATGCGCGAAGCCGGCGACTGCGACGGCGACGAGCGTGGCGAGCGCGATCGCGCCGAGCACGAGCGCCGTGCGCGCGATCGCGGGGATGCCGCGATACAGCGCTGCGAGCGTCACGATGCCCACTCCGGCCGCGAGCAGGTGCGTCGCCACGGGCGAGGCGACGGCGGGAACGAGGTACGCAGCGTACTGCGCGAAGCCGATGTATCCGGACGCGATGACGAGCGGCGCCCAGAACAGGAACTGCCAGATGAACAGGAACGCGACGAATCGGCCGGCACGCTGCGGCCCGAATGCTTCGCGAAGGTACACGTACGTGCCACCGCTGCGCGGGAAGCGCGACGCGAGCTCGGCCCACACGAGGCCGTCGCACGCGGCGATCACCGCACCGGCAACCCATGCCACCGCCGAGACGGATCCGTGCAGCGCGACGACGACGAGCGGCAGCGTGATGAAGGGACCTGCTCCCACCATCGTCACGACGTTGATCGCGACCGCCGAACGCAGGCCCACGCCTCGGATCATCCGAACGCCCTTCGCCGTCCCGTGAACGAACTCTCGCAACTGCAGAATCTGCGCGGCACGCTGCACGTCGACTTCGTCGACAGCGCTGCGCTGCGCGACAATCCGCTCGGCGATCCGTCGGTGCGGCCCGTCGCGGTCTACACCCCGCCCGGCTACGACGGCGAAGGATCGCGCCGGTATCCGGTCCTGTACTGCCTGCACGGATTCACCGGCGACACCGGCGCGCTGATCGCCACGCGGCCGTGGGAGACGAACGTCGTGCAGTGGGCCGATCGTCTCATCGGCGACGGGCGCATGCCGCCGGCGATCGTCGCGATCGTCGACGGCTTCACACGCCTCGGCGGGTCACAGTACGTCGACTCCGTGCACAACGGGGACTACGCCACGTACACGGTGCGCGACGTCGTCGGGCACGTCGACGCGCGCTACCGCACGATCGCGCGTGAAGGCGGGCGCGCCGTCTTCGGCAAGTCGTCAGGCGGTTTCGGGTCGCTCCACCTCTGCCTCGAGCATCCCGGCGTGTTCGCCGCGTTCGCGTCGCACAGCGGCGATGCGTACTTCCGCTACGCGCACTTCCCGTCGTTCCCGATGGCGCAGCGCGTGCTCGAAGAGCACGGGTCGATCGAGGCGTTCGTGGAGGCGTTCGAGGCGAAGCCGAAGCGGCCGCAGCATTTCTACTCGGCGATCGAGATGATCGCGTACGCGGCGGCGTATTCGCCGCGCGCACGGGAGCGCTGGGCGATCGATCTGCCGTGGGATGCGAAGACGGGCGCGCTCCGTGACGACGTGTTCGCGCGGTGGCTCGCGTACGATCCGTGCGAGCGCGTCGCGTCGGGGCGCGCCGCGCTCGAGCGGCTGCGGCTACGGTATCTCGACTGCGGGCGCCGCGACGAGTACGGCCTCGACATCGGCGCGCGCGTCTTCACGCAGCGCGTGCGCGACCTCGGCCTCGAGGTGCGTCACGAAGAGTTCGACGACGACCACCGCAACGTCGGTTACCGGCACGCGGTGTCGTTGCCGGCCCTCGCCGAGGTGCTCGATCGCGAGTGAGCACCCCGGCGTAGGACGAGTTACTGTTGCGGGCGCTGACCTTGGGCGGCGTTGCGCAGCTCGCGCATCTTCTCGCGGCTCACGCCGAGCTGAAGCAAGAATCGTCCCGCGTCGTTGCCGCCGCGACCGAAGCCGCCGTGCGCCGTCGGAGCACCGCCGCTCGGACCGCCGCCGTTGGGGCCGGGCGCCGTCGGCGGGCCGTTTTCGGTGCGCGCCGGCATGTTGGCGCGCATCGTCGACATCATCTTCGAGCGCTCCGCGAGCACGGCCGTCTTCTCGGCCGGCGTGAGGATCGCGTCGATCTGCTGCACGGCCGCGCGAATGTCGGTGAGCTGGCCGTTGTTGACCTGATCGATGATTGACTGGACTCGCGCACGGTCGCCCGGGGCGAGGTCGTTGAAGGCGGCGGTCTTCGCGGAGTCGCGCGCCGCTTGCATCTGTGCACGGATCTCGGGCGAGGGACCGCCGTTCTCGGCCGCGTTCGATTGCTGTGCGCACGCGGCGAGAGGAAGTCCGGTCGCCACGACAAGCGCGAGCACCGGAAGTGATAATTTCATGCGGCTACCGTAGCGACCGCTGCAAAGGTTCGGCTGGGAATACGGTGAGCGGCAGATGAAAACCGCGGCTCAGGACGTGGGCGCGCCGTCGTTCTGCAGCGCCGGGATGCGGTCGGGATCGGGCGGGTCGCCCGCCGGTGCAGCCGAGCGCCGCGCGACGCCGGCGAGCTCGATTGTCGCGTCGAGAGCCGCGCGCAGGTCGTCGATGAGATCGTGCGCGCTCTCGATGCCGACCGAAAGGCGCAGCAACCCGTCCGTGATCCCGCGGCGATCGCGTTCGTCTTTCGGAATCGAGCCGTGCGTCATGCGGGCGGGGTGGTTGATGAGCGACTCGACGCCGCCGAGGCTTTCGGCGAGCGAGAAGAGCTTCGTTTGCTTCGCCACCTCGAGCGCGCGTGACTCGGGCCCTCGCAGCGTCATCGAGATGATGCCGCCGAAGCCGCGCATCTGCCGCTTGGCGAGCTCGTGCTGGGGATGCGACGGCAGCCCGGGGTAGTGCACGTCCGCAACGTCCTCGCGCTCGCTGAGAAACTGCGCGATCGCCGTCGCATTCCGCTCGTGCTCGCGCATGCGCACCGCGAGCGTCTTGGCGCCGCGGGAGATGAGAAAGGCGTCGAACGCGCCGAGGTTCGCGCCGAGCGTCTTCTGAAGGAACCGCAGGTTCTCGGCGACCGTGCCGTCGTTCGTCATGGCGGCGCCGCCGATCACGTCGCTATGCCCGCCGATGTACTTCGTCGCGGAGTGGATCACCACGTCGGCGCCGAGTGCGAGCGGCGACTGGAAGTACGGCGTGCAGAACGTGTTGTCGACGACGACGAGAGCGCCGGGCGCGCGCAGCGACGCCATCGCCGCGATGTCGATGACGCGCATCATCGGGTTCGTCGGCGTCTCGATCCAGAACATCTTCGTCGTGGGCTGCACCGCGGCGCGGACCGCGGCGACGTCCGTCATGTCGACGAACGTGAACGTCAGCCCGAAGCGCTCGAGCACGCGCGTGAACAGCCGGTAGGTTCCGCCGTAGGTGTCGTCGCTGACGACGATGTGGTCGCCCGCCGACAGCAGCGCCGCGATCGCGGTCTCGGCGCCGAGGCCCGATGCGAACGTGATGCAGTGCGCGGCGTCTTCGAGCGACGCGAGCTGCGTCTCGAGCGCCGTGCGGGTGGGGTTCCCCACGCGCGAGTAGTCGTAGCCTTTGTGTTCGCCGACCGCGCTCTGCGTGTACGTCGACGTCGCGTAGATCGGGACGATGGTCGCGCCGGTCGCCGGGTCCGCGCCCTGGCCCGCGTGGATCGCCCGCGTCGCGAAGTCCATGCTCACGTCTGCGCCGAGAGGAACGAGATGATGTCTTGCCGCGTCACGACGCCGACCGGCCGGCCGCCGTCCGTCACGACGATCGCGGAGTTGGCCATCGTGAGCAGCTTGTAGGCGCGCTCGACTTCCGTGTCGTGCTCGAGCATCGGAAACGGCCGGCCCATCACTTCGCCCACCGGCTTGTGCATGATGTCGGCGTGATCGAACACCTGCTGCATCACCGCGACGTCGTTGATCGACCCCACCACATCCTTGTCGCGGATCACGGGCAGCTGCGAGATCTCATACGAGCGCAGCAGGTCGAGCGCGACCTTGACGGTCTGATCCTCGGTGAGCGTGATCATCGGCGGCAGCGGCTGCTTCGTGCGCAGCACATCGCCGACGGTTTCCTTGCGGCGCTCATCTTCGAGGAAGCCGTTGGCCTGCATCCACTCGTCGTTGAAGATCTTCGACATGTAGCCGCGGCCGGAATCGGGCATCATGACGACCATGATCGCTTCCGCGGGCAGGTCTTTCGCGATGCGAACCGCCGCCGCGACCGCCGTACCGGACGATCCGCCGACCAGCAAGCCCTCCTCGCGCGTGATGCGGCGCGCCATCAGAAAGCTCTCGCGGTCCGTGATGCGCAGGATGCGGTCGATGACGCGCATGTCCACGGTCTGCGGCAGATAGCTCATGCCGATCCCTTCGACTTTGTACGACTTCGGCGTATCGCCGCTGTAGATCGAGCCTTCGGGATCGGCGCCGACGACCACGATGCCGGGGTTCTTTTCCTTGAGGTAGCGCGCGGTGCCGGAGATCGTGCCGCCGGTGCCCATGCCGCTCACGAAGTGCGTGATCTTTCCGGCGGTCGCGTCCCAGATCTCGGGACCGGTGGTCTTGTAGTGCGCGCCCGGATTCTGCTCGTTGTGCCACTGATCGGGCTGCACCGCTCCGGGGATCTCCGCGGTGAGGCGGTTCGCGACGCCGTAGTACGATTCGGGCGAATCGTTCGGCACGTTGGTGGGCGTGACGACGACCTCGGCGCCGTACGCGCGCAGCAGATCGATCTTCTCTTTCGACATCTTGTCCGGCATCACGAGGATGCAGCGATAGCCGCGGATCGCCGCCGCCATCGCCAGCCCCGTGCCGGTGTTCCCCGACGTCGCCTCAATGAGGGTGGCGCCGGGCTTGATCACGCCGCGCGCCTCGGCGTCCTCGATCATCGCGACGGCCGCCCGGTCCTTGACCGATCCGCCGGGGTTGACGTATTCGACCTTCGCCAGCACCAGGCACGCCGCGCCGTCGGTGACGCGATTCAGCTTGACGAGCGGGGTATGACCAACAGCGCCGAGGGCGTTGTCGCAGTAGGTCATCCCGGTCGCCGGGCGAGGTTCGGTCATGGCCATGACCTGGTCGCGTTCCGCAACTTCGGGAAGGCAGCCTGCGTCCAGGTATCTGCGAGGAGTTCGAGGAGAAGTAGACGATGGCCACCGATTTCCGCCACGGCGAGTTTCCGCGCCGCGGCCGCGAAGCGCTCGACGGATACCTCTGGCTCGCGCGTGCGTTCGACAAGGCGCGCGCGTCCGCCGGCGGGACGATCTACGACTACATCTATCCGTGTCCGATGGATCGCGGCGTCTTCGACCGGTGGGGCATCACCTCGCGCATGTTCGATGCCGCGCTCGACACGTGCCGCACCGACGACGAGATCGTCGCGTGGATCAAGGCGCGCGTCCCCGAGTCGAGGCGCGACGAAGCGAACCGCTGGCTGATCGAAGAGAAGGCGGAGAATCTCGATCGGCAGGACGCCGAAGAGGGCGTGCTCGCCGCGTGACGCGACTGCGCGCGGTTGCCGCATGCGCAGCGCTCGGCGTGCTGGCCGCGTGCGGAAGCCCGGCCGTGCCGCCGGCGCAGAATTACGCGACCGTCACCGGACGTGTCTATGACGCCTCGACGAACCAGCCGCTTTCCGGCGTCGTCGTCACCGTCGATACGATCCTCACGTTCGTGACGGGCAGCGACGGCACATATCGCATCGGTACGGTTCCGCTCGGCACGTATCAGGTCGGCGTGTCGCCGCCGTCGGGATACACCGCACCGAGCATGAACGTCGCGCCGTATGCCGGCAGCATCGTTGCAGGCCAGACGATCGTCGTCGACATTCCTCTGACGAAGTAAGAGACGCGTGCGCGTCGTCATCGCGCCCGACAAGTTCAAGGGGAGTCTCGATGCGGCCGGCGTCGCCGCGGCGCTCGCGAGCGGCGTGCGCGACGTGTGCCCCGACGCGGACTGCGTCCTCCTGCCGATGGCAGACGGAGGCGACGGGACGGTCGCCGCATTCGTCGCGTCCGGTGCGCGGGCGCGGACGGTGCGCGTCACGGGGCCGCTCGGCACGCCCGTCGACGCGACGTACGCGCGCGACGGCGACACCGCCGTCATCGAGATGGCGGCGGCGTCCGGCCTCGTCCTCGCCGGAACGCCGCTGCGGCCGAGGCGCGCGAGCACGCGGGGAACCGGCGAGCTTCTTCGCGACGCCGTCGACGGCGGCGCGAAACGCATCGTGCTCGGCATCGGCGGCAGCGCGACGACCGACGGCGGCGCCGGAGCACTGGCCGCGCTCGGCGTACGGTTCTTCGACGGCGCCGGCGCCGAGCTCGAGGCAACGCCCGAGGCGCTGGCGAGCGTCGCGCGCGTCGACCTCTCCGGGCTCGACGGCCGGCTGCGGTCGACGGACGTCGCGGTGGCGTGCGACGTCGACAACCCGCTGCTGGGGCCGAGCGGAGCCGCCGCGGTGTACGGGCCGCAGAAGGGCGCGTCGGCCGACGACGTGCGCTTCCTCGACGCGATGCTGGCCCGTCTTGCCGATGCGGTCGCCGCCGCGACCCGCGAGGATCTGTGCGACGCCCCCGGCGCCGGAGCTGCCGGCGGACTGGGCTGGGCCCTCGCGGCGACGTGCGGCGCGCGCCTCGAGCGCGGGGTCGACCTGATCGCCAAGGCGCGCGGCCTCGCGCGGCAGTTGCACGGCGCGCGATGGTGCTTCACCGGCGAAGGGCGCATCGATGCGCAGACGCTGCACGGGAAGGTCGTCGACGGCGTGGCGCGCGTCGCGCACGATGCCGGCGTGCGCGTCGTCGCCTTCGGCGGCGCCGTCGACGCGGGCGCGGAGCGCGCGCTGCGCGCGCGCGGCGTGACGTGCATGCCGATCGCAGCCGCGCCGCAAACGCTCGACGAAGCGGTGCACGGCACCGCTGCGAACCTTCGGCGCGCCGCGGCGCGCGCGGCGGCGCTGCTCTGCCATGGGGAGGATGTCCGGTGACGTTCACGGTCGCTTCGATGCTTGTTGCGCTCGCGCTCGCGGCCGCGCCGCTCGACGCCTCGCACGGCGCGGTGCTGCGCGTGCTGCAGCACGACGCCGACGCCGGTGCGTGCGATGCCGGCGCGTTGCGCGACATAGCGGCGTCCACGAACGTCACCGCGTTGGGCCGCATCGCCGGCGGCGATCCCGTGGTGCTCGCCGAAGTCCACGCGTCGTGCATCTGCGGCGCGCAGAACTGCCCGTTCTACGCGATCCGCATCACGCCGCGCGGACCGCGGGTGCTGTTTCAGACGTACGGAATCGGCGCGCGCCTCGTGCGGCGAGGCGGCTCGCTGCCGGATGTGGTCGTCGGCGAGCACGACAGCGTCGCGGTGATCGACGAGACGCGCTACGCGTATCGCGACGGAACGTACGCGATCGCCTCGAGCGAGCGCGTGCGCGCGGACACGGGCGCACGCAAGCCCGATTCGGTCGCCGTGCGGTTCGCCGCGGGGGCGTCGTCCGCGCCGCTGCGCGGCCGCGTCTCGACGGGCTGGTACGATGCGTACACGTTCGCGGCGGAACGTGGGCAGCGCGTCACGATCGCCGGCATGCGAACGACCGCGCCGGTGACCGTGACGCTGTTCGGCCCGCACGACGGCGACGTCCACCCGCTGCACGCGGGCACCGCATTCGTGCTGCCGGCGTCCGGGCGCTATCTCATCCACGTCGACGCCGAGAACGACGCCGACACGGCCTACGCGCTGACGCTGGCCATCAAGTAGTCGTGGCGGGCGCGGCGCCTGCGTTGCGGAAGCGAACGTAGCTCGCGCGCTCCTGCACGGCTTCGTCGATGATGCCGACGACGACCGCCGCGAGCCGGTCGCTGTCGTGGCGGACGGTCGCGGTCTCGCTGATCACGTTCGCGCGCACGATGCGCACGCCGAGCGCGCCGAGCTCGCCCTCGTCGACCGCGACGGGCAGCTGGCCTTCCTCGGCATACGCCTCGCGCAGCTTCCGCGGCAACTCGTCGTTCACCACGGCGACGTCGCACACGCGCGCGCCCGCGCCGTGCAGCAGCGCGCGCACGTGCGCCGACGCGGCGTAGCCGTCGGTCTCGCCCGGCTGCGTCATGACGTTGCAGACGTAGATCTTCACCGCGCTCGACGCTTCGATCTCGCGTCCGATGCGGTCGACGAGCAGGTTCGGCATGATCGAGGTGTAGAGCGAGCCGGGCCCGAGCACGATCGCGTCCGCTTCGCGCAGCGCGACGATCACTTCGTCGAGGGGCGCCGCGTACGGCGGGTCGAGGTAGACGTCCTCGATGACGCCGCGCGCGTTCGTGATCTGCGACTCGCCCTCGACGATGCGACCGTCGGCCATCTTCGCGCAGAGGCGCGCGACGGCGAGCGTCGAGGGCAGCACGCGCCCCTTCACGTTGAGGACCCGGCTCGACACCTTGATCGCCTCGTCGAAGTTGCCCGTCACGCCCGTCATCGCGGCGAGGAACAAGTTCCCGAAGGAGTGTCCGCTCAGGCCCTCGCCTTCGGAGAAGCGATAGCGGAACAGTTCGGTGACCAGCGCCTCGTCGTCGGCGAGCGCGACCAGGCAGTTGCGGATGTCGCCGGGCGGAAGGACGCCGAGCTCTTTTTGCAGCCGTCCCGACGAACCGCCGTCGTCCGTCACGGTCACGACGGCGGTCAGGTTCGTCGTGATCTTCTTGAGGCCGCGCAGCATCGTCGAGAGCCCGGTGCCGCCGCCGACGACGACGATCTTGTAGCCGCGCTCCAAACGCCGCCCGCGGATCTTGTCGATCACGTCCGCGGCGCCGTACGGCGCGACGGCGGTGACGATCGCGTTGAGCCACCGCCAGATCCCGAGGGCGACGAGCACCGCGCCGGCCGCCATGAACGTCCACGACAGATACGCCGGCGGGAAGAACTCCGCCACCGCGGCGTCGACGAGCTCGTTGACGCGCAGCGTCATGCCTTCGTCGGTGACATACCGCGAGACGCCGTTCACGAAGAGCGCGGCGCCGACGATGGCGAGCAGCAGCCAGCGCTTCACCCCGAGGCCGGGCTGCAGCCAGCGTGCGAGTCCCAAGGAACGGCGCATGCGCGTGCTCATCGGTTCACGTCCCGAGCGTCGAACGTTGCGAGCGCGCCGGTCGTCTCGCTGAGGTGGCGCTGCAGCCGGCGGCCGAGGTAGACGCTGCGATGGCGCCCGCCCGTGCACCCGATCGCGACCGTGACCTGCGACTTGCCTTCATGCTCGTAGCGCGGCACGAGAAAATCGAGCAGCCCGAACAGCCGCGCGAGGAATTCCTCGGTGTCGGGAATCGCCTCGAGGTACGCGGCGACCGGCGCGTCCGCGCCGGTGAGGTCGCGCAGCGCCTCGACGTAGTTCGGGTTCGGGAGAAAGCGCACGTCGAAGACGAGATCCGCGTCGCGCGGGATGCCGTACTTGAAGCCGAACGCGACGATCGCGATGCGCAGCCGGCGCGCCTCCGCGCCGACGAACGTCGCGCCGATGCGGTCCTTCAGTTGGCCGAGCGTGAACCGGCTCGTGTCCCACACGATCGTCGCGCGGTCGCGGAGCGCGGCGAGCGACGCGCGCTCCGCGGCGATCGCGTCGATGAGGCCGACGCCGTTCTGGCCGTACGGATGTCGCCGGCGCGTCTCGCTGAAGCGACGGATCAGCGTGTCGTCCTCCGCGTCGAGAAACAGCACGTCGATGCGAGCGCCGCTTTCCGCGATCGCGTCGAGAGCGGCGACCGCATCGCCGAACGGGCCCATCGTCCGCACGTCGAGCGCCATCGCGGCGTTCGCGTAGCCCGCGTCGCCCGCGAGCTGCACGAAGGACGGCGCGAGGACCGGCGGCGCGTTGTCGAGGCACGCGAAGCCGAAGTCCTCGAACGATTTCATCGCCTGGCTCTTGCCCGCGCCCGAGAGCCCCGTTACGATGACGACACGGCGCATATATGAAGCTCTTTTCGGCCGAGAAAGCGAACGCCCTCATCCCGGTCCTGGAGCCGCTGCTCGACGAGCTGTGGGAGCGCCGTCGCGACCTCGCCATCCGGCTGCTGGAGAGCGATCCCGCGCTGCGCCCGAATCGCCCGGACAACCTCCGCGACCGCCGCCGCTCGCGCGCTTTCACCGAGCTCAAGGCCGAGATCGTGCGGCTGATCAACCGCATCGAAGCGCACGGCTGCGTGGTGAAGAACCTCGATCTCGGGCTGCTCGACTTTCCGTCGATGCGCGAGGGGCGGCCCGTCTATCTCTGCTGGAAGGCTGGGGAGCCCGAGCTCTCGCACTGGCACGGCACCGACGAGAGCTTCGTCGACCGCAAGCCCCTCTAAAACGAAACGAGCGCCGCAGCGGGCGCTCGTCATGGCTCGCCGAGCGGCGGACTACGCCGGGACGGCGGCGGGGTCGACCTTCAGGAAGTCCTCGGCGAGACCTTGGAGCCTGACGTCGCCGAAGACGACGGTGTAGGCACCGGCGGCGAGGTCGGTCACCTTGCCGAACTCAGGGACGTTCGCGAGCTGCGGGATCTTGGCGCGGATCTCGTCGGGCAGGCGAACGGTGTCGCCGACGTCGAGCGAGGGCTGTTCGAACAGCTTCTCGAGATCGTTCATGAGCAGGTTGAGCGGGATGCCGTAGCCTTCGCTGACCTGTTCGACCGTCTCGGTCTCGCTGATCGAGCAGTGCGAGCAGCCGCCGAGATGGAACCGCGCGAACACGCGCTTCGCGCCGGCGTGCGTCTTGAACGCCTGCTCGACGGTCATGTCCTTGGTGAAGTGCGCCACGGTCGACATCATTCGATCAAACCGCTGAGCGACCCCACCGGTTGCGAACGGCCGCTCGGCGCGGTACGCATCGCGCGTATCCATGCCGCCGCATCGGCGCTGCCGCGGAGCGTCTCGAGTGGCGCCCCGCCCGACAGCACACGCGCGAGATCGCTCTTCACGGCCGCCGTGTGCAGCGCGTCGAGCGCGCGGCCGAGTGCCGTCGCCACCGTTTCGACGGTCGCGATCTCGTCGGGAGCATACGTCTCGCCGGTCGTCTTCGCGGCAACGGTGACGACGCCCGTGACGGCGTCGCGCACCGTCATCGGAAACGCCCACTCACCCGGCAGTGCCGTCGACACGTCGGCGAGCGCCAGCGGCGCGCGCGTCGCGCGCAGCCGCACGAGCGCGGCGTCGTCGACGCCGACGGGCGGCGCCTCGCGGTCGATGCGCCTCGCGGCGACCGCATCGACGATGTAGACGCCCGCGTCCGCCGCGGCGGTGCGGTGCACGAGCTCGTCGTGCGCGCGCTCGATCGCGATGCACGGGTCGTTGATGTACACGACGTCGCGCGCGAACGCGCGCAGCGCGCGGTCGGCCTCGTGGCGCGCGCGGAAGAAGAGGTCGTCGATGAAGCGGTCGACGCGCGCATGGATACCGCGCAGCGAGAAGCCGAGCACGAGCGCGAGGCCCAGCTCGAGCGCGGCGGACGTGATGTGCGAGATGCGAACGAGCACGTTGCCAAGCAGCCACTCGAGGGCGCCGAACGCGAGCAGCACGAGACCCGACACGGTGCCGAACACGAGCGCGCGGTTCAGCACGAAGCCGACATCGATCACGCGGTGGCGTACGATCGCGTAGCCGAGGCCGAACGGGATCGCGATGAGCGTCAAGCCGAGATACTGCATCCAAGGCGCGAGCGGCACGTTCGCGAGGATCAGGGCGAGCGTCAGCAGCGGACCGCAGAAGCCGATCGCGACGGAGGACCACACCCACGCGACGCGCTGCTTGTCGCCGCCGCTCGCGCCGCGGTACGCGATCCGGAAGGCGATCGCGATGGCGCCGAAATACGCCAGCGACAGCACGCCGCCGATCGGCTGCAACCAGGGGAACAGCGGACGGCTCGGCACGATCGCGCTCGCGACACCGGCGTACTGGATCACGAGGAGCACCCCCAGCACCCACGGGTTCACGCGGTGCAGCACCGCGCGAACGCCGCGCGCGCTCGGCTGCGGAAACGTCACGGCGATCTCCATGGCGGCGAACGCGGCGAACACTTCGGCGAACGGCGTCACGCCGAGCAGCATCAGCGCGCCGAGCCAGACCGGCGTGAGCGGTCCGTTCAGCTCGATGAGCGCGGCGATGCTGAAGAAGAACATCGCGAGCATGCGTGCGACGCGATCCGCCGGCCGCCGGACGGCGACGAAGATGCCGGCGAGGATCAGAACGAGCCGCAGCAGTTGGTAGATCCACGCGGTCAGCTCGGCCGGCGGCGCCCGGCGCATCGTTGCGACGAAGCTGACGGGACTGCCGTCCGGCCGGACGCCCGTGAACGCGAAGCGATCGCCGATGCGCGAGCGGCTGAACGCGAGGCGATTCAGGATCGAACGATCGACGAGCCGGACGCGGTCGCCCGGATGCACGGCTCCCGCGATCGCATCGGGGTGCGTGATGCGCGTGACGGTGCGCGGGCCGCCCGTGAGCGAGTCGTGCGCCAGCTCGAACGGCGGCTCCCCGAGCGCGGTCGTGACGCCCACGATGTCGAGCGCGGTGACGGCGAGGAGCCCGACACCCACGGCGACCGCGATCGCTTGCCACGCGCGGCTGTTCACACGACGTGGTTCGCGACGTCGAGCGGAGGACGCCTGTACGCCGGATTCTGTCAAAGCTTCCGAAGAAGCCGTGGCCGTCATCTCTCTGGGGCCGCTCTCACGAGCGACCTCGTTGCGACGTGAGCTCGAAACGCCGGGCCGGCGTGTGCCCGCCGAAGCGAACACGAACGAGCAGTCTTGCTCCAGGTGGGGTTTACCCGCGTCCGCGTCACCGCGGAACGCCGTGCGCTCTTACCGCACGATTTCACCCTTGGACGTTGCGCGCGGCTTGCGCCGTTCGCACCGACCGGTATGTTTCTGTGGCACTTTCCTTCGAGTCGCCCCGACAGGACGTTATCCTGCACCCTGCCCGATGGAGCCCGGACGTTCCTCGACGCATCCGCGCCGCGACGGC
>Ga0213875_10001407_pt1 | contig 15665 bp, 10 predicted proteins | sample BarmaccomBMRX_R8_FD_160105 | JGI IMG/M metagenome (GOLD analysis project Ga0213875, IMG submission 160105) | Root-associated microbial communities from Barbacenia macrantha in rupestrian grasslands, the National Park of Serra do Cipo, Brazil - RX_R8 | ecosystem: Host-associated > Plants > Roots... | reverse complement strand
ACCTTTGTCCACATACTCTCGTATTAATTGCCAATCTTGCATCTTTTCCACTCCGCAAAAGTAATGGACACACACCGCCGCTAACAGACATTTATTTTTAGTTTCCGAAGTTACGCGGGGTGATAAGACTAGTGCCAGCCCGGTTTGAATCCCTATGGAGTGATAGCAAAGGACACTATATCTCAAGACGTTCTCTTGATCCCCCAAGACGTTCCCTTGACTTGGGGGCCAGCGGCTGAGCCAAGTGTGATGCTCTGGTTTAGGGACAGGCGGCGGGCCGACCTTTAACTGAAGCATCCGAGATATAGTATTGGTTGGCGACTTGCTAAGGGTTCAACGGCAGGTGTGCGATGAAGTGCCGATGGTATCGGGAGACCATATCCCAACGGCTTCAACGCTGATATTCCTGGTGCCCCAATGCTACCGGGCGGGGCTGCGGTCTGGGAAGTAGGTTTCATGGATCATACCCGGCTCTTACCCCGGCGCTGCATACTTTCAAGATACTTTTAAGGGGTGGCGCCCCATTCTTGGAAGGCTCGGCGGCGACGCTCGGCGGTGGAGAGAAGCAGGTATTGGGCGATAGCACGCTGTGCCTCGGCCTGGTAATTGGTTGAGGGATCCTCTTTGGCAGCCGACGGCAAGATATAGCTCAGCTCCAGGGCGCGATCCACATCTATGGCGGCCATCGCTTCGACCAGGCCGCGCAGTTGCCAACCGTGCTGCCACAGACCGTGGTTAGCGGTTTTAGGACGCTGCATCTGATAGGCGAACTCGCCTTCGAGCAGCAGACGGCTGGCCGCCGGGTCAATTCGGCTGTAATAGTAGGCAAAGGCTGCCGTGCCATTATCATACGTCTCCTGACCCTCTTGTTGCGTGCGCTGCGCCTCCCATTGCTCCTTGGCCTGGGCGAACAGGTCGGTGCCGAGTTTTGGATCGAGGTCATAAGTCAGGGCCGCTACCCTGGCAATGACATCCCCCGCAGCCAGATGGTGCTGGCGGCCCAGGTCACTTGCCTCGTGCAGCACTTGCAGGGCCGTAGTTCTGGGCTGGAACTGAGCGGCAATGGCTAAACAAATGAACTTGTTATAGCTGTTAGACACACTGCGTGCCAAATCGAGAGCGCCTGTCGGATCGGTGTGCCCCACCGCCTGGACTAAAGTCCGCGTCGCCTCACCGGAGTAGCCGCCGCCCCGGGGCGTAGCCTTCTCGACCGCGATCAATTTGTCCAGCCAACGCCGCGCCAGTTTAGGATCGGTAGCGGCAACTGCGCTGATGGCCATGTGAATTTGTAGTTTGCGCTGGTCTGCGGGCAATGCATCCATCATCTGAACCGTCTCATCATAGTCCAGACAAGCCAGCGAGGCAAGCATTCCCTGCCGCTCCTGGCCGTTACTGGCTTTGACCGCTGTGATAGCGGCTTGCGTCCATTGATTCGCTTCATCATAAAGGCCGAGGTTATGGGCGGCGTGGCTGAGAGTTATGCCCCGCCGCGCCAATGCCTGCGCATTCTTGGCGTCTCTGGCGGTTTGCTCTTGAGCGTAGGCTTTGGCTTGAGTATAGAAGTCCCTGGCTAAATCCGGCTGCACCCCGGCCAGCGCGTAAGCCAGCAAGCTGCGAATCCCAAAGAGCATGTCAGAGTTTTTGAAGCGCGGCAGTTGAGCGGGCACCCAGGCTGCCGCACGGGTCGGATCCGCCAGTGCTAAATTGAGGATGATTTCGCCTAAAACATTCTCATCTAAGGTGCCATCTTGGCGCGCCGCCAACTGCACGGCTAAATCAGGGTTATAGGCGGCTAACGTCGCTGGGATATTGGTGCGGTAATACGGGGTGCCTTCGGTGCTTGCCCACAAATCGTCGAGTAACTCGTAGGCGCGCTGGATGTCGTTAGAAGCGAGCGGCTTGACGGGTGCTAAGGTAACAATGAGCGGCTGTTGGCCAATGACATCGCGGGCTTCGCCGATGCGATTCGTAAGGCCCGCTACCACCATGACACTGCCTGGTGGCAGCGAAGTTAAGACGAATTTGCCTGCTGCATCCGAAGTCACTTGCAGACGGGGATCACCATCCGGCGACATGATTTTAGCGCCTGCCACCGGCTGGCCCGTCTCGTCGCGCACCTGCCCTTCCAGACTAGCCGTGCGTGGCATCGGGTTAGGTTCTGATGCCCTTTGCGCTGCCGCTGCCCTTTGCCCTGCCACCTCCTTGATGTTTTGAAGAGTGGGCACGCTCTTTTTCCCGGTGGGGTCGTAAACTGTCACGCTTGCGCTACCCGCGCCTAAACTCGTTAACTTGTAGATGCCATCCGATACACTGGCCGCCTGAGTGATCGCCTGTGAGTAGACGCCTGGCTCGATGCCCGCTGCTTCGATGCTGGCTACTTTGGTCCCTGCGGCGGGTTGCGCCTGGACATCGGTATGCACCTGGACATGGGCCTGCAGAAAGGGCGAATTGTTTAACGGCACCGTTTCCTTCGTCGCTACCGGAACCCTGCCAATGCTCCATTTGCCGTCCACCCTGCCCCTGCCCCTGACCATGAACATGAAACTGTCTGCTTGAGATTGGTGCTGGCGGGTGCTGAGGGATGGCTCTGCTACCGTTGGCAAAATGTGATGCTGTGGCAGATGCGGGGGCCGATGTTTTACGGCAGCCAGGGCTAACTGCGCCAGATGTCCGGCCCCTGTGCCAACTAAAGTTAAACCAAAACAAGCCAGCATACTCAACTGCATCTTCGTCATGAACATGGCCTTTAATACCCCTTCAGTTAGAGAGACCACCTTAGCGCCTGCTAATTCTGCTGGCGCACTGCTGGTATTAACCCCGCTGGTCATAATTCCATTAATTATCGTGTCAGCGGCTCCTGCGCCCTCCCTTGCACTCACGACACTTGAGACCCCAGCAGTTAAGGCTCCACTGGCACCAAGCCCTGTCATTCCACCGCTAACAACATTGCCAAGAGCATTCTGCACCGTCATAAGGCGAGCGGCAGTGCTATGAGCGGCAAAGGCACTATCCACTCGGCCTCCAGCTCTGAAAGATACCAGGGTGGTGATTTGCGTCACTATCGCGGAACAGCCGTTTGGCGCGGCACGCAGCGCATGGTCACGCAGGAGGCTACCCAAAAGGGCAAGTGATACAGCGTAGCCGTGGCGGGCAAAGTAGCGGCGCAACTTTTCCAGAGCGCGGGCAACCCGCTTTTCAGCGGCCTCAGGAGAAATGCCCAGGGCACAGGCCGTGTCTTTAAAGTTCTTGCCTTCAAAGAATCGCAGTAAAAGAGCATTGCGCTCGCGGGCGCTTAAGCACTTTAGGCCGTCGTACAACAGTGGCTCTAAATCGGCCCAGGTATTACCTCCTAAGGTATTGCCTCCTAATTGATCCGCCACCTGAGATTGCTCCATCATTTCACCTAGGACTTTCTGTTCACGCTGTTGCTGGCGCATCTCCTGTCTGTGAATATCTCTGGCCACAAAACGCGCTGTATTGAAAAGCCACCCGACAACCACGATCCCCGGACGCAGCGAGGCCGCTTTGCGAGCAAAAATTAGGAAGACGACCTGAGTCGCATCTTCCGCCAGTGTCACATTGCCCAATTCTCTCAGACAAATCGAATAAACCAGGTTCATATGGCGCTCCACTAAGCGAGCAAAAGCCATTTGTGAACTCTTATCCACGTATTCACGAAGTAATTCCCAATCCTGCATAATCTACTCCCTTCATATATGCAATTGGGTCTAAACAAGAAGAATCCGACATTTTTCTTATATTTTTATTTAATTTTGCAGTTTGTTTCCCTTTGGGGTTCTAACGGTTTACTAGGAGATTTGAATTAAGGTATTCTGAGGGTATTGTCAAGTTAACTTCTGTATAACTTGGATCAACGTGGCTCTGACCCACACAAAAGTGCAGGACATCTTGGCCGTAGGCTACTTTCCCTAGTGTCCCTGGATCATAGCTGGTAGACCTGTCAATTCACACCCACCGGTGAACTGCTGACCCAACACCTTCCGATATATAGGTGCTGGATACAGGTGGCGGCCTGGACAGAAGAAGGAATAGATGACTCCTGCACGGCCAGAAACTGCTGGGCGTGTTGAGGAGACTTGAACCAGCGCATTTTTCGTTCTCGTTCTCGCGTGGGCTGATCCGGTTTCTCCACTCGATTATTGGTCAATCGGCCACTGCGATGTTTGCTACGACCTAAGATCTCTTGGTGAGCGGCACTGTAACTCCGCAGTTTATCCGTCACCAGGATGTGTGGAACATAACCTTGCTGCTTCAGGAGTTTACGGAAGAATTTGAGAGCGGCCTGCATGTTGCGACGGCTTTGCAGCAAGATATCCAAGACTTGGCCGCCTTGATCCACCGCACGACACAGGTAGCAGATTCTGCCCTTGATTTCAAGAAAGACCTCATCCACATGACATTGATAGCTGACATCCCGCTGGCGCTGGCGGATGGAGCGAGCGAAGCTTGGGCCGAACTTATGGCACCAGTAACGAATGGCTTTATAGCTGACGGTCATCTCACGCTGCGCCAGCATTTCCTCGATGGCGCGGTAGCTGAGGGTGAAACGATAATAGAGCCAGACCGCGTGACGGATGATTTCAGGTGAAAAACGGTGGCGTTTAGAGGAGGCAGCCCAGCAGGCTCTAACGTTTAGTATGGCGCACGCTTATCTTACTCCCACTCATGACCTCTTAATTTGACAGTACCCGCTGCAAGGGAATCCTCTGGTGCGGGCGCACTACCAGCGATTACGAGCCGCAGGCAAGCCCAAGACGGTGGCTTTAGCGGCTTGTATGCGCAAACTCTTGATGATCTGCTATGGCGTGCTTAAGCAGCAGCAACCTTTTGATCCGCTGTGGCTGAACCACCCATCTCCGCCCGCGAAGTCACTGATTTAAAAGCCACACGTCCAGGATCACCCCTTGACGATACGGTCTCTTGTTCTGCCGGTGTTGGTGGGTGTGCGTGCCGAGTGACGCGCCACCCTCAACTATCATCGCAGCCAATTTAGCAACGTCGCCGCTAAACTCAGGAAGATGCTGATGCCAACCACATCCTGAAACGCGGTCTCGAATGGGCCAGCCGTCAACGCCGGGTCGAAACCCGCCCGTTTGGAGATGAGCGGCACAATGGTTCCCACGACGCCCGCGATGTTGACCGAAGCGAACATTCCCAAGAAAACCACCAAACCGAAAACCCAGTGCTTGTCCCAAATTGCGCCGATGGTGCCCAGCACCGCAGCGCACGCTCCGCCTAAAATCAGCGTAGTTTCAAGCTGACGGACGACAGCGTGTTTCCAGTGCGCCATTTGCACATGGCCGGTAGAAAGCCCGCGAATGATGATGGCCGCCGATTGCAAACCCGTATTGCCGCTAATAGCGGAGATGATGGGCATGAACGAGGCGAGCAGAATGAACTTGGTCATCGTGGCATCGAAGAAATGAATGACCAGTCCAGCCAAAAGCTCGATGAACATGGTCGCCATAATCCAAGGCATCCGCAACTTGGCGACTTGAGCCGGGCTTTTATGTTCCAACTCCTGTGCATCTGAACCGGCCATGTGCGCCACATCTTCGGCGTGTTCTTCCTGCATCACATCAATAATATCGTCGGCGGTGATGACACCCAGCAATTTATGGCTTGGCTCATCACTCACGACCGGCAAGGCCGTCAGGTCATAACGCGCGAACACGCTGGCGACTTGTTCTTGGTCGCAGTCTGGATGCACCGAAATAATATCTTCGGTCATCAAGTCGCGCACGGGCGTGTCGGGAGCGGCGCGGAGCAAGTGCAGCAGGTCAATGATGCCCTTCAAACTGCGCTGCGCGTCCACAACATACACATAGAAAATGTGTTCGGCGTCTTGCTTTTCTCTAAACCTTTGCAAGGCTTGCGCTTGGGTCGCGGATTCGGGCACCTCTACAAAGCCCAATGACATGATGCCGCCAGCGGTATCGGCGGGATAGGCTAAGAGGGTGCGGATTTGACCGGCTATTTGCTCCGCGGTCAGGTCGAGTACTCGCTCCGCTTCGGCTTGCGGCAGCGCCCCGACAACATCGGCTCCTTCATCGGGCGGAAGTTCTGCGAGAATATCGGCCAGCTTGTCGGGACTGGTCGCTCCTACCAGATTGGCTTCCGTCTGGGCGTCCACTTCGTCCAGAACTTCGGCGGCTTCGATGTTATCCAACAAGTTGAAAACAATCCGTTCTTCCCCCGGACTAAGAAACAGCATGGCATCGGCCAAGTCAGCCGGATGCTGCTCGTCAAGGAGAGCACGCAGCTCGTCGACGTGTTGAGGGTCGAGTTTTTCCTTAATGCCTTGAGCGACTTGCATCGCATCTTCCCGCACCGTAAGAAGTTTGCGACGCTTGGCGAAGCGAGTATTGGAATGAGTTGATTCAGACATAGCACGCCCCTCTTTGAAGTTGGATTGGAGAGCAGAGCCAGTTTACTTCTAAAAGCGTTGCAGTTGCCCTGAACACCGCGCACCGGCCTAGCACCGGCCTAACGCCTAGCTCAACGGCGGCTGTAGGTGGAGCGCAGCGGAACTGGAAGGGTCGGTTGCAGCGCCTTTTATGTTACCATTTTCGATAAGCAGGGAAGCCCCGGCCCGGTAGAACGCTGTGCAGCGCCAGAGGCATTGGTTTAATCCTGATGACCTCGTCAACCAGAGGACGTGCTTGCCCGCTTCTAACGCGGCAATCGCCAGCGATGCATGATACATGTTCGGCGTGCAAATATCCACGATGTCAATGTTGGGGTTGTCAATGAGGTCTGCCGGGTTTTCATACGTTAGAGTCACTTGCTGTTCGCGGGGGACACGCTCCAAAACCGGCCCTGCCGGGTCAGATAAAGCGATGACTTCTGCATCAGGCGACGCCTGCCAACCCGGAAAATGTGTCGCGGCAATACCGCCCACGCCAATAACACTACTTTCAGGCTCTGGTGCGTAAGATGAGTATAGTCATTTAACCCCAGTTTTCATCGCTAAAATGGCTTAACTGCGCCCGGCAAGCAATTGGCTCATTGCCCTGTGAGGAGGAGCTATACTGAGGGCTATGAAAACCGCTACCAGGCAGAACAACGACCAAGCTAAAGAAGACGGGGATAAAAAAGACCAGGGCAAAGAAAAGGATGAGGAGAAGGCAACTGGCTCCGAAGATAACAGCATTATTAGTCGCCTCGGCCCGATTGAAATTGATTGGCCCCGCTCCATTGGTTACTACGGCGGCATTGCTTTAGCCGTAGCCTGTGAAGCGATTACCCCACCGCTGGCAGCCTTTATTGCCGTTTATCCGTTGCTCAAGTTTATTAACCGGCCTAAAGCACCAACGGGAGTCCGCATCGTCTCACAAATCCTGGAAGGTGCCGCTAAACCGGTAGGCGGCGATGCCGAAGGCACTATTCGGATTCAAAGTGCAACCATCCCCGTAGCGGGAGCTAAAGACGCAATTCGGCGGAAAGCCGGAGCAAAGCCAACGCCCAGGTCAACTACCAAGTCAGCCAAAGCTCTGCCGCAACGAGGCAGCAGGCAAGCCTCATCTCGGAGCAAAACGCCGGAAACTGCCACTCCTGCAACAACTCCACGTCGGCGCGCAAGGCAAACCAGTAGAAGCACGGCTTAGGCCGGAGCCGCAGCCGGTTCCCATAAGCGGGATACCTGAACACGTTGCAAGCGGGCCGGGGGTAATGCCCTGGCCAGACGCTGTGGCAGACGCGGCGGCAAAGCCATGCCAGCCGGCGGCGCGAGGCGGCCCATCAGAATAGCCATTAAAGCCCCGGTGCCAATTAATAACCAACTGGCCGGTGAAGGCATAACCAAACTGAGGAACTGGGGAATGGGCTGGATGACTAAAGCGGCCCCTAATAAGCCGATTGAGCCAGCAACAGCTCCTAAGACGGGGCGCGTTAAACCGCCCTCGGCCCACCCCGCATCCAGCGTTTGCGATAGTTGTGTGGCGACGATGCTGATGAAGGCAACCGTACTGGCTTCGGCAGCACTGCGGGTGCGGCCTGTAATCATGTAAGCCAGCAAAGCGGGTAAGGTGGTCGCCGTGCCGCGCCTGAAAATATCGCGGCGCAACTGGATGTCCATAGCAGAGGCTTTTTCGCGGGCCAGGGCAGTTAAATCGCGGTGTTCCGGTTGTTGCAAAGCCACCGCCATAGCCGGTAGCACATCGGTAATGAGGTTCACCGCCAGAATCTGCGTTGTCACTAAGGGCGGAGCCAAACCTAATACACTGGCTGCCACCTGCAAGCCTAATTCGCCTAAATTGCCGCCTAATAATAATCCCAGCGAGCGCCGAATATTGCGCCAGAAACTACGGCCTTCGACAAAGGCTTCCACTAAGGTCGAAAATTCATCATTGGCCAGCACTACATCCGCCGCCTGGCGCGCGACTTCCGTACCGTGACGGCCCATAGCTACACCCACATCGGCTAAACGCAATGCCGGGGCATCGTTGACACCATCTCCCGTCATGGCGACGGTATGCCCCAGCCGTTGCAGACTCTCCACGATACGCAATTTATCGAGGGGAGTGGCGCGGGCAATGACGGCAACCTGACGCAATCGTTCTTCTAAATCCCCGTTTTGTAATTCGGATAACTCGGCCCCGGTCAGAATTTGCCGCTCATCCTGAGAGTCGCGCTCTAAAATGCCAGCGTCGCAGGCGATAGCACGCGCGGTGGCCGGATGGTCGCCTGTGAGCATGATGACACGCACCCCGGCCTCGCGGCAACGCTGCACCACAGCAGGCACCTCTGGCCGTAGCGGGTCGCTGATGCCAACAAAACCCAGCGCCACCAAACCCTGTGGATCATCAATGGGAATTTTGGCGGAGCCTTCAGCCACCATCAACACGCGCAGGCCACGCTCGGCCAGGGCGCGGGCGCGGGCCTGCCATTGCGCGCGTCGGGCTGCACTGAAACGGCGTCGGCCCTGCGCCGTGCGCACCTGCGTGCAGCGCGGCAACAGAACTTCAATGGCTCCCTTCAGACACAATCGCCCCTGCACCACAGTGGCATGGAATGAGCGCACCGGGTCAAAAGGTGCTTCGGCGTCGCGTGCCGTGTGGATGTCATCTTCTAAGCCAGCGGTTATGGCTCCCTGGACTACAGCCATGTCGGTGGGATGCGCAGCGGCATCCGGGGCGTCCGGGTGGGGGCTGGCTAAAGCGGCTGTCAACAACAAGTGGCGCAACCCTGATGGCAGGTCTGGCGTTATGCCGGACTCCTGCTCTTCATTAGCCACCACGCTCACCGCCAGGCGACCTTCGGTTAAGGTGCCGGTTTTATCCGTGCAGGCGATATCCACGCGCCCCAAAGCCTCCACTGCCGAGAGGCGATGCACCAGCGCCTCGCGTCCGGCCAGACGACGTGCTACTGCGGCCTCAGCGACTCCCGCCAGAAGCGGCAAGCCTTCGGGCACGGCGGCAATGGCAATCGTGACGCCCACTGTTAATTGCGAAAGCAGCGACCAGCCACGCAGCATCCCGGCCCCGATGACGATGAGACCGCCGGTTATGGCCAATGGCAGCGTCTGCATTAACATCTTGTTCAGGCGCATCCCCAGTGGACTTTGTTGAATATCATCCACCGCCAGAGCCGCTGCGGTGGCCCCTATGCGCGTTTGCTGGCCCACAGCGACAACCACCGCCTGCCCGCTTCCCGTAGTAACGCCACTGCCTTCTAAGACAATATGGCTGGAGGGCGTGCCGCCGGTGGAAACTTTAGCCACCGGCAGCGATTCACCGGTGAGCGCGGCCTCATCCACTTCCAGACCCTGAGCGGCTAAGACACGCGCATCCGCAGCCACCCTATCGCCAGCCGCGAAAATGAGGACATCACCCGGCACCACTTGGTCTGCCGGGATGCTCACGACCTTGCCATCACGCAAGACACGCGCTGTCACAGGCCCCAGTTGACGCAGGGCCTCGGTAGCACGGCCTGCCTGATACTCTTGCCAGGCCCCAACAAAAGTATTAGCGACCAGAGTGAGACCCAACATCACCAGTTCCACCGTCTTGCCCAGCAACAGAGTAACCCCACCGGCGGCAGCCATGACCCCGGTTAAAGGCGAGCGAAGTTGATCGAGCACAGCCGTGAGCAGCTCATTGCGCCGTGCGATTTGTGGTCGTCGCCGCTGGCGCAACGCGGCTTGAGCTGATGAAAGACCAGCCGAAGTGCTGTCCACCATAGCCAGCACACTATCAACAGTCTGGTTGCCCCAGCGTTCCGGGCGCGGATCAGCTAACCTAGCCACTGCCGACTGCGAACGCTCGCCACCCCGCAAGCGCAACCAACTCCATGCCATAGACGCTAAAGAGGTGATGTACATCAAATACGAAGCGCGGCGCACGCCCGGCCCGCCGCGCCAGCCCCATATCGCGCCGCCAATGTTATTGGCTACCGAAAGGGCCACCGCCCCATGCACCGCATCACGCCGTCGTGCCCCGGTCTCAATGACTATAGCCACCGCTTCTAAATCAGGCGCTAACAAATCTACCCGCGCCGGGAAACGCCCACTGCGCCCGGAAGAAACCCCTATCGCTAGGTCGCACGCGGCGAAAGCTGCGGCGGCATGGGCATGATCTGAAACCATAGCCACGACTGCGCCCTGCGCCTGGTGCCTTTGAATAAGATGCACCGCATCGTGAGTGCAGCACAAAGCGACCTTAGCCCGTCGCGCCAACGCTTGTGCGGTGAGCGATTCCTCACGTGCAACTAAGACAACTTCGACTCCATAACGACGGCAGACCTGCACCAGATTGGTTAAGCCGGCGGCCAGACGGGGACGCAGCACAAAGAGCGCCAGGGGTTGATTATCGCGCTGATTGACCAGCACGAGCAAGTAATCACTCTGATGGCGGCGCATGGCCTTAGCGATGCGCTCATCATCAGCAAACAGCGCGCAGTTGTCGCCCAGGGTATAAGTCACATCCTTAACCGATGCAGTGGCTACTTTGCCATCGAAATCCCCCTCACTGGCTACAGCACGCCCGGCAGCAGGAAATACACCGCCCCATGGCGAACCAGCCCCTGCCGCCACACCTGCCGCCAGCGCCAGCAAATCTGAACTATCGGCATCGTCTATAAGAGGCAGCACACTGCACACTTCGAGGCCACTCGACAGCAGGCGTGGCCCATCCAGCAGCAGCACATCTGGCAGGCGCACCATGCGCTCTGGCCGTGTGCCTACCACAATCACTCCGGCCCGCAGCACGCGGGCAGAAGCTCCGATATTGGCGAACTCGACTCCGATAAGAGCAGTGCGCGGATTAACCAGCAACAACGCCTCAAAAACGCGACTGGCCGAACGGGTTAAAAGGGCCGTCAGGACAACGTAAGCGAGCGAAAGCGGGCTTAACTGGCGGGTATAATGTTCATAAAGCGACGGTTTAGGCGGGGCCGGGCGCGGCGTCGGGACAAAGGCTTTGGCTTCTAATTCCAGCACTAAAGGCCCTGCCGTGCAGCGTGCCCCCGCGCCGATGCGGTCGCCGGGGCCAAGAGCTACCGGCAATCCATCATGGCCCACCGCAGCGCCCTGACCTTCCAGGACACACCCCGCACGCGGAATACGCTCACCCGCCTCCACGCGGATAACACCACCGGCATAAGTGTGCGGGGCGGTTTCCAGCATAGACTCGTAACGATGCCACGCGGCGCGACGCGCCATTACTTCGGTCAGCAACCGCAACGCCCCGGCACCCGTAACCGCCAGGCCAAGGGGGTTGCCCGATAACGACAGGCTGATAATATCGGGCACACTCAGCAATAAATCGGCGGCATCTTTGCCAAAGAGATGGCGCAGCGTGTTGCGCGTGGCGGGGAAACCTTGCAGGATGCCCAGAATGGCACTGGTATAGACCGGAGTGGCCGTTTCAACAATTGGCTCAGTTGTGCCAATCAAGCGCCGCGTCGCCAACACGCCCATGCCAGCAGCAGCCCCGGCAGTGCGAGTTGCGCTCTGGATCAGCGGTTCACGATCTAATGGATGCGTCGGACGGTCTTCGCCGGGCAAGGCAGGCAACTCAATATCGGCAACTTCGGAAATTAAGTCTTCTAATTCAACTTCATGCTCGTTAAATTCCACCAGCACGCGCCCGGTGAGGGCGTTGGCCGCAACTCTGGCCACTCCTGGCAGGCGTTCTAAACGCGCCACCGCGCGCTGTGACAAAGCCGGGTCACGATCTAAACCGCGCATCGCAATCCGCGCCCGCCCCTGTTGGCCGCGTCGTTCCACGACAGCGGGCGGCAAGTCGCGCTCAGGCGCATCGCCTTCTGTCGTATCCACAGCGTTGACTTGCCACTGAATCGTTGCCAGCGCGGTTAGAATTTGCTGTTCATTGACGGCTGCCGGATCAAATTCAACCAAAACGTTGGCCGTGGCAGCACTGGCCCGCGTACTGCGCACGCCCGGCTGTTGGCGCAGACGGGCATTGATAGAAGAAGGACGTTGCCCCTCCCATGCTGGCAAATGAACCCGGATGCGCCCCGGCGCACGACGCAAAACACGCGGTGCGATTTTGGCATCCTTTGCTGGACTTTCCTGACTTCGACTTTCCTGGGCTTGAGCCAATGCTCCCCGCAGCGTCCCCGCGCCAGCTACTACCATGCTTTGCACCTATCCACTCTTTCGTTTGAAGTCTTATAAATAAATGGAGTTAGTAAGTTCCAGGGAGAGTCATGCTGAGCGTAGCGAAGCATCTACAGAGAGTGTCCAGAGGGCTATAGTTGAACTTAAACTCCCTAAGTCCGCAGCGTAGATGCTTCGCTACGCTCAGCATGACCGGCTTCCCTATATCCTCTATTCATTTATGGAGGTATTGAGGCATTCTCAATTAAAAGTTACACCTATCACCGCTTAGACTCTGCTGTGGCCCACAAACATAAAACAGAATAGGCCATGCCCCAGTCCGTACGCAGCATGGCCTATTCATGGAACGGTAGCACCCATCTCAACTTTTCACGTAATTGTGTCACTCTTGCAGAGCAAGGCCGTTGCGGACCTTGCGGGTGCAATTTAATCTTCTTCATCCTGTGCTGTAGAAGAGTTCAAGCTCTGCGCGTCTACATGAGAAGTCTCTAAATGCTCGCCGCGCCGCAGGCTTTGCGCTTCGGCCCACATATCCTCCATTTCCTCACGGGCGCGAGCGGCCATACGCTGCACGTTTTTACTGAAGCGTGTCGCCCACTCGCCTACACGTTGCCCCATTTCATCAACCATCTCTTCGGCGTGTTGCATGACCTCCGATTGAGTTGCCGCACCCTCTTGTAGCGCATCCGCCGCTCCTTCCTGTTCAATATTGTCATCCGCTACTTCATGCACAGAGCTTTGCGTGCGGGCTGTGGAGCGACTATGACGTTTCTCAGCCATTCACTATCCTCCTGGTGTGAACTTCATTAATGGCGTGCCGCACGCGGCTGCCGCGTGCGCGTGCTCTGGGTGCGGCGCGGTGCAGGAGCCGCTTCTGCGGCGGCCTCACCCTCGGCCTCTTCGGTATCTTCAGCCAGGGCAGAAGCTTCATCGGCGGTCTCCTGCACGCCGCGCCGCACACCCTGGGCAAAAGCTGCCATGTAATCGCCCGCCATCATCACACCAGCCAGACCATAAACTAAGCCGCGCCGCGCGACCTCGCGCACTTTGGGCGAACTCAGTGCCGCTGTCGCCGCAATCGCAATACCAACTTCCGGTTCCATGAAATCTTCAAGTGCCATTCTAAACCCCCTGTTTGTGCTGTCAGACTTTACCCCTATCAGACTTTACCCTTACCTAACCACGAAATTTAATCTGTTCTTAACGTGGGGCGTAAAGATACACGCTTCTAAAGACCAGTCTGCAAATCATACCCTAGTAGCTTTATATACCAAATATACTAATCGTTTCCTGCACCAGTAACTTAAAGGGCTTAAAGCTGCAACCTTTCAAGTAGACCCATTAACAGTATAACGACCTTGTCAGCCTCTATTAAACGCCAGTATGCACGTCCCAATTTCCGGCGCAGAATTGCGGATGACGACATCAGCATAACCAATTTTAACGTGTTTTTGCTCTCTTCTTAAACTTTTCTTGAACTTTGCCTGTTAAAATTTCATAAAGGTTTTACCAAAGCGCATAAAAGGCAGCTACACATCATGAAACCAGCAATAGCACCTGAGACGGAGCAAGTTGTGCATCGCAGCAAAAACTCAACTGCTAAACCCGGCACAAAAATGCCAATCCAGACCGCTGGGCAACATCAGTGGGCAAGGAGCATCAATAAGCGGTCAGCAAACAATTCAGCCTGTACAGGTCAGTCCGCTAAAAATTCACTTGTCAAGACACCCACCCGTAAACTAAAATCCACCACAAGAACATCCGCAAAAACAATTCCTGACCCTAAAGGGCAAGCCGCCTCACGCTCCATCAAGCAGGCAGGACAGACTGTGCAACGTGCTTTGCGTAGGATTGCGCAGTTTCTACAAACTCCTTTCGGCAAGTGGGTTGGCCGTAAAGTGGGTGAGGCTGTGTTAGAGCATTGCGCTAAAGCTGCCCTGTGCCTGATTGTGCCAGCCCTTTTCTAAGTTATTGGGGGTAGAGCGTAAGTCCCACACTGGCCTCAATTAAAGCGATAACATGACTGCACGTTATGATTTTAAGGGTACTGGCAAATTAAGCGGTAAGACAAGCAGGCGCCATACCAAACGGTATGGACTGCTGGGCTGCCTCCTCTAAACGCCACCGTTTTCCGCCTGAGATCATTAGTCACGCTGTCTGGCTCTATTATCGTTTCACCCTCAGCTACCGCGATGGGGAAGAAATGTTGGCGCAGCGTGGCATCACCGTCAGCTATGAGGCCATTCGTTATTGGTGCCGTAAGTTCGGCCCTCGTTATGTTCGCTCCATCCGCCAGCGGCAACGGGGTATTAGCTCGCAGTGGTATGTAGATGAAGTTTTCCTCAAGATCAAGGGTAAAATACACTACCTGTTTCGGGCGGTAGATCAAGACGGGCAAGTCATGGACATCCTAATGCAGAGTCGGCGCAACAAACGCGCGGCCCTCAAGTTTTTCCGCAAGCTGCTTAAGCAGCAGAGTTCTGCGCCACGCATCCTGGTGACGGATAAACTGCGGAGTTACAGCGCGGCTCACCGAGAACTCCTGAGTCATAGCGAGCACTGCACCCACCGTTGGGCCAATAATCGAATAGAAAACTCGCATCAGCCGACACGCCAACGAGAACGTAAGATGCAGCGCTTTAAGTCTCTTGGTCAGGCCCAACGGTTTCTGTCTGTCCACGGAGTCATCTATTCCTTCTTCTGTCCAAGCCGTCACCTGTTTGCAGCCACAGCCTATCGGAGAGTGTTGCATCAGCAATTAGCGGCTTGGAACCAATTGGCCGGGATTACGGTAGCGGTGTAACGAGGAGCAGGTAAGAAGCCGCGCGCCAAGGTCTTTTGTACTTTCCGAACACGTCGATTAGGCTCTCATTCAAGCGGAACACAAGTTAATTTGACAATACCCTCCACAGGGATTCAAACCGCGCTGGAATGAGTCTTATCACCCCGCGTAACTTCGGAAATTAAAAATAAATGTCTGTTAGCGGCGGTGGGTGTCCATTACTTTTGCGGAGTGAAAAAGATGCAAGATTGGCAATTGATACGAGAGTATGTGGACAAAGGC
>Ga0213875_10001406_pt1 | contig 15672 bp, 17 predicted proteins | sample BarmaccomBMRX_R8_FD_160105 | JGI IMG/M metagenome (GOLD analysis project Ga0213875, IMG submission 160105) | Root-associated microbial communities from Barbacenia macrantha in rupestrian grasslands, the National Park of Serra do Cipo, Brazil - RX_R8 | ecosystem: Host-associated > Plants > Roots... | reverse complement strand
AAGCCCCCCGAGGACCGCAATGCCGCCAAAGGCCGCGCGACTTGGTCCATTATGGAACGAAGGTTAAAGCGCCCTTCACCATCAGGGCGGGTAAGCGTTAAGCCAACGCCATGCTTCTCCTCGCCGCCACCGCACTGGCCGCCACGGCCGTCTCCGACTCCCAGCCGCGCCAAACTGTCGCGCCGGTCGTCCAGGCGCGGGCGACGGTCCGTGTCATCGTGGGCACACGAGTAGAACTCGGCCAGCAGGCCGCGATCCAGGGTCAGCAATTGCGGTGGTCGACCGTGTCGACGCCCGAAGGCAACCGCCGGGCGAGCCTCGTCGAGTTCGAGTAACCGGCTAAGCTCAGGCCCTCGGCGGCCCGAGGCTGATCGTCAGGTCGTCGCCGCCGGGCGGGACATCGACTTCGGTGCTGTTGAATGACGTGCTCGCGCGCGGCCCGAGGCTCGGCGCCGGCGGAGCAATGGTCCAGCTATAGATCGTCTGCCCGCTGCGGCTCTTGAGCTGCGCATAGATCGGGGGGATCGCGTGGGTTGCGTCGGTCGGGTTGATGACCCGTCCGCTGATCGTCAGCGATTCCTGTCCGCTGGCCAGCTTCTGGCGGTCGGGATGGGTAATCATCAGTTCGAGCGGGGTCTTGCCGCCATCGCCAAGCCCGGCGCGGGCGCGCCATTCGGGCGGCGCCAGGAACCAGAAGGCGGCCGCAAGCACCGCGATCGCCACCACCAGCATCGCAATCGAAACCAGCGCGTTGCGCCCGCGCGGCTCGGCCCGTTCGCGCTCGGCGAACGGGCTGAACTCGTCGTCACCGCCGGCCTCGGCGCTGGGTGGCGCGCCATAGTCGGACGCGAGGCCTGCTGCAGCACTCGGCTCGGCCGCAGGCGGACTGTCATGATCGGCTACGAAGGTCGCCGCCGCGCCGCTCGCCTCGGCGGTGGCCGGAATGTCGTCGCCGCGGGAGAAGCCGTCCGGCGCCATTTCCGCGCGCTGTTGCTCAGGAAGATCGTCCGAGTCCTGCGCGACGACCGGGGCAACCGCCGCCGCGGGCTCGCCATCGCCGATCATCGCTTCCTCATAGGCTCGCTGCTCGGCCTCCGGACCGCTGCGAGGTTCGATCAGGGTCGCTTCGGCCAGGCTCTCCTCCTCGGGCGCAGCATCGATGTCGACGCGCCCGACCGCCGTGAAATCATCCTCCTGAGGGAGCGCGGGGTCCGGTGAACTGCTTCCTGCGTGCGCGTAGCCGCTGCTCGCCGCCTCGATCGGCCCCTCGTTCACCCCATCGTGCGCGACATCGCCGCGCGTGTCGGCAACCTCGCCCATCGCCGCCGGCTGGGCATCGGCGACCGGAGCATTCGTCGTTGGCTCGCCTTCCTCCGGCTCCGCTTCAGGGTCCGGATCCTGGTGCCAGCTGTGCTTGCAATTGGCGCATCGCACCTGCCGGCCCTGGGGCGGCACGGCGCCGTCCTTGACCACATATTGCGTTCCGCAATTCGGGCAGGTGAGGATCATTTTTCAAAAGCCCTCTTCCGGGACGGTCAACCGCGGGTAAACAGGAATGCGCGGCCCTTGGCAAGGCGGGGAACCCAAGGCGGGATCCTGCTTCGGGCATGCAAACGAGCGGGAGGACGTAGGGCTGGCTTCGGTTGCGGAATTCGACAGCGTCGGCCTGCGCTACGGCACGGGCGCCGAAGTGCTGAGCGACCTCGATTTTCGCCTCACCCAGGGCGGCTTCTATTTCCTCACCGGCGCGTCCGGAGCGGGCAAGACATCGCTTCTTAAGCTGCTGTATCTCGCGCAACGCCCGACGCGCGGCCGGGTTCGCCTGTTCGGCGAGGAGATGAGCGAGGCGACGCGCGACGCCCTCCCGCATTTCCGCCGTCGGATCGGCGTCGTCTTCCAGGACTTCCGCCTCATCCGCCACTTGTCCGCCTTCGACAATGTCGCCTTGCCCCTGCGCATCCGGGGCGCCAGCGAGGCGGAGGTCGACGGTCCCGTCCGCGAGATGCTCGCCTGGGTCGGCCTCGCCGACCGCGCGAGCGCCCGGCCCGCGACGCTGTCAGGAGGCGAGCAGCAGCGCGTCGCCATCGCCCGAGCGGTCATCAACCGCCCCGACCTTCTCGTCGCCGACGAACCGACCGGCAATGTCGATGCGGAACTTGCGAACCGGTTGATGCACCTGTTCACCGCCCTGAACCGGCTCGGAACGACCGTAATCATCGCAACCCATGACATCGGCCTGATCAGCGCCACTCCCGGCGCCCAGCTGGTTCGGCTGGAAAACGGAACGATGGTCGATCCCACCGGGCTGCTGCGCAATCCGCCGCGCCCGGGAGGGAGCGCGCAATGATGGACTGGCTGTTCGCGTCGAGCGCCGAGCGGCGGCTACTTGGCGGCCGCGGACTGCGCGGGGCGACGCCGTGGCTGATCGGCATCATGAGCTTCACAATGGTGGTCGTCGCCGCGGCTGGTCTGGCGCTGGCCAATACCGCTTCGCTCGTCGCTGCCGGGACGGCATCCCGCTATTCGGTCCAGGTACCCGACGGCGCCGGCATCGATCGCGTTGCCGCCGCGGTGCGCGCGACGCCTGGCGCCTCCTCCGTGGAAAGCGTTCCCGCCGCCGACATGCGCAAGACTCTCGAGCGCTGGCTCGGGCCAGCCGGGACCTCGGCTGACCTGCCGGTCCCGGGACTGGTTACTTTCGACGCACCGCCGAGCGCCGACCTCGCCGCGCTTCGCGTGCGCGTCGCGGCCGCCTCGTCCGGAGCGCAGCTGGTCGCCCACCGTGACAGTCTCGGGCCAGTCCTGCGCTCGCTGAGGCTGCTGCAGTGGCTGTCGCTCGCGCTCGTGCTGCTACTGGGGGCCGCCGCCGCAGCAGCCGTCGTGCTCGCGAGCCGTGGAGCGCTGGATACTCACCGTTTCACGATCGAGGTCATGCACGGCGTCGGCGCGACGGATGTCCAGGTTACCCGGCTGTTCCAGCGCCGGATCGCGCTCGACGCGCTGACGGGAAGCATCGGTGGCGCGATCCTCGCGGCCGGCGTCCTGCTGGCAATCGCCGCCGGAGCCTCGTTCGCCGGCGAGATCACCGGCGGTGCGACCCTCACCGTTGCCGACCTGATCATGCTCGGGCTGCTGCCCTTTGGGCTGACGGCGGTCGCGACCTGGGTTGCCCGCGCCACCGTCCTCGCGACATTGCGGCAGGCCGTATGATCGCCCGCGCCTTGTCCCTGCTTCTGCTGCTTTACGCGATCGGATTCATCATCTTCGCACTGACCCTTGGTCAGCCCGCGCCCGCGCGTGCAGGGCCGACCGACGCGGCCGTCGTCCTGACCGGCGGCCCGGGCCGGATCGAGCATGCGATCGATGTCATCCGCGCCGGCAGGGCAAAGCGCCTGCTCGTCGCCGGCGCCGACCCGATGGTGACCAAGAGCGACATGGCCCGGCGTCTCGGCGGCGACCAGCGCATCCTGAGCTGCTGCGTCGATCTTGGCAGCGAGTCGGTCGACACTCGCTCCAATGCGGAGGAGGCGCAGCGCTGGCTCGACCTCCACCACTTCCGCTCGCTTCGCCTGATCACCAGCGACTGGCACATGCGCCGCGCCCGATACGAATTTCAGAAAGTGCTCGGCTCCAAATACCAGCTGACCACCGACGGCGTCCGCTCCGATCCAAGCTTCCTGACGCTGTTCGGCGAGTACAACAAATATGTGCTCCGGCGGCTGGCGGTCTGGATCGACATCTGATGGCGGTCCTGCGCTCGTTGCTGTTCGCGGCGATCTTCTACCCGGCGACCGCCCTCTGGGTGATGGCCGGCATTGTCGCTACGCTGTTCGGGCGGCGGCCGACGCTTGCCGTCGTCCTGAGCTGGGTCGGCCTGTTCCACTGGCTCGCCCGCAATGTCGTCGGCATCCGCGTCTCTGTCGAGGGCACCATGCCTCCGGACGCCTGCCTGATTGCGGTCAAGCACCAGTCGATGTTCGAGACGCTCGAGATGGTGCGCCTCACTCGCCTCCCGGTCATCGTCCTCAAGCGCGAGCTTGCGGACATCCCGCTGTTCGGCTGGATGACGCGGCGTTATGGCGTCATTCCCGTCGATCGGAAGGCGGGGGCCAAGGCGCTCCGTGAGCTGGTCGCCGAGGGCAAGGCAGCAGCGGCGACCGGTCGGCCGATCCTGATCTTCCCCGAAGGCACGCGCGTCGCCGTCGGGCACGCACCGCCGCTGCAATCAGGTTTTGCCGCCCTGTACCGCGCGGTTGGCCTCCCGGTCGTACCGGTGGCCGTCGACAGCGGCCGCCTCTGGGGCCGCGGGCTGGTTAAGAGGCCGGGCGTCATCACCTTCCGCGTCGCCGACGCGATACCAGCCGGGCTCAAGCGCGACGAGATCGAGGTGCAGGTGCGCGCCGCGATCAACGCACTCGATTCAACTTCGCAGGCGAGCGCCTAGCGTCTCGGCAGCGGCGACGATGCGCTTCGATACCTCGCCGATCTGCTCCTCGGTGAAGCTCTTCTCGACCGGCTGGAGGATCACCTCGAAGGCCAGCGACAGTCCTTCGGGAGTCTCGAAGCGGTCGAACAGGCGAGCGCCGGTGATCGCCGACTTGTCCGCGCCGCGGATCGCGCGGAGCAAGGCGTCGGCGGTCAAGCCCACCGGGACGATAAAGGCGAAGTCGCGGCTGACCGGCTGCAGCGGCGCCGGCGCGAAGGCAGACCGAGCTCGGCCCGTCGAGCGCTGCGCCGGGATTGCGTCGAGGTAGATTTCGCCCGCGACCACTCCGGCCGGCGCTCCCAGCGCCTTGCCGAGGCGCGGGTGAAGCTCACCGAAGCTAGCCAGAATCGTCTTGGGACCGAGGCCGAGGCGAGCCGACCGGCCGGGGTGCCAGGTCGCCCCGGCGTCCGGCAACACCTGCAGATTGGCGACCGGAGCGCCGGCCGCATCGAGCAGGGCGAGAATTTCGCGCTTGGCATCGAAGGCATCGAACGGCTGCGCTTTGCCCGCCTGCCAGTTGCGCCCGTGCCGTGCACCGGCGAGCAGGAAGGACAGGGTCGGCCGCTCTGCCTCCGCCAGATAACGCCGTCCGATCTCGAACAGCCGCACCGACGCGGCGCCCCGGTCCATGTTCCGCCGCGCCGCCGCGATCAGTCCCGGCAGAAGCGAGGGACGCATGACCTTCATTTCTTCGCTGATCGGATTGGCGATGCGCCAGGCGCTATTGCCGAACGCTTCGGCTTGTGTGTCGCCAATGAAGCTCCACGTCATCGCCTCGTCGAGCCCGCGCGCGGCGGCCGTGCGGCGGACCTGTCGCTCGAGCAGCTGCGACCGGGTGGCGGTCGGCATGGCGACCCCGGCCGGACGCTGCAGTGGCGTCGACGGGATCGCGCCGTAACCGACCATCCGCACCACCTCTTCGACCAGGTCAGCGGAACCATCGACGTCACGGCGCCAGCTTGGCACCGTCACCTGATCGCCCGCGAGTTCGAAGCCGAGGCTTTCCAGGATCGACCGCTGCCGCTCTTCGGGAGTGTCGACCCCGCCGAGCGCCGCTGTCCGGGAGAAATCGAACTCGATCTTGCGCCGCTCGACCGGCGGCCGGCCGACGCGAATGACTTCCGACGCCTCGCCCCCGCAGATATCGAGGATCATTCCCGTCAGTATCGCGAGCCCTTCGTCGAGGAATGCCGGATCGACCCCGCGCTCGAACCGGCTGCGAGCGTCGCTGGTGAGGCCGAGTGCCTGCCCGGTCCGGGCAATCCGTTCCGGCGTGAAATAGGCGACCTCGAGCATCACTTCGGTCGTGCCCTCGCTCACGCCCGAATCCTCCCCGCCCATGATTCCGCCGATGTCGTGCACCTGGCCATCGTCGGCGATCACGGTCATGAAAGGCTGCAGCGCATATTCCTTGCCATTGAGCGCCAGCGCCGTCTCACCCTTGCGCGCGGCCCGCGCAGTGAGGCCGCCGCTCAGCTTGGCTACATCATAGGCGTGGCTCGGCCGCCCGAGGTCGAGCATCACGTAATTGGTGATGTCGACGAGAGCGGAGATCGGCCTCTGTCCAGCCGACTGAAGCCGTTGCTGCATCCAGTCAGGCGACACGCCGTTGCTCAGTCCTCGCACCGTCCGTCCATAGAAGGCGGGGCATCCGTCCGGGTCCTCGATTCGCACGGGCACCGCGCAGGGGAAGCTGCCCTCGACCTGCGGCACCGCCAGTGGCTTGAGAGTCCCGACGCCAGCCGCGGCAAGGTCGCGCGCAATCCCGCGAACGCCCATGCAATCCTGCCGGTTCGGCGTGATCGCGACGTCGAACACCGGATCGTCGAGCCCGGCATAGGCCGCGTAGGCCGTCCCGACCGGCGCCTCCTCCGGCAGCTCGATGATCCCGCTATGGTCGTCGCCCAGCTGTAGTTCGCGCGTCGAGCACATCATGCCCCGGCTCTCGACGCCGCGGATCGCCGCGACCTTCAGGACGACGTCAATCCCGGGAACATAGGCGCCCGGCGGCCCGAACACGCCGACCATCCCGGCGCGTGCATTGGGCGCGCCGCACACGACCTGCACCGGACCGTCGCCGGCATCGACGGTCAGCACCTGCAGCTTGTCTGCCTGCGGATGCTTCTGAGCCGTCAGTACTTTGGCGATTCGAAACGGCGCAAGCGCCTCTGCCGGGTTTGAAACGCCCTCGACCTCGAGCCCGATCGCGGTCAGCTTGTCGGCAATCTCCTGCGGGGACGCGTCCGTCTCCAGGTGCTGCCTCAGCCAGCTCAGCGAGAATTTCATGCGCCTACTCCGCCCGACAGAGTCGGCACGTCGAGCGCCCGGAACCCGTAGTGCTTGAGCCAGCGGATATCGCCGTCGAAAAAGGCGCGCAGGTCATCCATGCCATATTTCAGCATCGCCAGCCGGTCGATTCCGCAGCCGAAGGCGAAGCCCTGCCACTCGTCGGGATCGAGCCCGCAATTGGCGATCACCTTGGGGTGGACCATGCCGCTGCCCAGCACCTCCATCCAGCCCTCGCTGCCGCCGACGACCCGTCGGCCTTTCTCCATCGACCAGCCGACGTCGACCTCGGCCGACGGCTCGGTGAACGGGAAGTAGCTCGGCCGCATCCGCAGCACGATGTCGCCGCGCTCGAAATAGGCCTTGAGGAAGGTCTCCAGCGTCCACTTGAGATGGCCCATGTGGATCGCCCGGTCGATCACCAGCCCCTCGACCTGGTGGAACATCGGCGTGTGCGTCGCGTCGCTGTCCGAACGATAAACCCGCCCCGGAGCGATCACCCGCAACGGCGCGCCGCTCTTCTCCATCGTCCGGATCTGCACCGGCGAGGTGTGCGTGCGCAGCACCCGCGCTTCGGCCTCGCCATCGCGCGGCTCCAGATAGAAAGTATCCTGCATCGCCCGCGCCGGGTGGTTCTCCGGCATGTTGAGCGCGCTGAAATTATACCATTGGGTCTCGATCTCGGGTCCCTCGGCAACGGCAAAGCCGAGCTCCGCGAAAATCTCGGCCAGCTCGTCCATCACCTGGCTGACCGGGTGGACCGTGCCGGTGACGCTGTCCGGCGCCGGCAGCGACAGGTCGATGGTCTCGGTCGCCAGCTTGCGGTCGAGTTCAGCGGTTTCGAGAGCCGTCTTGCGCTGGCTTAAGGCCTCGGTGACCTGCTCGCGCAATGCGTGGATCTTCGGTGCTTCGACGGCCCGCGTGTCCGCATCCATTCCGCCCAGCGACTTCAGCAGGGCGGTGATTTCCCCGGACTTACCAAGCGCGGCCACACGGACGGCATCCAGCTCCGGGAGGGTTTTCGCTGCGGAAATACGGTCGAGCAAGGCGTCGGACATGGTTGGCGGCTCTAGCCTCCCCGCGTTGCAAAATGCAAAGGTGTGGCCATGGCCGGCTGGCCCCAACTCGATCCAGCGCGCGACCACGACACACTCGCGGTCCTGCATCTCGCCTCGCAGATGCTAGGCAAGATTCGCGTCGCTCACGCGCCATGGACCAACCAAGGATGGCATGTTGCCTTGCAGCCTCGGCCGAACGGGCTCGAAACCCTGCCGACGGCGGCCCAGGGTGCGCGGACCTTCACGCTCCGGCTCGACCTCTGCCGGCACGCGATCGTCTTGTGGGCCAGCGACGAGACCCGCGATGAGGTCCCACTGGATGCGGGCACCATCGCGACGCTGCACTCGCGGCTCGTCGAGATGCTCGATCGACACGGACTGCCGTCGTCGTTCAACGGCACGCCCAACGAGATCGCCGGCGCAATCCCCTTTGCCTCAGACCGGACTCCGCGCGCCTACGACCGCGGTTCGGCCGATCGCTTCCGAGAGGCGCTGGCGGCGATCACGCCCGTATTCGAACACTTCCGCGCAGGATTTACGGGAAAATGCAGCCCGGTCCATTTCTGGTGGGGCAGCTTCGACCTAGCGGTCACCCGCTTTTCTGGCCGCACCGCGCCTCAACATCCCGGCGGCGTTCCCGGCCTTCCGGATCGAATCGTTCGGGAGGCATACAGCCAGGAAGTGTCCAGCGCCGGCTTCTGGGCTGGCGGCGTGGTCGCCGCCGAGCCCTTTTTCTATAGTTATGCCTATCCGGAACCTCCGGGCTATCGCGACCGCAAGGCGGATGCGGGCGAATTCGATCCACAATGGCAGGAGTTCACCTTGAGCTACTCGGATGTTTGCGCGGCGCCCGAGCCCGACGCACTCCTGATGCGCTTCCTCCGATCGACCTACGATATCGCGGCCGACCTCGCCGCCTGGGATCGCCGCCTGGAGCGCGATCCGGTCGCTCCATAAGGAAAGGGCGCCGGGATCGCTCCCGACGCCCTGTTCGTTCGCTTGGCGCGAAGGCTTAAGCCGCCTTGTTCTCCAGCGCGGTCTTCGCCTGGGCGATGATGGCGCTGAACGCCTCGGCCTCATGCATTGCGATGTCGGCGAGCACCTTGCGGTCGAGGGTGATGCCGGCGAGGTTCAGCGCGTGGATGAACTGGCCGTAGGTCAGGCCCTCGGCGCGGACGGCGGCGTTGATGCGCTGGATCCACAGGGCGCGGAAGCTCCGCTTCTTCACCTTGCGGTCGCGATAGGCGTATTGCCCGGCCTTCTCGACGGCCTGGCGGGCGATGCGGATCGTGTTCTTGCGACGGCCGTAATAGCCCTTCGCGTTTTCCAGGATCCGCTTGTGCTTTGCGCGGGTCGTTACGCCCCGCTTGACGCGTGCCATGTCGCTCTACTCCTTACTTGAGGCCGTAGGGCGCCCAGGCCTTCACGCGGGCCACATCGGCCTCCGCAAGAAGGTCCGTGCCGCGGTTCTGGCGAATGTACTTGGCGTTATGGCTGATCAGGCGGTGGCGCTTTCCGGCGACCCCGTGCTTGATCTTGCCCGTCGCCGTGAGCTTGAAGCGCTTCTTGACGCCGCTCTTGGTCTTGAGCTTGGGCATTTTCGTCTCCTTTGTGCACCCCGAAGGACGCGACGTTATCCAGTCGCCACGGCATGCCTTCCGGCCGGGCCACTGGTTTCCAACGATCTGGAAAGCGCGGGCCTATAGAAGCGGGGCCGCGTCTTGGCAAGGTGAGACAAGCGTACGAGTGAGTGGTCCCCTTCGCCTTAAAGTCACGAAAAAGCCGTCGAACCGCGGGACTTTAGTGAACCTAAGGGAAGACGGACCTCAATCGAACAGGCTGGACACGCTCGCTTCGTCGGAAATCCGCTTGATCGCCTCGCCCAGCAGCGGCGCCACGGTCAGCCGGCGGATTTTCGAGTCCGCCGGGTCCGGCTCGCCGCTCCAGATCGTGTCGGTCACGACCAGCTCGCTCAGCTCGGAGTTCGCGACCCGCGCCGCGGCGGCGCCCGACAGCACGCCGTGCGTGCAATACGCAAACACTTCGACCGCGCCCTGCTGCTTCAACGCCGCAGCCGCGTTGCACAGCGTCCCAGCCGAATCGACGATGTCGTCGATCAGCACGCAGGTCCGGCCCTCGACGTCGCCGATGATGTTCATCACCTCGGACTCGCCGGCCCGCTCGCGGCGCTTGTCGACGATCGCCAGGGGCGCATTGTCGAGCCGCTTGGCTAGACCCCGCGCGCGGACCACGCCGCCGACATCGGGCGAGACCACCAGCAGTTCGCGATTGCTCATCCGCGCCTGGATGTCCGCCGCGATCACCGGAGAAGCGAACAGATTGTCGGTCGGGATGTCGAAGAAGCCCTGGATCTGCCCGGCGTGGAGGTCGATCGACAGCACCCGGTTGGCGCCGGCCGTGGTGATCAGGTTGGCGACCAGCTTGGCCGAGATCGGGGTTCGCGGCCCAGGCTTCCGGTCCTGCCGGGCATAACCGAAATAGGGCAGCACCGCCGTGATCCGCTTGGCCGACGCGCGCCGCAGCGCGTCGATGCAGATCAGCAGCTCCATCAGATTGTCGTTGGCCGGATAGCTGGTCGACTGGATCACGAACACGTCCTCACCGCGGACGTTCTCGTTCACTTCGACGAACACTTCCTCATCGGCGAATCGGCGCACGCTGGCGTCAGTCAGCTTCATCTCGAGATAGTCGCAAATCGCCCGCGCAAGCGGCAGGTTACTGTTCCCGGCAAGCAGTTTCATCGCGGCGTTCCCCAGCTGAAGCGCGCCTTTAGCGAGCGATTTGCAAGTCCGTAAAGGTTGCCCCGGCGGGCCGCCTCGCTAAATCGCATGCATGACCGACCGCCTCCGGATCGCGCTCGCACAGATGAACCAGCGGGTCGGCGACCTCGAGGCGAACGCGTCGGCAATGGTGGAGATGCGACGCCAGGCCGGGGATGCCGACCTGCTGGTCTGTCCGGAACTCCAGCTGACGGGCTACCCGCCCGAGGACCTCGTCCTGAAGCCCGAGTTCGTCCGCCGCACGATGGAGCATGCCGAGCGGCTGGTCGACGCGACCGCTGATCCCGGTCCGGCAATGCTGATCGGTACGATCGTCAACGAGGGCGGGCAGAATTACAACGCCGTCCTCCTCGCCGACGGTGGACGCGTTATCGGCCGCACGCTGAAGCGCGAGCTCCCGAACTACGGCACCTTCGACGAGAAGCGCGTGTTCGCATCCGGTCCGATTCCGCAGCCGATGGACTTCCGCGGTGTCCGCCTCGGTGTGCCGATCTGCGAGGATATCTGGCAGGAGGTGGTGTGCGGTCACCTCGCCGATGCCGGCGCGGAGCTCCTCATCGTCCCCAACGGCAGCCCCTACGAGCTCGACAAGGACGACATCCGCCAGCACCTCGTTCGCTCTCGCGCGATCCAGACGGGCTTGCCGATCGCCTATCTCAATCGCGTCGGTGGCCAGGACGAACTCGCCTTCGACGGCTCGTCCTTCGTCATGCACGCCGACGGCGAGCTCGTCGTGCAGATGGCCGACTGGGAAGAACAGCTGCTGGTCACCGACTGGGAGCGGCGGCCCGGCGGCTGGGAGTGCATGACCCGCGCCAGCCACGCGCTCGATCCCTATCCCGAGGACATCTACCACGCGATGACGGTCGCGCTTCGCGACTATGTCACCCGCAACGGCTTCCCCGGCGTGATCCTCGGCCTGTCCGGAGGCATCGACAGTGCGTTGTCGGCAGCGGTTGCGGTGGACGCACTTGGCCCCGACAAGGTCTGGGGCGTCATGCTCCCGTCAAAGTACACCAGCAACGAAAGCCTCGAGGACGCGCGCGAGAACGCCCGGCTGCTCGGTTGCCGCCATGACGTCGTGCCGATCGCCCCAGGCGTCGATGCCCTCGACACGATGCTGCCCGACCTCAGCGGCCTCGCCGCCGAGAACGTCCAGGCGCGGCTGCGCATGGTCACCCTGATGGCGCTGTCGAACGCCGAGGGTCACATGCTTCTCACCACCGGCAACAAGAGCGAGATGAGCGTCGGCTACGCCACCCTCTACGGCGACATGGCCGGCGGTTATTCGGTCCTGAAGGATGCCTACAAGACGACGGTGTTCGCTCTGTCGAAATGGCGCAACCGCGTGAAGCCGGACGGGGCGCTCGGCCCCGACGGCCCAGTCATGCCCGAGCGCATCATCACCAAGCCGCCAAGCGCCGAGCTTCGGCCCGAGCAGAAGGACGAGGATAGCCTGCCGCCCTATTCGGTGCTGGACCGGATCCTCGAATGTCTGGTCGACAAGGAGCTGTCGGTGACCGAGACGGCCGTCGCGACCGGCGAGGATGCAGCCTTGGTCGCGGACATCGAAACCAAGATGCTGCGCGCAGAGTACAAGCGCCGACAGGCTCCCCCCGGCGTCAAGATCGGCAGCCGCAATTTCGGCCGCGATCGGCGCTACCCGATCACCAACGCCTTCCATACCGGTCCGCAGGTGAAGCCCCCGCGATGAGCGTCGTCACGCGTTTCGCGCCCTCGCCAACCGGTCGGCTGCACGTCGGCAATATCCGCACTGCGCTCCATAACGCCCTATTCGCGCGCAAGCACGGCGGGCAATTCCTGCTGCGCATCGACGATACCGACCGCGAACGCTCGACCGCCGCGTTCGACCAGGCCATCCGCGACGACCTCGCCTGGCTCGGCCTTACCGCCGACCGCGCGGTCCGTCAGTCCGAACGTTTCGACCTTTACGAGCGTGAGTTCCAGCGGCTGAAGGCAACCGGCCGCGTTTACGCCTGCTACGAAACGCCGGAGGAGCTCGACCTCCGCCGCAAGGTGCTCCTCGGCCGCGGCCTGCCGCCGGTCTACGAGCGCAAGCCGGGCGACGCTCCGGTGCCGGGAGGTCGCTCGCCGCACTGGCGCTTCCGGCTCGACCACGACCGCCCGATCGTCTGGACAGACCTTATCCGCGGCGAGCAGCGGTTCGATCCGATGCTTCTCAGCGACCCTGTCGTCCGCCGCGAGGACGGCAGCTGGCTCTATCTTCTGCCCAGCGTCATCGACGACGCCGACCTCGCCGTCACCCACATCGTCCGCGGCGAGGATCACGTGTCGAACAGCGCCGCCCAGATCCAGATGTTCGAAGCCCTCGGCGCGGAGCCGCCCCAGTTCGCGCACGAGGCCCTCCTCGTCGCTGCCGAGGGAAAGCTGTCGAAGCGCCTCGGCGCCTACGGCATCGCTCAGGTGCGTGAATCCGGGCTGGAGCCGATGGCGTTGCTCTCCGTCCTTGCCCGCATCGGCACCTCGCGCCCGGTCGAGCCCTTCGCTTCGCTGGCTTCGCTCGCAAGCGATTTCGATTTCGCCGGTTTCGGCCGCGCGCCCGCCCATTTCGACCCGCACGAAGTCGAGCTGGTGAACGCCCGGCTACTCCACGCGCTCGATTATCGCGCCATCGCTGACCGGCTCCCCGAAGGAGCGACCGAGCAGGACTGGCTACTCCTGCGACCGAACCTCGCCCGACTTTCGGACGCCGGCGATTGGCTCGCGGTGCTCCACGGCGACCTCGACCCGCCAGAGCTCGGCCACGAGGATCGCCTTCTGGCGAAGGAAGCGGCGGCGACCGCCTCGCAGCTCGACTGGACCGCCGACCCTTGGGCACGCCTCACTGCCGCGCTCAGGGACTCGACTGGAAGGAAGGGCCGAGAACTGTTCCACCCGTTGCGCCTCGCCCTGACGGGCCGGGACAGCGGCCCGCAAATGGCAGGCCTGGTCGAAGCGATGGGGAAGGAGCGGGCCGTGCAGCGCCTCCACGCCGCCGCAACGCGCTAGCGGAGCAGCCGCACTAGCCCCCGGCCCATACGCGCCCTATCTTCGTGCCCATGTCCATCCTGCCCAAGCCGGTCGGCCCGAGCGCGGCGTTCCGCGACCTTGCCGCCTTCCTGCGGCACCGGAGCCGCGAGCAGGTGATCGGCGCCATGCTCGCCGTTCTCGTCACGACGATCATCATCATCGTTTTCCTCGTCGACCCCAAGGTGAACACCCAGCCCGACGAGCAGATCGTCTATGTCCACAGCTGGCCGGCCAATCGCACGGACGCGCAGATCGCCGCCGACCAGAAGAAGGATCAGGCCGAGATGCTAGCTGCAAAGAAGGAGAAGCAGCGGCAGTTTCAGCAGCTCGCCAACCAGTTCGGGATCAAGTGACCGCTTGAGTGACGATCGCCGATTCATGGGCCGGGCGCTCGGGCTTGGCGACGCGGCGCGGGGGCTGAGCGCGCCGAACCCCAATGTCGGCTGTGTAATCGTCTCTCAGGCGGGAGAGATCGTTGGGCAGGGTGCAACCGCGCGTGGCGGGCGCCCCCACGCCGAGGCGTTTGCGCTGCAGGACGCGGGAAAGCGCGCTTCTGGCGCGACCCTCTACGTCACGCTCGAGCCCTGCGCGCATTCCAGTCCGCGCGGGCCGGCGTGCACCGACCTCATCCTTGCGGCGAAGCCGGTGCGCTGCGTCATCGCGCTGGAGGACCCGGACCCCCGCACGGCGGGGAGAGGGATCCGCCGGCTGCGCGACGCCGGCATCGAGGTGAAGGTCGGAATCGGCCGACAGGCGGCGAAGCGCTCGCTTGCCGGCTGGCTGACGCGGCTTCGGCTGGGCCGCCCGCGCATCACCCTGAAGCTTGCGTTGTCGATCGACGGCAAGATCGCGCTTCCTTCGGGCGAATCGAAATGGATCACCGGCGAGGACGCGCGCCGCGATGTGCACTTCGAGCGCGCCCAGGCCGACATGATCCTGGTCGGCAGGGGCACCTACCTCGCCGACGCGCCGCGCCTCGACGTGCGGCTACCCGGCATCGACGACCGCTCGCCGCGCCGTGCCCTGTTGACTCGCGGCGAGGCGGTCGAGGGGTGGGAAATCCTTCATTCTCCGCAGGATGTGCATCGGCTTCATGACGTCAACGACCTGCTGGTCGAGGGCGGTTCCGCGACCGCTTCGGCGTTCCTTGCTGCCGACCTCGTCGACCGCATCCTCATCTACCGCGCGCCGATCATCGTGGGCGAGGGCAAGTCTTCGTTCGGCTACGTCGGCCTCGACAGTATCGCCGATGCCCATAACCGCTGGGCGCTGGTTGGCGAGCAGCGGCTTGGCGTCGACCGGCTCGAAGTTTACGAGCGGGTTCGGGACGGCTAGGCGGCACCCATGTTCACCGGGATCGTCACCGACGTCGGGACCGTTCGCAGCGCCGAACAGCGCGGCGACCTCCGGCTGACCATCGGCACGGCGTTCGACATGGGAACCGTCGACCTTGGCGCCTCGATTGCCTGCTCCGGCGTCTGCCTTACGGTCGTCGACAAGGGACCCGACTGGTTCGCGGTCGATGTTTCGGCGGAAACCGTGTCGCGCACGGCCGCCGATCTGTGGCGGGAGGACGCGCGCCTCAACCTGGAACGGTCGCTCCGCCTCGGCGACGAGCTCGGCGGGCATATCGTCACCGGCCATGTCGATGCCGTGGCAACCGTCGCCTCGGTCGAGCCTGAAGGCGATTCCGCGAAGATCATCGTCAGCGCGCCGCCCCGCCTTGGCGAGATGATCGCGCCGAAGGGATCGATTACGCTCGACGGTGTCTCGCTCACTGTGAACACGGTCGAGGATGCCGGGGATTCAACGGCCTTCTCCATCAACGTGATCCCCCACACGGCCGAGCAGACGACGCTGGGCGGCGTGCAGGCCGGCCGACAACTCAATGTCGAAGTCGACGTGCTTGCCCGATATCTCCACCGGATGCTCGCTGCCCGAGAACAGTAGGAACCTTCTTGTTCCCACTTTCCATCACACCGCGGTGTGA
>Ga0213875_10001405_pt1 | contig 15682 bp, 14 predicted proteins | sample BarmaccomBMRX_R8_FD_160105 | JGI IMG/M metagenome (GOLD analysis project Ga0213875, IMG submission 160105) | Root-associated microbial communities from Barbacenia macrantha in rupestrian grasslands, the National Park of Serra do Cipo, Brazil - RX_R8 | ecosystem: Host-associated > Plants > Roots... | reverse complement strand
ACAAAAATCATAGGATCGCGCATGCCCAGGCGGGCAATGATCTCGTCGCGAACGTCGCGGGAAGCGGTGGCCGTCATCGCGAGCACGGTGGGATGACCGAGGAGCTCGAGTTTCGGCGCAATTTCGGAGTAGTCGGGCCGGAAATCGTGGCCCCATTCGCTGATACAGTGCGCCTCATCGACCACGAACAGCGAGACATTCGCGGAGGCCAGACGATCGATGGTTTCGGGTCTGCGAAGTTGCTCGGGCGCAAGAAAGATATATTTCGACGCTCTGCTCTTCGATTCTTTCGAGAGTCTCGCGATGCTCGGCGGCGCGTTGCTGAGAGTTGACGACCACGGCCTCGGCCGCCGGTTTCGACATGATGGAATCCACCTGATCCTTTTGAAGCGCGATCAGCGGCGAGACCACCACCGTGGCTCCTTCGATCATCAATCCAGCGATTTGATAAATGGCGGACTTGCCGGCGCCGGTTGGTTGGACCACCAGCGTATCTCGGCCTTGAAGTAACGCACGGATTGCCTCCTCCTGGCCAGGGCGCAGTGACTCGAAACCCAAATGTTTGCGAGCGACGGCGAGGATATCGCCGGGTGATTTCTTAGAGCGTGTCATGGTTTTTTCCGCCGCGGAGTTGTTCGCCCGCGGAGTTGTTCCGCTGCAAATGGAACGTTGCTCTGGGGTCACGAGCCGAGGCTGCGCCGGCAGTATGAACAGCATACCGGAGAGCCAGCGAGCCAGCCGTTCCCAAGACGCCCGCGATCGCCTGTTTCTTGCGAGAGCGTTTGGGCAGTAAGGATGCGATCAGACTCGCGGCGGTCAGCACTGTTGCGGCTCTCCACAAAAATCCGCTGGGCCCGGAGCGAAGGGGACGCCCGACGAGGGGAACGCGAGAGGCTTGCCTCTCCATCGCAATGGTGGCGGCGATTTCAGCGATTCTTCCGACGGTACCGAACATGTGGGTGATGCGCCCCTCGCGCGCATCTTCAGAAAACAGATTCAATAATGACCCTGCGCTTGCGATGGCCGAAGCGCCAAATAGCAGCGGCAAGATGCGCCGGGACGCTTGCCAAACTGGAATCGCGCTGTTGCCCACCAGCACGCCCGTGTAGGTTGCGAGTCCCATTCCAAACAGGCCCGAAGCAAAGCCCGATGACTCGCCGACAAATCTCCAAAATCCTCGCCGGCGCAAGAAAATACCAGCGACAATCGCGGTAGGCGCGGCGCCCGATAAAATCCAGGCGCCCATATTCATCGGTGAAGTAGGACGAAAGACGCGGAGCATGTTCAAGAATCGCGATGGCCGGCCAAGATCGTCGATGAGCAGTACGGCGGCGATGCCGGAGCCGATGATACCGGCCCAATGGCAGCGCCGAATCATGCGGTTCAACTCGCCCGAATGATCCAGTTGCGCCGCGGCGCCCAATACTAGGCAGGCTCCTGCCGCGCCACCGGTGTAGTAATAGAGCGGAACTTCCCAGCTCCAGACGGGCGCCTTCAGCATGGGGCGATCGTAATAAGTGGGGTCGCTCACGAGCGGTTCTGGAAGCCGCTCCCAAGGCTGCACATTTTTTTCGAGATGCCGATCTGCGGGGCCGGCGATCTGCCCGCCCGCTTCACCCGAGAGCGTCCCCAGGTAGGGATCGACATCGCGCGCGTTGGTTACGACGGGATTGACGGATTCCGGATAAAGAGTTGTGCTCACCTTCGTCCGGCTCCCTTAGATAGAACGGCGCCGACAGCGATGCCGGCCATCGCGAGCGCCGCGACCGCCATGGAGGCCCATGCGCCTGAGACGCCTTTGGTGGGCACCTTCGGTTCTGGGGGCAGGTTGTAGACTTCCGGTTTGTCGAGCAGCAGAAAGAACGCGTTCAGTCCTTCGGTTCCCGGCTGGCTTTCCTTATCGACGCCATACAAATACGCCTCATGCAGTCCGTCGCCATGCAGTTTTTCAACGCGCGCTTCCGCGTGGCTGCGCAACTGTTCCAGATCGCCGAATTGGATGGATTCGGTGGGACACGCTTTCGCGCAGGCGGGCGTCATGTCCTCACGAAGCCGGTCATAGCATAGCGTACATTTCCAAGCGCGGCCGTCGTCCTCGCGCCGGTCGATCACTCCGAACGGGCAGTTCACTACACAATAGCCGCAGCCATTGCAGACATCGGGCTGAACGTAAACTGAATCGAACTCGGTACGAATGATAGCTCCAGTTGGACAGCTTTCCAGGCATCCAGCGCGCGCGCAGTGTTTGCAAACATCGGAAGAAAATAGCCAGGAGAACGCGCCCGCATCCTGAGTGGACAACGCTACGGGACGTTCGATGAAGGCAACATGCCGCCAGGTGGATGCGCCCAGTTGCACGGTATTGTCGTAAGACATCCCGGTGAAGAAGAATCCGTCGTCGGGCAACTGGTTCCATTGTTTGCAGGCGACCTCGCAGGCCTTGCATCCAATGCAGAGCGTGGTGTCGGTAAAGAATCCCTTCGCGGATGCCATCAGATCTTCCCTTCTTTACCCTGCGCGCCCCGGTGCTGATGCTTGCCTGAGCGCTCACCGGCCACTTGGGGCAAATCGCGCTGCCAATTCCCGGGAGATAGGTCGCCTGTAATGCTACTTTCCGCAAGAGGGCCACTGGTAATGTGACGCCGATTTTTGCTCTTGCGGCCAGGCTCGATATTTCCAGTGAATGCCTTCGATTCCTGGATGCTGACATTGGGATCGGCAACGAATTCGATCAGATCGTTCGCCGCGTTCCCACGTACCAATCCTTTGGTGGACCAATGGTAAGGCAGGCCAATCTGATGGAAGATTTTGTTCCCCATGCGCAGCGGCTGTAAACGCCCGGTCACGAGCACGCGGGCCTCGATCTCGGCGCGGCGAGTCCAAATCGTCGCCCATCCGCCGTTTTTCAGGCCACGCTCGGCGGCCAGTTCAGGCGATACCTCGCAAAACATTTCCGGTTGAAGTTCCGAAAGCCAGGATAGCCATCGGCTCATTCCCCCGGCTGTGTGATGCTCGGTCAGGCGGTAGGTTGTGATCAAGTACGGAAATTGGAGATCGCCGTAGGGGCGGTTATATGGATTGTCCTGGCGGATCCATTCCATACGCGCGGGATTGCACTGCTGCGAGTAAATCGGATTGGCGACGATGGACTCTTCCGGTTCGTAATGAGTGGGCAGCGGACCATCGTGCAGACCGGAGGGCGCGTAAAGCCACCCTTTGCTGTCGGCCTGCATAATGAACGGATCGATACCTGAAATCGTGTCCTTTCCGCGAGCCTCTTTCGAGGGCCGATGGGAAGGCGGCAGATTCACGATGAAATCGGGTTCGTCGTAGCCGGTCCATTTCTGCTTGGCTTCATCCCACCACACCAGGCGCTTGCGTTCGGACCAGGGCTTTCCTTCCGGGTCGGCCGAGGCGCGGTTATATAGGATGCGCCGGTTGTGTGGCCACGCCCAGCCCCATTCCGGAGCCATTGGCGTTTGCTCCCAATGCGGTTTGCGGCGCGCGGTTTGGTTCACGCCGTCACGATAACAGCCCGCGTAAATCCAGCAGCCGCAAGCTGTGCTGCCATCATCGTCGAGCGCGGTGAATCCGTCGACGAGTTTGCCGTCCGCCACTGTATAGCCGTTGACTTCGCGGAGCACAGCTTCGGCCGACGGCTCGCGGGTTGGTCCTTCAAGCGGATAATCCCAGGTCACGTCGCGGATGGGCCAGTTGCGACGCTGATCGAATTCTTCGCAGTAGAGCTGCTTTAGACGGCGCCCGAGATGGTAGGTAAAATTCAGTTCGCTGCGGCAGTCGCCTTTGGGTTCGATGGCCTTCGAGTGCCATTGCAAGAGCCGCTGCGTGTTAGTAAAGCTGCCGTTTTTTTCGGTGTGAGCGGCCGCGGGAAAGAAGAAGACCTCGGTCGCGATATCCTGTGGCTTGATTTCGCCCTGCTCGGTTTCCGGGGCGTCGCGCCAAAAGTCGGCTGTTTCTGTGAGCTGAAAATCCCGGACCACCAGCCACTCCAGCTGCCTGAGACCTTTTCGCTGCAGCGAGCCATTCATGGAGCCGACCACTGGATTTTCTCCCATTACGAAATAACCCTTCACTTGACCGTCGGCCATTTCAGTGACAGTGGTCATATGGGAATGATCGTGGGTCAGGCGCGGAAAATAGTCGTAGCACCAGCCGTTTTCTTTCGTGGCCGCCGCGCCATACCAGGCCTTTAAGAGCGAGACAATGTACTTCGGAAATTCGCCCCACCAACCCGACGGCGACTGATTGAGTTTGGTATAAGTCTCAAAGTCGACATCCGTTTTAGCCTTGGGCATCGGCAAGTAGCCGGGCAGCAGATCGTATAGAGTCGGGATATCGGTGGAACCCTGGATGGATGCGTGCCCGCGCAGCGCCAGAATGCCGCCGCCTGGCCGGCCTGCGTTACCCAATAATAATTGGATGATGGACGCGGTGCGGATGAATTGCACTCCGGTGGAATGTTGCGTCCAACCTACGGCATAGACGAACGCGCCCGTGCGGTCGCGCCCCGAGTTGTGGCATAGAGTGTCGGCGACGCGCAGGAATTGATCCTGAGGAATGCCGCAGGTTTTTTCTACGATTTCCGGGGTGTAGCGCGAGTAGTGCCGCTTCAAAATCTGGAAGACGCAACGGGGATCCTGCAAGGTGGGATCGGTATGTTCGGCTTTGAGCGTTTGCTCCAGCGGTTTGCCGCTCGATGGCTCGCGCGCTCCGGCTGCCGCTTCTACTGAAACATCCTTATACATCCAGGTCTTGGTGTCATACGAACACTCGTTTTTCTTCCATCCGCTAAATATGCCATCCAGGTCTTCGGTGTCCTTGAAATCATCCTCAATAATCGCTGAAGCATTGGTGTAATTAACGATATATTCACTAAAATAGCGGTCGTTTTCGAGAATATAGCGGATAATTCCTCCCAGGAAAGCGATATCGGATCCGGCGCGAATCGGCACGTGCATGTTCGCAACCGCGCTGGTGCGAGTGAAACGGGGATCCACGTGAATCACCGTAGCGCCGCGTTCCCGCGCCTGCATCACCCATCGAAACGCTACGGGATGGCACTCGGCCATGTTGGAGCCCTGAATTACGATCACATCCGAATTCACCAGGTCACCTGGGAATGTGGTTGCGCCGCCGCGACCGAAGGAGATCCCAAGACCGGGGACCGTGGAGGAATGTCAAATACGGGCCTGATTTTCGACCTGAACGATTCCGAGAGCGGTAAAGAGTTTCTTAATAAGATAATTTTCTTCGTTGTCGAGAGTGGCGCCGCCCAAATGAGCGATGGCCATGCTGCGATGTAATGCATGGCCGTCATCGGTCTGATCTTCCCAGTTTTGGTCGCGGGTCTTCTTCACGCGCTCGGCAACCATATCCATGGCCTGATCGAGAGGAATCCGTTCCCAGGCCGTGCCATGAGGCCGCCTATAGAGGACGTGATCCACACGATGGGATCCAGTGACGAGTTGGAACGTTGCCGCACCCTTGGGGCAAAGGCAGCCGTGCGACAGAGGCGATGCCGGATCGCCTTCGATATCGATGATCTTTTCGTCTTCGACGTACACCAACTGTCCACACCCGACGGCGCAATAGGGACAAACGGAAGCAACGACCCGATCAGCCTTCGTAGTACGGGCGCCGAGCGATTCTGTGCGCGGGGAGGTCGCCGAGTGATCCAGACCAAACCAATCCAGGTTCGTGGCTTGCCGATAAACAGGCCAGCGCGAAAGGGGAAAGGGACTTTGTTTGCTCATTCCAGGTATTGGACGACGGAGCCGGACGATAGTTACTCGACTTCTTCGCTGCTACAATTCATCTCCATGCGATATCTTTCCTTGTGCTTTTCGGCGTTCTGCTTTTCGGCCGCTGTATTGCTTGCACAGCAGAATTCCACTCCGCCGAGCACAGAACTTACACAGGCGCTGAGCTCGTCCCGGGAGCACATCAACTCCATTGACGACCAAATTGTGAAGTTACTCAACGACCGGGCTGTGGTGGTTCGGCAAGTGGGCGTCATCAAGAAGCGTTACCGTGCGCCCGCCAGCGCTCCGGCGCGTGAGGAGCAGGTTCTGCGCCGGGTCGCCGCGCAAGCGCGCGCGCCGCTGACACCTTCGCAAGTGGAAGCGATTTACAAGACCATCCTTGGCGAAATGTCCCGGATGGAAGGAGCGGAAATGGAGAAGCTGTCAAATGGCAGTAAAGGGGGCAGTAAGGGGGCGCGGTAGAGCCTTTGTCCTTGCAAGCCCACTTGCAGCGGCGGGGCAAATAGGAATAGGATGGACACGATAAGAAAGGGGCTGTCAATGGAGATTTTGCAGGCCACGCGCGTCAAATTTTGGTGCGCTGCCCTCATGGTTGTGGGGATTATCGGGGCTGCAAGGCCGGCTCTGGCCCACCACTCGTTCACCATGTTCGACATGACGAAACGAGTGACGCTGAACGGAACGATTACTTCATTTGAATGGACGAATCCTCATTCTTATATCGAGATCGATGTTCCGGACGAAAAAGGCGTAATGAAGCATTGGAGCATCGAACTGGGCAGTCCCAGCATTCTGATGCAGAGCGGCTGGAAATTCAACAGCCTGAAACCGGGCGAGAAAATTACGCTGATCATTAATCCGATGAAGAGCGGACAAGCGGGTGGCTTTCTCGCGACCGCAACCCTGCCGGATGGGCGAGTGTTGAAGAATGGTCCCCAACGCGGCGATCAGTAGAAATCTGCCATAGAATCACGATGAAACTGCGGCACGCCTGTTCACTTCTATCCGCAATTATTGCATTGGTGCTCGTTCCGATTGCTCGCGCACAAACGGCTACGAGTTCTCCAGACCTCACCGGCGTTTGGGGCATTTATCGCGGTGGAAAGGGCGCCGATCCGAAGTTTGCGCCGCCGGCCGCTTCACCGCTCGTGCTAAAGCCGGAATATGCAAAGCCCTACGAGGCCAAGCGCGCTCAGGAAGCGGCAGCGGCCCAGCGCGGCGAGCAGCTCGCCAACGGCAGCGCTGAATGTATCCCTTATGGCGTCCCGACCATGATGTCGGTGGCCATTTATCCGGTCGAGATTATCCAAACTCCGAAGCAGGTGACGATTATTTCCGAGGCATTCAGCGAGGTCCGCCGGGTGTATCTTGACCGGCCACAGGCCAAAATTGAAGACGTTGCGCCGGGGTATTATGGGCGCTCGGTGGGCCACTGGGACGGCGACACGCTGGTGATGGATACGGTAGGCATAAAACCTTCGGTAGTGGGCTATCGCGGAATGCCGCACAGCCCACAGATGCGCGTCACGGAGCGACTGAGGATGCTCTCGCCCGATATTTTGCACGATCAAGTTACGATCGATGACCCGGTGGTACTCGAAAAACCGGTCACTTACACTTTAGCCTTTAAGCGCATGCCTCGCGACTATGAGATGGTCGAATTTGTGTGCGATAACAATCGCGAATATGTCGATGAGCATGGCGTGGTGCGCCTGAAGCTGCACAACCAATAAGAGGATCAACAGTGAAACAGCAATTTCGAATGGCAAAGGCGATACTGGCGGCGAGCTTATTCGTTGCGCCGGCCGTCATTACGAGGGCGCAATCGCAAGCGCCTCCCGTTCCGTCACCCCCGCCTGAGCAGCTTGGCGCGCTCGCGCCTGAGAATCTCAACAAACCTCGTCCCAAACCTCCCTTCGACATCACGGGAACGTGGTTGCACGCCATGGGCCCGGGTAACTCGTTCCGCTTCTCGCCTCCGCCAGGATTTAAGCTGACGCCAGAAGCGCAGGTGCAATATGATGCGGCGAAAAAAGCTGCCGCCGAAGGCAAGGCATATCACGACGACATTGGCCAATGCTGGCCGGCTGGCTTGCCGGTGCTCATGACGCGCGTCTGGGCGATCGCGATGATCCAGAAGCCGACCGTGATTTTTATGATCAGCGGATTCATGAATAGCACGCGCATTATTTACCTCGATGGCCGCAAACACAGCGATCCGGATATTGTGATCCCGAGCTTCAATGGCGAGTCGATCGGCCACTGGGAAGGCGACAGTCTGGTGGTGGACACTACTGGTTTCGTCAACGATCATCACTGGATCGATAATGGCATTCCGGCCAGCGACCAACTCCACATCGTTGAGCGTATGCGTCTGATCGACAACGGAGCTACGCTTGAGATCGAATATACGATGAGCGATCCGAAGAACTGGGTGGGAGAATGGAAGATGACGAAGCGCTGGAAACGAGTCGACGATACCGACATCACCGAAGCGTCCTGCCTTCCCGATCTGAACGCGCATCTGCCAAGCACCAGCTCGAAGGCGGCGAACGTCCGTTAGCGATGAAATGGGTACAAGGTTTATAAAGGGGAATTTATGAGAAGCCTACGAAGCGTGTACATGTGCGTGATTGGTTTGAGCGCTGGGCTGGTGATGGCCGGTATAGCCTCCGCGCACCATTCGATGTCCGGGTTTGATCTGTCGAGGAACGTGACAGTGACCGGGACGGTGAAGGAATTTAAGTGGGCCAATCCCCATTCCTGGATCGAAATGGAAGTCCCGAAGGACAACGGCACCACCGAAACCTGGAATATCGAGATGACCGCCCCGTTCGTTCTGATTCGAGCTGGTTGGAGATCAAACTCACTGAAGCCCGGAGACAAGGTCAGCGTGGTGGGCCATCCGCAGAAGACCGGTGAGCCGGGGGCGCTGTTCGTTTCCGTTACGTTGCCTAATGGCGAAACGCTAACGGATCGGCGTCCCACGGCTGCGGCCGCGCCGGCAAAATAGCTGGGCCCGATAATCCCGCGCGCGAGTATAACGGAACGCCACATCGTCGTAGGTGGCCTGTTCTATACGATGCGAGCTGCACTCGCCAATCGAGTAGCTGTAGCAACATGGCCCGTGTCTTGTGCCCGGAAATCGCGCGCACACCTAGAGAAAGGCGACCAGCAGGCTGGTAGAATCAACCCTATGGATCTCAAGCGTTGGCTATTTGTCCTTCTGGCTGCGGTCTCCCTGGCTGCCGGCCAAGCTTCTCCAACGAAGTCTCCTAGCGGAAATACAACACCTGCAAGCTCGACTAAGAAAGGCGCCCTCATCGATATCAACAGCGCGAGTTCCGAGGATCTCGATGCGTTGCCCGGCATTGGCCCCGCGTTGGCGCAGAGGATCATTGCTGGTCGTCCCTATAAAGCGAAAACTGACCTTGTCACTCGGAAGGTCATCCCACAGTCCACCTACGACAAAATCAAGAGCCAGATCATCGCGCACCAGAAGAAATAGGCTCAGTCAAAATCGGGTGCAGCCGACAGTACTCACACCGTTCGCCAGCTCGGGCACAAACCCTATTCCCCACGTGGGAGCACAACCCGCAGCTGTTCCAACGCAGTGACAATGGCAGTTGGGGAATGTGCGCCGCCGAATGTCATGGGATGCGCGGTTGGTGTTCGCTCAAAGAGTATTGTCGCCATGCCGGCAACCGAGGCTCCCTCGACATCGTCACCCATGTTATCGCCGATATGGCAAACAGAATCTGCGGAGACCCCGAAGCGTTCGAGCAAAACACGGAAAATTTTGGGGTTGGGCTTTGTTACCTTTACGTCGGAGGAAAACACGATGTGCTCGAAAAAGTCTAATAATCCGAACATGCGTAGCTCACCGATCGTGTAAGCACGTTGCGTGTTGGAGCAGATTCCGAGTCGGTAGTGCTTCCCCAGCTCTTCGAGAGCTTCTTTCGCGCCTGGCACTACTGAAAGCGACTGGGTTGTGAGGGTGCGAAGCAGCAAGGCCGTTTCAGCCAGCAACGCGTGAATGTCGGAGCATGAACCCGGCGCGAGAGCGATCAGAACGCCGCCGAGCAAAGAGGATATTTCAACATCAGGATGCTCTTCCGTGCTCCGTTGAAGCTCCTGCGCAATGCTCGCTTCCAGCCGGCACCGGAGTTCATCGCCGTCCAGCAAAATCCCGTGGTATCCTAGCCATCGGGCAAGTTGCCGGTAAGCATCGGGTCGGCTCTTGTCCTCCTCAAGATCAAGCAGTGTTCCGAAGACGTCGAAGCTCAAGACGGTGATGCGTGAAATTCTTTTGTCCCCTTCCATCCACGATCGCATAGTTGGTCGCCAACCAGCGCGGACCGCGGCGTATGACCTCTGATTTGGAACGAGACATCCGAAACGAGCATTCGAAGACCATTTCGCTGGTCCATTATCTATTTGGGACGATAATTTTCCTGGCCGGACTGGTAGCGCGGCTGTATGCGTATAACAAACAAGGTTTCGCCTGGGAAGCGGTGCGGGACATCGGCTCTTTCGTGTCAGTAACAATGGCGGTGGCATTCGTATACGAGCGGCTGATCCACGTTAAAGAACAGCGCCTGTTCCTGGCCGCGATGGACGAATTGCTGGAGCGCAGGATGCTCGGTGAGCAGCGTGGTATCAAAGTTTATACACATCGTCCACCGCTGGAAGATAAGCTCGAGGTGGTTGGAAAAGCCAAGATCGAAGTCACAGAGTTGGGGACCGCGCTACGCACCTTCGTAAGCTATTTCGAGCAGCGGTCCGAGTCGGAGTACAAAGCTCACGTCACCCGGTTACTGAAGGAAGGCGTTGACTTCCGATGCGTGATGATCGATCCCGAGTGGGCGGCCGGCCATGGCTTGCATGAAGAATCGCAAAAGGCCGCGCACTCCTTAGCGGTGTTACGGGATATCGCAACCGAGTTCGCAAAAGCGGGTTATGCGGGAAAGTTCGAAATCCTCCTATACCAACATGAGCCGACGTTTGCGGCGATTGTGGCTGATGGGGACTCGCCCGGCGCACGGATGTTTTTTACGCCTTACCTTTATAAGACGCCGAACGCGGAAGCGCCCTCCTTCTTGATCAGCAAGTCGCATCACGCTGATCTATTTTCAAAATTCTGGGACCGTTCCATCAAACCACAGCTCAGTGACGCCAGGCCAGATGGAGGAGCACGGCCTTGAATATTGCAAACTGTGAACAATTAGAAAGGCCGTATCCGCTTGACGTTGGAATTCTGTTCGCCTTGGAAGAGGAAGCGAGAGAAATTTATTCGCGTGTGAACTGTCACGCGTACTTGCTGGATAGTTCCACAGGCTATCAGGTTCATCTGTTCGACTCGGAGGCCGCGAAAGGCCACGCGTTGTATCGATGCGGTTGGCTCTGCGTGCATGGGCAGGGCGGCGGGAGCATGCAGGACGCGACGGGCTACCTCATTCGCCACTGGGCGCCGGCTACAGTGGTGCTGATTGGAATCGCGGGAGCGTTGAGTGATGATGTCCGTATCGGCGATGTTGTCGTTGCCACTGGTGTATATGATTATGCTCACCAACGCAAGGCGACTGACGCGCCTTCAGGCGGTGTCGAGTACAAGTCGGCAGGCGACAGTTCTCCAACGTCTGAGCGCCTGACAAAGATCGTGCAGCACCTGACGGGAAATCTGATTTTCCACGGCAGGTCCGAAATCACAGACGAGAAGTGGGTTGACTTGCTGCGAGGTGGGACTGTCCGCAGTCAGCCAAGTATCCTGAGTGGCCTTGTCGCTTCCGGCGCAACGCTCTCGGATTCCGAAAACTTTAATGCAGATGTCCTCAAGGGTCATCGCAAAGCTCTCTGCATCGAGATGGAATCTCTCGGTTTCATGAAAGCCTACAATTTGCTGAGGCCGGGTCGCGTGATTGAACCCTTGATTTTAAGGGGCATCTCCGATCGGGCGAAGAATAAGGCCCAGACGGACCAGGTTGGCGACGGCGCTCTTCGCCGCTACGCTTGTCGAAACGCATTAGACTGCCTGTTTGCGCTGTTTAAAATCAAAGGTGCTTTTCTCAGAGTAGATACTCAAGGGCCGGCCGGTTCGGCGGGAAAGAGCGGTCTTCATCGCTTTCCAAACCGGATCTTGGATGCTCCGTATGTACACCGGCCGAGTCTCGAAGAGCAAATCAGCCCACTTTTCGAACATTTAGAAGATGGTACCCGAAGAGTAATCGCGATCCACGGCGGCCCTGGTATGGGAAAAACTCACCTCGCCGTGGCCGAGGCGCAGAGCGCCCTGGGGCTGTTTCCGGATGGCATCTTTTTTGTGGACTTAGAAAACGTCGAGGCGAATTCGGAGGCGGTCGCCGAAAAGATCGGAACTACTTTGGGCATACGCCAGCCCACTCCAGCAGTTGTGATAAATGCGTTGCAACAACGAAGGATTCTAATTGTTCTCGATAATTACGAAGTGATGTCGAGGAACCGCGAGGTTGCCGAATTCATTCAGAAGCTGGTGGACGAAACGGATCGTCTGCGTTTACTGGTGACAGGGCGCTGGCTTGCTGAAGCACAGGACTTAGGCACCGGCGTCCGCATCCACAAAGGAATGTCATATGAAGAGGCCAAGGAGATGTTCCGGGAGCTGGCGAGCAAAGGAAGGAAGTGGCAGCTCCAAAAAGAAGAGCAGCGCGCTTTTGACCGGCTGTTAGCGTTGTGCGAGTACATTCCCAAAGCAATTGAGCTGACTGCTGCGATGACTTATTCGGAGCCTCTAGAAAAAATCGCGCGAGCCCTTGAGCAGATTCCGCTCGACGAAACTAGAGGAAACAAGATGGATCGGGCTCTAACCCGCTCCATGGATCGGTCCTTTCACCTGCTGGATTCGGAAGGGACACGCAAAGGGTTCGCCACCCTTGCTCTGTTCCAAAACAGCTTTTCTGCTGAAGCCGTCGACAAGATTCTATATCAACCGGAGCACCGTCTCCTGCTGCCTGAGCTCTGCGAAAAGGCGCTTCTTTACTTTGAGCCCCGCGATCGCTACCGCATGGATCGATTTACCAGGGACTACGCTCTCAAGAAATTTGACGCGTACCGGACAACCGATCCGCTTTGGGTGAAAAGTATGGAAGAAAATTTCGCGAAATATTATCTGGGCCTTGCTGAACAGGCGATAGCGTCGCTGAAATCCTCAGATCAAAAGGCACAATTTGATCGCCTTGACTCGGATATCGAGAACATCAACAAGGCCTTGAAATGGTCGGTGAAGAATCAGCCGGCAACCGGTCTGCAGATCGTGACCGCGTTTGGCGACTTTTGGGCCAGCCGCGGTCATGCCAGGGCGGGACTGGATCTTTTCGCCGAGCTGCTGGAGGCGGCGGATGAGAAATCTCCTGAATTCGCGCGAGCGGCCTTCCTCGCCGGGCATCTCCACCGGCATCTCGAAAAGTTCGACCGCGCATCGGAGCTCTTCGATAAGAGCGAACGTGCATATATCACTAGTCATGATTTTGCGGGTGCTTCAGCCGCGGTGCAGCAGAAAGCGATACTCGCGTGGCACGGCCGCCCTGAGGATGAAACGGTTCGCGCGCTCCTTCAAGAGGCGTTGGACCTGGCGTTAAAGAGCAAAAGTGAACTCGCCATTGCAGAGTGCCATTACCAAGTAGGGAATCTGTTTCGCTCCCACCATAAATTTCCGGAAGCCGAACGCGAGATTCTGCTCGCGCTAAAGAACTACGAAACGGTTATCCCACGCCCGGTTCGGGCCATTGCGACCGGGTACTTGGCGCTGGGCAACGTATATGTGGGAAGCAATTCGCTCGAGAAAGCAAAGAAAAACTACGGGCGCAGTCTTGAACTGTTTGAGGAAATCGCGGACCGCGGCGGGCGCATGGCGATGTTGTTTGAGCGCGTCGCCGTTGTAGCCACCGCTTCGGACAGGGCCAGCGACGCGGCCACTCTACTCGGAGCCGCGAGGAGAATCCGCGAGTGGACCGGGGCGCCCCTTCCACGTCCAGATCGAAGGGATTTCTACGATGAGTTGGTTTCAAAGCTCCAGGCTGCGTTAGGCAAAGCGGAATATGAAATTCTCTGCGAGCAAGGCGCTTCACTGCCGTTATCGGAATCGATTGAGATCGCGCGAAGGCAGCTCACAGTTTGAGACTGTTGGATAATTCCGAAAAGCGCGCGCGCTTCTTACGCCGGCAGCGGCTTCCCCCGCGTTTCGGCGCCGAAAGGCAGCAGCAAAATCCCAACCACGAACGCCAGCGACGTCAGCGCCACCGGCGTCCCGAGCGTTCCAAAATGCCGTATCAGCGCGCCTACCAAAAACGTAAGCCCCGCCCCGGCAAAACGTCCCGCATTGGTGGCGAAAGCGAACGCGCTCACCCGGCACTCGGTGTCATATTGTTCCGGCAGCCAGAACGAATACACCACGAAGTTCGCGCCGCCCAAGCCCAGAAAGAACGTACACACCATAAACCAGAGAATGGCGTTGGTACGCATATAAAACACGTAGCCGAACGAGAGCCACAGGAAAATCAGCATCAAAGTGAAAAAGATTCCCAGGACAACGCGCCGGTCCAGCCGCTTCGCGAGTAGCGGCGTGATCAAGGCGCCAATAATAGTTCCAATTCCGAGAATGCCCGTCGCATAGGATGCCAGGCGAGCTCCCGTCATCGCCGATAGCCCCGCTTGTTCCGATAAATACGTGACAGCCGGCGGCACGTAAACCGAACCGGCCCACAATCCTACAATCGATGCCACCAGATATAGAGAGTTGAGAATCGTCCGCCGTCGATACTGAGGCGTGAAGAGCTTCAGGAAAGCCCTGTGCATTCGGACGGCGCCTGTCTCTTCGCGGCGAATCTTCCAGCGCGCCGGTTCGTGCAGGCGCTTATAGAAGAAAGCCACGAGTATAGCGGGCAGCGCGCCCACCACGAACATATATCTCCAACCGAATTGGCTGCCGATGAAATAGTTAGCCACGGCCGCGATCACGAAGCCGATATAGTAGCCCGTGTGCATCAAGCAAACGCCCCACATGCGGCGTTGCTCGGGCCATTCCTCCGATACCAGCGACGCGCCGATCGACCATTCTCCACCGATCCCCACGCCCGCCAAGAATCTGACCAAGGCAAGCGACCAAACGTTTTTGCACAACGCCGCGAGCAGCGTGAATAGCGAAAACCAGAGGATCGAAAACATCAGCGTGCGAGCGCGGCCAAATCGATCGGCGATCGGTCCCCACACCAGAGCCACGCCCCAGCCGCACATGAACAGAGCGAATAACAGTCCGCTATAGTAGCCGAGGTTAGCGGTAGTCGCCGGAATGCCCGAGCTCGGCAATACGTCGCGCAACGCTGGCACCAGAACCAAAGACAAGATGAACGAATCCATTCCGTCCATGGTCCATCCTCCCCAGGCGGCCCAGAAGGCTCGCTTCTGGCTCAGCGTCAGCGGGACTATCACCCCCCGAGTTTCCACAATTGGTTTGATCAAGCTCCCAGTTTAGTTCTTTGGCATAATTCTTTAGCGCGGCGTTATACTGAGCCAAACGGCAATCTCAATCGCCATCTTCTGGAGGAAACATGGTCAAGCTGACGGGACTTGCAATCCTCTTCTCCATCGCCTTGTCTCTCCCCAGCTCGGCGCAATGGATCCATTACCCGACGCCCGGCATACCGCGAACCGCCGACGGTAAGCCCGACCTTTCAGCGCCCGCTCCGCGAACCGCCGACGGTAAGCCCGATTTGTCCGGCCTGTGGCGAGTCGCGGCGGCAACTTCCGGTGAAACCGACAAAGCGTTGCACAGTCTGAAGGCCCAGCCCTGGGCGCAAGAACTCTCCAAAAAGCGCAAGGAGAATCTTGGCCGCGAAGACATGAGCGTGTTATGCCTGCCGTTCGGT
>Ga0213875_10001404_pt1 | contig 15686 bp, 9 predicted proteins | sample BarmaccomBMRX_R8_FD_160105 | JGI IMG/M metagenome (GOLD analysis project Ga0213875, IMG submission 160105) | Root-associated microbial communities from Barbacenia macrantha in rupestrian grasslands, the National Park of Serra do Cipo, Brazil - RX_R8 | ecosystem: Host-associated > Plants > Roots... | reverse complement strand
TGCACGACGTTATAGGAGACGGGATCGTTCTTTTTCAGGTGAACAAAGGGCTGATCGAAAACAGCGTAGCGTGGCACACGGGCATGCAGGATACGGAAAGAATCGGCACTCCTAACGCTATTTGGACTTGGATGTGCCGCGATTGCACAGTCAGACGTTGCGAGGCTTTTCTGACCGACAGTCCGGGTGTTGATGGAGGCGCGTTCGACATCGATTATGGCGACGACAATAATCTGGTCGAAGAAAATTACGGGCACGATACCCAGGGGTATTGTGTTGCCGTTTTTGGCGCTGGATGGGTAACCCGAAATAGCGCTGTTCGCGGGAATGTATGCGCGGCGAACGGGCTCAGCCCGCGCCTGGCACAGCGGCAGGGGGCGATTTTTCTGTCGACCTGGAATAACGGCAAACTGAAGGACTTGCGTTTTTCAAATAACGAGCTTTTCTGGAATCCGCCTCTAGCCGCTGCGGCGGTCGTCAACAGGGCTCAATTCGAGGGCTCGGGTGTCTTTGAGAAGAATACGATTCGCTCCTCATCGCCATTGGTCATCCATAGCAATGCATCTCTGCTGTTCGACAACAATCTCTACGTTTACTCTGGTGAAGGTTCAACGATGTGGCAGTACGACGACAAACGCTACACGAGCTTTCAGCAGTATCAAAAGGATTCCAAGCAGGACTCTCACAGCACCGAGCAGCATGTTTCAGTTGAACGGTCAAACCGCGAGGCAATGCTGAAGCCGGTAAAACGCAAATGGACGCTTTTGGGTTTCGTCTCCGCCTCTCCCGACGATCACGATTCACGTGGGGAGATTACTCTCCTCTCCAGCGCCTGGCATCAGTTTCATTCCGCAGGATTGGAGATGAAAGTTTTCGTCACCTCGGCGGGTGATTCGGAACAACAGCAGAATTTGGCCTACGACTGGAATCTCGGCGACATCCCCCTATCCTTCGATAACATCAGGGAAAAGCGAAATCTGAACGGAACAGTTCCCGCGCTCGTGCTAGTGAATCCAGCGGGAAAAATCGTCTGGCGTCATAATGGCTTGACCACTCCGGGCGAGCTGGGTCTGACATTGCGCTCTTTTCTGGGTAATCCTGATTACGCGCAACTAGGTTCTGAACCGTGAAACGTCATTTCGGAATTTTCGCCGCGATTGCATCTGCATGTACCTTGGCTGCTGCGCTCGATCCGGATGCAGCATTCCTTCCGTTGCAAGATCCGATTGTGGTTTACAACAACTGGTCTTCCTACGATGAGCTTTCGGATAATGTTCCGCAAACCGAGCAGCTCGCGATGAAGGAGCTCGACGAGCTGCTTCGCTTGCGTCGCGATGGCGTTCGCTTCGATCACTACGTCATGGATGCCTTCTGGTTTGCGAAGGACGGCGGATATCGCGCCTGGCGCAAATCCACTTGGCCGCAAGGTCCAGACCGCTGGTTGCAACGCTGCCGCGAAAACGGCATCAAACCGGGATTATGGTTCGGGACCAACCTGCTGGTGCAGCTCGATCCGATTCCGGAATGGGAGGATTCCCTCAATAAAAAGCGCGATGCGATGTGCTTCTTTAAAGGCGGATTCCTCCCGCACTTCATGCAAACTCTCCAGCTCTGGTATGACAAGGGTTTCCGCCTGTTCAAATTCGATTTCGTGGACTTCACGGCAGCGCCTCCGGATATTGAGGTGTCCATGCCCAAGGAAGAGATTCGCTCGCGCAACGAAACGGCATTTCGCGAAGCTTTGCGGAAATTTCGTGAAAAGAATCCCGGAGTCGTGCTGGTCGCATTCAATGGCTTCGGCGGTGTCTTGGAAACGACTACGGAACCCTTTCCGTTCCGCAGTCCCATCGATCTCCGCTGGCTGACGGTCTTCGATTCGATGTACTCGGGCGACCCGCGTCCGTCCGATGTGCCGATGATGAACTTCTGGCGCTCGCAAGATGTTTACAGCGATCACATGGTGCGCCGCTTTGAAGATAGCGGTCTTCCGCTCGAACGAATCGACGCAACGAGCGTCATGTACGGAACGACAGGGACGATTTACTATCGCCGGACGAACGCCTGGAAAAGCGGCCTCCTCTTGATGCTGGCGCGCGGCGGATGGGTGAATACAATCCACGGAAATTTGGAACTGATCGATGACGCCAAGGCAGCCTGGATGGCCAAAGTCTTTCAGCTCTATTTGCGAATGGAATCCTTCGGCAGAACGAAGACGTTCGGGGGCATTCCCGGTGAGATCGAGCCGTACGGGTTCGCTTCGCTCGATGCCGGCGGCGCGCTCTATACGGTGGTCAATCCAGTTCAGGGCATTCGAACCATCGTGCTTCCGCGCCTATCGCAAGAACAGAGCGCGTTCGATCAAGGGCGTGTCGTTTTTCGCGATGCCGGCTTCCGCCCGAACTTCTCCGGTAAATCTATCACTCTAGGTCCCGAACAAATGGCAGTAATCGGCTTCGGAAAATACGCGGGCCGCGAATTCGATCTGGGCATGGAAGATGAAGTAATCATCCCGCAATCGATTGAGCCGCTTCCGGCCGCGTTTGAGGCTCGCGGCTCTCACACAATTGAAGCGTCCCTCACGCCCCCATCTGGTGCGCGATTGCGAATCGTGATGCGCCAGCGCACCCCGGACGGCTACATCCGTCGCACTTGGGCCGGTGGTCCCCCAAAGGGGGAGAACATGGCTCGCGTGCTGAAGATCGAGGTGTTGCAGCGCGGGCAGCCGCTTCCGGTTCACATCAATTACGACAAAGTGATTTGGAGCGGTTTATCGTGGGGCGTCGGCGAAGTCGAGGGATTCGCCGCAGGGACGCCGATTCTGATTCGCTGCACATCCGCGGAAAAGGACGAAGTGAAGCTAGAAGCGAAGGTGTATCAGGTTCGGTACCGCTGAGAGCCCTTGGCCGATTCAGGCTCAGAGTATTTCCCCCCGGGCAACCAAAATCAGTAGTAAACTTTGTTCTCAGTGAGAGCCGCGAGCTGGGTGCGCGTCTGAGAACATCCTTCGATCGGCTCAAGGAGAAGGTGGGATGCGAAAAAACACTCTGTTGTGTATTTGTCGAATTACATTTCTGACGTTTCTGGTCCTAACACCGATTTATGGGCAAGGTCAAGGAAATCGCGCCGCGGTCACCGGCATAATCACGGATCCGACCGGGGCTGTGGTCGCGGACGTCCAGGTGACGGCCACGAACGTCGCTACGGGCGAGGTTAGTCACGGCGTTACCAACAACAACGGACTGTATACGATTCTCAATCTATTTCCCGGGCAGTATTCGCTCAACTTCACAAAAACCGGTTTCAAGCCCATCGACATTCCGGAAATCACTCTGGAGTCCACGCAGGTAGCTAGGCTCAACGAGACCCTCGCCGTCGGATCTCAGAATCAAGTGGTGACAGTAAGCGCTGCGGCGCCCGTTCTCGACACCGAGACCGCAACTGAAGGAACGCACCTGTCCGGCCAAGTGATTACCGATCTGCCGCTGAATATCAACGGCGGGCGCGACATTGAGGCTTTCGCGGCTGCCCTCACGCCGGGATACTCTGCCCAAAGCAATACATATGAAGCCGTTATCAACGGCACTCAAATTTTCACGAAGGATTTCACCGTGGACGGCACCTCCGGGACGGCCACCATTCAGGGGGATTCGGTTGAGATCGGTCCCACCATGGAAGCGCTTCAGGAAGTCGAATCGCAAACCAGCGGCCTGCAGGCACAAAACGGGATCACGAACGGCGGTGTCATCATGTTCAACCTGAAATCAGGCACCAATCAGTTGCATGGCAGCGCCTTTGCCTATGGCCACAACGAATTCCTGGATGCCCGATCCTGGGGCAATCCCGTAAAGCCGAAGGCGCGCTTCTGGGATTACGGCTTTAGCGCCGGCGGACCGATCATCAAGAACAAGCTTTTCTATTTTGGCGCTTTCGAGCGCTATCAGCAGCACGATTTCACTCTCGGTGGTTTGGGGAGCAACACCGGAGCGAGCGTTCCCACGAGCGCCTTTCTGACTGGCGATTTCAGCGCGCTTCTGAATACGAGTGATCGGCTGGGGACCGATACTCACGGAAATCCCATCTATGCCGGCGCAATCTTCAATCCAAAAGACCCCGGGGCTGTTTTCGTAGGCAACATAATCCCTCAAAGCATGTTCAGCTCCGTGTCTCAAAAGATCCTGGCGATTTACCAGAAGGACTATGCTCCTGAGTCGACTGCGATTGCCGGCAATGAGCGTATTCCGGCCAACGGCACTCCCGAGCAGACACCTAACCAAGCCGTCGTGAAAGGCGACTACAACCTCACGGATCGCAACCATATCTCCGGCTCCTGGGTTTATGATCACCGTCCGCGCCTGAACCAGGATTGTGGCGGTGTTTGGGAGCAGAACACCACAGATGGCGGGCCGCTCGCGTGCGGTCGCTTTCAATTGACGCTTTCCAATGAATTTCGCGCGAGCGACTCACTAACCATCACTCCGAACTTGCTGAACGTTTTCAACGCAACCTATAACCGGTACTGGAATGGTTCGGTTCCATCCGAGACAGGAACAAACTGGCTCTCTCAGCTTGGTCTCGGCAGCACCGGTGTGGACAATTTCCCAGCCATCAACTTCGGCTCGGCAGTCAACGGATACAGCACGACAAGCATCGGAAACACGTGGCAGGGATATTACATCGGCAGCACATTTATCTATAACGACAATCTCTCCTGGACCAAAGGGAAGCACACCTTCACGTTTGGAGGCGAATTTCGCGCCATGCAGATTAGCAGTCAGGCCGGGTCAGGCGCGCTGAGCCTGAGTTTCTCTAACAACACCACCGGCGCTCCCAGCGCTTCCTATGCCAACCAAGTCGGGTTTGGATTTGCCAGCTTCCTGTTAGGCGATGTGCAATCGGCTACGGAAAGTACGCCCTTAGACTTGTACGGACGGCGCAAAGCGATGAATCTGTTTGCCCAGGATAACTGGAAGCTAACGCCCAAACTGACCATGAATATCGGCCTCCGATGGGATGCAACCTTCCGGTTTCACGAAAAATATGGTCATTGGGCCAATTTCGATCTGAACGCAATCGATCCCAACCTGGGCATCAAGGGCGCCATCGTCTATGCGAACGGGGGCGGCGACAGCTTCGAAAAAAATGAGGATTGGCACAACTTTGGCCCGCAGATCGGCATTGCCTACAATCCGTGGAAACGAGTGGTCTTCCGTGGATCATTCGGTATTCTCTATGTTCCAATCGGGATTCAATACTACGAAGGCGTCCCGTATGGTTTTGCGCCAGGATTCCGCGGCACCAACTCGGCATCCGCGTTTAATTGGGACAGCGGCTATCCAGGCGTGTTCGTCCCCGGTACCAAAACATCGACTCCTCCGATAACGCTATTTCCGGTTGTCGCAGTCGATCCGAACTCGCTTCTCGCCGGCTACACGGATAATTGGAACCTCGGAATTCAATACGAGATAAATGACACCACGCGCGTCGAGGTTGCTTACATCGGCAATCGCGGCCACCATTTGCAAGACAGTGGTCTGCAAAATAATCAAGGCCCCGCCTCGCAGTTCTTTGCTTTGGCGAAATCCAAAAAGGGGTTTAATTACGTCTGCAGCCCTGCCGATGCAGCTGCGAACGGCGTTCCTTATCCGTATAGCGGCTTCTGCGCACCGGCTTTTGCCGCTATCGCTCCCTATCCGCAACTCGCCGCGGCTGAGGCCAACTATTGGTTCTATCCGAATCTGTACTATGTTGGTCTGCCGCTCGGACAGTCTTATTACGATTCGATGGTCGTGCAACTGGTGAAGCGCTTATCCAGCGGCTTGACCCTGGATCTCAATTACACGCTTGGACGATCGGAAGGCGACACATACAGCAATTTCGGCGACAGTTATGACACTGCCGGAATTCAGGATTTCGCTAATTTATCCGAAGCGGCCCACACGCTGAGCGTTTACGACCAGAAACACACGTTTAAAGGCGCAGTGACCTACGAGTTGCCTTTCGGACACGGCCGTCGCTGGCTGTCTGATCGAGGAAAATTTCTCAATGGCCTGGTCAGTGGCTGGCGATTGTCCGGCCTCGTGCGCTACGCGTCCGGAGCGCCACTAAGTTTCTCTTCCAGCAACTACTATTACTATCCGCTTTGGGCAACTACTTATGTGAATTACAATCTTACCGGTTACAACGGCAGTCAGTTCAACGCCGCAAACTTCACTCCGCCTACGGGCAGTGATCCAGCTCCCCCCGGAGATTTGTACTTCCCGAAGACAATCGTGGTGAATTACTCCTCGAAACCAAACCAGATCGAAAGCCCCGCTTATGGGGACCTCGGTACCGGGCCGGCGCGCATCGATGCGTTACGTGGTTTTGGGGTAAAGAGTGAAGATGCCAGCTTGATGAAAAACACCTATTTCGGACGCGAAGGCAGGTTCCGGCTACAGCTCCGGGTCGAGTTCTACAACATCTTCAATCGACACACCTTTAACAATCCAGATACAAATCTGACCGACGCGACATTCGGCTATGTCACGGGCGTCAACTCTTTGCCGAGGCAAGGACAGTTCGGCATACGGTTCGAATGGTAGCTTGCGACGAACCTTCGTCGCCCTGCCGGTTTTACACATCTTTTACAGCTCGTTAACGCATGTAACGGCTCTTCGATCTACATTGGAGCGGTGAAGAGGCTCTTCGCCGCCCCATGGCCCGAGCCCGAGGAGAAATCTGTGACTTACTTACGAATTCAATCGTCATCCGTGCGTTTGCGTTTTTCATTGTTTCTTTTGATTGCTACTGCGGCCCTGGTCGGGTCTGTACCCGCTAACGCGCAGAGTGATTTCAATGATCGGGATAACATCCTGATTGCCGACCAGTTCAATAACCGTGTGATTGAGGTAGAACGTAGCACTCACAAAATTGTGTGGCAGTTTGGAAACGGGTCGGATACGGCGGGACCGAACAGCGTGGTTGGCCCAAACGACGCCGAGCGCTTCGGCCGGTTCACTTTAATCTCTGGCACAGGAATCCCTCCCAGCAATCCTCCTCTCCCGGGCTGCTCGGATCCGGTAAATGGGTGCCCCGATAACCGTGTCATGATCGTGGATCGCGAGGGCCAAATTCTTTGGCAATATGGGCAGGCGAACGTTTCCGGCGCGGGCTTCAACCAACTGAATACACCGGTCCACGCCTTGTATCTGTCCGATTTCTTCGAGCATTGCGGCCCGCATGTCATGATTACCGATCAAGCCAATGAGCGGATCATCGTGGTCAATCTCTGGCGCGAGATCGTGTGGCAATACGGAACCACCGGGGTTTCTGGAAACGGTCCGAATGAGCTCAATAATCCGAACAGCGCCGAGCTGCTTGAGAACGGTCACATCCTGATTTCGGATGAAAGCAATAACCGCGTGATCGAGGTAACCGAGGATCACCAAATCGTCCGGCAGTTCACGGCAGGAGGCACCATCAACGGCGCTGCTTTCGCCAGCCGCCTGCGCGATGGTCACACGCTGATCTCGGATTCCAATAACAATCGCATCGTTGAAGTGGACTCAAACGATGTACCGGTCTGGCAATACGTGACAAACACCATGCCCGGCAGTAATCCAAATCCGCTCCCTACCCGCGGTATCCGTTTGAAAAACGGCAATACGCTAATCAGCGACCAATTCAATAATCGCGTTATCGAGGTCACCCGGGACAAGCGCATCGTCTTTCAACAGGGCATGCTAAATGTGACCGGGAACGGATTCAATCAGCTAAACGGGCCCTACGACGCAAAAGCGATTAGAGACTTCACGGGCCTGACGCCTCCATTCGATTCTGATAGTGACCACGGCAATAACTGGGAAGGCCATTGCCGCTGCGGTAACTAACCTCGAAGAGATTGAAGTTACTGCTTCGGCTTCTTTAGCTCGAACGTGCCGACCTTTTCCAACGACTTTTGAATCTTCTGGGCGTCCCCCACGATAACCAGAGTCGCATCGTCAGGCGCCCAGTATTTGCCCGTAGCCCGAATCTGATCCGGTTCCACGCTTCTCACGCGTGTGGTGAATAGTTCCAGGTAATCTTTGGGAAGCCCGTTCGTCTCCACGCGTACAAGTTGTTCCGCCAAACCCGATTGCCGCTCCAACCGCAGTATGAACCTGCCGGCATAGGAGTCCTTCGCATCGGTCAATTCCGTCGCAGTTACGTCCTGCTTTGAGAGGACCGTCAGATCGGCATTGAGCGCCTCGACAGCGGGTTCTACAACTTCATTCCGCACCTCCGTCACTGCACTCACGACTCCGGTCTCTTTCATCGAATTGTTCTCGGCGTGCGCATCATACGCGAAACCGCGCTTTTCGCGGATGTCCTGGAAAAGCCGCGAATTGGTTCCTCCGCCCAGAACCATCTCCCCTACGGACAACGGAAAGAATTCCGGCGATCCATAAGTAGGCGCAATGTGCGCCGAGATGATATCAGCCTGAACTGATCCCGGTCTGTCAACCAGAATCAGCTTTTTCGCATTTCCGGGAATTGGCGGGGGCTGGTAGGCCGGTAGGGTCTTTTGCTGCCACGAGCCAAACTGCTCCGTAACGAGTTTCTTCAGATCGTCCTTCGAAGGCAATCGCCCAACCACAATCAAGAACGCATTGTTCGGCGCCAGATAGGTGTCACGAAACGACTGCAGTGCAGCTTTATTCAATGCAGCCAGGGCCTGCTCGGTAGGGCCGAAGTGAGAGTAAGGATGCGGGCCAAAAAGTGCGTCGCTCAGCGCTTCGCGAGCGACATAACCTGCCTGCGACCGCTCGGCCCGCAATGTCTGCAAACGGTTCTGCTTCTGTAACTGCACTTCATCGTCGGGGAACGAGGCATTCCGCGCCACATCCGCAAGAAGGGCCAGAAACCGGGACGTGTTTTCCGAAAGGCAGCTTCCAAAAATGGTAAGCGTATCCGAGGATGAGGCCGCGCCGATGTCACCGCCCAGATCGGCGGATTCTTCCGCGATCTGCCGCGCATTGCGGGTGGACGTGCCTTGGTTGAGCAAAGCCGCGACGTTATCCGACAAACCGGGCAGATCTTTCGGATCGTATTTGGAGCCTGCCAGAAAAGCAATTCGGAAGCTTACTAAGGGGAATCGTAGGTCTTCGGCCGCAACCACCGATAATCCATTTGGAAGTTGAAAACGTTCGATGTTCGGAAGCTTGACGTTCGGAATCGGCGGTGTCTCGGGAGGCTTGCTGCGGTCGATATCGGCTGCGTTGACAAACCCGCTCGGTAAGATCAGGCCCAGGAAAGCGGCAGCGGCATAAAGACGAAACATTATCGGCCTCCTTGGGGGTTAGTCGCAGCGTTGGGCTTCGCATTGGCGTCAGGCTGAATCGCAAGTACGACGCGCTGGTTCGGTGAAAGATACTTCTTCGCAACGGATTGCACTTGCGCCGCGGTCACAGCCTCATACTTACCGAGCAAACTGTTAATCTCCTCCGGAGCTCCGTCGAGAACTTCGAAATTCGCGAGCAGCGTAGCTCGCCCAAGCGAGGTTTGCAGTTGATTCAACTTGGAGCTGAGCAGCAGCGTCTGCGCCCGATGCAACTCCTCGGCGGTTACACCTTCCTTCTGGATTCTTGCGACCTCGTCCTGATACTGATCCACGATCTGATTGGATTGAAAATTCGGCTTGTAGACCAGAAACGTTGCATACTCCCCTGGACTTTTGTAATCGTCGGCCGCGGCAAAAGGCCATCCCAGGTCTCCTTGGTATTGCACGACGGATTTCTTGCCTTTCACCAAATCCTGCTGAAGCCGCGAGCTATCGCCGCCTGTTAGAAGCGCATCCAGAATCACCATCGCATAGAAATCGTCCGAGCCTCGCGGAGGCCCCGCATACCCGATCACGACGCCCGGAACCTTCGCCAACACGTCCTTATAAACCTCGCTTTTCGCGCGCGAGTTGCTCGTCGGTTCCGCTAAATCAGGACGCTTCGGCTGCGGTTGAGAAGGGATATCCGCGAAATAAGTTTGGACCAGCTTCTTGGCTTCTCCAATTTGGATGTCGCCGACGATCGTCAGCACGGCGTTGTTGGGAGCGTAATAGGTCTTGAAGAATTTCGAGACGTCTTCGATAGTGGCCGCATTGAGATCTTCAAACGAACCTATCAGCGAATGCGAGCTCTGCCAATTCTGGAAGGCTAATTGGGGCCATTTATCGACAATCGCGGTCGCATAGGGCTGATTGTCAAAGCTGAGGCGCCGTTCTTGTTTTACCGCTTCCTTCTGATTAGTCAGATTCTCCGGTGTGATAGCCAGGCTGCGCATGCGGTCCGATTCGAGCCACAGTGCGACTGCGAGCTTGTTGGACGGCATCGTTTCGAAGTAGTTTGTATAGTCTGGATGCGTCGAACCGTTGAAACTGCCTCCATTCGATTCGACATAACGCATGTGCTCGCCCTTTTTCACGTTGGCCGAGCCTTCGAACATCATGTGCTCGAACAGGTGCGCGAAGCCTGTGCGTCCTCGCTCTTCGGATCGCGCCCCCACGTCATAGACGATATACACCGCGACGACCGGCAGCGTGTTGTCCTGCGAAAGGATCACGCGCAGTCCGTTATCGAGCTTGTATTTTTCAATTGGAATGTTTATGTTTGCCGGGGCGGCAGGCAGCGCGAGCGCGCACAAGGTTAGAGTGGCTAGTGCTTTGAACAAAGGCAATACTCCCTTAACATCATGCACCAGAGGACACACGCGGGCTATCGTGTAGAGTAATTATTTGAGAATTCTTTCAAGGATTTTCAACGGTTCTGAAAAGCGTCATTGACGGGCCTAAGGCCCAGGAGTAGCCTGAATACATGGAGCCGAGCGTCGAGATTTACCAGCCGTCGCGCCTCTATGCCCGCATCGGCTGGGCGGCCTTGGCGGGTTCCCTGATTTGCATCCTGTGCGGGTTCCGCGCGCCTCTCGCGTTCATACCCGGTTTCTTGTGCGCAATCACCGGCGCAGCCCTGTTTTGGCTCGCTGCCCGCCCGCCGATCCGCATCGGCGAAAACCAATTCAATATCGGTGAACGCGCTATTGCCTGGCGTGAGGTTCGTGAAATCAATAGCAGCCGCTTCGTTTCTCCTCTCCTGCTCAAAATAAAGCTCACTAATTCCCGGCATAAGCTCCTTATTTTCCCGGGGGAACCCGAGCGCATCGCCCGCTTGATGTTTCAGCTCCGGAAGCATTCTCATCTTGCTAGCTTTGATGGGGTTGCCTACCGGGATTATTGGATTTGGTCTAGTCTGACCGGTTCACAAGCTGAGAACCCAACGGTAGAGCACCCGGTTCGCATGTTGAGCTCTGAGGACGAAGACGAAATTGAGCGGATGTACCAAAAGCTCAAGACCGTCGGCCGCCTAGATTCCCGCAGTCCAGACTCGAAAACCTCGCATGAGGATTGACATCGGCGCTGACTGAGTCCTTCCTTCTGAGCCGCGCACTTAAGCGGAATTGAAATGCTGAGATCTCTCTCGACTCTCTGGCCCTACCTGCGCCGGTACCGTTGGGGCCTGTCGCTCGGAATTGGTGCGCTTCTCCTCAAAGATCTTTTTGCCGCCGCGCTCCCGATTGTGATGAAGTACGGGGTCGATTCGCTTACCCGAGGTTTCCAGACCCGGATTGTGCTCAACCTGGCTGCCATATTGATTGGCCTGTCTCTAATCAAAGGGCTTTTTCAATATTGGATGAGAGTCATCATCATCGGCATCTCGCGAGATATCGAATACGATCTGCGTAACGACCTCTTTGCCCATTTAGTCGAGCTGTCTCAGGATTTCTACTCACGCTATCGTACGGGGGACATCATGGCGCGCAGCACAAATGATCTGAACGCCGTTCGGATGATGCTAGGTCCGGGGGTGATGTATTGGACCGAAACATCCGTGATGCTCGTGCTGGCCGTTGCGGTGATGCTGCATACGGACGCGCGTTTGACCGGGATTGCTCTTCTTCCGGCGCCATTCGTATCGATAGCGGTGATCTTCTTCGGCCGCCGCATCCACACGCGCTTCGAACACATTCAAAGAATGTTTGCCGATATCAGCAGCAAGGTGCAAGAGAACCTTGCAGGTGTCCGCATCATCCGGGCTTACGCGCAAGAGAAGGCCGAAGTTGCCCAATTTGAAACCCTCAACAGAGATTATGTTCGCGAAAACATCGGATTGGCGCGCATTCAGGGCATGTTCATGCCGCTTCTGCAAGCTTTGATTGGAATGACGTTCTTATTGGTGCTGTGGTTCGGGGGCAGGCAACTGCTCGAAGGCCGTATCAGCCTGGGCAGCTTCGTCATGTTCAACACCTATATGGGCATGCTGATCTGGCCCATGATTGCGTTCGGTTGGGTGGTGAACCTGATGCAGCGTGGAACCGCCTCGCTGAACCGCATCAATGAGATCCTGCATGAGCGCCCGTCAGTGGCGCGCCCCGCGAATGAAGTTCTGGACCCTGGAAAGCAGGCACCGGAGATCCGATTCCGAAATGTGGTTGTGAGCTTTGGTGATCGGGTCGCCATAGCCGGGATCGATCTCACCATTCACTCCGGCGAAACGATCGCCATCGTCGGGCACACCGGAAGCGGGAAGACAACGCTGGTAAGCCTCATTCCGCGCCTGTTTGATCCCACTACGGGAGTGGTGGAAATTGGTGGCGGCAATATCCGCCGCTTCGATCCCGAAGAATTACGGCATCAGATCGGTTTCGTGCCGCAGGAGACCTTTCTGTTCAGTGCGACTTTGGCCGAAAACATCGCCTGGGGCGTCCGGGATGCAACCGACGAGCAGATCCGGTGGGCGGCCGAAGTCGCTGGACTCGCGAGCGATATCGAAACCTTCCCAAATGGCCTCGATACGGTCATCGGAGAGCGGGGGCTGACGCTTTCGGGCGGACAAAAACAACGAACGGCTATTGCCCGAGCGATCCTAAGGGATCCTGGAATTCTGATTCTCGATGATGCACTCTCAAGCGTTGATACTGTAACGGAAGAGAAAATACTCAGAGGGCTTGCGAGCGTTATGCGCGACCGCACAACCATCCTGATCTCACATCGCGTATCTACCGTGCAAAATGCGGATCGCATCGTAGTGCTCAGCCACGGCGCAGTCGTTGAGATCGGAACGCACGAAGAATTGCAACGGCGCGGCGGGTATTATGCCGAGCTGTATCAAAAGCAACTGCTGGAAGAAGAGTTGGAGGCGGTTTGACCCATGTCTCAGTCAATCTTGACTCGGCGAAGTGTGCTGGCAACCATCCCCGGTGGACTCTGCTCGCTGAGAGTGCTATCCGGGCAGCAATATCACATAGCGGGCGCGAGCTTCAAGTTGGGCGTGGCGTCCTATTCTTTCCGGAAATTCTCGCGATCGAAAGCCATCGGAATGACCAGACAGTTGGGAACGCCCTACCTCAACGTGAAAGACGTTCATCTCTCTCTTAACAGCACTCCGGAACAGATTGCCGCGGCCAAGAAGGAGTTTGATGACGCCGGAATTGTTCTGGTAGGCTGCGGCACGGTCTACTTCAAGGAAGCGAGCGATGCGGATATCCGGCCGAAATTCGAGTACGCGAAGCGGGCGGGTTTCCCGCTGATCGTATCGATGCCCAACCGCGAAGTGCTTCCGAAGCTCGAGAAGTACGTCCAGGAATACGACATCAAAATCGCGGTTCACAATCATGGCCCGGAAGATAAGAATTTCCCCACGCCTCAAAGCGTGTTGAAAGTTGTGAAGGACATGGATCCGCGCTGCGGATTGTGCATCGATATCGGACACACGGCGCGAGCCGGGGCCGATGTTGTGGAATCTCTTGCCGAGGCCGGTCCGCGTTTGCTCGACATGCACGTCAAGGATTTGGCAGACCCGACAGCAAAAGAGAGCCAGGTTGCAGTCGGGGAAGGGAAATTACCGTTCCCGCAAATTTTTCTTCAATTAATTCAGATGAAGTACTCCGGCAGCGTAAACCTGGAGTACGAGATCAACGAAGATGATCCACTTCCTGGCATGCAGAAGAGTTTTTCTTACATGCGCGGCGTGCTGGCCGGGATCGAGGGAGCGAAATACCGAAGGTAGTCAGGTCAGCGTGGAACGAGTGTTTCCGCCGCCGCTTCGGGGACGTGATTCTCCAGTTCCGGAATCTCAATGCTGGTTCGTGTTCCTTGTCCCGGTTTGCTCTCGATGAGCATGCGATAACCGGGTCCGAAGAGCACGCGAAGACGCTCATTTACATTGCTCACGCCGATTCCTTGCTCAAACAATGTAGCGAGCTTCGACTCGTCTATTCCCACTCCGTCGTCTTCCACTGAGATATGCAACCGCGTACCCTCAAGCCAGGTACGCAGCCGCACCTCGCCTCCATCAATTTTGTTGGCCAGCCCATGTTTAATCGAGTTTTCGATGATCGGCTGCAGGATCATGCTGGGGACCAGGCGATCGAGCGTGTCCTCGGAGATCTCCTTGTGAAACCGAAGCTTGTCGCCAAACCGGACCATCTCGATTGCAAGATAGTCGTCGATAAACGAGATCTCATCGCGCAGCAGAGAGAAATTCTCGGCCTTCCGAAGCAAGCGCCGGAGAATATTCGACAACTTGTAGATCATGCCGCGCGCGCGATTGGGATCGATGCGAATGAGAGTAGAAACCGAATTCAGCGTGTTGAATAGAAAATGAGGATTTATCTGATTGGTCAACGCCGCGAGCCGCGCCTCGGTTAAGCGAACACGCTGCGATTCGAGCTGCTTCTCTGCCCGAAAGCTGCTCCAGATGCGCACCGGCAAGGACACGGCGAATAAGGTGGTAACCGCCGACGCGGCAAAAAGCCACCAGTTGAGCGGTTGCGTGCCTTGGAACAAAAAAAACGTGCCGTGACCGTGCTCGTCTGGGAAAAGCGAATGAATTCCCCAGCGTAGGGACTCCGCGATGACGGCGATTGCATTGCAGGCAACGTTAAATGCCGCGCGCTCCACAACCCCGCGCTGAATGGCATTCCGATTCCAGCGCAAGATCTGGCGAAACAAGCGGTAGAGATTGAGATCGACGAAGGGAGAGAAATACCAGATATCTTCTTTCTCAGGTGCAAGGTCGTGCATGAGAGCACCCAATAGACCGGCTGCGGCGAACAACGGCATAGACATGAATTTGCCATCGAACATGTCGGGTAATGAAACACAAATGCCGGTTATCAGGCCACTCACATAGCCGCCCAACATTCCAGCAATTACTGCGCCTTCGAGAGCCAGGTCGATCGCCGAATATTGATGATGACTGAGGATCCGTACGCCTGCGCTGCCGCCGAAGAGCACCGAAAATACAAAAGCCAGTTGCAAGCGATCGCTTACTGTCCGCTCGTCCCGGAGTAGAATCTTCTGAATGCTGGCGAAGCGCATCAGGATGCTGGCGATCGAAGCCGATACCGCAACTTTGATGAGGAGCGCCGCTAACTGCTGTTGATCGAGCATAAACCGTGACGAACCTGCCGCGAGCGTTGGCGGCTACGGCTCCTATAATAGAGTGAAAAGCCCAGTGCCCGCATCCGCGCGTCCGTTTTCGCATCCAAAGCGTGTAGGTGGTTAGGTCCATTTGCCAGATTTGAAGCTGAACAAGGTCGCTGAAGCGGATTTCCCGAGCCGTTTCGGACGCTTTCGTATTTACGGCTTCGAAGGCGTGCGTCAGGCCGAAACCGAAGAA
>Ga0213875_10001403_pt1 | contig 15697 bp, 10 predicted proteins | sample BarmaccomBMRX_R8_FD_160105 | JGI IMG/M metagenome (GOLD analysis project Ga0213875, IMG submission 160105) | Root-associated microbial communities from Barbacenia macrantha in rupestrian grasslands, the National Park of Serra do Cipo, Brazil - RX_R8 | ecosystem: Host-associated > Plants > Roots... | reverse complement strand
ACACCCCCTTGCCGTATTTGATACCCCGCGCCTTCGCCTCGTTCTCGGTCAGGCCGACCCACGCCACTTCCGGATCGGTGTAGGCGACCGAGGGGATCACCTTCACGTCGAAGGAGCTGTTGCGGCCCGCCGCCACCTCGGCCGCGACGTGGGCCTCGTGTGTCGCCTTGTGCGCCAGCATCGGCTGGCCGACGATGTCGCCGATGGCGAAGATGTTCGCCACGTTCGTACGCATCTGGCGGTCGACCGGGATATAGCCGCGCTCGTCCACCGTGATGCCGGCGTTCTCGGCGCCGATCACGCGACCGTTCGGCCGCCGGCCCACGGCGACCAGGATGGCATCGAAGCGGTCCGTCGCCGGCGCGCGGCCGCCCTCGAAATGCGCGACGATCCCCTCGCCGGTCGCCTCGACCTTGGTGACCTTGGTCTTGAGATGGATCGCCTCGTACTGCTTCTCGATGCGTTTCATCAGCGGCGTGACGATGTCCTTGTCGGTGCCGGGGATGATCTGGTCCATCAGCTCGACGACGGTGATCCGCGAGCCGAGCGCGTGATAGACCGTCGCCATCTCCAGCCCGATGATGCCGCCGCCGAGCACCAGCAGCCGGCCGGGTATGTTCCCCAGCTCCAGCGCCCCGGTGCTGTCGAGCACGCGCGGGTCCTGGTGGGGAATGAAGGGCAGGGTGATCGGCTCGGAGCCGGCGGCGATGATCGCCTGCTCGAAGCCGACGGTCTTGGCGACGCCGTTGGCCTGCACCTGCACCTGGTTGGGCGAGACGAACTGCCCGACGCCCTGCACGACGGTGACCTTGCGCTGCCGGGCGAGGCCGCTCAGCCCGCCGGTCAGGCGCTTGACCACGCCGTCCTTCCAGCCCCGCAGCTTGTCGAGATCGGTCGCCGGCGGGCCGAAGCTGAGGCCGTGCGATGCCATCTCCTGGGTCTCGGAAATCACCTTCGCCGCGTGCAGCAGCGCCTTGGAAGGGATGCAGCCGACATTGAGACACACGCCGCCGAGCATCGGCCAGCGCTCGACAAGCACGACCTTCTTGCCGAGGTCGGCGGCGCGGAAGGCGGCGCTGTAGCCGCCGGGACCGGCGCCGAGCACCAGCACCTCGGCCTGCAGATCGCTCGGCGCCGAGCTCGGCGGACGTGGTGCGGGGGCGGCGCGCGGCGCCTGGGCGGCGGCCGGGGCCTGGCCGGTGCGCAGCCGCAGGATCGGTGAGCCCTGCGAGACGCGGTCGCCGGTCTTGACCAGCAGCTCGGTGACGGTGCCGGCGGTGGGTGCCGGCACGTCCATGCTGGCCTTGTCGGATTCGAGGGTGATCAGCGGGTCCTCGGCGCGGACCTGATCGCCGCTCGCGACGTGCACCTCGATGATCGGCACGTTCTTGAAATCGCCGATGTCGGGGACGGCGACATCGATCGCGTCATAGACGCCGGCGGGCGAGCCGTAGCTCGAGGGCGGTCCTTCCGGCTGCGGCTCGGCCTCCTCCTTCACGGTCTGCCTCGCCGGCGCCGCGGCGGCACCCTCGGCCTCGAGCAGCAGGATCAGGCTGCCTTCCGACACGCGATCGCCGGTCCTCACCATCAGCTCGGTGACCGTGCCGGCCTGCGGCGCCGGCACGTCCATGGTGGCCTTGTCCGATTCCAGGGTGATCAGCGGATCCTCGGGAGCGACCTTCGACCCCGCGGCGACGTGGATCTCGATCACCGGCACGTTCTTGAAGTCGCCGATATCGGGAACCTTGATTTCTACCGTTGGCATGTCGGGTTCCCTCAGAGGATCAGCCGGCGCACGTCTTCGAGGACGTGGCAGAGCTGCCGGGCGAAGCGGGCGGCGAGCGCGCCGTCGATCACCCGGTGATCGTAGGACAGCGAGATCGGCAGCATCATGCGCGGCACGAAGCTCTCGCCGTTCCACACCGGCGCCATCTTCGAGCGCACCACGCCGAGGATCGCCACCTCCGGCGCGTTGACGATCGGCGTGAAGCCGGTGCCGCCGATGCCGCCGAGGCTGGAGATGGTGAAGGTGCCGCCCTGCATGTCGGTGGCGCTGAGCTTGCCGTCACGCGCGCGCTTGGAGATGGCGCCGAGCTCGCGGCTGAGCTCGCCGATGCCGCGGCGGTCGACATCGCGCACCACCGGCACGACGAGGCCATCCGGCGTGTCCACGGCGACGCCGATATTGTAGTAGCTCTTGAGGATCAGCGCGTCCTTCTCCGGCGACAGCGAGCTGTTGAACTCGGGAAACTGCTTCAGCGCGGAGACGCTGGCCTTCATCAGGAAGGCGAGCAGGGTGACGCGGTAGCCGGCATCCTTGGCGGCGGTATCGAGCTCCTTGCGATATTTCTCGAGGTCGGTGATGTCGGCCTCGTCGTTCTGCGTGACGTGCGGCACGTTGAGCCAGGCGCGATGCAGATGCGGGCCGGACAGCCGCTTGATGCGCGACAGGGGCCGGACCTCGACGGGGCCGAACTTTCCGAAGTCCTGGGCCGGGATTTCCGGAATCCCCGCACCTGCAGGCGCAGCCGGCACCGGTGCACTCGGCGTGGGTGCACTTGGCGTGGGCGCGCTCGGCGTGGGTGCGCTCGGCGTGGGCGCGCTCGGCGTGGGTGCGCTCGGCGTGGGTGCGGCGGCGGCCGGGGCGGCGGCGGGTCCGCGCACGAAGCCGACCACGTCCTCCTTGGTGATGCGGCCCTTCTCGCCGCTGCCGCGGACCTTCCCGAGGTCGACGCCGAGCTCGCGCGCGACCCGGCGTACCGCCGGGCTGGCATGCGGCATGGATTCGGTGGCGGAACCCTGGCCCGCTCCCGCCGTGGCGGCGGGATGGGCGCCGACGCTCGCCGCGGGTGCCGCGGTTCCGGCGGGGGGCGCCGGCGCCGGCCGGGCCGGCGGGGTCGGATCCTGCTGCGCCAGCAGCGAGGGCGGCTGCGTCATCGCGCCCTCATCGGCGCGCAGCCGGAGGATGGGCATGCCCTCGCTGACCCGATCGCCGAGCTTGACCAGCAGCGCCTCGACGGTGCCCTGCGACGGCGCCGGCACGTCCATGGTCGCCTTGTCGGACTCGAGCGTGATCAGCGGGTCCTCGGCGTTCACCGGGTCGCCCACCTTGACGTGGATCTCGATGATCGGAACGTTCTTGAAATCGCCGATATCGGGGACTTTGACCTCGGTCGCCGCCACGTTTGTCTCCTGTCCTGGGCCCGCGCCTGCCGGGGCCGGACGCTGCCGCGCGCTTCTCGCCATCGCCTCAGGTCCTTGCCGGGTTGGGCTTCTCGGGGTCGATGCCGAACTTGCGGATGGCATCGGCGACGACCGAGGTCTCGACGGTTCCTTCCTCGGCCAGCGATTTCAGCGCCGCCAGCGCCACGAAATGCGGGTTCACTTCGAAGAACGAACGCAGCTTGCGGCGATAGTCCGAGCGGCCGAACCCGTCGGTGCCGAGAACGCGATAGCGTCGCGGCACGAAGGGCCGGATCTGGTCGGCGAAGGTCTTCATGTAGTCGGTCGCCGCGACCACCGGTCCGGGATGCCCGTCGAAGCATTGCTCGACATAGCTGCGCCGCGGCGGCTGATCCGGATGCAGCAGGTTCCAGCGCTCGCAATCGAGTCCTTCGCGGCGCAGCTCGGTGAAGCTCGGCGCGCTCCACACGTCCGCCGCCACGCCGAACTCGCTGGCCAGCAGATCGGCAGCCGCCATCACCTCGCGCAGGATGACGCCGCTGCCGAGCAGCTGCACGCGGGGCGCGCCCGCGCGCCCTTGGGCTTCTCCCTCACCCGCACGCAGCAGGTACATGCCCTTGAGGATGCCCTCCTGCGCGCCCTCCGGCATCGCCGGGTGCGGGTAATTCTGGTTCATCAGTGTTAGATAATAGAAAACGTCCTCCTGCTCGCCGTACATCCGCCGCAGGCCGTCCTGGATGATCACCGCGACCTCGTAGGCGAAGGTCGGGTCGTAGGAGACGCAGTTGGGGATCGTCGAGGAGAGGATGTGGCTGTGGCCGTCCTCGTGCTGCAGGCCCTCGCCGTTCAGCGTGGTGCGGCCGGCGGTGGCGCCGAGCAGGAAGCCGCGGGCGCGCATGTCGCCGGCGGCCCAGGTGAAGTCGCCGACGCGCTGGAAGCCGAACATCGAGTAGTAGATGTAGAACGGGATCATCGGCACGTCGCTGCTGCTGTAGGAGGTCGCGGCAGCGATCCAGGAGCAGATGGCGCCCGGCTCGTTGAGGCCCTCCTGCAGGATCTGCCCCTTCTGGTCCTCCTTGTAGAACATCAGCTGCTTGGCATCCTCGGGCTGATAGAGCTGGCCGACCTGGCTGTAGATGCCGAACTGGCGGAACATGCCCTCCATGCCGAAGGTGCGGCTCTCGTCCGGCACGATCGGCACCACGCGCTTGCCGATCGCCTTGTCGCGCAGCAGCGTGTTGAGGATGCGCACGAAGGCCATCGTCGTGGAGATCTCGCGATCCTCGGTGCCCTTGAGCTGGGCGTCGAAGATCGACAGCGGCGGGATCTCCAGCGCCTGCGAGTTGCGGCGCCGCGCCGGCAGGCTGCCGCCCAGCGCCGCCCGCCGGGTGCGCAGGTACTGCATCTCGCCGCTGTCCTCGGCGAAGTTCAGGAACGGCACCTCGGTGATCTGCGCGTCGCTCAGCGGCAGGCTGAAGCGGTCGCGGAACTCGCGCAGATGCGCTTCCCCCATCTTCTTCTGCTGGTGGGTGATGTTCTGGCCTTCGCCGGCCTCGCCCATGCCGTAGCCCTTCACCGTCTTGGCGAGGATGACGGTGGGCTGGCCCTTGTGCTTCACCGCCGCGGCGTAGGCGGCATAGACCTTGTTCGGATCGTGGCCGCCGCGACTCAGCGCCCAGATCTGATCGTCGCTCATATCGGCGACCATCGCCTTCAGCTCGGGATACTTGCCGAAGAAGTGTTCGCGCACATAGGCGCCGTTCTTCGACTTGAAGTCCTGGTACTCGCCGTCGACGCACTCCTCCATGCGCTTGAGCAGGATGCCGGTGGTGTCGCGCGCGATCAGCGCGTCCCAGCCGGTGCCCCAGATCACCTTGATGACGTTCCAGCCGGCGCCGCGGAACTCCGCCTCCAGCTCCTGGATGATCTTGCCGTTGCCGCGCACCGGCCCGTCGAGGCGTTGCAGGTTGCAGTTGATGACGAAGACCAGATTGTCGAGGCGCTCGCGCGCGGCCATGCCGATGGCGCCGAGGCTCTCCGGCTCGTCGGTCTCGCCGTCGCCGAGGAAGGCCCAGACGCGGCGGTCCGTGGTATCGGCGAGGCCGCGATGGTGCAGGTAGCGGAGGAAGCGCGCCTGGTAGATGGCCATCAGCGGACCGAGGCCCATGGAGACCGTCGGGAACTGCCAGAAATCCGGCATCAGCCAGGGATGCGGATAGGAGGGGATGCCGCGCCCGTCCACCTCCTGGCGGAAGTTCAGCATCTGCTCCTCGGTGAGGCGTCCTTCGAGAAAGGCGCGGGCGTAGATGCCGGGCGAGGAATGTCCCTGGAAGTACACGAGATCGCCACCGTGCTCGGCGGACGGCGCGTGCCAGAAATGCATGAAGCCGACGTCGTAGAGCAAAGCGGAGGACTGGAAGCTCGCGATGTGGCCGCCGAGTTCGGAGGAGAGCTTGTTGGCGCGCAGCACGGTCGCCACTGCATTCCAGCGGATCAGCGATCGGATGCGGTGCTCGATCGCGCGGTTGCCGGGGTGGCGCGCCTCCTTGTCCGGCGGGATGGTGTTCAAATACGGCGTGTTGGCGGAATAGGGGACCGGTGCGCCCTTGCGCCGGGCTTCGTCGGCGAGCTGTTCGAGCAGGAACTGGGCGCGGTCCGAGCCCTCGAAGGCGAGTACCGACGCCAAGGCGTCGAGCCACTCCCGGGTTTCCGTGGGATCGTGGTCGGCAAGCATTTCCATGGTTTCCTCCCGTCACGCCGCAAGCACCACCGCCGCCGGCAAGCGTTTGCCGCCGAGCCTCGGCAGTTCCGATTTCAGCACCGGGTACGGGGCGGGTGCGGACGCCCGGCCAGCGAGCGCTGCCGGGTGTTGCGGCAGTCGGATCGTGCGGCTCGGAAAACTGTGCACCAGAACCGTTCAGACCCGCAAGGCGTCCTCCCGCAGCCGTTTCGGCGGGGAAAACGCTGGACTTCACGGATCGGTTCGACAACCAATGACCGGTCCAAGGAAAACGCGAGGGAGAGCCATGCGGCGACGATCGGTCCTGACATCGGGCCTGACCCTGGGAGCCGGGCTGGCGCTGGGCGGCATCGGCAAGCTGCGCGCCGACACCGCAACCTCCGGCAAGCTGGCGATCTGGCTCGGCTACGGCGAGACGGCGCCGACCTATCAGCTCGCCATGCCGGCATTCAAGCAGCTCTATCCGAACGTGCAGGTCGAGCTGCTGACCTTCGACTTGCGGGAGTTCGAGGCGAAGCTGGCGGTCGCCGTGCCCACCGGCACCGGGCCCGACCTGCTGGCGCTGCACGATTTCCTGTTTCCCCGCTATTACGAGAGCGGCTCGCTCGATGCCGTGCCGAGCGACCTCGCTGCGGTCGCCGGCGATGCGAAGGTCTTCGACCCGACCTTCACCACGCTGGTGACGCGCGACGGCAAGCCGTGGGGCGTGCCGTGGTGGACCGGGCGCAGCGCGCTCTTCTACAACCTCGACCAGTTCAAGGAGGCCGGGCTGTCCGGTCCGCCGCAGACCATCGCGCAGCTCTGGGAGTATTCCGAGAAGCTCGCCAAGCGCGGCGCCGACGGCAACCTGACGCGCGCCGGCATATCGCTGCGGCTGACCGAGCCGTCCGGCGGTATCCAGAAATTCGGCTATTTCTATTACCAGATGACCGGCCAGCAGATCTTCGAGCCGGGCAAGCAGCCGGGTATGGTGCGAGTGACGCTGAAGGACAATCTGGACATCGCGACGCAGGCGCTGCTCGACCATGTCGAGCATCTGCACGGGCCGAAGAAGGTGGACGACTGGGCGCTGAAGCATGACGCGCAGGGTTTCGCCAACGGCGCCGCGGCGATGTTCTTCCGCGAGGCCTGGGTGATCCCGTTCGTGCGCAAGAACGGACCGGACATTCACATGGGCGTGGCGCCGATGCCGCGCGACAAGGCCTGGGGCGCCTTCAACCTCGTCGAGATCCTGTCGGTGAACAAGGACTCCCCGCTGAAGAAGGCGGCCTGGGACCTGATCCGGCTGCTGCAGGAGCAGAAATATCTCGACAACCTGCTCGAGACGAGCGGCTGGATTCCGCTGCGCAAGGACCGCGACTTTTCCGGCTTCCTGGCGAAGAACCCGGAATACCGGGCGCTGATGGAGGAGCCGGCGGGCTACAAGCAATACGTGGAGGCGCCGGACACCGCCTATCAGGAGGTCACCGCCCGCACCGGCGAAGTGATCCTGGCGGCGTACCGCGACGCCTCGCTGCTGGGCAACCGCGATGCCGCGCGCAAGATGATCCTGAAGGCGCACGACACGGCGGTGCCGATACTCAAGGACGCCGGCATCTACGAGGCCTGAGCGCATGAGCATCGCTTCCGGGCAGGTGCTTTCGCCGCCGACCTCGGCGCGCCGCGGGCGGCTGGCGACGTCGCTGGCGCGGCTGCGGCGCCAGCACATCCTGTTCGTGCTCGCGACCCTGGGGCCGATCCTGCTGCTGTTCGGGGTGATCCGCGTCTATCCGATCCTGGAGACGATCCGGCTCTCCTTCTACAACTATCATATCACGCAGCTGCGCCGGCCGTTCATCGGCCTGGAGAATTACGCGCGCCTGCTGGATGACGACTCCTTCCTGACGGCGCTGCTCAACACCGCGCAGTTCTCGGCGCTCTCCGTGGTGATCACGCTCACCCTGGCGCTTGCCGTCGCCATCCTGCTGCGCAGCATCGAGCGCGCGGCACCCGGCTTCGAGCTGCTGTTCTACATTCCCGTGGTGACGCCGTGGGTGCCCGCGGCGGTGATCTGGAAGTGGATCTACGATCCGATGTACGGGGTGCTGAACCTCGGGCTGTCGCTGTTCGGCGTGCCGCGGCTGGGCTGGCTGCAGGAGCCGAACCTGATCGTCTATGCGATCGTGCTGGTCTCGGTGTGGAAGCTGCTGGGATATTTCGTCGTCATCTACGGCGTCGGCCTGCGCGGCGTGCCGGAGGAGCTGCTGGAGGCGGCGGAGCTGGACGGCGCCACGGCGTGGCAGCGGCTGGTGCACGTGGTGCTGCCGCTGATGCGTCCGATCATCCTGTTCAGCGTGGTGATCTGCACCATCGTCTGCTTCAACGTCTTCGCCCCGGTCTACGTGCTGACCGCCTCGGCGCAGGGCGCGCCGGCCTATGACTTCAAGGTGCTGGTCGGCGAGATCTACCAGAACGGCTTCGTATTCTATCACATGGGCTATGCCGGCGCGGAGTGCGTGGTGCTGCTGCTCTGCGTGCTGTCGCTGATCGCCGTGCAGCTGCTGGCGTTTCGCGAGCGGTAGCGATGTTCCGCGAGAAAGGTGTGCGCATCGCCGCCTGGGTCGTCTGCAGCGTGCTGGCGTGCTTCGCGGTGGCGCCTTTCGTCTGGGTGATCGCCACCGCCTTCAAGACGCCGGCGGAGATCAACCTGCAGCCGCCGGACTTCCTGCCGGCGCAGCCGACGCTCGAGAACTTCCACCGCATCCTGCACGACGAGCATTTCCTGCGCTACATCGGCAACTCGCTGGTGATCGCGCTCGGGTCGATGGTCTCGATCCTGTTCACCTCGAGCCTGGCGGGCTTCGTCTTCGCGAAATACCGGTTTCCCCTGCGGGGCCTGCTGTTCCTGGTGATCCTGGCGACGGCGATCATTCCGCTGGAAGCCTACATGATCCCGCTCTACATCATGGTGTTCAAGGCGCGCATGCTGAACAGCTATGCGGCACTGATCTTTCCGATGGTGATCATGACCTTCGGCGTGTTCTTCATGCGCCAGGTGATCATGGGCATTCCCGACGAGCTGCTGGAGGCGGCGCGCATCGACGGGGCGAGCGAGTTCTGGATCTACAGCCGGATCGTGCTGCATCTCGCCAAGTCGGGGATGATGGCGCTCGGCGTGTTCGCCTTTTCCGAGGCCTGGGCGAACTTCATCTGGCCGCTGGTGATCGTGTCGAGCAAGGACATGTACACGACCGAGCTCGGCCTGGCAGTCTATCAGCGGCAGTTCTTCACGGAGTACGGCCCGGTCTCCGCCGGGGCGGTGATCAGCATCGTGCCGATGCTGCTGGTCTTCGCCCTGCTGCGCCGCCACATCATGCAGGGCATCGCCACGACCGGCCTGAAGGGCTGATGAGGGCAGGGTCGATCAGAGCCTGGGAAGCGCTGCCCTGCGGCCTTTTGGGTGGGTGCGGTCTAATACCAGTTCTCGGGCGCGCCGACTCATGGCCGTCATTCCCGCGAAAGCGGGAATCCACGTGCCGCGTGGCATGACAAAGCAATCGCCGGCAGCGGCCGCGCCAACAAGGCGGAGGAAAGCACGCGCGATCTAGCGATGGTGCCCGGGCATAATCACCCTGACCGGCCGCCCGCTCAGTCCCGCAGCCTCGCGTGCAGACGCCTCCACCGCGTGCGTGCGGCGCCAGGCGCCGGCTGAAGCGTCGTGCGGCGGGCGAGATCCTCGATCAGCCGGCGGGCGATGGTGCCGCGATGGCCGCGTTCCCAGTGGTCGGCGGCGTCTTCCGCGGCGGCCCAGCCCGGCAGCGGCAGCAGCAGATAGCCGGCGAGGCCATCGAGCAGCGGCTCATAGGTGGCGCGCAGCGCGGCCAGCGTCTCCTCGACGGCCGCGCCGCCGCGCCAGGTCAACCCGGCCTCGTGGAATTCCTCCTCCAGCCGCAGATAGGCGTCGTGCGCCAGGCGGTCGCCGCCGGTGTAGCGCGACGGCCCGACATTGCAGGAACGGCTCATCTCGAGCATCACCTGCCGCGCCATGGTGAACGTCATGCGCGCCTGCAACGGGCTGGATTCCTCGACGCCCACCAGGATCAGCGCACAGCAATCCATGATCGCCGCCAGCGCCGCCAGCCAGGACTGGTTGTCGTGCTGCGAGCGGTAATAGACCAGCATGGGGTAGGAGAGATGGCTCTCCAGCAGCTCGGAGCCCCAGATTTCCCATTCGCGCAGCAGATCGTCGAGCTTGTCGAGACCGCCGATCTCGGCGTGGCGACACAACAATGTGGCGGCGGTGGGTGGAGATCCGGCGCGCCCATCGAGCTGGATGACATGCGCCTCGCGACGCGAGAACAGCTGATAGAGCACTGGCAGGTAGCCGATCACCACGGCCATGAAGCCGAAGCCGGTGCCGGCCTCGATGACCGCCGCGGCCCGCGCCGTCGCGGTATGTGGGACGATATCGCCGAAGCCGAGGGTGAAGAAGGTCACCCCGCTCATGTAGAGCTGCTCGCCCAGATTCGGCGGCGGTCGGACGGAGCCGGCCTGGAACGCCCATTCCAGAAGTCCGAAGCCGAGGATCAGGCAACTCGCCCAGGCCGCGAACAGAATCACCATCGAGAGCGCGCCGAAGACGCTGAGAAAACGCTCCCGCTCCGAGCCGGCCGGGAGGCGCAGCGCCAGCCGCGACCAGGCATGCCAGGAGCCGCGGAAGTAGAAACTGGTGAAGCGCAGATGCCGGGGCACCCTGCGAGGCAGCAGCATCACCTCGAAGGCATCCTGCAGGGTCAGCGCCGTCAGGAAGAACCCCACCAGCGCGACGGTGACGATTCCGATCATGGACGGCCGATCATGGGCGGCCGATCATGGCGGCCCGATCATCCGCCAGCGGCGCCGCGGACGTTGACGTAGAGCGCGTACACCGACTGGCTCGACGCCATGAACAGCCGATTGCGCTTGCGCCCGCCGAAGCAGAGATTGGCACAGCGCTCGGGCAGGGCGATGCGGCCGATCGGCTCCCCCTGCGGGGAAAACACCATCACCCCGTCGAGCCCGGGATCGCCCATGCCCCAGCCGCACCAGAGATTGCCGTCCTCGTCGCAACGAAAGCCGTCCGGCGTGCCGGGACCGGCATTGATCAGCACGCGGCGGTTGGCCAGGCGCTCGCCGTCATCGGCGACGTCGTAGGCCAGGATGTTGCGCGGCGAGGCGCGGCTCTCCACGACATAGAGCAGCCGCTCGTCGGGCGAGAAGGCCAGGCCGTTCGGTCCGGCGATCCCGTCGTCCAGCACGCTGGCGCGCCCCGTCGCCGGATCGAGCCGATAGAGATTGGCCGGCAGTTCCGGCTCGGCACGGTGCCCCTCATAGTCCGACAGCACGCCGAACGGCGGATCGGTGAACCAGATCGAGCCGTCCGACTTCACCACGACGTCGTTGGGCGAGTTCAGCCGGCGACCGTCGAAGCTGTCGATCAGCACGGTAATGCTGCCGTCATATTCGGTGCGGGTGACCCGCCGGCCGCCGTGCTCGCAGGTGACCAGGCGGCCCTGGCGGTCGCGGGTATTGCCGTTGCCGAAATTCGAGGGCTTGCGGAAGACGCTGACGGCGCCGGTCTCCTCCTCCCACTTCATGATCCGCTCGTTGGGGATGTCGCTCCAGAGCAGGTAGCGGCCGTCGCCGAACCAGACCGGCCCTTCGCACCAGCGGTGTCCCGTGCTCAGCCGCTCGACGGCGGCCAGCGGCAGGCGGTATTTCGCGAAATCCGCGTGCAGCGGCTGGACGGCGGGGTCGGGATAGAAGGAGGTCGGTTCCCACATCGCATTCATCGCCTCGGTTGCAGAGGGGGATGATGGCGGCGAGAAGCAAGGAAGGCCAGGGGCTCTGCCCCCAAACGCCGAAGGGGGGCACCCCGCTGGGGGCAGCGGCCCCCAGACCCCATTTACTTAAGTCATGGGGTCTGGGGACGACGGTCCCCAGCGGAGTCGAGGGGCAGAGCCCCTCGCCTTACTGCGGCACCTCCAGATCGAGCAGCGGCCCGTATTGCTGCGCACCGAAGATATCGCCATCCCCGGGACTGCCGCTCGGAGCAGCCCGGCGCAGCGTGAACTTGATCGCCAGCGCCGGATCGAAATGCACATGATCGGTGATCCGGTCGGGCGCGATGCCGAAGATGCGGCAGACCGCTTCGCGCGACAGCGCGCCGCTGCGGCAGACCCGCTCATAGCCGGCGCGATCCGCGAAAATCACGTCGAACGTGATGCGATCGACGCCGGCATTCTTGCTGCGGATCGTCTTCGCCAGGTCGAACAGCCGGGTGCTCATATCCCCGCCTCCACCAGCCCCGTCGGGAACAGCGCGATCGGATCCTCCACGCGCATGGTGTGGTTCAGCGTCCAGCGATAGGCCGGGCTGGCCGGCAGCACCTCGTCGAGCGCGAAGGCGACGCCGCCGGCGGTGCCCTTCACCTCGGGCAGCCGGGCATAGAACATCTGGCGCAGCCCGGTCATGCAGACCTCCTCGGCCGTCTCGCGGGTCGGTGCGATTCCCTGCACCATGATGCAGAGCTCGTGGCCGGGTCGGTGGCGCAGCGGCTCGCGCTCGCCCATCACGCCGTCACGGCCATAGACGGTGTAGTGCAGCTCGTATCCGGTCTCGCCGAAACGCTCGCGCACCTGGGTCCGCGCCCAGCCGATCACGCCGTCGACATTGGCGATGGTGTAGGGGTCACGCACGCCGACCAGGCCGACGAAGCGTTCGCCGATCTTCCCGGCGCCTTCGAGCTTGACCCGCAGCTCGCCGGCGGGCTCGAAGGTCGGGCCGGTGATGCGGCAGGTGCGCTCGTCGTATTGCTCATAGACGCACCGGCTCATGTCGAGGCGACCGCCGAGGAAGTGCTCGTAAAACGGATTGGCGCGTTCGTACATCGCATGCCCGGCGACCGAGGCAATCGTGCAGCGTTGCGCCGGCAGCAGCGCCGTCACTTTGACGTCCTCCGCGGTGATCTCGCCGAGCACGGATTCCTTGCCGGCGTACGGCTCGGCGCAGAATGAGGCGCATTCCAGGACCTTGCCGTAATAATAGGCCAGCGCCTCGGGGAAGCCGGCGCGGATCGCCGGCGCGGCGAAGATCGCGCAATCGCTGCTGCGCCCGCCGATGATCACCTCCGCACCGTCCTCGAGCAGCGCCATGTAGGGATGCACGCCGGCCACCGCGACGATCCGGTCGGTGGCGTCCAGGGTGGCGGCGTCGAGCGGCGGCCGGTCGTCCAGCCCCTCGATGGTCTCCCCGTCGGCCAGGCGCTGCGTCAGCAGCGATTTCGGCACCTCGGAATGGAACCAGCCCACCCGGAATTGCGGGAGCGCGTGCTTGCGCGCGAGGTCCTGGATGATGCGGACATACAGGTCGACCCGGCTGTTGGTGCCGGTGTCGCCGGCCGAGCCGATGATCATCGGCACGCCAAGGCGGCGCGCGCCGAGCAGCATCTGCTCGAGATCGTGGGTCTGCCAGGCGAGCGGACTGCCCGAGATGTCGGCGCCGAGCGGACCGGGGCCGATGTCGCAGGAGCCGGAATCGGCGCAGAGCAGATCCGGTTCGCAGCCGAGGCCGATCTCGAAGCTGCCGGTCTTGATCGGCGCGAAGCCGAGATGGCCGTTCGGGCAGACGATCCGCAGGGTCCGGTTGGCGGAGCGCTGGTGCTGGATGGCGACGGGCATGGGTCTTTCCTTGTCAGGTCGCAACGAGAAAGCAGGCGTCGGCCGGCACCGACCAGAAGACCGGAGCGCCCTCGGCGAAGTCGGGCCGCGGCAGGCCGCGCGCACAGATCGCCAGCTCGCCGCAGCGCAGCTCGTACTGCATGAAGTCGCCGAGATAGGTGGCGGCGACCACCGTGGCCGGGTGGGCGCCCGGCGCCGCGTGCGGAAACAGCTGCACGCTGATCGGGCGGAAGCAGACGGCAGCCGGGCCGTCGGGCGCTGCCTCGCGCACCGGCAGACGCAGGCCGCCGGGGAGCAGGGCTGCCGCCTCCGCCACCTCGCAGGGCAGGATGTTGCGCACGCCGACGAACTCGGCGACGAAGCGCGATCGCGGCGTGTCGTGGATCTCCGCCGGGGTGCCCGCCTGCTCGATGGCGCCGTCGCGCATGACCAGGACGCGGTCGGACAGCACCAGCGCCTCCTCCTGGTCGTGCGTGACATAGATCGCGGTGAGGCCGAGCCGGCGCTGCAGCGCCTTGAACTCGGCGCGCATCGCCAGGCGCAGCTGCGCGTCGAGGTTGGACAGCGGCTCGTCCAGCAGGATGACGCGCGGGTCGCCGGCGATCGAACGGGCGAGTGCCACGCGCTGCTGCTGACCGCCGGAGAGGCGTGTCGCCGGGCGCTCGGCGAGCGCGCCGAGCCCGACCAGGTCGAGGCTGCGGCGGACCGCCCCGGCGAGATCGCCGTCGGCGACGCCGCGCGCGCGCAGGCCGAAGGCGACGTTCTCGAACACCGTCATGTGCGGCCAGATCGCGTAGGACTGGAACACCATGGCGAGCCCGCGCCGCTCCGGCGGCAGATTGGTGCGGCGCGCCGCGTCGAACACCGTGCGGCCATCGATGGCGATGCGGCCCTCGCGCGGGGCTTCCAGCCCGGCGACGGCGCGCAAGGTCGTGGTCTTGCCGCAGCCGCTCGGGCCGAGCAGGGTCAGCACCTCGCCGGCGCGCGCCTCGAAGCTGATGCCGCGCACCGCCGGGACCGTGCCGTGGGCGACCAGCAAGGCCTGCACGCTCACCGCACCCGCGCTCATGTGACGCCACGACGCTGGCGCAGTCCGAGGACCAGGCTGACGACGATGAAGCTCGCGGCGAGCTGGAGGAAGCCGAGCGCCGCGACATCGCTCGGGTTGCCGTTTTCCCACAGGTCGAAGACGGCGACGGAGAGCACGATGCTGCGGCTGGTGTAGAGCAGTATCGAGGAGCTGACCTCCTGCATCGCCATGACGAACAGCAGGACCCAGGCGGCGAGCACGGCCGGCTGCACGAGAGGGAAGGTGATCCGCCGCATGGTGCGCAGCCAGGAGGCGCCGGCGACGCGTGCCGCCTCCTCGAGCTCCGGATGCAGTTGACGCAGTGCCGCGCTGCTGGTGCGCACGCCGAACGGCAGGTAGTGCGTGCAGTAGGCGAGCAGCAGGATGCCGATCGTGCCGTAGATCGGCAGCCTCACGCGGACATAGACCCAGAGCAATCCGAGGGCGAAGACCATCGCCGGCATGCTCAGCGGCAGCATGCTGAGCTGGTCGAGCACGCCACGCCCGGCCTGCCGGGCGCGCAGCACCACCCAGCTCACGGCCAGGCCGAGGAGGCAGACCAGCGAGGCCGTCAACACGCCGAGCAGCACGGAATTGCCGACCGCCAGCCAGGTCTTGGGATAGCCGAACAGCACGAAGGCGAAATGCGCCGCGGTGAAGCGCATCAGCCGGAAATCGGCGGTGACGAAGGCGCTGCTCGCCGCCCAGAGCAGGGCGAGCAGCGGCAGCACGGTGGCCAGCGCGACATAGAGCCAGGCGAGCGCCGCACGCAGCCCGGGTGCCGCCGGGGACCGCAGGTTCGGGCGGAACGCCTTGCCGGTGATGGTGACGAAGGAGCGGCGTCCGAGCAGCGCGGATTGCGTGAAGGTCAGCAGCGCCGCGATCGCCAGCAGCAGCATGCCCCAGGCGGTCGCGTCGGCGATGCGCGGGGGATAGCTCTCGAGCAGCCGGTAGATCTCCGTGGTCGCGACGTAAAAGCCGGCCGGCATGCCGAGCACGGCGGGGACG
>Ga0213875_10001402_pt1 | contig 15702 bp, 9 predicted proteins | sample BarmaccomBMRX_R8_FD_160105 | JGI IMG/M metagenome (GOLD analysis project Ga0213875, IMG submission 160105) | Root-associated microbial communities from Barbacenia macrantha in rupestrian grasslands, the National Park of Serra do Cipo, Brazil - RX_R8 | ecosystem: Host-associated > Plants > Roots... | reverse complement strand
TGAGGAAGTTATGATCGCGCTTCTATTCATCGCGAGCTTCCTGTTGACGGTTTGGTCGTGGAAACAAAAGCGAAGACTCGCGCGCCGGCACGAATCGGACACGAGCTACGGCAAGTTCGCTAAAAACATATTCCAATGGGCGTCGAGCCTCTTTGTAGTGATGCTTTTCTACACTTGCGTCCTGCTGATACTCGCCGGCGGATGGAAATTCCTAAGTGTGGCGCACGTCGTCTGGCTAGAACACTTCTTCCAGGAACTAAAAGAACTTTCGGAACGTTATAAGCCGACTTGGATACAGACGTTCGGGCTCTTGCTTGGAATTTTCCTTGTCTCTAAAACTTGGACACGCCTTTTTCAAACCGCCGCTCCTTATCGCCTTGTTAAAAAGGCCGCGGCACTTGTCGCCTTAGTTGCAAATATCATTTTTCTGTTTGCGTCGTTTACCCTGCTTGGTTTCGATCCCGGTGAGCCCGCGACGACACTGGCGATTCACTTACAAAAAGAAAGAGAAGAATATGGCCTTCTGCGGGCTGAAGTTGCGGATGCTGTGCGCGCTCCGGTCCTCGACAAAATCCTGCAAAACATTACCAACACGATTCCTGGCGGCCAAAGAATCCCCGAGCTCATTCAACAGACATTAGATGAAGGAGAACGGTTGGGCTCATCGTACAAGAACGCCCAGGAGTCCGGTGGCGGTCATAGCAGTCATCTGATCACGATTGTGAGGCGATCCGAGGCGCGTGCCAAAGTTTTCGAACCTGGTAACACGGAAAGCGCCAAGCCCGTTCGCCCCCCGCAAGCAGAGCCGCCCTCAGATCTCTCCTTTCGTGAGATTGCCGCCGCGCGCGAAAGCCTGCGCGAATTCCGGGAAGCACGAAACCCGCACGTGCTCCATTTTTTACAGCAAGCAGGTGGCAAAGAACTGGCTCTTGCGTTGCCAGAGGGACTTGTCGAGTACGGTACTGGATTTCTTGACCCGTTTGTGGAACAGTTTCCTCTCCTGAAGCCAGTAGCCGAAGTTCTCAAATCGCTTGCTTCCGACACTCTGGAGAAGCGCGTGGAGAAAAAGATAGATATTCTGACCGAGCAGATTGCACGTAATCCCGCGCAAGCGGAGGAGGGACTGCAGCAGGGCGCAAGAGACGTGGCTAATTCCGTTCCGATACAAGTTGATCCTCACATTGTGGCCGAGCTGCGGGCGAAAACAAGATCGGCGGAACGGACGATAGCAGATTTACAAACCGCGACTCGTCGGCTCGAATATCGTCCGAGTCCGCGGTCAGTTAAGCCGACCTCCAGTTTGCAGGATGTTGGCAGTGCAATCAGCCGACGCAATCGGATACCACCGGCACAGCCCGTACAAGAAGATGCCAGGGCGGCGGGAAGTCTCTTTGAAACTGCGGACGTGAGGCGATTACGCTCAGGATTGGAAAGAGGATGGGTGGTAACCAGAAACCCGTCAACTGGAAAAATCTTTGTTCATGCTAAATCCGACGGCTTGATACTTTCGGATCTACGCTATGTCATCAAGGAAACGAGCGGAGGAGCATGGGCAATTTACCGTCCGTCTTATTCCGGAGGCGGCACCGGCTATGGCCATAAGGTTGGCGAGATGGAACGGCCCTCGGGCGTAGAAGTCGGAGAGTGCGGCTGCCAGTAGCGCGCGAGGCACGCTCATAGTGGGAAACGCTGGCGAGGCGAACACATCCATGGCTAACATTAAGTAGGTTGCGCTTCAAGTGGCAGAGCAGGAGCCGCGAACCGTTCCTGGAATTTTGGGATCGCTCCCGAATCAGCGGTGATCCGGAACTGAAAGAGCCAAATTCGGGATAACTCCGCCCTGACGGCCAAGTGTTTACTTTCCGAGTTGATCCTGGTTCGTCGGCAATCTGGACATAGCTTAGATACCGCGCTATCGGAAACTACGTCTGGCCAAGCAAAAAGGCCACGATCGACGCGCAAGACACGTGAATGTGGCGCTTGTCTGTGGAAGGCTTTCGCTAATCGCTCAATGGGCGGCTATTGAAGATCAGCTTTCGCCAGCAGGCTACTCCTGGCGCAACGCGCGGATCGGGTCTATCCGTGCGCTGCGCATCGCAGGTACGAGAACAGCAATACCGCTCGCCATAAATAAAATTCCTAGCACCACGCCGAAAACAGGAACGTTGATACCGTGGACGCCGTATAAGAAGTCCGCGAGCAGCGAACTGACCGGAATCATCGCGGCGAAACCAATAGCGAGACCAGCGGCGACAAGCCCCATGCCCTGACGCGCGACCAACGCGACCAAAGCACTGGGAGTGGATCCGAGCGCCGTCCGAATCGCCAGTTCGGGAGTCCTTGCCGCGACAACGTAGCTTACGATGCCATATACGCCGAGCGCCGCGAGCGTAAGGGCCAGTATCGCGAAGCACATCAGCAGGGCTGCAACAATCCTCTGGTAAGAGACAGAATCCGATACTACATCGTCCATCGTCCTGACGTGGCTGATCACGGCATCCTGCTCATTCCTGGAAATCGCTCGGCGTATGCCCGGTACCAGGGATTCCGCGGAAAGCGAAGAGCGCACGACAATCGACCAGGAAGAAAAGGGTGCGCTATACGACCGTGCGGGTAAGAAGAGTTCTGGGCTGGGAGGAACCTCCACTCCGCTCTGACGAACGTCGCGGCAAATTCCCACAACCGTAATCCAGGCAGGGCTGAAAAAATTAATGTGCGCACCCAGTGGATTCTTTTCACCCCAAAGCGCGCGCGCCATGGCTTCGTTAATGATCGCGGCGCTTCGGCTACCGGAAATCTCTTCAGGAGAGAAAAGGCGGCCGCGCACGAGAGGGATATGCATCGTTCGGAAATAGTCATGCGTGACCCAGCGGTATTCGGCGAAGAATCCGGGGTGTTCTGCGGGGAGCCCTTCGACATTCACGTTTCCGTTGAAGCCCCATTCGGCGACAGGCAATAGGTTGATCGCCGCTGCCGCCCCTACGCCGGGCAAGGCCCGGACGCGGTTTGCCGCATCATCGAAGAAACTTCCGATCTGAACGCCGTCTTTATAATTCGTGGACGGAAGCTCGACTCGCATGGTGAGCAAGTGAGCGCGATCGATACCGACGTCCATATGCAGCAATGTCCAGAAACTCTGTAGGATCTCCCCGGCTCCTCCCAGCAGTGCAACGGCGCACGCAACCTGAAAGACAACAAGCGTTCGACGCGCCAACGCCGTGCGTCGACCTCCACTGGCCCGGCCGCCTTCGTGAATGAATGTTTGCAATTCGTTTGTGTTCTCGTGAAAAGCGGTAGCCAATCCGATGGCGAGGGCTCCGGCAATTGCCACCAGAACCACTGTGCCGACGAGCCTCCAATCCGGAGCGATCTCCGGCGCGCGCGGCATCCGATCCTCATAAAGCCAGAGCAGAGAGCGAACGCCTGCCCAAGCCACTGCCACAGCCGCAAGGCAGCCGAATCCAGTCAGAAGCAGGCTCTCCGTGACGTGCTGGCCGGTCTGACGTAGGCGCGATGCGCCGAGCGCGGCACGAAGCGCAAATTCCATGCGTCTCGAAGAGTAGCGCGCCAACAGGAGACTGGATACGTTAGCGCACGCCATGAAGAACAGAATCAGCGCTGCTATTTGCAAAACAAAGAGTCGCCTGCGGACACCGCTGTCTAGGTTCCAGCTCTGAAACGGAATAACTAGCGCGCTGCGGCCCCTATTCGTTTCGGGATACTCGCGTCGAAGCCGCCGCATAATCGATTCCAAGTCGCTCTGTGCTTGCGCGATCGTAATTCCCGGTTTGAGTCGCCCGACCATCGGGAAGTTATGCCAGCCTCTTCTTGCCTCCTGCGCAGTGGGGACGAGCGGCATCCAAACGACAGTCTCCTCGGAAGGAAAACGAAACCTGCTCGGAAGAATCCCAATCACATTGCAACTTGTCCCGTTTATCACCAACGTTTTTTGTAAAACGGAGGGATCGCTATTCAGAGCGCCATGCCAGAAGTCCTCTCGCAACAGAGCTACGCTGTTCCGGCCCGCCTGTGCTTCAGATGAATCAAATACGCGGCCGACTATAGGCTGTACGCCTAACGTTGCGAAATAATCTGGTGTTACATAGCTTCCGTTTACGCTCCGAGCGCCATCGCCTAATCGAACGATGAAATTTGATCCGCGACTGAAGCCCCAGTGGATTGAAATACCCGATTGGCTTCTCGAAGATCGAGCTGGTCGGGCCAGGACGGGGGAGTTTGAAAGACCCCCTGCTGCTCTTCAACAATTGCGAGCCGCTCTGGTTCCGGCAGCGGCAGCGAGCGTAGGATCACGCTATTAATGATCGTGAAAATGGCCGCGTTCAGCCCGATCCCAAGCGCAAGCAGAAGCACCGCGCTGATGGCGAAGCCAGGGCTTTTGCCAAGCTGCCGCGACGCAAACCTCAGGTCCTGCCGGAAACTGTCCAGCCAGCTTGCCAGGTCTACATCGCGAGTTTTGTCCCGGTACGCGCCTGTGTTTCCGAATCTCTGTCTGGCCCTGACCCGAGCATCATCCGGCGTGAGGCCTCGGGCTTCCTCTTCTTCTTCTATCAGTGCGAAGTGCGTCTCGAGTTCCTGTCGAATCTCGTCGTTCAAGCGGTTCGGTCGGAGCGCGTTCCAAAGCCGGTCAAATATAGACATAGACCCTCTAGGCAAAACGAAGAGCTTTCCAGACTGCGTTTGTAAGCTGCGTCCACCGCTGCTCTTCTTCCTCAAGCTGCCGCCGGCCGGCAGGGGTGATTTTGTATAACCGAGCCTTGCGATTCGTTTCCGTAGTGCCCCATTCGGCGCGGAGCCATTTCGCATTGGTCATGCGATGCAAAGCAGGATAGAGCGAGCCTTCTTCGATTCGCAGAGTATCGTCGGTTGCCTGGTGAATTCGATGTGCAATGGCGTAGCCATGCATGGGTCCGGAGCGCGCCAGAACTTTCAAGATGAGAAGATCCAGTGTGCCCTGGAGACGATCATTCTGATGTTTAGCAGACATTCAAAGCCAGCTATGTATAGCTGCCTTTGTATTATGACACATACTACGCCATCGCTCGCGCCGGCGATAAGAAGCCGGCCTATTCGGATCGCAGCGTTTCCACGGGATCCACACTCGAGGCACGGCGTGCCGGCAGATAACTTGCGAGCGCGGCAGCCAGGATCAACACGATTGGGACAGCGAGGTAGGTGACCGGGTCGACTGCACTGATCCCGAACAGCAATGATTTCATGAAGCGAGTGAACGCTAGCGCCGTTATGAGGCCGATGCCGACACCCTTCGCAGCCAGTGTGAGCCCGGAACGCACGAACATCTGTTTGAGCTCGCGCTGCTGGGCGCCAAGGGCCAGGCGGATGCCTATCTCGCGCCTGCGCTGCGAAACGGCATAGGAAATGATGCCGTAGATTCCGATAATGCCCAGCACCAGCGCCATGACAGCGGCAATCGCGAGCATGGTGAGTGTGAAGGAGGTACGCGAAAGCGATTGGTTATAGATATCCTGCATGGTGCGCACGGATGCGACCGGCAGACTCGGTTCCACCGACCACACCGTTTGCTGCATCTCGCGAATCAGACTCTGAGTGCCCGCGCGTGGCGTCCGCGCGATGAAAGTCATAGTGCGCTGCGCGTCCAGTTCGTTACGGCCGAAAAGGAAATTCATGAGCGGCGGCCAATAGACAATGGCAGGCGCTTCCTTCCCGAGGCCGTTTTCACGCGTATTCTGGACAATGCCGATGACTTCATGCCAAGGCATAGCGTCGAATTCGCGCAGACGTTTGCCGAGCGCGGCTGATGGACTGCCCCACAGTTCGCGAGCCAGATTTTCAGAGATGAGAACGACGGAGTGTTGGCCATATATGTCGTCCCAGGTAAGCTCGCGGCCGGTGATCAGATGGGTGCCCGCCGTATGAAAGAAGCCAGGGGAAACATACTTGAAGAGGCGCAGTGGAAGCTTTTTGTCATTCTGCGTGGCGCTGCTTTCGGCCTGGATCTCATCCCAATCGGAACCGAAATCCTCCATCGGCATCTCGTCGGTGAAAGCAGCCGAGTTCACCCCGGGAATGGCAGAAACCTTCTCTGCAATGGCTTGCTGAGTTCTGGTTACGCGAGTCGGATCGGTAATCAGAAGGTTGGGGATGGAGGTTCGCATGGTCTGAAGCTGGCTCGCGCCGGAGAATCCGGGATCGACGTTTCGTAGAGCCTGGAACGTGCGGATCATCAACCCGGCGCTCACCAGTAGCAAGAGCGCCATCGCGACTTCCACCACCACCAGGATGTTGCGCGTGCGGTGGCGATCGCGGCTGGTGCTGCTGGTTCGTCCTGCGCTGTGCAGAGCGAGTGAGATGTGTGGACCGGCGTACTTCAGCGCAGGAATCAACCCAAACAAAACACTACAAAGCAACGACAGCAGCAGTGTGAAAGCGAGCGCGCGCCCGTCGAGCGAGATTTCCGCCTGGCGGGGCATGTTCGCGGGCCCAATGGCTAGCAGGAGCTGCAGACCCTCGCGCGCCAGACCTACGGCGAGCGCGCCACCCATGAGTCCGAGCAGTAGGCTCTCTACCAGCAGCTCACGGACAATTCGTGCGAGGCCGGCGCCGAGAGCGGCACGCACGGCGAGTTCCTGCCGGCGCACGTCCGCCCGTACCAAAAATAAGTTTGTGACGTTCGCGCAAGCGATCAGCATGACAAAGCCAATGGTCGCCATCACGACCCAAAGCACGCTGCGGACACTACCCACCACATCCTGTTTCAATGGCCGAATGGCAGGCGTGATTCTCCAACGTCGGTAGAAGTGCGGATTAGTGCCTGGCCCGTTAGACCAGGAGTCCATCCAGACGGGAATTAACCGCGCAATATCGGCATCTGCCTGCTCGATGGTGATTCCGGGTTTCAGCCGGCCGATGCCTTGCCAACCGAATTGCGCGAGCTTGAGAACCCCGCGATCGAAAGCCGCCGGCAATAGCAGCTCGAAATCGGAGTCTACGAGGCGGAAGCCGGCAGGCATAACGCCTACAATCTGCCTATCATCTGAATCGACGCGAATGGTGCGTCCAATTACGGCACGATCGCCGCCGAAACGCCGCTGCCAATAACCATAGCTGAGCATCGCAGTCTTCGGCCCGTGGGGCATTTGATCCCTTGCGGAGAGCCAGCGGCCCAGAGCGGGGGATATATCAAGCGCTTGAAGCACGCCGTCGGTTATCACAATTGTGCGGACCTGCTCGGGTTCAGCGATGCCGGTCACGTTTGCCGCGTCGGTCGCCCAAACACCCATGGCCTGGAACGAACGGTTGTGATCGCTGTATGTGAAGTACATCGAGGGCGAGAGGAGAAGGCCATCGGCAAAACTGGCAAGGCCGGCAGCGCCGGGCGCGAGCTGGCGGATGGCAACCAGCTCGCGCGAATTTGGATAGGGCAGCGGCCTCAGCAATACGCTGTTCACAACGCTAAATACAGCGACATTCGCGCCGATGCCGATTGCGAGCGTGAGTAGCGCGACGGCGGTAAACGTTGGGGTGCGGCGAAGCATGCGCAGGCCGAACCGGACATCGCGCGTCAGAGCATCGAGCGCCGGTAGCGTGTTCAGATCATAGATGTCTTCGCGGGCGCGTGTGCGGTTACCGAATTTGCGCCGGGCCGCGGCTTGGGCCTGATCGTATGGCATGCCGCGGGCGACGTTCTCCTCAGTCTCGATATTTATGTAGGATTCGATCTCCTCCGACCGTTCCCGATCCCAGTGGGCACGTCGAAAAAAACGTGCGAGACTCATCGCGGCTCCTCCGTTGCAGGTTTCAGAATGCGGCCGATTGCGGAAACCAATTGTTCCCAGCGCGCCGTTTGCGCGATTAGCTGCTTTCGCCCGGCCTGCGTCAGGCGATAATACTTCGCTTTCCGGTTGTTCTCCGACGTTCCCCAGAACGATGCGATCCAGCCGCGATCTTCGAGACGGTGAAGGGCAGGATAGAGAGAACCGTGCTCGACCTGAAGAACGTCTTCTGAGCGATGCTCGATCACGTGGGTGATCGTATGGCCGTGCGCTGGGCCAAGCGCGAGCGTCTGGAGCACCAGCATGTCGAGGGTTCCCTGGAGCATTTCGCTTTCGAGAGGAGATTCGCGTTTGCGCACGAATCCAGTGTACACCGGAAGATTGTCTAGTGGAGTGGAAATACTAGCGGTGACAAAGAAGGTCCTGTCGCTAAGGCGTTGGGTCGATTATCAAGCCCACGAATTATTGGTATCTCAAGGCGACCAGCGGATCGACGCGCAGAGCGCGACGAGCTGGGATGTAGCAGGCAGTCACTGCCACTACGAACAAAATGATAGCCACGGCGCCAAATGTCACGGGATCGCTGGGGGAGACGCCATACAGCATGCTCGCCATCAAACGCGTGAGTAGAAACGCGAAGACGATACCAACGCCCAAACCAAGCAGAGCCAGCTTCGCTCCTTGTCCCAGAATGAGGCGTAAAACGTCGGCCCGCTGCGCGCCGAGGGCCACGCGAATTCCGATTTCCTGCCTGCGCTGAGACGCGGAGTAGGAAACCACGCCGAAAATCCCGATGGCGGCAAGAATTAGGGCCAGCGCGCTGAACGATGCCAATAGGAACGTGCGAAAGCGCTCCCGTGAGATCGATTGCCCCAGTGCGTTGGGGAAAGATTCGACATCTGTCACCGGGAGGTTCTTATCAATGGAGTAAACTGCCTGGCGAATGGCGGCGGCGACGCTCGATGCGCTCAATGAACTTCTTACAACGACTTCTCCTCCGTAAAGCGGGGCTTGCGCGAACGGCACATACATGATGGGACCAGGCTTTTGACTAAGGGCCACATCCCGCACGTCGCCAACTACGCCGACGATTTCGCGCGAGACATTGGTGTCTGGCGGAAATCCAAATCTCATTTGCCTTCCGATCGGATCCTGATTGGGGAAATAACGCTGTGCCAGCGTTTCGCTGATTATGGCTACTTTGGGATGCGACGGTGAGTCTTGTTCGGAGAAGAAACGCCCGCTCATCAGCGGGATTCTCATCACGCGGAAATACTCGGGGCTTACGGTTTGGTAATTCGCGCTAGTGGATTTGCCGCGTGGAAGCGGAGCATTTCCAACAATGCTGAACTCGAGATTGGCTTGGCCCTGGCGATCCATCGGCAGCGGAGCGGCCAATGCGGAATTCCGCAAACCAGGCTGGGCATCCAGACGCGCGAGCAATTGGTTGGAAAATGCCCTCCATTGCTGCGGCGTCGAGTATTGAAATTGCGGAAGCGAGACCTCGGCTTCCGTAACGTTCTGCGGATCGAATCCCGGATTGACGGATGTGACCAACGCAAAGCTGCGTAGAAGCAAGCCCCCCGCAACCAGGAGCACCACGGCCAAAGAGATTTCCGCGATTACGAGGAAGTTCCGCAAATGCTGTCCGCCACGCTTCCCAGTGCGCTCGCTGCCCTCTTTGATGTTGATTTGCAAGTTGGACGGGGTTGCTATGAGGGCGGGTGCCAGTCCAAACGCGAGTGCGGCAGCAAGAGACAATAACAGCGCGAACGCCAGCACAGATCCGCCGACATGAATCGAACTGATCTGTACGATTTCTGAAGGCAAGAAAGGCCGGAGGGTCCGGACCGCGAAGACCGCAAGAAGGATGCCGGCAAAACCGCCGAGCAGACCAAGCAGAGCGCTCTCGGTCAGCAGTTGCCGCACAATGCGGGCGCGCGACGCACCGAGCGCGATTCGCACAGCAATTTCTCGCGCGCGCGTGGTGGCCCGTGACACAAGCAAGTTCGCGATATTGGCGCACGCGATCAAGAGCAGCAGCCCAACGGCGCTCAGCAAAACCAATAGCGCAAGTCTGACGTTCCCAATCACAGTCTCCCAATAGGGCTTAATCCGGATCGTTAACCCGGAATCCTCGTCCGGGAACTCCTTCGCAAGGCGCGCACTTAAGGTGTCCATCTCGGCTTGAGCTTTCGCCAGAGGAACGCCTGGCTTGAGCCGGCCAATGGCGCCTAGCAGACCGACCCGAGGCTGCGAGGCCAAAGGTCCGAACAGCGGGTCCTGCAGAACGGAAATCCACACGTCCTGGCGCGGCGCCCCCTCCGGATACCGAAAGCTTGCGGGGAGGATTCCTGCGACGGTAAAGGAGCGCATGTCGAGAGCGATAGATTTGCCAACAAGTCCTGAACTGGAACCGAAGCGGCTGCGCCAAAGATTTTCGCTCACGACCGCCACGGCGGCTGCGCCTGGCTTCCCATCTTCAGGCAGTAGCGTGCGGCCTGCTAGCGGCTTTGCATTTAGCAGAGGAAAGATCTCCGGTGTGACGTCCGCGGTGTTCACAATTATTGGCTCGCCTGCGCCAGTGAGCGTGAGATCGTGGAATGTATTTCCCGCAATTTCGCTAAACACGCCGTTCTGTTTTCGGTACTCAGTGAAGTCTCGGTAGGAAATGCCGGCTATTGCGTCCGGCCGTTTCACCGGGACATTGAACATTGCAACAAGTTGATTGGAATGGCGGTAAGGGAGCGATGGCAAAAGCACCGCATCCACGATGCTGAAAATCGCGGTGTTGGCGCCGATGCCCAACCCGATTGTCAGTATGGCGATGGCGGTGAAGCCGGGCGAGTCGAGCAGGATACGAAGGCCGTAATGTAAGTCCTGCGTGAAGTCCTGAATCCAGTTGACGCCACGCGTATCGCGGCACTTCTCTTTCGTAGGGTCGATGGGTCCGAAATTCCGCACCGCCCTGGCCCGAGCCTCTGTCTCAGTCATACCCGCTGCGACGGCCTCTTTCGTGAGTTGCTGAATGTGAATCTCAATTTCGCGTTGAAGTTCCGCGTCGGCACGGGAGCGATGCACTAATGAACGAGCACGCCGTTGGATAATTCGAAAAATTCGCATAATATTTGCCCGCGTCAGGCGTTCTGAATCAGAAGGCGCACGGCAGACGAGAGGCGGTCCCAACTTTGAAGTTCCCGTTCCAGTTGCTTGCGACCCTGCGGAGTTAGCGAGTAGATTTTCGCAGGCCGTCCCAGATCCGACTCCTCCCATTTCGCGCGGATCCAGCCTTGATTTTCGAGCCGGTGCAGTGCCGGGTAGAGAGAGCCTTGACCCACGGAGAGCTCGTCGCCTGAGAGCGTCTGTATTCGCTTCGCTATGCCCCAACCATGAAGTGGGCTGCGAGCGATGGTCCTGAGAATTAATAGGTCGAGAGTTCCCTGCAACAAATCTGACGGTTTGGGCATAATTTTGATACCATGACTATCGACAGTATACCTCGACTATCGACAACGAGCCGCGGTGTCTACGCCGCTTCCACTTTGAAAAGCAGATCCGCAGATCTCGTCTGCCTGGCATAGAAGCGCATAGGAGCCTGGCTCAATTTGGAAGCGTAGTCTAGTGCTTGTGAAAGCGAGCTCCGGGGCAGCATTCCGTAAAACGCGGCGACCCAGGCGGCCATCATCTTAGCGCTAATGATGTCGCGCGCTGAGATCACATGAGATACCCCGACGAGCGTTGCCGCCAGGGCAATCGAGTCACAGCTTCCAATCACGACAAGCTTTGTTTCCGACATCGCAAGGAGGGACACAAGTGCATCCGCGGGTACGATATCGGGGTGCTCCACGGTCCCGGCTCCGCTTCTCAGATCCACATTGCTCAAGTACAAATCGCCAGATCGCGGGCAGACGAACGCGGCGATATGCACGATGTCGAATTTTTCGCGGGTCAATGCGTCATGTAACTCGCTTGACGAGAATGCGCGTTGGTGCGTTACGGTGGCAGGGAATGCGTCCAGAACTGTTTGCAGTTGGTTTTCAAATCCCAATTCGTGAAACTGCGCGCTCGAAATGCAGAGAGCCTTGGGGTTCCGAATTGTTTGAACAGCGTCCGGCGACACCGGCCCCGAGCACGATGCGTTTCGTTCCTTCCGATATTCCGATTCAAACGCGGCAACTTCCGAGGCGAACTGCGCGAAGTCGATTTCCGGCACGTCTGATCCTAAAGCATTCGCGATCGTCCGGTACAAACTGATGAGACCTTTTTTTTCGGAAGCCACGATTCCCTCGTACTCACTCAAAGGAACCGGCAGTTGAGCGGATATCAACCCGCTACGACATAACGGCACGAGCGGAATGCCGCGAAGGTGCGCAGCTCCCGCTTCGAAGTTGATCCATGGGCGACCGACCGCTTCACTGCTGCAAAGTATCAGGTGCAGGTCGGCGGTGTTCAGAGCCGTTGTCACTTCGCCTAGCCATTTCGATCCTGCCGGAATACTGAGCCGGTCCGAAGACTCGAACACATCAAGCAGCCCTATGAAATCTTTTGTGAGATGTTTCTTAGTCGTGTCCGCAAGCTTTGACTCAACGGTGACGTGGCTCAGGAATACGCGGAACTTCTGCATGTGCGAATTATAGACATTAGTAAGTGCGAGAATCTGTCCCAATTCAATAAGGCCGCGCAGGCACGCTAGCCGGCATAAGCCGATATTCTATATTTGGTTTAGTATTGACGAACCTTCCGAATCTGCTGACCCTCATCCGTATTTTCCTGGTGCCACTCCTGGTAGCGGCGCTGGTTCAGCAGAATTTTCGCGTTCACTGGGGCGATACGGTCCTCCTCGGGAACGATTTTTTCGCACTGACCGTCTTCATTGCCGCGGCCCTAACCGATCTGCTCGACGGCTATTTGGCGCGGCGCTGGAAGCAAGTCACCACCGTAGGCACGCTGCTCGATCCGGTAGCCGACAAGCTGCTGATCTCCGCCGCTCTCATCTCTTTGGTCGAAATTCGACTCCTTCCCGGATGGATGGTCATCCTGATCATTAGTCGCGAGTTCGCCGTTTCCGGCCTTCGCAGCATTGCTTCGGCCGAGGGTTATCCGATCAAAGCCGGAGAGCTTGGAAAATCGAAAATGCTGTTCCAGGTTATGGGGGTCACGCTCGTCATGCTTTCCGTCCGTTGGCCGAGCATCCGACCTTGGGCCCTGGCATCCATGTGGGGCGTGGTGATTTTTGGGCTCGCCTCAGCCGTGGACTATTTCCGGAAGTTCTGGCGAAAGGTGGATACCAGCATCAAACTTCGCCGGAGGCGCGAATTGATCCAGATGGAGCGGCAGAAGCACCGTCTGCAACGCGCTGCCCGGGATCGCGACCTGGTTGCCCAGAGCGGTATTCCGCCTATTCGGCGCTCGGGTTGAAACTCGTCATCGCCAGATGAACGGGTGGCCCGATGATCTCGTAACCCTGCTTCGTGAAAACTAAAGTTCGGACTTCCCCGCGCCCGCCGAGCGCACCCAGCGGCTTCCCGTTGAAGATAATGTTTACCCCTCCGGCATTTCCGGTGCGGACTCGTGCGTTGTCATGCCCTTCCAGCACTTTCGTTTCACTCGCCTTTAAGATGCCGCGGAAAATCTCCTTGCCGTCGGCTGCCATGGACAACCAGGTGCGTTCCAGCGCGGAAAGCTCCACGCGAAACCCAGCCTGCGCTTGCTCGGATGCGCTCATCTCATCTGCTGCGGTGGTTACGGCAGATTCGCCTCCCGGCTTTGCGCTTGCTTCCTGAACCGGCTGGGCCGTTTGAACGATGGGTTTATCTGCCCTTACGCCAACGTCAGCAATCTTCGCGTGCTGTTGCGGAAAGCCGTGCGTCCAAGATCGAACCAACTCCTTGACCGACGCTACTAAATCCGGTTTCGAATTCTGCCACACGCCATATAAAGAGGAGCATGCAACCAAGGTGAAGATCAACGAAGCGGTGGGGCTTAGCCAGCGCATCTTCCGTGAGCGATTCGCGCGCAACGGAGGCAGTTTTGCCGGCGAAACATGTGGTTGTTGTCCCGGCATGAGAGGATCTGGTATTGTGTTCGCCGTAGTTTGGACCGCCATCCATAAATCGCTAAAATCCAAATGAAGCTGTTCCGCAAACTGCCGTACAAAGCTTTTATAAAGGAAGGCAGATCCGATCCGTAAGGGCTCGTCCGTTTCAATGGCCTGCAGATTCTTAACTGAAATGCGTGTCTTAAGACTGATCTGTTCGAGCGTCAGCCCAAGTCTCAAACGCGCTTCGCGGATTTTCTCACCGGGGGAATCCATAATCTTGAAGGCGATGCACAGCTATAATACAACAGTCCTTAGGCCGGGATTTTTCCTAGGTCTATCTATCTCCAATCTCCAAACCTCACCGGAAACTGTATTGAATCTCAGACACAAGTACAATCGGCGCAATCTGCTTCGGCCTTTATCTAAGGTGCCCCTTTCACTCCTTTTGTTTCTCGGATATTTTTCCCATCGTCTTCCAGCATACGTACATGCCCCAGGGGCCGCGACCTTCCAGGGAACCGCCGCCCTCGCTGATACACGCCACGCTGTCTCGTTCGGCGAGCGCCCGTCGGGATCGGACGCGATCGCCCAGTTACGCAATTGGATATCGCTTGAACTCAAACCTTTGGGCGGCCAGTTGGCTTTGGATTCGTTCACGGGCCAAACTCCCACCGGCCCAGTGCCCATGGCCAACATCATCCTAAAATTTCCTGGGACGTCAGGCAAGGCCGTGGTTGTCTCGGGCCACTACGACACCAAGCGCATCCCGATGGTGCATTTCGTCGGTGCCAACGATGCAGGCTCGTCGACGGGCTTCCTGATGGAATTTGCCCGCGTGGCCTCAAAAATGCCGCACTCCGATGACATCTATGTCGTTTTTTTCGACGGAGAAGAAGCCGTCGTAAATTGGACCGCTACCGATAGCTGCTACGGCAGCCGTCACCTTGCCTCGAAATGGGGCGCGGATGGAACTTTATCCCGCATCAAGGCTCTCATCAACATCGATATGATCGGCGACAAGGATCTGGATATCTCCGAGGACGATAACTCGTCGCAATCTCTGCGCTCCATGGTTTGGCAAATTGCCGAAAAGCTCGGGGATGCTAAATATTTCCGGCATGATCCCGGCGCAATTTCGGACGATCACAACCCTTTTGTGGATTCAGGAGTGAACGCCATCGACATCATCGATCTCGATTACGGTCCGAGATCTTCCCAGTACCCCGTCGGAGCTTACTGGCACACCGCGCTCGACACGATGGACAAGCTCAGTGCGCACAGTTTACAAGTAGTAGGCGACGTAGTCGTGGAGTTGGTGAAAGAGCTACAGCAGCAGAGCTAAGAGGCGCTTTTATTCCATCAACAGGCAGTTCTCGATACGAGTGATTCGTTTTCTACCGATAGAGCTTCATAGAACTTTGAGGCTCTTCGATGAGTGAATCCCCTATTACCGCATCCAGCATTCTGATCGTGGATGACCACGAGCCGAGCATCCGCTTTCTCAATTTCATTCTGAATTCAGCCGGGTACCGCGATGTGCGTTGCGTTACCGATCCATCGAGGGCGCTTGCCGCTTGCCGGGAGCGTAAACCCGACTTGGTTCTGCTGGACATCAACGCGCCTCATCTGGGCGGGCTGTCCTTAATCAAACGTATGTTGGATGAGGCGCGTGACGACTTGTATTTCCCGGTCCTCGTGGTCACCGCGGATCTTGCTTCCGATGCCAAGCTCAAAGCGCTTTTGATTGGCGCGAAAGATTTCGTGCCCAAGCCGCTCGATGCCGCTGAACTCTTGTTGCGAGTCAAAACCCTGCTAGAGACGCGAGCCCTCTACAAGCGCATCGAAACGGATAATCGAACGTTCGAGGATGAAGTAGATCACCGCATCCGC
>Ga0213875_10001401_pt1 | contig 15713 bp, 13 predicted proteins | sample BarmaccomBMRX_R8_FD_160105 | JGI IMG/M metagenome (GOLD analysis project Ga0213875, IMG submission 160105) | Root-associated microbial communities from Barbacenia macrantha in rupestrian grasslands, the National Park of Serra do Cipo, Brazil - RX_R8 | ecosystem: Host-associated > Plants > Roots... | reverse complement strand
GGCGGCCGGCGCCGGGGCGGTGTGGGCGTCGCCGACCGACGTGTCCGACGAGGACGCGGTGGCGGCGCTGGCGGCCGGGGTCCGGGACCGCTTCGGCCGGGCCGACGTGCTGGTCAACAACGCCGGGATCTCGCTGCTGGTCCCGGCCGAGCAGACCACCGCGCAGGCCTGGCGGCGGGTGCTGGAGATCAACCTGACCGGCCCGTTCCTGCTGTGCCGGGAGTTCGGGGCACAGATGCTGGCGGCCGGGGCCGGGTCGATCGTCAACGTCGCCTCGATCGCCGGGCTGCGCGGGATCTCCCACCGGGCCGCCTACAACAGCTCCAAGCACGGCCTGGTCGGGCTGACCAGCACGCTGGCGGCCGAGTGGGGCGGCCGCGGGGTGCGGGTCAACAGTGTCTGCCCGGCCTGGATCAAGACCGAGATGGACGTCGAGGACCAGGCGGCCGGGGGTTACACCGACGCCGACATCGTCGACCAGGTGCCGATGGCCCGGTTCGCGGCGCCCGAGGACGTGGCGCGGGCGGTCGCGTTCCTGGCCGACCCGGAGCGGAGCGGGTTCATCAACGGGGCGGCGCTGCCGGTCGACGGCGGCTGGGTGGCCGACGCCAGCTGGACGTCGCTGCGGCTGCGAGCGCGCGGGGCGGGCGGGGGCAGCGCGGCCGGCCCGGGTGGCGAGCCGCCAGAATAGGCGGGTGACTTTCGAGCGACCCGACCCGCCGTCGACCGGCGACGAGCGGGTGATGATGCGCACGTTCCTCGACTTCCACCGGGCCACGCTGGAAATGAAGTGCGAGGGCCTGTCGGACGAGGACCTGCGCCGCCCGTCGATGCCCCCGTCCACGCTGTCGCTGCTGGGCCTGGTCCGGCACCTGGCCGAGGTCGAGCGGCGCTGGTTCCGCGAGGTGCTGGGGGGCGAGCAGCTCGGCCGGGTGTGGTCGGACACCGGCGACTTCCAGGCCGCCTACGACGCGTCGGGGGCGACCCGGGCCGAGGCGTTCGCGGCCTGGCGGGAAGAGGTCGGGCACGCCCGGCGGCTGGAGGCGGCGGCCGACTCGCTCGACGTCGAGGCGTACGTGGACAGCTGGGGCGAGAACGTGTCGCTGCGGCTGATCATGCTGCACCTGATGCACGAGTACGCCCGCCACAACGGGCACGCCGACCTGCTCCGCGAGGGCATCGACGGCGTCACCGGCGTCTGAGAGGAGAGCCATGACCGAGGAGGCTTCGGCCGAGGCTTCGGCCGGGGAGGCTTCGGCCGAGGCGCGGCTGATCCACGCGGGCACCCGGCGGGACCTGGGCGCTCCGGCCACCCCGCCGCTGGTCCCGGCCAGCGTGTACGCCTCGTGGGGGGAGCCGGACCCGGCCCGGGCCTACGGGCGGACCGGCAACCCGAGCTGGGAGGCGCTGGAGGAGGCGCTCGGGGTGCTCGAAGACGCAGACGCGGTGGTGTTTTCCTCTGGTCAGGCAGCGGCGATGGCGCTGCTGCTGGCCCTGGCCGAGGGGCGGCGGCGGGTGCTGCTGCCGGAGGACGGCTACTACAACATCCGGGTGCTGGCCGACTGGCTGCGGCCGCACGGGGCGGCGCCGGTGTTCGTCGACCTGCTCGACCTGGGCGCCGTCGAGCGCGAGCTCAGCGCGGGGCCGGCCGTGCTGTGGGCCGAGACCCCGACCAACCCGCTGCTGCGGGTGGCCGACCTGACCGCGCTGGCCGGGCTGGCCGCGGCGGCCGGGGCCCCGCTGGTGGTGGACAACACGGTGGCGACCGGGCTGCTGCAGCGGCCGCTGGACCTGGGCGCGGTGGCCACGATGACCTCGCTGACCAAGTCGGCCTCGGGCCACGCGGACGTGCTGCTGGGCGCGGTCGCCACCCGCGACGAGGAACTGCTGGCCAAGGTGCGGGGCTGGCGGGGGGTGGGCGGCGGCATCCCCGGCCCGTTCGAGAGCTGGCTGGTGCTGCGGGGGCTGCGGACGCTGGCGCTGCGGGCCGAACGGCAGTCCGGGAACGCGCTGACCCTGGCCGGGCACCTGGACCAGCATCCGCGGGTGCGGGCCGTCCACTACCCCGGGACCACCGCCGCCACGCTGGCGACCGCCCGGCGGCAGATGCCGCGCGGGTTCGGGCCGTTGCTGTCGTTCGAACTGGACGGGACCGCCGCCGAGGCCGACGCGGTGGTCGCCGCGTCCCGGCTGATCCTGCCCGCGACCAGCTTCGGCGGGGTGGAGTCGGCTTGGGAACGGCGGGGTCGCTGGGCGTCGGAGACCGCCCCGGCCACGCTGATCCGGCTGTCAGCCGGGATCGAGCCGGCCGCCGACCTGCTGGCCGACCTCGACCACAGCCTGGCCGCCGGCGGGTGAGCCTGGTCGGCTGAGGCCGGGTGAGGCCGGCGGGCTAGGTTAGGGCGCATGCCAGAGATGATGCGGGCGGTCGGGTACCGCAAGCCGTTGCCCAGCTCCGATCCGGCCAGCCTGGAGGACCTCGAGGTCCCGGTGCCGGAGCCCGGCCCGCGCGACCTGCTGGTGCGGGTGGAGGCGGTGTCGGTCAACCCGGTCGACGTCAAGCTGCGGGCCAGCGCCGACCCCGGCCGCGAGCCCCGCATCCTCGGCTTCGACGCGGCCGGGGTGGTGGTGGCGACCGGGGCCGACGTGACCCTGTTCGCGCCCGGCGACGAGGTCTACTACGCGGGCAGCATCAACCGGCCCGGCACCGACGCCCAGTTCCACGCGGTCGACGAGCGGGTCGTCGGGCACAAGCCCCGGGGGCTGACGTTCGCCCAGGCGGCGGCGCTGCCGCTGACCACCATCACCGCCTGGGAGACGCTGTTCGACCGGTTCCGGCTGACCCCGGAAAGCTCCGGGGTGCTGGTCGTGCTGGGGGCCGCGGGCGGCGTCGGCTCGATGATCACCCAGCTCACCCGGGCGCTGACCCGGCTGGTGGTGATCGGCACCGCGTCCCGGCCCGAGTCCCAGCGGTGGGTGCTGGACCACGGCGCCCACCACGTGATCGACCACCACGACCTGGCCCAGGGCGTGCTCGGCATCGCCCCGGACGGGGTGACCCACGTGTTCTCCACCCACACCGACGGCTCGATCGAGGCGTTCGCCGAGATCCTGCAGCCGGGCGGGGCGATCACCGCGATCGACGACCCCGAGGGCCTGGACATCGTGCCGCTCAAGAACAAGAGCCTCAGCTTCCACTGGGAGTTCATGTTCACCCGGCCGCTGTTCCAGACCGTCGACCTGGTCGAACAGCACAACCTGCTGGACCGGGTGGCGGACATGGTGAGCGAGGGCACCGTCCAGACCACGCTGACCCAGGAACTCGGCCCGATTAACGCGGGCACTTTGCGGGAAGCGCACGCGATGGTGGAGGCCGGCCGGATGGTCGGCAAGGTCGTGATCTCGGGGTGGTGAGCTTATGCGGGCGGTGGTCTACCAGGGCACCAGGGACGTCGGCGTCCAGACGGTCGACGACGCGGTGATCGAAGATCCCGAGGACGTGGTGCTGGAAGTCACGTCGAGTGCGATCTGCGGCACCGACCTGCACATGTACGACGGGCGGATCGGCGCCGAACCGGGTCTGGTGCTCGGGCACGAGCCGGTCGGCGTGGTCCGCGCGGTCGGCGACGACGTGCACCTGGTCCGGCCCGGTCAGCGGGTGGTCGTCCCCACCCACCTGTTCTGCGGGGTCTGCTACAACTGCGCCCGCGGCTACTCGGCCGCCTGCCTGCGGGTCCGGCCGGGCGGGTTCGGGGCGGCCTACGGTTACGCGGGCATGGGCCCCTACCGGGGGGCGCAGGCCGACCTGCTGCGGGTGCCGTTCGCGGACGCCAACTGCGTGCCGCTGCCGGGCGAGCCCGGCGACGAGCATGAGGACGACTTCCTGATGCTGGCCGACGCCTTCGTCACCGGCTGGCACGCGACCGAGCTGGCCCAGGTCGAGCCGACCAGCACGGTGGCGGTGTTCGGGGCCGGCGCGGTCGGGCTGCTGGCCGCGCACGCGGCCCTGATCAAGGGAGCGGCCGAGGTCTACGTGGTCGACCACGTCGCCGCCCGGCTGGACAAGGCGGGTGAGCTGGGCGCCACCCCGGTCGACTTCACCCTCGGAGATCCGGTCGAGCAGATCAAGGAGCTGCGGAAGGCGCACGGCCTGCCGCTCGGCGAGGAGCCGATGACCGGGGTCGACGTGGCCATCGACGCGGTCGGTTTCCAGGCCCGGGACCGGTCCGACCCCGATCGGGAGAACCCGCTGCAGGTGATCAGCGACCTGGCCCGGCTGGTCAACCCGACCGGCCGGGTCGGTATCGCCGGCGTCTACGCGGAGAAGGACCTGCACCCGGCCCCGGAGGGGACGCCGGACGGGCGTCTGACCGTCCCCTGGGGCACCTTTTTCAGTAAAGGGGTGACGGTCGGCTTCGGTCGCACCCACGACCGGCGTTATACGGCGCATCTGCGCGACCTCATCCTGCGGCACCGGGCCCGGCCCCGGCTCGTGGTCACGCACCACGGCCCGCTGGCCGAGGCGCCTGCGTTCTACGGCGCGTTCGACCGGCGGGCCGACGGGGTCGTCAAGGCTGTACTGAGGCCCTGACTTCCTGGGGTACTTCCGGCTCGGCCGGGCGGAGCCGGGGCACGAACTGGACGGCGATCGCGGCCGCCAGCGGCAGCGCCGCCAGCGGGATCAGGCTGACCCGGAAGGCGTGCATGAAGCCGCCGGCCAGGCCGGTCGCGCCGGCCAGGGCGCCGAAGAACACCACCCCGATCACCGCCACCCCGATCGAGTTGCCCAGCTGGACCACGGTCGACTGCAGCCCCGACACCGTGCCGGCCTGCTGGGGCTGGACCTGGGCGAGGACGATCCCGGTCAGCGGGGCGGTCAGCATGCCCATGCCGATGCCGGCGGCCAGCAGCGGGAGCAGGATCGGGAGGATGCTCTGGTGGGCCCCGGTGCCGCCGGTGAGGGCGAGGGCGGCGTAACCGGCCGCCATCACCACCCCGCCGAGCGCGGGCCACTGGCGGCCGAGGCGGGCGGTCATGGCCGGCCCCGCCATCGAGGCGGCCAGGTAGCCGGCCCCGACCACGGTGAACACCGCGCCCGACCCGAGCGCCGACAAGCCCCGGCCTTCCTGCAGGTAGAGCGCCAGCACCACGAAGAACGAGGCCATCGCCGCGTAGAACAGACCGGTGGCGACCAGCCCGGCGCTCACCGCCCGGTCGGCCAGCACACCCAGGTCGACCAGCGGGGCCCGGCCGTGACGGCGCCGCCGGAGCTGATGAGCGGCGAACGCGGCCAGGATCGGGCCGGCCGCCGCCAGCAGCGCCCACGCCCACGCGGGCCAGTGCGCCTGCCGCCCGTCGACCAGCGGCAGCACCACCGCGACCAGCCCGGCCGTGAGCAGCACGGTCCCGGCCAGGTCGATCCGGTCCCCCCGGGCCCCGCGCGACTCCTTCAGGACGCGGGGGGCGGCGATCAGCGCGGCCACCCCGACCGGCAGGTTGACCAGGAAGCAGCTCCGCCAGTCCAGCCCCAGCACGTTGGCCTGGATGAGCACCCCGCCGAAGAGCTGGCCGAGCACCGCGGCCAGGCCGAGGCTGACGCCGTAGGCGGTGACCGCGGTGACCCGCTGACGGCCGGTGTAGGTCACGCCGATCATGGCCAGCGTCTGCGGTCCGGCCAGGGCCGCGCCGAGCCCCTGAATCGCCCGGCTGACGTTGAGCACGTCGACGTTCCCGGCCACCCCGCAGGCCAGCGAGGCCAGCGTGAAGATGATCAGGCCGAGCATGAACATCCGCCGCCGCCCGTACCGGTCCCCGAGGCGCCCGCCGGTGATCAGCCCGACCCCGTAGGTCAGCCCGTAGGCGGTGATCACCCATTCCACCCCGGCCGCGCTGGCGTGCAGCTGCCGCTGCATCGACGGGATGGCCACGTTCACAATGAAAAAGTCCAGGACGATCATGAACGTCCCGGTCAGCATGACGGCCAGCGGCGCCCAGCTCGGGCGCCCCGCCGTCTCCCCGTTGGTCGTGGCCGGCCGCCGGCCACCGATCGCGTTGACTGTCATGCCGCCCAGCCTCGGCGCTGAGCGTCGCCGGGTCGATTACCTGCCAGGTAATGCGGTGTCTGCGGTCGGCGGGGTTTGCCCGCAGCCGGGCCGGGCAGCAGAGCATCCATGTTCGAAGCCGACAACATCCGCGACTGGCGCGGCCAGGACGTCATCGACCCCGACGGCAACAAGATCGGCGAGCTGGAAGCGGTCTACGTCGACACCAGCAACGACCAGCCGGTGTTCGCGTCGGTCAAGATCGGCATGGTCGGCCGCCACCGGCTGACCTTCATACCCCTTGAGCGGGCCACCGTAGCGCCGGCGTATGTCCGCGTTGGCTACGAAAAGAAGCAGGTCAAGGGCGCCTTCGAGATCGACACCGACGGCGAGCTGGCCGTCGGTGACGAGCCGGCCGTGTTCGAGCACTACGGATTGCCCTATCAGACCGGCAGCAACGGCGAGCGCCGCCTGGCCCGCCGCTGACCTGGCGGACCGTAACCACCAGCGACCAGGGCCCAGCCGCAGATCCACTCGTATCCGGCCGTTCGATAGTCAATCACCGCCGCGGGCGGCGGGCGCGCTCGTCCCCGGCCATCCACACCGGGCTATGAACGAGCAAGTGCGTCGCCGGTTGGGGCGTCACTGCGCCGCTCCCGACGTACTCTTTCGTCGCAGCTGAGTCTGCCGGTTCGTTACGACCGTACGAAGAATGTGAACCGGGCTGTGAACGCGGTAGGCTTAGGCCTCGTGACGCATGTGCACTTCTGGAACGAGGTACACGACCTCAAGGCCGATTATTTTTATCTCAAGAAGCACCGGCCTGCTGAGGCAAAAGCCATCCGTGATGCCATCGCGGTCGTGGTGAAGGACCCGGACCGCGCGGGACGGCGTTACTCCATCAGGCTCGACCCTGCCGCTGGGTGGCTGGCGATGCCGTTTCCTGGCCCAGACGGGCTGACATGTTTGGTCTGGCGACATAGCCCCGATGGTGACGACGCCATCGAGATCGCGGACTTCAGTCAGTGCTGGGGTGACGAACTGGATATGCCGCCCATCTGGCCGCGCCATGAACCGTGAGGCCGCGTCGGCCCCGCCACAATGGCCACGGGCACGGCTACAGATGATCGGGTAGCGCAGTCCAGCTTACAGTGAGCAATCAAATGATTACCAATAGCGAAAAGGCGTGCCCATGCGGAAGCCCTTCGTCACATCTAAGTAGCCGCCGCTTGGGGCCGCCGTAAAAGTGGCCAATCCAGCCTAGCCCGAACGCTGCTCGGCCGTGTGGCTAGACGATCAACCGGCGGGGCCCCCTAGACTCAGAGGTCGTCTACCTCGACCTCACACGTCTCGGGCCGATAACTCGCAGATTCAGGGATCATCATTGCTGGGTTCCTGCGCCACAACTGAATGAGAGTCTGCGGAAGGCCTCTCGTGGCACGTACAAACACCTGACCGTCTGCTAGAACCGCCATGTAGGGCTCCCCAGGGCCAAGCCGGTCAACCTGCTCGTTCAGGCTTTTTACCTGCTCGGGGTCCATAGCAACGGCCTGTCCCGCCATGACCTCGCTCATGTAGAAACTGTACCTCTACTAGGCGTAGGCCCGTTGAGGGCCGCGACGCCTCCCTAGGTCCTACCACCACCGAGGAACGCAACAGCGCATCAACACTGTCGGCCCGCTGGATCCCTGTTGCGGAGCCAGGCCCCCGCCGGCTCCCCGTCAGCGGTTGGTCGCGGCTTGATGCAAGACCCCACCCCACTCGATGTTCAAGACGCCATCTACTGCGCCTGTCGCAGTCTGGGCATCCGGAGATCTGCTACTCATCGTCACCGTGATCCTGCAAAGCGGCTGGCACCACTTGAGCCAGTCCAAGCTTCCGCCGGATGTGAGACACACCGGCCGTGGTCAGCTTGTACGTCTTCCGCGATTGCTGTGATCTACCACTCTTGTGAACCTGTCTCACGAGCGCAGGCTTCCGTTCCTGGGCGGTTCTAAGAGCAGAGGTCACGTTGGCTACTCCATGACCCATGTCCTTCAGAAGGTTGTTCACCCGAAGCGACTGCCACGAGTCCTGCTTAGAGATGACCTGAAGCCAATAAGCACCAGTCAGGGCCCTGTCGATGTCAGACTTCGGGTCCACCGCGTCGAACAGGTCCACGAATTGTTCAAAGCTGGGTTCGGGCGCATCACGGACCTGTGTAGCTCGTGGCAGCCTGTCTTCCAAGCCCTCTTCCTGCGCTCCTGCAGTGGTCCTGGCAATGGTTGCTGTGGCCACCGGTGTGCCGTAACGGTCAGCTGCCCAGCGCAGTACCCGGGCACGCGCGTTGTCGGCGAGGTTGTCTAGTGCGCTGGCTACTTGGCCCATAGCCTCGATCTCGGGATCGGACATGGCGCTCTCCTTAAAGCTGTCTCAGATCGTGACGGTCTGCGGCACGAGCCGTCCCAGACGGCATCAGCAGCTGAGCACCCGTCGGAGGCATGGCTTGTACGCGCGACTCCTGACTTGGCCTACCCGCCTAACACTAGACTAGCAAGATCTATACGTGTTAGTAGCTTCCACAGTTCTTTATGGATCATGTTGATCGCTAGCGTGATCATAGATGGTCCTCACAGTGAAGGATCTGGTCCTAACCATGATCGGTGAAGCTCTCCTTTGCGATGTTTCGGACCGAGATAACCGCAGAGTATGCATGTCTGAGGTCATCTAGTGGCGTGACAACATAAGAGACCATCGTGACTCTGCGTATAGCTCATCGTTTTTACTTCGGATCTAACCGTACAGAACGAACCGGGGCTATGACTTACAGCTATAAGCCTATCTTTAGCAAAGATTTGGGTAAACTACGCGAATCGAGTCGCGCCTAACAGTCAGAACTCTCAAGATCGAGTCTTGAACTCATTAGATTTATGTCGACACTGCCGCTAGCGCATCGTTCGTCGATCGGAACGACCGTCCTGAGACGAACTCGACTGTTGCTGACACACCACCCATGCGAGTACAGCAGGACTGTAGAGAAATCAGCGGTGTACAAGACCCGAGCTGACGTAGCTTGCTCTCAAGCCCTAACTCCTGGTCTCATGTAAAACCTTGACGTACTGCCAGATGCTGTGCCGTGATTGCATGAGTGCTCGCACGTAGGCAACGCTTTCCTAGGTGGCTCAATCTGGTGCGGTTCCAACCCGCGCTTGCGCGGCATGTTAGGCACATACCTTGAAATATCGCCACAGTCGACCCCGCAGAGTTATCCGGTTTACCCCGGCGGCACTGTCCCTGAGGGTGCCAGCCGCGATCCCGCGCGCAAGCCGCTCACGCCTTAGCGTCTATTCCCGGGTCCGGCAGGCAAACCCCTTTGTAGCACCGCGCTCTGCGCCAGAGGGGTCACACACTAGCCGCGAGCCCAGCACGCAATGTCCGCCTGTCCAGACATGCACTGTCTGGACAACCCGGCAGGGGCTTACCTCGCTGGCCTAGGTGGGTAATGTCCTACCCGTTCCGCTTCCGCGGCCTGACCTCAACCTGGCCCTCGCCGCCCCCGGTGGGCCACCGTTCGACGCGTCTAGCCTCTTATACCGGCTCGACCCGACCTGGCTCGAATCGGCCTGCGGCGACGGCGCCTATGAAGCCGCGATTATCCTCATCCGTGCCGCCCGCCCGCACATCGGCGACATCCCGCTCTGCTTCCCCACACTGTTCAGCCGCTTGGGCCCAACCCTCGACGGCCCCGGCACTCTGGCTGACGCCGACATCTAGTACTGCATCTTGGACGGCACCGCGAGCAGTCCGTGACCGAAACCCAGGCCATCGTGTGGCTTGGGGAGTTGGCTGGGCGCGCGTCGCGCACACTTCTGGCCGGGCTGGCCTATCCCGTCGCCGTCGTCCCGCCAGCCGAACAGCAGACCGGACGCAGGCGGGTCAAGCCGTGCTCTTTGCGGCTTGACGCGACCAGGCTGGTCTGCTCGGCTGAGCGGCGGGCGACGGCGGGAGGGCCAGGACGAAAAGGGTCTTCCCCCATCCCAGAGCCGGAAGTGCCCCCGCCGGAGGCAAAAATAGGCTCCATGCGCGGACGCTCAGCAGAGCCAGGTAAGCCCCGAGAATCCAGGCATGACTACTGGGGCGTGGTGCTGGAGGTACCCGACGCCGCGGCCCTGGCCCACTTCTACGCTGAGCTGCTCGGGTGGGAGGTGGCGAAGGCGGACGCCGACTTCGCCGCGATCGCGCCGGCGGAGGGGGTCGCCTATCTCGCCTTTCAGACCAGCCCGGAGTACGTACCGCCGACCTGGCCCGCCGCTGCGGACGCCCAGCAGATGATGATGCATCTGGACTTCGAGGTCAGCGACCTCGCAGCCGCGGTCGGGCACGCGATCGAGCTGGGAGCCAGGGAAGCCAGGCACCAGCCGCAGCCGGATGTCCGGGTGATGCTCGACCCGGCCGGGCACCCTTTCTGTCTTTACCTGTGAGAGAGATACTGCACAAAGGCTGATTGGCCGGATCACTCAGAGACGAGACTCCGCCATGGAAAAAAATCCTTATAAAGTTGCAGGCCTCCTTGATTACCAGGTAGAGGCGCAGCTGAAGAATCTCCCGAACGGTGGCCAGGGAAAGTCGGCGCGGGATTGGTTTGACCATCCCGAGCTCACCAGCTACGTGCACGACACGATCCTCGGCCCGATCAAGGGCAGCACCTCGGTCGCACTGATCGATTGGACCACTCTCTACCACGTCGCGGCGCTGTTCGAGGGCGAGCTGGACCAGGTCGACCCGTTCGTGGCGTTGGCCGACCTGAGCTCCATGGTGGCCGCCGCGTTGTTTTACGACCGTATCGTCGTCCTCAACGGTGAGCCCCATCTCGCCGTGGTCAAGCAGGCATTGAACCTGGGCGAGAGTTTGGTATCCCTTCGAACCGACGCAGTTGTAGAAAAGGATGGGTACCCGCTTCTGGAAGCACAGCTGGATAGTTCGTTTCAGAAGGCAGCCATCAGCTTGGCGAGAACGCCCAAGGGGCACGTCCTGCTGGACTCCCTGGACCGCTCATGGCAAGAAATGATCCCGGGCATCCAAGTGCCGTCCAGGCGGAATATTCAAGATGTGGCTTGGGAATTCTCTGGCGACCGGCCGGATCACCTGCGGCAGCTTTTCCATCCCGATCCCTCCCTGAGCGGGATGTGGGCTTTTCAGATATCGGAAAGTCTCATCACCAAGAGCGATGTCGCCGCCCTGAGCTACGAGAATCTGGCGGCCACCTTGAGCTCAGCCATCTCCGCCCAGCCGGGCCCCGGACCGACGGTCCGCTACGTCGGCGGGGTACTGCGGGCGCCCATGCAACGTGCGGTGCGAGCAGCGTGGCACGCGGCCTGGGACGAGAAGGGGCCGCCCGCCGAGGCAGCTCTCAACGGCTGGTGGCAGGAACGTTTTCAGAAAAGGCCGGTGACGCCAGCGTTTCCGTTCTGGATCTCGGCAATCCTGGAGAACTGCGATAACCGCGACGACTTCGGCAGACAAGTGAGCACCTGGCGGCGCCGGGCCGCGCATTTTCGCGCCGCCCGGGTAGCGCTCGAGCAAGCGCTCATCGACGACAATCCAACCGCCTACGACAATCATCAGCGTGCTCTGGGCGGAGCGATTGACGAGCTGGGCGAATCACAGATCATTGGTGGCGCGGTCGCCGCCGGCCAAGCGACCCTGGCCTTGACCGGCATACCGCCAGTCGCCGTGAATGCCGCCACCGCCTTGCTGGATAAAGAGGTAGAACATCTCATCAAGCCGACCACGAAGTGGCTGCTCAGGGCGACTCGGCCCCGGCTGTGGTTCCTAGCCACGATGAACGATGCTGCTCAGCAGCTTCTCCGGCCCCAAGTCAGGCTGCGGAAGGTTTTCGCGCTTCCGGCCGCCGACAACAGAGAGCCTGAGGAGTTCCTGCGCCGGGTCAACCGCGTCGAGTGGGCCCTGTAGCAGCCAACTGCCTTTACCTGTGAGGTAATCGTCACCGCTACGCAGGCCGCTTAAAGTCGCGGAGTATGGCGATGGTTGGGGAGCAACTGCGGGGCTGGCGGGAACGCCGGCGGGTCAGCCAGCTGGACCTGTCCCTGCAAGCCGGGATCTCGGCCCGGCACCTGAGCTTCGTGGAGACCGGGCGGTCCAAGCCCAGCAGCAACCTCATTCTCCGGCTCTCGGAAGAACTCGACGTGCCGCTGCGGGAACGGAACGCGCTGCTGCTGGCGGGCGGGTTCGCGCCCGCCTACCCGGAGCACGGGCTCGACAGCCCGCCGCTGAGCGCGGTCACCGAGGCGATGCGGCAGGTGATCAACGCGCACATGCCCAACCCGGCCCTGGCGGTGGACGGGCACTGGGAGCTGATCGACGCCAACGAGGCGGTGAACCTGCTGACCGACGGGACCGCCCCGGCCCTGCTGGAGCCGCCGGTCAACGTGCTCCGCGTCAGCCTGCACCCGGATGGGATGGCGCCGCGCATCGCCAACTTCGCGGTCTGGCGGCAGCACGTGCTGTTCCGGCTGCGGCGCCAGGCCGACCGGACCGGCGACCCGTTCCTGGCCGAGCTGCACGAAGAGCTGAGCGGCTACCCGGGCGGGGGCGACGTCCGGGAGCTGGACGGGGCGGGCGAGGCGGCCGACGTGGTGCTGCCGATCCGGCTCCGGGTGGGCGACGCCGAACTGTCGTTCCTCAGCACCACCACCGTGTTCGGCACCGCGCTCGACGTGACCGTGGCCGAGCTGGCCATCGAGGCCTTCTACCCGGCCGACGCCGGCACCGCGGTGAAGATGCGCGCGCTCGGCTGACAGGATGGGATTCCGTGCGCTTCGGAATCTCGCTCCCCCAGTTCGGCCCGGCGGTCGCGCCCGGGCACCTGGCCGACTTCGCCCGGCAGGCGGAGGAGCTCGGCTACCAGTCGCTGTGGGTCGGCGACCGGGTCCTGGCCCCGCTCGAACCGAGCCAGCCCTATCCGGGCTACAGCCAGGAAAACCCGCTGCCGGACGAGCTCGGCCGGTTCCTGGACCCGCTGGCGGCGCGTTCGCCGACCCCCAGTTCGCGGTGGCCAGCCCGGCCGAGATGACCGACTGCGCCGGTCAGCTGATGGCGGCCTATCGCGCGGGGTAGCCAGATGGCGGCCGGTGCGTACTCTGGAGGCAGTGCGACTAACCGGACGAATCACCCGCCGTTCGCGGCGCGTGCTGTCCTACCTGGGGGTAGGGCTGCTGGTCGCCGCGGCCGCGATCGCGCTGGCGCTGGTCGTCACTCCGCTGCAGGACACCCAGATCGCCGGCGAGGAGATCGGGGTCGGGGCGGCCGCGCCGACGCTGAGCCTGTCCGGGCCGGGCGAGGTCGACCTGTTCGGCCAGCGGCTGCCGACCACGCTGGACTTCGCCGGGCCGGTCCGGCCGCGGCTGACGCTGGCCCACATCACCCTCGACCGCCAGCTGGCCTCGATGTTCGACCCCGGCCACGGGACCGTCCCGGCCAGCGTGGCGATCGGGCACGCGCTGGCCACCGCCTGGACCCACTACTTCGCCTGGGAGGCCGCCCTGACCGGCGCGGCCGCGCTGCTGCTGACCGGGGCGCTGTGCGGGTGGGCCCGGTTCCCGCTGCGGAAGACGCTGGCGCTGCTGGCGGCCGGGCTGGCGCTGGCCGAGGTGGCCAACCTGGGCGGGATCATGATCACCGCCTACACCGCCCCGGCCCGGCTGGAACAGGTCGGCTCGCTGACCGGGCTGGTCGGGCAGGCCCAGCTGCCGACCGTGGCCAAGCTCTCGGGCCCGGAGAAGTCCAAGGTCCAGGCGGTGGTGCTGGGCGACTCGACCGCGGCCGCGCTCGGCAACCCGCTGGTCGCCCACGCCAGTGCCCCGGACCACGCCTGCCGCCGCAGCTCGGAGGCGTACGCGGCCGACCTGGCCGCGGTCAACGACTGGGACGTGCTCAACCTGGCCTGCAGCGGCGCCACCATCGCCGACGGCATCCTCGGCCCCCAGCAGACCGGCAGCCTGACCGTGCCCGCCCAGCTGGCCCAGGCCCGCGCGGCCACCAACGCGCAGCTGATCATCGTCAGCATCGGCGCCAACGACGTCGGCTGGTCCGGCCTGGTCGGGCTCTGCGCGGCCGCCAAGTCGTGCGCGGACAGCGCCTCGACCGCCTACTTCCAGCAGAGCCTGAACCGGTTCGCCTCGCAGTACTACCAGCTGCTGGAGCAGCTGAGCACGCTGCCGTCGCACCCGCGGGTGCTGATCAACTTGTACTACGACCCGTTCGACACCACCCAGGCCTGCCTGAACGGGCACGGGCTGGATCCGGCCAAGGAGAGCCAGCTGGTCACCCTGCTGGACGCGCTGAACCAGGTGCTGGCGAACGGGGCCACCGCCGCCACCGCGACCCCGGTCCAGCCCGACTTCACCGGGCACGCGCTGTGCGACGCCAACCCGTACGTGCAGGGGGTCGGCTCACCCGCCCCGTTCCACCCGACCGCGGCCGGGGAACTGGCGATCGCGCTGGCCGACGAGCAGGCCCTGCAGGCCGGTCCGGGCACCCCCTCCGGCTCGCCGTCCCCGGGAGCATCTGTGGCAAGCTTGGCTCCGTGACAGCACCGCCGCCGCCTGAGCCGCAGCCGATCGTCACCCCGCTACGCACCGCGGCGATCTTCCTCGTGCTGACCATCGACGCCGGCGGCGAGGACACCGTCCGCGACTTCCTGGCCGACGCCTCCGGCCTGCTCCGGGCGGTCGGGTTCCGGCTGCCGGAAGGCGAGCTGTCGGCCGTGATCGGCATCGGCTCGGACGCCTGGGACCGGCTGTTCAGCGGGCCCCGGCCGGCCGAGCTGCACCCGTTCCGGGAACTGCGGGGTACCCGCCACTTCGCCCCCGCCACCCCCGGCGACCTGCTGTTCCACCTGCGCGCGAACCAGATGGACCTGTGCTTCGAGTACGCCACCCAGGTGATGAACCGGCTGGGGGCGGTGGCCACCGTGATCGACGAGGTGCACGGCTTCCGCTACTTCGACGAGCGCGACCTGATGGGCTTCGTGGACGGGACCGAGAGCCCCGGTGGCCGGGCCGGCGAGGAGGCGGCCCTGGTCGGGGCGGAGGACCCGGACTTCACCAGCGGCAGCTACGTCATCGTGCAGAAGTACACCCACGACCTGGACCGCTGGAACAGCCTCAGCACCGAGGACCAGGAAACCGTCATCGGGCGGCACAAGCTCAGCGACATCGAGATCCCCGACGACGAAAAGGCGCCCGACTCGCACGTGGCGCTGAACACGATCGAGGACGCCGACGGCAACCAACGGCAGATCCTGCGGGCCAACATGCCGTTCGGCTCGGTCGGGCGGCAGGAGTTCGGCACCTATTACATCGGCTACGCGGCCAGCCCCGACGTGACCGAGACGATGCTGCGGAACATGTTCATCGGCGACCCGCCCGGCAACACCGACCGGATCCTCGACTTCTCCACCGCGGTCACCGGGACGCTGTTCTTCGCCCCGTCGGCCGACTTCCTCGACGACCCGCCCGACGGCCCTGGGACTGCTGAGGCTGGTGGGGCCATTGAGTCTGGTGGGGCGGCTGGGGCCAGTGGGGCTGGCAAGGCCAGTGGGGCTGGCGGGGCTGGCGGCGGGTCAGTTAGTGACAGTTCACTTGGCATTGGCAGCCTAAGGAGCACTCCGCA
>Ga0213875_10001400_pt1 | contig 15723 bp, 14 predicted proteins | sample BarmaccomBMRX_R8_FD_160105 | JGI IMG/M metagenome (GOLD analysis project Ga0213875, IMG submission 160105) | Root-associated microbial communities from Barbacenia macrantha in rupestrian grasslands, the National Park of Serra do Cipo, Brazil - RX_R8 | ecosystem: Host-associated > Plants > Roots... | reverse complement strand
AGATCGGCCAATGCGAGCGGTTTCTGCGGCGGCTGTTCGACCGGGTCGGTGCGTGAGAGCCGTTCTCGCGTGCGACGCAAATGTCTGATCTGACTTATCCGGTCGAGCTGACCCCTCCCGACATCGAGCCTTATCGCGCCGGCAATACCGGCATACCCTACGTGACGACCTGGACGTCCGATCGAGAGGGGCCGCACGTCGTCATCGCCGCGCTGACCCATGGGAACGAGATCTGCGGCGCGCTCGCGCTCGATCGTTTGTTCCGCGCGGGCATTCGCCCGCGCCACGGAAGGCTGACCTTCAGCTTCAACAATGTTGCGGCGTTTCGCGAGTTTGACCCGCGGGTCCCGGTCGCGTCGCGCTATATCGACGAGGATTTCAACCGGCTCTGGAGCCCCGACATTCTCGACGGCCCTCGCCGCTCGGCTGAGCTCTCGCGCGCCCGGGAACTGCGCGGCATCATCGAAGATGCGGATTATCTGCTCGACCTGCATTCGATGCAGCACGCAACCGCGCCGCTGATGCTCGCCGGCGTGCTTGAAAAATCGGTCGCGCTCGCGCACCGGGTCGGCATCCCCGAATTGATCATGTGCGATCTCGGACATGCCGCGGGTCCGCGGATGCGCGACTTCGGCGCCTTTGCCGATCCAACCTCGCCGAAGACCGCTCTGCTGATCGAATGCGGGCAGCATTGGGAGCGCCGCGCGGCCGAGGTCGCGCTCGACGCCTCCTTGCGGTTTCTGATCGCGCTCGGCACAGTCTCGCACGACGATGTCGGCGTGTTAGCGGGGCCCGATTTCGACGCCCATCCGCGCCAGCGGGTGATCGAGGTCACGCAGGCCGTGACCGTTCAAAGCGGCGATTTCGAATTCGTCGCGCCTTACCGCGGGCTTGAGGTCATCCCCAAAAAGAACACCGTGATCGCCCATGATGCCGGTCGAGAAATTCGCACCCCTTGCGACGAGTGCGTCTTGATCATGCCGTCGCGCCGGCTAATGCGTGGTCAGACCGCGGTCCGGCTCGGCCGGTTCGTCGACTGAGCCGGCCGCCGCTGGCGTCCGCCAAGCGCAGCTTTCCCCCGATCGTCGATGCACGCTCCCGCGTCCTGATCCTCGGGACTTTACCGGGCGAGGAATCGCTGCGCCGGGAAGAGTATTACGCCCACCCGCGCAATCTGCTGTGGCCGATCCTTTTCTCGCTGTTCGGCACGCCGTGGCGGCCCGAAGCGCCGCCCCCTTATGCCGAAAAGCTCGCTTTCCTCAGCGAGCACAGGATCGCGCTGTGGGATGTCGTCGCGATCGGCGAGCGCGAGGCAAGCGCCGACTCCACAATTCGACGCGAGCAGCCGAACGCCATAGAGGCGCTTCTCGACACCCATCCCGCTATTCGGGGCATCGCGTTCAATGGCAGCGCGGCCGGCCGGCTTTTCCACCGCCATTTCTCCCGTCGGGAGGGGCTGCGCTACTTGGCGCTGCCGTCGACCAGCCCGGCCCATGCGAGGCTGGGCTTCTCGGAAAAGCTCCATCATTGGCAAGCCTTGCGGGATCTGGTCCGCCTGGATTGAGCGGACGCCCGCACCTCTTATCCGCGTCCGCGAGAGGGATTTCGCCGGTCTGCGCACAAGCTCAAGGTCGTCGCTCGACTTCTTGGTCCTCGGTCTCGCCCAGGAATTCCGCAAGTGCCGCATCGAGGCGTGCGAGTTCGCCGGTCAGGCGCTGTACATGCGCCGTGCCCTGCTGGCGCAACTCGCGTGCGGTCACCTCGCGCAGACCGAGCAGCGATTCGCACAATCGGCTCCCTCCGACATGGGCCGCGCAGCTGCGCAGCGCGTGCGCGCCTTCCTTGAAGGCTCTGACATCAGCCGAGGCTGCCGCGCGGCTTATCCGCTGCAGGATCTGCCGGGAGTCCACACGAAAACTATCCAATACGTCGCGGAAAAAATCGCTCCCGCCGCCCAGCGACCGGAGCGCTTCGACCGTGCGTTCGTCCACTGGCGGCAGGGTGTTGTCGGCCGCGAAGCGCGGATGTGCGGCGATCGGCGTCACGATCGAGGCGCGCTCGGCGGAACGCGCCGCAAGCTCGCCGACTACAGCAACCGCGTCCTCGATCGCCGCGGTCAACTCCTGCGGATCGATCGGCTTGGTCAGAACGGCATCCATCCCGGCTTCCCGGCACAATCGCTCGTTCTCGGCACCGGCTTCGTCGGTCAGTGCGATGATGGGTAGCCGTGGACCCTCGAAATGGCTCATCCGATAGAGTCTCGCGGCCTCATACCCGCTCAGCTCGGCCATGGCGATCCCCATCAACGCGACGTCGAACTCCATGCTTTCGAGGGCATGTAAGGCCTCTTCCCCGGTCGCCGCGCACTGCACTTGATGCCCTTGTCCGCCAACAAGCTTGGCGATCAGCTCGCGCGTGGCGAGATCGTCATCGGCTGCAAGCACGCGGAGCCGGCGCTTCGGCAAAATGGTTCGAGCGCGACGGGAGGAGTCCAGGGAATGCGTATTCGTCGCCGATGAGGACCGAGAAGCGGGCGCGGAACCGCTAACTGTCGCTCGCGATTGGATTTCGATGTTGCGGCCATCCGCCGGGACGGGATTCCGCACCCGCTCGCCCTGGCTCTCCGGAGCCGCGGGCGCCTGATCGGCGGGGATGGAAGCGGGCAGCGCAGGGCTCTCGGTACCCGGGGTCTCCGATGTGCCGAGCGGCAAGGCATGCAGCGCGTTCCCCAGCACGCGGTCGGTCAGCGGCGCCGGAAGCAGCCCGGATAGTTCGCCATCGGCAAGCTCGATCAGACGGTCAATCCACAGTGGTTCGGCGACGAACAAGACGAGGGGCGGTTGCTCGCCGGCGCAGACGGCACGGTGGCAAAAGGTCAGCGCTTGCAAGACCTCGTGGCGGCCATCGACGATCAGCACCCGCTGCACTTCCGGATTTGCGAGCCGTTCGATGTCGGCCAGTGCCGAATCGGTCAGGCCCATCCAGCGGACATCCGCATGCCAGGCGTTGAGCGGCTCCGCGAGTTCGCTTGCAAATTGAGCGTCCTCGGTCACGATCCAAACCGGACGGTGGCCGAGATCGAGAGCTGCGGTCGGTGCCGAATGATCGATCGTGAAGGGAAGCACGAGCGTGAACACCTTCCCTCTGCCCGGCGCGTCCTCCGCCGCGATCCGACCGCCCATCAGTTCCACAAGCCGCTTTGCGATCGCCACCCCGAGCTCGCCATTTGCGGGGAAAGCGTTCTCCTCGGTGGGGGCGAACGGGTCGAACATCGCATCCCGTTGTTCCGGAGTGGCGCTTAGGCCATCGTCGCGAACCGCGATGCGCACGCGCACTAATTGATCGTCCCGGGTGGCCTCGTCTACCGAGACGCGGACCTTACCCGTTTCGGTGGTTTTGATCGCATGCGTCACAAGAATGTTGAGGATTTGCCCCAGCTGGTGCGGCCAGCCGCGCAGCCGATAGGGAAGGTTCGGGTCCATCCGCAATGACAGGGTCAAACCCTTGAACGCAGCCTGTCCACGCAACAGCGCCAAGACGTCGTTGAGGACGCGGTGCAGGTCGAACGCGCGCGTCTCCGGCGCAAAATTGCCGGATTCGATGCGCGAGAAATCGAGGATGTCTTCGACCCGCGAGAGCAGGGCGCGGACAGGAAGCGCGAGACGCGGCTCTGCAGCCTCGCCGCTGCGCCCGGATCGTTCGATAATCTCCTTGAGAGGCTGGCTCAGTTCGCGGCCGAGCACCGCAAGAAACCGGGTCTTCGCCGCATCCGCCTCTGCGACCCGGGTCTGGTGTGCTGCGAGCGCCCGTACGAAAATTGCCCCATAGGCGGGAAGAATGATCAGCGCAAGCAAGACTCCCGCGGAAATCCACGGCTGCTCGCGCCAGAACGGCGTGATCGTCGCCGTCGCGGCAAAGGCGGCAAGTCCCACCAGCGCCGCGCCAAGCAGGGCGCGCTGGCCGAAGCGAAAGCCGTTGTAGAACGCGATCAGCAGATAGGCGGAGAACCATGGCGCGCCCAGCGCTCCGCCGGCATGCATGAACGCAGACAGCGCGCCCAGATCGGCGAGCATGCCTGCCCCGCGGCGCACGGCTGACGGTGCCGGACTGATCATCAGATGCAGCAGAAACAGCCACGAGCCGGCGAGCGTGACGGAAGCAATCAGAAGCGAGGTTGCGACTGCGCGATCGGACGGGTAAAGCGCCGCGAGCGCGAGGGCGTATGCCAGCATTGCGCCGAGGCACAAGATCCGGAGCACGACTTGCTCATGCTCCATGTCCGCCCGCGCCCTAAAGCTCGCGGCCAGTCGATCCATCCCGATCAGCGCGGCGGCCAAACCGCACGCGGCGGGGAGGACAGTCATGGCGCCGACAAGCACGACCCCGACCGGCAGCGGACCCAACGCCGCAAATGCTTGCGGCAAACCGGCGAAAGCCGCCGGCGGAAACGCACCTGCGGCGGCGAGCATACCACTTGTGATCACCGCGGAGCGGCGAGCCGGAATCAGCACGGCGCGCGTGCCTTTGGGCCCAGCGAGCATGGACCCCGCCGCTTGCGCGGCTCGGTCCGACTGTCTCCGTCGCACCGAAGCCAGAGGCATGAGGTTCTTTTCGGGCGCGCGCGTTAGGCGCTGCGGGGAGCGCGCTCGTCGAGAGCGAGAGCGCCGGTCAGCACTTCCGAGCGCTCGCGCGGGAAGGTTACCGTCACCGTCGTTCCGACTCCTTTGGTACTTTGAACGCGCAGAACGCCGCCATGAAGCTCGGTCAGCCCTATTGCGAGAGGCAGCCCGAGCCCGGTGCCCGCGTGCCGGCGACTCCAGGCGCTGGCGACCTGTCCGAAGCGGGTGACCGCCAACTCGATCTCGCGCGCGTCCATGCCGATCCCATGATCGACGACGGCAATCGAAATAGCCCCTTGGTCGCTTGTGACTGCAATCTCGACTTCGCTGCCGGGAGGACTGAATTTTATCGCGTTCGTAACCAGGTTGAGCAGGATCTGCTTGAACTTACGCACATCGGCGCGCAGCCGCGGCGCATTCCGGTCGCCGCGCAGCACCACCCGGATATCTCCGGCACGAGCCTTGGCTTCCACCAATTGCAACAAGTCGGCAATGGCCTTCGGCACATCGATCGATTCCTCCACGAGGTCGAGCTTGCCGGCTTCCAACTTCGAGACGTCGAGAATGTCGTTGATGATCCCGAGCAAATGCTCGGCGCTCGCCACGATGTCGCGTGCGTAGCCCACGTATTTTTGCGTCGCGATCGGCCCCAGCATCTCCCCGGCCATGACCTGCGAGAACCCGATGATCGCATTCAATGGCGTGCGCAGCTCATGGCTCATATTGGCAAGGAATTCGGTCTTGCTGCGGTTTGCGATCTCGGCCGACTCCTTCGCCGCGAGTAGGTCGTGCTCTGCGGCTTTGCGCGCCGTTATGTCGAGCGACGCCGTGACTACCATTCCCTCCTCGCCGCTGCCGCCGCGAAAGGCCGCTTTTGTGGTGAGCAGGACGCGCACGTTGCCGTCGCTATCGACGATCTCCTCCTCGAAGCTGGTCGGGAGGGTCTCACCGGCGAGGAGCCTCGCGTCGCGTTCCATCAACCGTCGTGAAAACACATCCTCGTCGACCTCGATCGGCCGCTTTCCGACCAGTCGACTCGGTCGAATTCCGAGGAACGAGGCATAATGGTTGTTGACGAAAACGTATCGGCCGTCCCGATCGGTGGCGCAGATCATGACGGGGATCGCGTCGATCACACGCCGTAATCTTTCGTGCCCCTGGTGCAGCGGGTCATGTTGACGCCTCCCACCGTCCTCCACCTGACCGCGCCAGCCCGGCTCCGAGCCGGGCCGCTGCGCGCGGCGGTACCGCCGAAGCGCCAACAGATTTCCCACCCGCGCCCGGAATTCGCGATGATCGACCGGGCTCAGCAGGTAGTCCGCCGCGCCCGCGTCGAGAGCGCGATGCAGCAGCTCCCGATCCTCGTAGGATGCGATCACGACGACCGGCACGTCGGCACAGAGCGGCTGTGCCCGCAAGCGCCGGATGAATTCGCCGCCTTCGAGCTCCGGCATCTTTACGTCGATGATGGCGAGGTCGGGAGGTTCTCGCGACGCGGCTGCGAGAGCAGCACGCGCCTCGGCAAAAGTCGCGGCAATAGCGCCATCGAGAGAGGTCGCCAACCTCTCCAAGATTTTGAGGTTTGTGATGCGGTCGTCGACGATGACGACCAGCTGGGATGGCACGGAGGCGCCCCGCTCGATACCGTCGTGCTGGGGAGTGTACAGGAGGCGCTCTGCGTCCAGCGTTGTCATTGACAGAAGTATAACGGCCGAAGCCAAGTAACAGTAATTATTTGGGTCTCGTCCTTCGGCCATACCAGCGCCCCGGACCGAGCAAAGACCAACTCAAGCGTATAGCGGGATCGCGAGCCGCGAATCACATTCTCGAATCCGGCCGCCCAAACGCAAAAACCCGAGATTCTCACGCAAGACGGGTGCGCTTGATGGAAATGGCCCTTAATAGCGAGTGCACGTTAAAACGGCGCAACAATCCGCAGCGTACCGGACTGGGGCGCGAACATTGGGTTGTAATCTGCCACGTAGTTGAGAGCCGAACGGGCAGCTGCCCGGCATGCGTTGGCAGACCGGTGTCGCGTTGACGGCTGCACCAGGCCGCCGCATTCTGGGTTCGGCGCATCAACCCGGCCGACAAGCGAGAGGAACGATGGACCGCAGTTACGAAACTGCCCGGGTCGAGGATCGCGGCGAAGGATTGTCGGTCCTGGTTCTGAACCGGCCGCAGGTCGCCAATGCGATGAACACGCAAATGGGTCGCGACCTGCTCGCTTTCTTCGACGAGGTCAACGCCGCACCGGGGCAGCATCGCTGCATCGTGATGACGGGCGAAGGCGAGAAGGCATTTTGCGCTGGCGGCGACCTGAAGGAACGTCAGGGCATGAGCGACGAGGCCTGGCAAGACCAGCATCTGCTGTTCGAGCGCATGATCCGCGCCTTCATCGCATGTCCGGTCCCGGTGATCGGTGCGATCAACGGCGCCGCCTACGCCGGCGGGTGCGAACTCGCCTTGTGCTGCGATTTCCTCTACGCGGCCGAGACCGCACGCTTTGCGCTCACGGAGGTCACGCTTGGCATCATGCCGGGTGCCGGCGGAACGCAGAACCTGCCGCGCGCCGTCGGCGAACGACGCGCCAAGGAGATCATCCTGACCGGCCGGCCTTTCACGGCTCAAGAGGCTTACGATTGGGGCATGGTGAACCGGCTCTGTGCGGCCGGCCGCGTCGTCGACGAAGCACTCGAGACGGCGCGGCGGATCGCCGCCAACGCACCGATTTCGGTGCGCCAGGCGAAGCACGCGATCCATTTTGGGCTGCAGATGGATCTGGCGAGCGGCATGATGCTCGAGATCGAAGCCTATAACCGCATGGTCCCGACCGAGGACCGCCGCGAGGGTATCGCGTCCTTCAACGAGAAGCGCCGACCCCGCTTCCAAGGGCGGTAACGGGGCGGATCGACACAGCGCAGGAGAGTAAAAGAGATGGACGGTGCGATTCCCGGTCGGCTCGACGCGGCCGAGTTGACGAGGACTCTCGCCGAACGGGCGAGCTCCCTTCGTTACGACGATCTGCCGGGGCCGGTCTGCGAGGTGGCGCGGCAATGCGTGCTGGATTATCTCGCCTGCGCCGTGGCCGGCGCCGGCGACGAGCTCGTGCTGATGCTGCTCGCCGAGATGGCCGAGGCGGGCGGCGCGCCGCAAGCGGGCCTGATCGGCCATCGCGAGCGTCTGCCGGCGCTCTCCGCGGCGCTGGTCAACGGCGCCGCCGCGCATGCGCTCGATTACGACGACGTCAATTTGATGATGCCCGGCCACCCCTCGGTCGCGATCCTGCCCGCCCTGCTCGCGCTCGCCGAGACGCAAGGAAGCGCCGGCCGAGACGTTATCGTCGCTTTTGTCGCCGGGTACGAGACGGCCTGTCGCATCGGCTCGACGATGCGGCCCGGCCATTACGATCTCGGTTTCCACGCAACCGGCACGATCGGCAGCTTCGGTGCGGCCGCCGCGTGCGCCCGGCTGCTCGGCCTCGATGCGGCGGCGACGGGGCGCGCGCTGGGCATTGCCGGCACCCAGGCGGCGGGGCTCAAATCGCAATTCGGCACGATGTGCAAGCCATTCCACGCGGGCAAGGCGGCGCAGAACGGGCTTCTCGCGGCCCGGCTCGCGGCACGCGGCTTTTCCAGCCGCGCCGACCTTCTCGAATGCGCCCAGGGGTTTGCGGCAACGTACGCTCCGGTCTTCGCGCCGGAAAAGGCGATGGCCGAACCGAAGCGCGGCTTTCACATCCTCGCCAACCTGTTCAAGTATCACGCCGCCTGCTACCTGACCCACGGCCCGATCGAGGCGGCAAGCCGCATCCGCGAGGAGCACCGGCCGCGGCTCGAGGAGATCGTGCACATCACGCTGACCCTCGACCGCAGCTGCGACCGCGTATGCAACATCCCGGCTCCGATCGACGGGTTGCAGGCCAAATTCAGCCTCCGGCAGACGGTGGCGATGGCGCTCGCCGGCCTCGACACGGCCAGTCTCGGGACCTACAGCGTCGCGACCGCGACCGATCCGGCACTGGTGCGTTTGCGCGAGCGCGTCGATTTCGATTTCCGCGACGGCTGGCCGCAAGCCGCCGCCGAGGTCGCGGTGACGCTGGCCGACGGCCGGGAGCTCCGTGCCGGGCACGACGCCGGGATCCCGGCTTCCGAGATCGCCGATCAAGGGCGCCGCCTTGCGGCCAAATTCGACGCGCTGGTGGCGCCGGTGCTCGGCGCGGCGCGGGCGCGCGAAATGCGCGAGGCCGTCGCCGGGCTCGACGGAGCGCCCGATCTGCGCGGTCTGGCAACGCTCGCGGCGACCTGAAGCGGCGGTGGCGCAAGACCCCGTCCTCGACAGGATCGCCGCACACGTTTCACGGGTGGGTAGCGCGGAATTGCCGGCCGCGGTGCGCGACGCCGCCCGGAACTTCATCGCCGATACGCTCGCGGTCGGCGCGGCCGGCGTCAACGCGCCATGGCGCAGCGCAGTGCTCGACACCGCGGCGGCGGTTGGCGGCAAGGCCGAGGCGACGGTCTGGGGCAGCGGCGAGCGGCTGCCGCTCGCACAGGCGGCGATGGTCAACGCCTTCCAGGTGCACAGCCAGGAATTCGACTGCGTCCATGAGGGCGCGGTCGTGCATGCGATGGCGACCGCCTTGCCCTGCACGCTCGGCTGGGCCGAGCGGCAGGGCGGCATCTCGGGCGAGCGCCTGTTGCGTGCGGTCGTCGTGGCGGTGGATGTGGCGGCGACCCTCGGCTTGTGCTCGCGCGCGCCGATGCGGTTCTTTCGCCCCGCGAACGCCGGCGGGTTCGGTGCGGTCGCCGGGCTGGCGCTGCTGGCCGGGCTCAGCGGCGAGCAGATACGCGACGCGCTCGGCATCTATTACGGGCAATGCGCCGGGACGATGCAGGCGCATATCGAGGCGACGCCGCAGCTCGCGATGCAGGTCGGCTTCGCCGCCCGCGCCGCGGTCACCGCGCTCGAACTCGCCGCACGCGGCATGCCCGGCCCGCGGGCGCCGATATCCGGGCCGTTCGGGTATTTCGCGCTGTTCGAGGGGGCCGCCGATCCGGCGCCCTTCGACGCGCTCGGCCGCGCCTGGCGGATTTGCGAGCTGAGCCATAAGCCGTTCGCGACCGGGCGCGCGACGCATGGCGGCATCGACGGGCTGCAACGACTGATGGACGCGCACCAGGCGACGGGCGAGGTCGTCCGCGGCGGTCGCTTTCTCGTCCCGCCATTGACCTTCCGCCTGGTCGGCCGTCCGGCCCGCCGCGATATGACGATCGCCTATGCGCGGCTGTGTCTCCCCTATGTCGGCGCGGTTTGCCTGCGCCGCGGCACGGTCGGGCTCGACGATTTCTCGGCGGCGGCGTGCGGCGATGCCGTGACGCTTGCGCTGGCGGACCGGCTGATCGTGCGCGAGGACGGCAACCCCGACCCGAATGCGCTCGGGCCGGTGCGCGTCGAACTCGACCTCGCAGACGGCCGCACCGTGGCCGCGGATGTCGCAGAGGTGCTCGGCAGCCCGGGCAACCCGCTCCCGCTTGCTGCGGTGCAGGAAAAGTTCCGTGCGTGTTGGGGCTCGGTTCCGGCTCTCCCTGAGACCGCAGGCACGGCGCTATGGGAGGCCGTAAGCTCAATCGAAAGATTGGACGATGCCGCGCGTCTCGGAAGCTGGATCAGAAATCCATAGTCCCATTCTTCAGTCTTGCCAACTTGGGACGACATTATGAGTGGTTAATGTTCCCTGATTTTGGGCGCGTACGCGGTCTCGAACTCCCTGATCTTGCCGCGAAGCCTCGGCCCTGGTGATTTCGTCACCTCTACCATCAACACCGTCGTTTCACGGAAATTGATAGCCAAGAAGTCGGGATTCGCTTCCCATTCACCTGGTTCGCCCACCAAGTGCTGCGGGTTGAGGAACATACCCCGACCCAACACGAGATATGTCTCCACGGCCTGCTCCCAGAGCCCTCTGCCACAGTCACCTCCTCTCGTTCGTGCCGAATATCGTAGGCGTTAATTCCTCCTTTAGTACCCGATCCGTTCCCGGCTTGCCCCCGGCTTCCCGCCACCTCCGAGGCCAGCATCGCGGCCAGCATACGGCGATCGCGTTCCCCGAGCACTCGGGCCTTGTGCGCCACCAAGGCGAAGTCCCCCGGGGTGAGCGGGTCGAGGCGGTCGAGGGCCGGCGGCGGCTCGGCGGCGAAGGTGCGGCGGAAGGCTTCGCGGGCCCGGGCCGGGGTCATCGGTAGGAAGCGGACCTTGAACAGGAAGCGGCACAGGGTCGCCGGATCGAGGCTGTCCATCAGGTTCGTCGTGCAGACGAACGGGTAGGGGTGCCGCTCCATCCAGCTCAGCATCTCGTTGACCTGCGTCACCTCCCATCCGGCGCGGTCGCGCAGCAGCGAGTCGGCCTCGTCGAGGATCAGCATCGCGCGCTCGTCGGCGGCCTGCTCGAAAGCGCGGGCGATCGCCTTCTCGGTCTGGCCGACCCACATCGACAGCAGGTCGGAGGCGCGCTTCTCGATTACCGCCAGCCCGCGCCGCTCCGCAGGTGGCGGGCCAAGGCGCTCTTCCCGGTCTCCGAGAGACCGTGGAGGCAGAAGGACAGGGCGCTGTCGGGCGCGGCCGCGACGCGGTCGGCCAGCGCCGCCAAATCCTCATCGGCGGCCCGGCAGCAGCGGGTCAACGGCAGCGCGACCAGCTACTGGCCGCGGCTGCCGGCCAGTGGAAGGCCGCGCGCCGGTATCTCACCGGGATCGAGCTCATCGGGGAGCGAGATGCCGATAGTGTCGGCATGCCGCCAGCACCACCGCGCAAAATCGGCCTCGAACCGGCCTTTGGCGGATGCTGCGGAAACCACGCGGCACACACAGCCGCAAAGCACGAAGCGCTCATAAGCATTCATGGCATTCTCTCGGTGGATGTCGGGATTGCGGTTTTCCCGCGGGCAAACCGGCCTTACCGGCACCCCCGAACAATTCCGCCTACGAGAATCCTTTTGAACCGCTCAATTCAGCGCCTTTGGTAAAGTTTTTTTACGGGAGCACCGCCGCGGACGGGCCAGCAGCGTCAGCTGCCTGATACGCGACGATCAGGCCGAAATGTCGAGCCCCATTTGCCAGAAATCGGCTTCGAGGCGGGCGGCGGTGGCGAATGTGGCGGCGAGCGCCGGGAGACGGCCTTCGCCGCCGCGGCGTTCGAATTGTTCGTCGAGCGCGACCGTGGCTTCGCGCGAGGGGCTGGTATTCGGCGCCGGCATACATGGCGAGCCATTCGCGATACGGGTTGCCGTCCAGCCGCGTCGCTGGGTCGGCGAGGCGCTCGGCCGCGATCTCGGCATAGCCGATCACGCAAGGCGCGAGCGCCGTCTCCAGGTCGAGCCGGTCGCCGGCGAGGCCACGATTGAGCGATGAAGCGGGTATAGGGGCATCCGCGTCGTCGCAATCGCGCCGGGCGTTTTCGCGACGCCGATGGTCGCGGGCCTGCCGCAGGATGTGCAGGACGGGCTGGCCGCCGGCATTCCGTTTCCGCGCCGCCTCGGCCGCCCGGAAGAATATGCCGCGCTGGTGCTGCATCTGTGCCGCAACCCGATGATCAACGGCGAAATCATCCGCCTCGACGGGGCGCTGCGCATGGCGCCGCGCTGATCCCGACGGCAATCCCGGCGAGCAACCGCTTGCCCCGGCGTCGGCTTAGATAGGCCATCGGTAACGGGAGACATTTTGGCCGGGCACCTTGCCGAGCGCGCGCCAGGCAAGTAGCGTTTGCGGCTGTGCTGACGCTGTGACCCGCTTGGGCTCGAACCTGAAGGGGATACGAACGATGGGATACACTCTCGAGGAATTCTCGACCGCGTGTCGCCGCATTCTTGACGCCGATCCCGGTCCGGAAGGCCGCAACAAGGTGTGCGACTTGGTGCGGCAGGTCTGTGCCGACGAGGCCTTTGTAGCCAAGCATCTCGACGACAGCGTGCCTGAGCGGAAGATCCTCTACGAAGACCCGGAGCTCGGTTTCTGCATCCTCGGCCACGTTCATCACGGCGCGAAGGAGAGCGCGCCGCACGATCACGGGCCAACTTGGGCAATCTATGGCCAGGCGCGCGGCGAGACGATCATGAACGATTGGGAGCTTGTATCGCCGCCGAGCGACGGCAAGCCGGGCAAGGTGCGTCACGTCCGCAGCTACACGCTGAGCCCCGGCATGGCGCATGTCTACAATGAAGGGGACCTGCATTCGCCGCGGCGGGACGGCCCGACCCGGCTTATCCGGATCGAGGGCCGGAACGTCGAAAAGATCCGCCGGATGCCGTTCGAGAGCGTCTGAACGGGTCTACGGGGTCGTGTCCGAGGCGACGCCCTGACTAGAGCCGTATCCACGCAAATCAATCCCTTCTCTTGGCCCCGTGGCCGGGCTTGTCCCGGCCACCCACGTCTTGCTCTTGGCCCCGTGGCCGGGTTTGTCCCGGCCACCCACGTCTTGCTCGCATGCATGCCGATGAAGACGTGGACCCGCGGGTCGAGCCCGCGGGAGGGGAGTTCTTTTCAACGCCGATCGAACCTCATCGCATTCCGCTCTAAAAAGAGAGGGGGCGCCCGCCGGCGCCCCCTCGATCGTGTCGCGACCGGCCGAGGCCGGCGCAGCTTCAGCCCTCGATAACTTCGACCCGCCGGTTTTGCGGTTCGCGGACACCCGGTCCGGTCGGCACGCGCAAATTGGTTTCGCCGCGTCCGGTGATCACCATGGCCGCCCAGGGCACGCCCATGCGCGACAGCGCCTCGGCGACGTGATACGCGCGGCGCTCCGAAAGGCGCTGGTTGTAGCGGTAGGATCCCGAAGTGTCGGTGTAGCCGGTGACCTGCACCCGCACATTGCCCATTGTCCGATAAGCGTTCGCCGCCTGCTGCAGCACACTCATCCCCGCCGGGCTGATCCAGGACCGGTTCCAGTCGAAGAACACAATGAACGTATTGCCGGCCGCGATCGGCGGCGGCGGGAGTTGGCCCATCGGCGGGGGAGGCGGCGGCGACGGCGACGGCGCCATTGGCGCGCAGGCCGCAATCGCAAGCATCGAGCAGAGGGCTAAGGCGCGTTTCATCGGGTTCCTCCGGCAGTTGCAAACCGCACTCTATTATAAATCAGCCGATTATACCATCCCAAAGTGCGCATTCTGCGTTAATGCCGCGTTTCGCGCAACCTTCGGTACAGGCGCAGGACCGAGACCGAAAAGCCGCCCTTTCCCTCCCACGCCGCCGCGCCGCTATAGCGCGTTGGTATGCGCCACACCGGCAAACCACTCATAGGAAGCCTTCGGCGTGCGTTTAAGCGTCGACCGGTCGACTTGAACCAGCCCGAAATGCGCCGTGTACCCGTATGTCCATTCGAAATTGTCAAGGATGGTCCACACGAAATACCCGCGCAAATTGACCTTCTCGTCCAAGGCGCGTCGGCACGCGGCAATATGGTCGTGCAGAAACGCGATGCGCCGCTCGTCTTCCACTCGTCCGGAAGGGCCGACGACGTCCCGGAACGCCGCGCCGTTCTCGGTCACATAGACGACCGGGTTGCCGTAATTGTCGCGCAGGTCGAGCAGCATCTCGAGCAAACCGTCCGGCTCGATCGCCCAACCGATGTCGGTCGTTTCGCTGCCGCGCGGCAGGGCGCCCCAATTGCTGCCGACGAGACCGTTGGGATCCGTCTTCTGGTGCATTCGGCTGTAATAGTTCACGCCGAGAAAGTCGGTTCGCTGACGAATGACGGCCAGATCGTCGGGCCGGACCAGGTCGCCCAACATCGGCAACAGCCGGTCGGGATAGCGCCCGTGAAACAGCGGATCGAGATAGGCGCGGTTCCATACCGCGTCCCACATCTCTGCCCCCGGGATGTTGGCCGGCAACCCTTCGGCGGGCTTGACCGGCTGAAGACTCAACACCGTGCCCAGCCGATGATGTCCGCCGAGGCCGCGCAGCGCCGTCAATGCCCGACCCTGGGCCAGGTTCTGGTGATGCATCGCCGCCAGCATCGCCTCGCGCGTGGCGATGCCCGGTGCGTGCTCCCCGAGTCCATGCCCGATGATGGCATGCACCGAGGGCTCGTTGAACATGACCCAGCGGGTCACCCGATCGCCGAGCCGCCGTGCCATGACCACCGCGTATTCGGCGAAGCGGTCGGCAATGTCGCGGTTGCCCCACCCGCCACGTTCTTGCAAGGCCTGCGGCAGGTCCCAGTGATAAAGGCACACCCACGCCTCGATCCCGGCCTCGAGCAGCGCATCGGTGAGCCGGTCGTAGTAGTCGAGCCCCCGGCTGTCGGTTCGGCCGCTGCCCTCTGGCATGACGCGCGGCCAGGATATCGAATAGCGATAGGCCTTGAGCCCGGCCCGCCCGATCAGGGCGATGTCCTCGCGGTAGCGATGAAACTCATCGCACGCAACGTCGCCGTTGCTGCCGTCGCGGATCTTGCCGGGAATCCGCGCGAAACTGTCCCAGATGCAATCGGCGCGGCTGTCGCCCCGGCCTTCGACCTGATAGGCCGAGCTTGCCGTGCCCCACACGAAGCCGGCGGGAAACCGCAACGGCTCGGCCGCGGCGCTCGGGCCTGTTCTCATCCCGGACGCCAGTGCTGCGACAGCGCCGGCCTGCAAGACATGGCGGCGGCGCATGTCCCGGATCAGCCGCCCGCCACGCCTTCGGTGTTGACGTAGACGCTATAGAGCGATTGGCTCGCCGCCATAAACAGCCGGTTGCGGCGGATCCCGCCGAAGCACAGATTGGCGCAGCGTTCCGGCAACCCGATGCGGCCGATCATCGTGGCATCGGGAGCGAATACGACGACCCCATTCAATTCCGGGCTCATCCCCCAGCCGCACCACAGGTTGCCCTCGACATCGCAGCGGAAGCCGTCGGGCGTTCCGTGTCCGGCATTCACGAAAACCCGGCCGTTCGCCAGCCTCGTCCCGTCCTCGACCACATCGAACACCCGGATCAGCCGCGGACGCGCCGCCGACTCGACCACGTAGAGCCGCCGCTCGTCCGGCGAAAAGCAGAGACCGTTCGGGCCGTTGATGTCGCCCGCTACGACCGCGGCCCGTCCCGTTCGGGCATCGACCCGGTAC
>Ga0213875_10001399_pt1 | contig 15746 bp, 10 predicted proteins | sample BarmaccomBMRX_R8_FD_160105 | JGI IMG/M metagenome (GOLD analysis project Ga0213875, IMG submission 160105) | Root-associated microbial communities from Barbacenia macrantha in rupestrian grasslands, the National Park of Serra do Cipo, Brazil - RX_R8 | ecosystem: Host-associated > Plants > Roots... | reverse complement strand
CCTGGATCTGGACCGCTCCGCCGGCGCGGAAGGCATCCGCCGCCTGCTGGATGATCTGCATGCCCTCCGGCGTGATCGTGTCGCGATCCCAATCGAAGAACACCAGGAACACGCGGCGGCCCGGCGGCGGCACCATCGGCGGTTGCGGCTGTGCCACGACCGGCGGCGGCGGCGGCGGCGGTGCGCCGAACAGCAGTGACAGACTCGCCACGATGTTGTGCGTGTCGTAGCCCGACGTGAACCGCGACCTAGAGAACGGAGCCGGTACGCTGCCGTTGTTGCGGAACCGGGTCTGGTCGATCGTCGTCAGGTAGCGGTAGTCGAGGTCGAAAGCCAGGGCCGGATTGATGTTATAGCGGATACCCGCAATCCCCTGGAGGCCGAATTCCCACTGGCTGCCGTTCTGGATTTCGCCGGTCCGGCCGCCGGCCGTGCCGCCCAGGCCCTCGCGCAGATTGATCGCACCGATACCGCCGCCAAGATGCGGGGTAATCGGCCACCCAAAGGTGAAGTCGTAGATCGCGTTGGTCATCAACGCGTGGGTGTCGCGGTCGCCGTTTGCGCCGCCGATCGCCGCTCCGCCGATGAAGGCCCGGCGGATCCCGTTCTGGCTGTACTGGTATTCTTCTTCGAAGCGCCACGGGCCCCACATGTAACCGGCGCGGGCCCCGACGTTGAAGCCGTCGTTCCAGCGCTCGCGCACCGCAAACCGATTTCCGGCTGCCCCGAAGCCGGCGCTTGCGGAAGTGGTCGTGATCGTCCCGCGCTCGTTCTCGAGGTCGGTCCAGCCGCCTTCGCCGCCGAAATACCAAGCTTGCGCTTGCGCCTGGCCCCAGCTCAACGCCAGGGCTAGCGCCGCACTAGCGCCCAGATAGCCATACCTCATCCCTTACCTCCGGCCGCAAATACGCGTGTGACGATGGTTACCCGACCACCGTTGCCGCATGTTGATCATCGACGTTTACGATGGCAACCGCTTTTTGTCTCAACGCGGGCGTCTTCCGGGCGAAAACAACCCCGCTAGGGCATTTCTGCAACAGTGTAGGCGAACCGCCGGAATCCTGAAGAATGAGGCGCGGCATTTCCGCAACACCGAGCTTCGGGAAAGAGCGGCGCCGTACCTGAAAACCGGCCGGCAACGGCCATTCCCGCGGGCTCTTTGGCAGCTCGGTCACGGGCTCGACGCCAAGCTTAGCATATCGCAATTATTCAACGTCCGGTGATGCAGGCAAGCGCCCAATTTGGAACGGCCAGCTCCCGCGCGGAAGACAGGCCTGTCGATTCGAGCGATGATGCGCCCGCAAAGGAAAGCGCGACGATGCAGATCAGCGACATTCCGTTCGGGACGACCGATTGGGCCGCGGTGCCCGAAACCCTCCACCCCGGAGAGACCGGGATTGCACGGTGGCGAACTCGCGAATTCGGCGATATCCGCGTACGCGTGGTCGAGTACTCGCCCGGCTACCTCGCCGATCATTGGTGCAGCAAGGGCCACATCCTTTATGTGCTCGATGGGGTGCTCGAGACCGAGCTGGCCAGCGGGCGCAAGGTTACCCTGGCCGCCGGCAGCAGCTACCAGGTGGCGGACGGCGCCGAGCCGCACCGGTCCTCGACGCACCGCGGGGCGCGGCTGTTCATCGTCGATTGAGCGCGAGAACCTCAGCATTCCTGCAGTGAGAGCAGACTCGCATTGCCGCCCGCCGCGGTCGTATCGGTCGAAACCGTTCGCTCAGTCGCGAATCGGTGGAGATAGCGCGGGCCGCCCGCCTTGGGCCCGGTGCCGGAAAGCCCCTCGCCGCCGAAGGGTTGCGCCCCGACGACCGCGCCAATGATGTTGCGGTTGACATAGGTATTGCCGATGCCGAGTCGGGCGCGGACGTCGCGGACCGTCTCGTCGATCCGGCTTTGCACGCCGAGGGTAAGGCCGTAGCCGGTCGCGGCGATCTCGTCCAATACCCGATCGAGCTCGCCGGCAGGCCAGCGCACGACGTGCAGAATCGGGCCGAACACCTCGCCGGACAGCCGCTTGGCGCTATCGATCTCGTACACCTGCGGCGCAAAAAAGGTGCCGTGTTCGGTGCCCGCCGGCAGCGCACAGCGATAGAGGAGCCTCGCCTCGATTGCCATGCGCTCGGCATGCCTTTGCAGCGCTTGGCGGGCCGTCTCGTCGATGACCGGGCCGATATCGGTCGCAATCAGGGCCGGGTCGCCGATGCACAGCTCCGCCATCGCGCCCGCCAGCATCGGCAACACCCGGCCGGCAATCTCCTCCTGCACATAAAGGAGGCGTAACGCCGAGCAACGCTGCCCGGCGCTGTCAAAGGCCGAGATCACCGCGTCGGCCACGACCTGCTCGGGCAATGCGGACGAATCGGCAATCATCGCGTTCTGGCCGCCGGTCTCGGCGATCAGCGGCACGATCGACCCAGGCCGGGCCGCCAGTGCTTGGTTGATCCGCCGCGCCGTCTCGGTCGAGCCGGTGAAGGCCACTCCCGCAATGCGGGGGTCGGTGACGAGCCGCGCACCGACCGCCTCGCCGCCACCCGGCAACAGATGCAGGACCTCGCCCGGAATGCCGGCCTCGTGCAGATGACGGACCGCGAACGCGGCGACGAGCGGCGTCTGCTCCGCCGGCTTGGCAATGACCGCATTGCCGGCCGCCAAACCCGCGGCGATCTGGCCGGTGAAGATCGATAACGGGAAATTCCACGGCGAGATGCAGGCGAAGACGCCGCGGCCGTGCAGGGCGATCTCGTTGCGCTCGCCGGTCGGGCCGGGCAGGGCCTGCGGCCGGGCGAAGTCGAGCCGGGCGCGCATCGCGTAATAACGCAGGAAATCGACCGCCTCGCGAAGTTCGCCGAGCGCGTCGGGGATCGTCCGGCCGGCCTCGCGAATCAGTAGCGCGAGCAAACCGTCCCGCTCCGCCTCATAGCGGTCCGCCGCACGTTCCAGCGCCGCCGCACGCGCCTCGGCCGTAGTGTTGGCCCAGCCCGGCGCGGCCCGCGCCGCCATGGCAAGAGCACGCTCGACGGCCTCGGGCGACGCCGGCGACACCGCACCGATTGTGCGCCGACGATCGGCCGGGTCTCGCACCGGCTCTGCCGGGCCCGCGTCAGCCGCGACGCCGCCGATGATTGGCGCCGCGTGCGGGCTGTTCCGCAGCGCCTGCGCGAGCCCGTTGCGCAGGCCGACAAGCGTCCGCTCGTCAGTCAGGTCGAGCCCGCGCGCGTTGCGGCGTTCCGGCGCGTACAGATCCTGTGGCAGCGGGATCTTCGGGTGCGGCTTTTCCGGGAAGGCCGAGAGGGCCGCGATCGGGTCCGCGACCATTGTCTCGATCGGCTGCCGATCGTCGAGAATGCGGTTGACGAACGACGTGTTCGCGCCGTTTTCGAGCAGGCGCCGCACGAGATAGGCGAGCAGATCCTCGTGGCTGCCGACCGGCGCATAGATGCGGCAGGGCCGCCGCAACGGCTCGACGATCTGGTCGTAGAGCGCCTCGCCCATGCCATGCAGGCGCTGGAATTCCCAATCGTGGCGCCCGCCGGCGAGCTCCAGGACCGCAGCGACCGTATGCGCGTTGTGGGTCGCGAATTGCGGATAGACCCGCATGCCGGCCGCGAGCAGCCGCCTGGCGCAGGCGAGGTAGGACACGTCGGTGGCCTGCTTGCGGGTATAGACCGGGTACCCGTCCAAGCCGCGCTCCTGAGCGCGCTTGATCTCGCTGTCCCAGTAGGCGCCCTTGACCAGCCGGATCATCAATCGTCGGCCGGCGCGCTCGGCCAAATCGACGGCCCAATCGATGACCGGCAGAGCGCGCTTCTGATAGGCCTGCACGGCCAAGCCGAGCCCGTCCCAGCCCTTCAGCTCGGGCGCCAGCGCCAGCGCCTCCACTAGGTCGAGCGAGAGTTCGAGCCGATCCGCCTCCTCGGCATCGATCGTGAAGCCGATCCCGGCCGCCGCCGCCTGGCGCGCCAGCCCGGTCACCCGGGGCCGCAGCTCGGGCAGGACCCGATCGCGCTGCGCCGGCTCGTAGCGCGGATGCAAGGCCGACAATTTGATCGAAATGCCGGGGGCCTCCGTCGTCGGACAGCCCGCGACCCGTGCGCCGATCGCCGCGATCGCCTGCGCATAGGATCGGCGATAGCGCTCGGCGTCGGCGGCGGTGCGGGCCGCCTCGCCCAGCATGTCGTAGGAATGGCGGTAGCCGTGTGTCTCGGCAGCGCCGGCGCGTTCGACGGCTTCCTCGATGGTGCGGCCCATGACGAATTGGCGGGCGAGAATGCGCATCGCCGCGGTCACCGCCTGGCGGATCAGCGGCTCGCCGGAGCGCGCCGCAAAGCGGTGCCAGACGCCGCGCCAATCCTGCGGATCGGCGTGCTCCGAATCCGGGCGCAGCAGCCGGCCGGTCAACATCAGCGCCCAGGTCGAGGCGGTGACGAAGACCGAGCCGGAATGGCCGAGATGCCGCTCCCAATCGGCGGGGCCGATCTTGTCGCGGATCAGCCGGTCGACCGTGGCGGGATCGGGGATGCGCAGCAGCGCCTCGGCCAGGCACAGCAGCGCCACCCCCTCCTGCGACGACAGCGCATACTCGTTGAGAAAAGCGTCGATGCCGCCCTTGCCATGGCGCTCGCGCCGCACCGCCGCGACCAGCCGCCCTGCGGTTGCGGCGATGCGTTCGCAGGCGTCATCCGGCATTGCAGCGGCCGCGAGGATTTGCCCATCGGCCGCCTTCTCGTCGAGACGATAGGCATCCCGGATCGCGGTGCGCAGCGGCGTTTCCGGCGGCGGCGGTTCGGCAAAGACCAGAGCCATGCGATAAAGCTGGTGAGGCGACTGCATGATTGCCAAGCCGCGCGCATGCCGCGCGCGCCGTGGACTGAATCAGCGAAAATCCCGGCTCGGGATGACGATGTCGCGGGGGTCGCCGCCGGGCAGTTTCGCGGGACGCGCGATGCCGGGCGGCGCCGTCGGGCGGCCGGCGCCGTCGCCGGTGCGGTCGCGCAGCGTATGCAGGCGCGGCGTCCAATCGCGCAGCCGGTCGGCGACGATGTGGATGACGCTCTCCTCGCGCTGCAACTTGCCCCGGCAACACAGCAGCGTGGCGCCGAGCGCGGCGCGGCGGAAGCGTTCGAGCATATCGGGCCAGACGATCAGGTTGGCGATGCCGGTCTCGTCCTCGAGGGTGATAAAGACGACACCATTGGCGCTGCCCGGGCGTTGGCGGATCAGCACGATGCCGGCGATCTCGATGCGGCGCCCGACCGGCAGGGTCGCGAGATCGGCGGCGGCGACCAGGCCCTCGGCGGCCAGCTCCTCGCGCAGGAAGGCGAGCGGGTGGCGCTTCAGGGTCAGCCCCAGGCTGGCGTAATCCTCGACCACATGCTCGCCCAGCGGCATCTCGGGCAACAGCGCGGCGGCGCGGGCTTCTTTGTTGTCATTCCGGGGCGCGGTCACAGACCGCGAACCCGGAACCCAAGAACACCGTCTCTCCGGGGAAGCGGCATCGCCTACGTCAGGCCCTTCCCCTTTTGTGTTCTTGGGTTCCGGGCTCGCCGCTTCGCGGCGCCCCGGAATGACACTGGGGTTTGCAAACAATGGTAGGGGCGGCTCGCCCAGGGCCTTCAATGCCCAAAGCCCGCGGCGGCGATCCAGGCCACCTGCCGCATCGGGGAGCGAGCGCAGCGCGTCGGCCTCGGCGAGGCGTTCGAGCGCGGCGCGGCCGAGGCCGCCGCGCTTCCATAAATCGCGGGCATCCGCGTACCCGCCGCCGCGCCCGGCCACGAGCCACTCGGCGTCGGCCTTGGAAAAGCCCTTGATCTGGCGCAGGCCGAGGCGCAGCGCGAACAGCCTTTCGTTCTCGTCATTCCCGCGCAAGCGGGAATCCAGGGGCAAGCGACAGACCTCGGACCTCTGGATTCCCGCTTGCGCAGGAATGACGGGAGAGGAGACCGACGGCGCTTCCGAGCGAAGCGGCTCCAGTGTGCAGTCCCAGGAGCTGTGGTTGACGTCGACCGGGCGCACCTCGACGCCGTGCTCGCGCGCATCGCGCACGATCTGCGCCGGGGCGTAGAACCCCATCGGCTGGCTGTTCAGCAGGGCGCAGGCGAAGACGTCGGGGTGGAAGCACTTGATCCAGGCCGAGACATAGACGAGCAGCGCAAAGCTCGCGGCATGGCTTTCGGGAAAGCCGTAAGTGCCAAAACCCTCGATCTGATTGAAGCAGCGGGTCGCAAAATCAATGTCGTACCCGCGCGAATTCATGCCGGAGATGAACTTGTCGCGAAACAGATGGATGTCGCCATTGCGCTTGAAGGTCGCCATCGCGCGGCGCAGCCGGTCGGCCTCCTCGGGCGCAAAGCCGGCACCGACGATTGCGATCTGCATCGCCTGCTCCTGGAACAGCGGCACGCCGAGCGTCTTCTCCAACACCCGGCGCAGTTCGTCTGAGGGATACTCGACGGTCTCGCGCCGGGCGCGGCGGCGCAGATAGGGGTGGACCATGTCGCCCTGGATCGGCCCGGGACGGACGATCGCGACCTCGATGACGAGGTCGTAGAATTCCCTCGGCTTGAGCCGCGGCAGCATCGTCATCTGAGCGCGGCTCTCGACCTGGAAGACGCCGAGCGAATCGGCGCGGCTCAGCATTTCGTAGACCGCGGGCTCCTCGGGCGGCACCGTGGCGAGGCCGTAAATGCGGCCGTAATGTGTCGCGATCAGGTCGAAGCTCTTGCGAATGCAGGTCAACATGCCGAGCGCCAGGATGTCGATCTTCAGGATTTGGAGCGCGTCGAGATCGTCCTTGTCCCATTCGATGACGGTGCGGTCCTCCATCGCCGCATTCTCGATCGGCACCAGTTCGGACAAGGGGCCGCGGGTGATCACAAAACCGCCGACATGCTGCGACAGGTGGCGCGGGAAGCCGATCAGCTCGGCGGCGAGGTCGAGCGCCAGGCGCAGGGTGCGGTCGGTCGGGTCGAGCCCGGCCTCGCGCACCCTGGCGTCGCCGATCCCCTGGTTGCTCCAGCCCCAGACAATGCCGGCGAGCGCGGCGACGACATCGCCAGACAGACCCATGACCTTGCCGACCTCGCGAATGGCGCCGCGGGCGCGGTAGCAGATCACGGTGGCGGCGATCCCGGCGCGGTCGCGGCCGTATTTCTTATAGAGGTACTGGATCACCTCCTCGCGCCGCTCATGCTCGAAATCGACGTCGATGTCGGGCGGTTCGTTGCGCGCCGCGCTGATAAAGCGCTCGAATAGGACGTCGATGCGCGACGGATCGACCGAGGTAATGCCGAGGCAGTAGCACACGACCGAATTGGCCGCCGAGCCGCGCCCTTGGCACAGGATGCCGCGCGAGCGCGCGAAGCGCACGATGTCGTGCACGGTAAGGAAATAGCGCGCGTAATCGAGCTTCTCGATCAGCGCCAACTCATGCTCGATCAGCTTGCGGATGTGGTCGGGGATTGCGGCCCGTGGATCCTTCTCCGGTGTCGCGCCACCAGAGCGCGACCGCCACCCTCCTACTCCCTCTCCCCCGCCGGCCGGGGGAGAGGGTCGGGGTGAGGGGCCCGCCGAACGAGACCCCGCGCCGCCCACCTTACCTTCCCACCCCCACCCCTCCCTCCCCCGTTTGCGGGGGAGGGTCAGGGAGAGGGCGGACCCCTCCCTCCCCCGCTTGCGGGGGAGGGTCAGGGAGAGGGCGGCGGACCCCTCCCTCTCCCCCCCGAAGGGTGGAGAGGGTTTATGGGCAGCAAAAAACCGCTCGGCGGCGCCGGCCCAGGCGAGGTTGGCGAGGCGCTGCTGCGGGGTCAGGCCCGCCGGGACCGGCTCTTCCGGGTATTCGTAGCGCAGTTCGTCGAGGCTGAAACGGCAGCGCGCGGCGATTTCGACGGTGCGGCGCAACGCGTCCTCATGGCCGCGAAACAGCCGCGCCATCTCCTGCGGCGTCTTCAGGTGGCGCTCGGCATGGGCGGCGAGGCGGAACCCGGCCGCAGCGATCGTGCAATGCTCGCGGATGCAGGTCACCACATCCTGCAACGGGCGGCGCTCGGGAATGTGGTAGAGCACGTCGTTTGCGGCGACGAGCGGCAGACCGCTGGAGCGGGCGAGGCGGGCGAGACGCGCCAGCCGGCGCGCATCGTCGCCGCGATAGAGGTGATGCGCCGCGAGATAGGCGCGGCCGGGAAAGTCGGCCGCGACGCGTGCCGCGAACTCGGCCGTATCGCCATGTTCGGGAGACAGAACGATCAGGATCTGCCCCTCGCCATGCGCGACGAGATCGGCATAGTCGAGGTCGCAGCGGCCCTTGGCGGCGCGACGCTTGCCCAGGGTCAACAGCCGGGTCAGCCTTCCATAAGCGGCGCGATCCTCGGGATAGGCGAGCAGGCTGGTGCCGTCGCGCAGGTCGAGCCGTACCCCGACGACCAGCCGGATGCCGGCCACCTTGGCGGCATGATGCGCGCGCACGATCCCGGCGAAGCTGTTGCGGTCGGTGATCGCGACCGCGCGGTGGCCGAGCGCCGCCGCAGTCGCCACCAGTTCGTCCGGGTGCGATGCGCCGCGCAGGAACGAGAAATTGCTAGTGACCTGCAACTCCGCATATGCCGGGTCCGCATGCCTTGGGTCTGCATCTCCCGGGCCGGTTGCAGCGGCGATCGGGCGCCTTTCCTGCTGCTGTTTCGGTCGCCGGCTGCCGTCGCCAACGGTGCGCGACAGCTTGTCGAAAGCGGCGAGACGCTGGCGCGCCTTTTCGGACCGGCTGGGCGGCAGTTCGGGCATCGCAAGGAGCGGCGTCAGGCGAAAATGCCGTGCAGGAACCACCGCGGCGGGCGCCCGCCCTCGGCGAGCCCCGCCCCCGAGCCGTCGGCGAGCCCGGCGCGGAACAGCCAGAAGCGGCGGCCTTCGGCATCCTCGACCCGGTAATAGTCGCGAATCGCGTCGGCCTTCCCGGACCCCCCTTCGGCCCACCACTCCTCGGCGATCCGCTCCGGCCCGTCGGCCTGCGCGATAAGGTGCCGGCGACGGCGCCAGGTGAAGTGGAACGGGGGGTCGTCCGGCACCAGCCAGAACGCCTCGACGGGTTCCGGCGGCTCGAACAGCCGCACCGGCCGCGGCGGTTTCTTACTTTCCGCAGGCGGGTCGAGAAGGGGGAAAAACCGAGGCATTTCGCGACCGGCGCCGTTCTCTGCGGGCGCCCCGACTGGCACCCTTGCCGCGGCGCGCTCGGGAAGGTGGCTGTCGCGGGGTTCGAGGCGGGTCAGGGCGGCGAGGCCGAGCCTAGCGCCGAGCCGGTCGATAAACGGGGCAAGGCCGCTCGCTTCAGCTCCGGCCTGGCCCGATAGCGCGATCTGCTCGGCCGGCAAGGGCTCGACCGCGAAGGCGGCGAGGATCATGTCCTCCACCCCAAGCCCGGGATCGACCGTGTCGAGCCGCGCCCGCAGCAAGGAAGCGAGGTGGGAGGGGTCGCGGCTCGGCCGCGCCGTGCCGATCCGGATGTGCTCGACCCGGCCGTCGATCCGATGAAAGGCGAGGCCGAGCCGGCGCACGCCCACCCCCTCGCGAGCCAGGCAGCGGGCCAGTTCCTGGGTCAAGCGCTCGATGGCGTGGGCGAGATCGGAGGGGTCGGCGATCGCTTCGGGGAAGCTGAGCCGGATACGCCGGCTCGGGGTCTCGCCAAGCGGCGACAGCGGCTCCGGCAACGCATCGAGCGCCTGGTCGAGCCGGCGCACCACGATCTCGCCGAAGCGCCGAGCGAGCGGGTCGCGCGGCATCGGATAGAGCTCGCCGATCCGCCGCAGCCCGACCCGCCGCAAGCCTTGCACCGCCACCGGGTCGAGGCGCAGAGCTTCGACCGGCAGCGGCGCCAGCGCCGCGCGCATGTCGCCGGAGGCCACCAGCGCGGAAGTTGCAGGCTGCCCGGCAAACCGGGCCACGGCCCAGGCGGCGCCGATCGTATCGGCGACCGCGAGGCGCGCGGCGATGCCCTGGCGGGAGAGGCGGGCCATGACATCGGCCGCCAATGCCGCCTCGCCGCCCCATAGATGGGCCGAGCCGGTGATCTCGACCTTGATGCCGTCGGCCCCGTCGGGGGCGGTCCACGGGCTGTAGCGGCCGCACCATTCGGCGAGCCGGGTCAATCCCGCGGCATCGGCGGCCGGGTCGGCGGGCCGGGTCGCAAGACCCGGCAGGAAGGACAGCGCATCGGCGAGTGGCATGCCGGGAGCGAGACCGGCCCCGGCCGCGGCCGGGCTGACCGCGGCGAGGAGACGCCGCCCGGCGGTCTCGGTCACGGTGGCGAAGGGCGCCTCTTCAGCCGGCGCGGCGCCGAGCTGCGGGCCAGGCCGGGCTCGGGAAGGTCTGATCGGTGACGGCCGGCGCGGGTATTGGCCCGGACGCTGCAGATGCCCGGCGCGGCGCAGCCGGTCGATCGGCCAGCATGGCAGGAACAGATACATGACCCGTCGCATCCGCCGCCTCCATCTCCCAACAGCCCGGCCTGCCGCCGCGGCAGCGCAACAATTCGATCCGCCAGCGCGGCACGCCGATGCCGGGCTCGCCGGGCATCGGGCATGACGGCAGGGCAGCGATGCGCCAGCGCGTCGCCGCTGCGCTCGGCCCGAGACTCGCCTGGGGGTCGCGTTCGCGCGTCGCCTGCCCACCGCTGCGCCACCGCCGCAATACAAAGGCGGTGACGCCGGAGCGCTCGGCAGCGAGCTGCAGGCGGCGGCTCGCCACCATCGGCCATTGCCCGAGTTCGCCGATCACGGCAGCGATGCCAGGAGCGCGCAGCCCCTCCTCCATCGCCCACAGCATGTCCTCCCGGCGCGGCGCGGTGACCAGCACGAGGCGCGCCGGGTCGAGCCCGTGCCCTTGCAGCCCCGGCCCGTAAAGGTCCGGCCGCGGCAGGCACCACACGATCGGCCCTTCCCCGTCCTTATCCTCCCTCTCCCCCCGGCGGGGGGAGAGGGTCGGGGTCAGGGGGAATAGGCAAGTGCCGCCGCTGCCCCCCTCACCCTTCCCTCTCCCTCCGGCGGGGGGAGAGGGCTTTCCTGGGGGGCTCACGCTGACAAGGGGAGAGGGTTTTGTTCCGTTACCGGTCCCGAGCCGGCCGGCGATACCGGCGATGAACCCGGCCGCTGCGGCGCCGTCTTCCTCGTCGCCGGCATAGCCGAGGATTTCGTGCACCGCGCCGAGGGCGAGGCCGCCGCCCGACAAGGCCTCGTCAATCGCGGCGACGCCGAAGGGCAAGACGCCATGGGGCTCAGGTTGCTCGATCCGGCGAATTCGGGCGCGCAGCGCGGTCAGGCTTCCGTCGCAGGACATATCGTGGGAACATCGCGCACAGGGTTGATGTTCCTTTTTTGTTCTCAGATTGGCCGGGTGTCAACCCCGTCCGATTCGCCTGAGGAAAATCGCATGGCGGCCAGCCCTCCCGCACACCGAAGCCCGCGCGATGCGGAAGCGGCCGAACTCGCCGCGCGCATCCTGCTCGACACCCGTGCGGTGCTGTTCCGGCCGGACGAGCCCTTCACCTTCACCTCGGGTCGGCTGAGCCCGGTTTATGTCGATTGTCGGCGGCTGATCTCGTTTCCGCGGGCGCGCCGCCGGCTGATGGATCTCGGCGCCGAACTGATCGAACGCCGGATCGGCTGCGAGGCGCTCGACGCGATCGCCGGCGGCGAGACCGCCGGCATTCCGTTCGCCGCCTGGATTGCCGAGCGGCTCGCCCTGCCGATGCTCTATGTCCGCAAGCAGCCCAAGGGGTTCGGGCGCAACGCGCAGATCGAGGGCGCCTTCGAGGACGGAGCGCGCGTATTGCTGGTCGAGGACCTCGCCAGCGAAGGCACCTCGAAGCTCAATTTCGTGCGCGCCATCCGCCAGGCCGGAGGCGAGATCGACCACACTTTCGTGATCTTCAATTACGGCATCTTCCCGCAAATCGAGACGAGCCTTGCCGCCGAGGACATCGCGCTGCATGCGCTCGCCACCTGGTGGGACGTCGCCGCCCTCGCAGAGCGGCTCGGCCGTTTCGAGCCCGGCCAATACGAGGCAGTCCGCAGCTTTCTCGAAAATCCGGAAGGCTGGTCCCCGCTGCGCTGAACGCGGCCTCGTCGAGCAGCCCGAACCGGCGCCCCGTCGCGCCGGCCCGACTCGGACCAGGGAGAAGCACCGCGATGATCATCAAGGAACACGCCTTTGCCGACATCGCGACCCCGACCGGGCCGATGCGGCTCCATCTGTTCCAGCCGGCGGCGCCCGGCCGCTACCCCGGCCTCTTGCTGTATTCGGAGATCTACCAGATCACCGGCCCGGTGCGGCGGATGGCCGCCTTCCTGGCCGGCCAGGGCTTTCTGGTCGGCGCCCCCGAGGTCTATCACGAGTTCGAGGACGCCGGGACGGTGCTGGCCTACGACACGGCCGGGACGGATCGCGGCAACGCACTCAAATATGAGAAAGAGGTCGCCGCCTTCGACGGCGACGCGCGCGCCGGGCTCGATTTCCTCGCCGCGCATCCGGATTGCACCGGACGGCTCGGGGTGGTCGGAATCTGCCTCGGCGGCCATCTCGCCTTTCGCGCCGCGATGAACCCGGAGGTGCGCGCGGCGGCATGCTTTTACGCGACCGACATCCACACCGGCAGCCTGGGCAAGGGCCAAGCCGATGACAGCCTGGCGCAGGCCGACCGGATCGCCGGCGAATTGCTGTGCGTCTGGGGCCGGCAGGACCCGCATATCCCGCTCGACGGGCGCACCCGCATACGGCAACGCCTCGAGGAGGCCGGGACGCAGTTTACCTGGCACGAGTTCAATGCGGCGCATGCCTTTATGCGCGATGAAGGGCCGCGTTATGACCCGGCCCTCGCCTATCGCTGCTATGGGCTCATCATCGAGCTCTTTCAGCGCCGGCTGGGGGGCGCCGATCTTGCGGATTGACGAAGAGGTTACCGGGCCGACGGCGTTAGGCTCGGCCCGGTTCCGGCGTGCGCCTATTCCGCTGCGGCTGCAACCCCAACCGGGCACGAGACGCCGGTACCGCCGAGGCCGCAATACCCGAACGGGTTTTTTGCGAGATATTGTTGGTGGTAATCCTCGGCGAAGAAGAAGGGCGGGGCGTCGCGGATCTCGGTGGTGATCGCGCCGTAGCCGGCCGCTGCCAGGCGCTGCTGGTAGGCATCGCGCGAGGCCTCGGCGGCGCGGCGCTGCTCCGGCGTGAAGGTGTAGATCGCCGAGCGGTATTGCGTGCCGATGTCGTTGCCCTGGCGCATGCCTTGGGTCGGGTCGTGGCTTTCCCAGAATGTCTTGAGCAGCGTCTTGAAGCCGACCTGTTTCGGATCGAAGACGACGAGCACGACCTCGGTGTGGCCGGTTTGCCCGCTGCACACCTCTTCATAGGTCGGGTTCGGAGTGGACCCGCCGGCATAGCCGACCGCGGTCACGCGCACCCCCGGTAATTCCCAGAATTTGCGCTCGGCGCCCCAAAAGCAGCCGAGACCAAACACGACCCTTTCCAGCCCGTCGAGATAGGGCCCTTGAAGGCGCTCGCCATTAACGAAATGCCGCTCCGGCACCGCCATCGCCTGGAGGCGGCCTGGCAGCGCGTTATCGGGGCTCGGGATCGTCAGCTTATCGCGGCGGAGCGAGAACATGGGGACCCTTCCCTCGCAATCGGGACCAGTCTTCTGCCGTAGCATGTAGGGCGGCGGCGCGCCCCCGCAACCGGAAACTCCGGCCATGCTATGCTTGGGCCCATGCGCCGGGTCGCTGCGGTTTTGCTCTGGATTGGTCTTGTCGCTGCCGCGGCGGCCGCGCCCTACCAGGGCCGCATGTTCGACACCGAGCAGAAAGCGCAATGGGAATGCCGCGGCGACGAAGTGATCTGGGTCGACCCGCCGACGGGGCGGTGGTTCCGCAAAGGGAACGGCTGGTACGCGGACAGCGAAGACGGCGCCTATGCTTGCCGCAAGGAGGTGGAAGCCGCTGGCCGTCCGGCCCCAATCAAAAAACCGGCCCCGCCGCCGCCTGCCGATTACGCAAACGAATGAGGCGGGGCCGGATCAGGTCGCGGCGAGGCCCGGAGCAAGCGCCCGGTCGCGGCGACGGGTCGGGCCGCCGGCCAGGATCTGGACGATTCCGGCGGTGAAACCGATCGCCACGCCGATCTGCCAGGCGCGGTCGTATGAGCCGGTGGCGTCGAAGATTACCCCGCCGCCCCAGGCGCCGAGCGACGACCCGGCCTGGTGCATGACAAAGGCCAGACCGAGCAGGGTGCCCATATAGCGGGTGCCGAACATCTCGGCCACCAAGCCGCTCACCAAAGGCGCGACGCTGAGCCACAGCATTCCCATCGCCGCCGCAAAAACGAGCGTGCTCGCCGGCGTCGGCGGCATCGTGAAATAGGCGGTGAAGACAAGGGCGCGCAGTATGTACAGCAGCCCGAGCAGGATATGCTTCGGGTAGCGTGCGCCGAGCCAGCCGGCAAGCAGCGACCCGACCGCGTTCATTCCCCCGATCGTCGCGATCGCCTCGGCGCTCAGCATCGGGTCCTGGCCGCAGATCGCGAGATAGGTCGGCAGGTGCGTCGACAGGAAGATCAGGTTGAGACCGCAGACGAAATAGGCGCCCGACATGACGAGGAACGGGCGGTGTCGCGCCGCCCGCGCGAGCATCTCGCGCATCGTGACCTTGGCCGGGCCGCGGGTCGGCATGCGATCGGCGCCCCCCGCACAAAAGGCGGCCGGCACCATCGCGAGCGCCAGAAACAGGAAGAACACGGCGCCGAACTGCCACGGGCTCTGCGCCAATATCGACTGCGTCGTCATCGGGATCAGCAGGGTGCCGAGCGAACCGGCCGCGGCGACCAGGCCCAGCGTCTTGCTGCGCCGCTCTTCCGGAACGGCGCGCGCCGCGGCGGTCAACGCCAAGGACGATGCGGTGCAGGACAAGGCGACGCCGATCAATCCGCCCGACGCAATGAGCGCGGCCTCGCCACCGGCAAGGGCCATGACCGTCAGGCCGACGACATAGACTGCTGCGCCTGCGACCATCGTGACGCGCAGCCCGAAGCGGTCCGCGATCGCGCCGACCGGCGCCTGCGACAAGCCCCAGACGATGTTCTGGACGGCCACCGCCAAGGTGAAATCGGCGGCATGCAGCGCGAGATCGCGCGTGACCGGCGTCAGGAACAGCCCGAGGCTCTGCCGTATGCCCATGCCAAGCGTCATCAGCACGGCGGCGCCGATCAGGATCGGCCGGACCTGATCCGTGCGTTTCGACATGATCATTCGACCGCGATTCCTCCCGCGCCTTCGCCGCGCCGGTTACTCTGCCGGAGAAACCCGGCCGGGCGTAACGTCATGCTCACAGCCGTCGGTTGCGCTTGAAGCATACGAGATCGCAATCGCGTCGATTTCTTCGCCCAAGCCAAACCGGTTGCGCCCTGCTACGCTGAGGTTGGAAGCGAACCGGTGCGGGAGAATTCGATGCAGTGGGGGTTCAATGCGCCGGTCGCCGGCGCGCTGTCGGAGCCCGAAAGCCTCGGGCGCATCGTCGCGGAAGGCGAAGCCGCGGGGTACGATTTCTGCACTTTGAGCGACCATGTCGTGATCCCGCGCGACATGCAGGCGCGCTATCCCTATTCCGACACCGGCGAATTCCCGGCGCGCTCGCGCGGCGAGCGCCACGAGCAACTGATCGCGATGGCCTTTGTCGCGGCCCGCACCCGGCGGCTGCGGATCGTCAGTT
>Ga0213875_10001398_pt1 | contig 15764 bp, 15 predicted proteins | sample BarmaccomBMRX_R8_FD_160105 | JGI IMG/M metagenome (GOLD analysis project Ga0213875, IMG submission 160105) | Root-associated microbial communities from Barbacenia macrantha in rupestrian grasslands, the National Park of Serra do Cipo, Brazil - RX_R8 | ecosystem: Host-associated > Plants > Roots... | reverse complement strand
ATGCCCACGGTGACGTTCTCGAGCTTGATGCCGAGATCCTCGGAGATCATCTCGCCCTTGGTCAGGATCGCGATGTCCTCGAGCATCGCCTTGCGACGATCGCCGAAGCCCGGGGCCTTGACGGCCGCGACCTTGAGGCCGCCGCGCAGCTTGTTGACGACGAGCGTGGCGAGCGCCTCGCCCTCGATGTCCTCGGCGATGATCAGCAGCGGACGACCCGACTGCACGACCGCCTCGAGGATCGGCAGCATCGACTGCAGGTTCGAGAGCTTCTTCTCGTGGATGAGGATGTACGGGTCGGCGAGCTCGACCGTCATCTTCTCCGGGTTGGTGATGAAGTAGGGCGAGAGATAGCCGCGATCGAACTGCATACCCTCGACGACGTCGAGCTCGAACTCGAGACCTTTCGCCTCTTCGACGGTGATCACGCCTTCCTTGCCGACCTTCTCCATCGCCTCGGCGATCTTCTCGCCGACCTCGGTGTCACCGTTGGCGGAGATGATACCGACCTGCGCGACTTCCTTGGAGCCCGACACCGGATTCGAGCGCGACTTGAGGTCCTCGACGACCTTCGTGACGGCGAGATCGATGCCGCGCTTCAGGTCCATCGGGTTCATGCCGGCGGCGACCGACTTCATGCCCTCGCGCACGATCGCCTGGGCGAGCACGGTCGCGGTGGTGGTGCCGTCGCCGGCAACGTCGTTGGTCTTCGAGGCGACCTCGCGCAGCATCTGCGCGCCCATGTTCTCGAACTTGTCCTTGAGTTCGATTTCCTTGGCGACGGTAACGCCGTCCTTGGTGATACGCGGCGCGCCGAAGCTCTTGTCGATCACGACGTTGCGGCCCTTGGGGCCGAGGGTCACCTTCACCGCGTCGGCGAGGATGTCGACGCCGCGCAGGATGCGCTCACGGGCGTCGCGCGAAAACTTGACGTCTTTCGCTGCCATGTTCTGTGTTCCTTCCTAGATTTCCAAAACCGTTCGGGCTGAGCCTGTCGAAGCCCTGCCCCTCTCTTTCACCCGCGCTCAGAAGAAGAGCAGCCCTTCGACAAGCTCAGGGCGAACGGGTGGGGCCTGATTGATCAGCCGACGATCCCCAGGATGTCGCTCTCCTTCATGATGAGGAGATCCTGGCCGTCGATCTTGACCTCGGTGCCCGACCACTTGCCGAACAGGATGCGATCGCCGGCCTTGACGTCGAGCGGGCTGATCTTGCCCTGCTCGTCCTTGGCGCCGGCACCGGCGGCGACGACCTCGCCCTCCTGGGGCTTTTCCTTGGCGGTGTCCGGGATGATGATCCCGCCGGCCGTCTTCTCTTCGGCCTCGATGCGCTTCACGAGCACACGGTCGTGCAGGGGACGGAAATTCATAGGTTCTGCCTTTCCTTGACAGTCGATCCTGGGTTCGGGCACCCGAACCCGCGGCGCGGGAACCGGATACCGTCTCAAGCGATTCTGCTGTTAGCACTCCCTGAGCGCGAGTGCCAGCGGCGCCGATATGGGCGATACGGCATCCCGGTCAAGCGCCCCTCCACGATTTTTTCAACGCCTCCGTTACGACCCGTGGGAGCCATGCGGCCAGCCGTCGATTTAAAAGCGGCGACACTGCTCGTGGTGGGACAGGTTTCGCTTGCTTATCCTCCCGTTCGCCCCGAGCTTGTCGATGGACTGCTTTCCTGCTTCGACCGAACAGAAGAACAGTGCTTCGATAGGCTCGGCACGAACGACGGCTTTGCGCCGTCGGGCTTAGCGCGCGATCCAAGACGATAGGGTGACGGCATGCGGTTGGTGCGGGCGATCTGGCGCTTTCTGATGGGCGTGAAGGACGCGCTGGCGCTCGTGCTGCTGCTGCTCTTCTTCGGCGCGATCTTCCTCGTTCTCACCGCCTCGCCCAACCCCAAGATCGCGAACGGCGGTGCGCTCTACCTCAAATTCTCGGGCGGCATCGTCGAGCAGCCGGCCGAGGCGCAGCCGGTCGATTTTCTCTCCGGCGCGGGCCCACCGGCGGTAGGGCAGACCCGCCTGCGTGACCTGATTCGCGCGCTCGAGGCCGCCGCCGACGACGACCGGGTCAAGGCGGTGGCGATGGATCTCGACGGCTTCACCGGCGGCGGCCAGGCGGCGATGGCCGATGTTGGCGCCGCGCTCGACGACGTGCGCGCGGCACACAAGCGCGTGCTCGCCTATGCCGGCAGCTACGGCGACGACGCTTATCAGCTCGCGGCGCATGCCGACGAGGTCTGGCTCGATCCGCTCGGCACCGTGCTGCCGATCGGTCCCGGCGGCAGCCAGCTTTATTATAAGGGGCTGATGGACAAGCTTGGCATCGAGGCCAAGGTCTACCGGGTCGGCGCGTTCAAGTCGGCGGTCGAGCCCTTCACGCGCGATGATCAGTCACCCGAGGCGCGCGCCGCCAACCAGCAGCTCGCCGACGCGCTGTGGCGCGATTGGCAGGCCGACGTCGCCAAGGCGCGGCCGAAGGCGCAGATCGCCGCGTATGTGAACGATCTCGCTGGCGGCAAGCCGCCCGCCGACTTCGCTCGGGCCGCGGTGGCGAGCGGCCTCGTCGACCATATCGGCGATCGCGTCGCCTTCGGGCAGCGGGTGGCCGCGATCGTCGGCCCCGGCGACAAGCGCACCGCCGGCGATTTCAAGCGCATCGATCTTGATGCCTGGACCGACGCCAACGAGCCGCCGAAGCGTGGTCCGGCAATCGGCGTCGTCACCATTGCCGGCGACATCGTCGATGGCCGCTCCCCGCCGGGCACGGCGGGCGGCGACACCATTTCCGAACTGCTCCTGAAAGCGCTCGCCGAGAAGAACCTCAAGGCGCTCGTCGTCCGCATCGATTCTCCCGGCGGATCGGTCAGCGGCTCGGATCGCATCCGCGACGCGATCCTCGAGGCCAGGCGGCGCGGGCTCCCGATCGTCGCCTCGATGGGTTCGGTCGCGGCATCAGGCGGCTACTGGGTCTCGACCGCGAGCGACTATGTTCTCGCCGAACCTTCGACGATCACCGGGTCGATCGGCGTGTTCGGCCTCCTGCCCACGTTCAAGGGCTCGCTCGCGAAGCTCGGCATGGGCGCCGACGGCGTGCGCGCAACGCCGCTTTCGGGCGAGCCGGACCCGCTTCAGGGCACCACGCCGCAGGTCGACGCACTGATGCAGGCGGGCGTCGACCAGATCTATGCGCGCTTCACCGGCCTCGTCGCGCAGGCGCGACACCTGCCCGTCGCCCGAGTCGACGAGATCGCCCAAGGCCATGTCTGGGAAGGTTCGACCGCGAAGACGCTCGGGCTCATCGACGGCTTCGGTGATCTCGACGACGCGATCGCCGAGGCCGCCAAGCGCGCCCACCTCGATCCCGAGAGCGTGCACCCGGTCTATATCGAGCGCGAGCCTTCCTGGGCACTGCGCTTCCTGCGCGACGCGATGGACCAGCGCAGCGACAGCAGCGGGGACAGCAGCGCGTGGTCGGCGCTGGTGACGCGTCCGGATGCGCTGCTCGCGCGCGCCCTCGCGGATGCCCGCACGGTCCTCTCCGGCCCGGTGATGCAGGTGCGCTGCCTCTCCTGCCCGCCTTCCGCGCCGCCGGCGCCGGCGCGCACGAGCATGACACGATTGGCGGAAGCACTGCTGCCGTGAGCGTCACGATCCGGTCGGTCTCGCGCGACGATGCCGCGCCGATCGCCGCGATCTATGCGCATTATGTCACGAACACCGCGGTCACCTTCGAGGAGGTGCCGCCTGACGCCGCCGAGATGCGCGCGCGCATCGAAACCGTGTCGGCCACGCATCCCTGGCTGATCGCCGCGACGGCGGACGGCGACCTTCTCGGCTATGCCTATGGCCGGCCCTATCATGGCCGCGCGGCCTATCGTTGGACATGCGAGACGGCGATCTACCTCGCGCACGATCGGCGCGGACGCGGCACCGGCCGCGCGCTCTACGCGCCGCTGCTCGATACGCTCACCGATCAGGGCTTCGTCGCGGCGATCGCCTCGATCACCGTGCCGAATGCGGAGAGCAGCCGCTTCCACGAGGCGCTCGGCTTCACATTCGTCGGCCGGATGACGGCGATCGGCTACAAGCTCGGCCGCTGGCACGATGTCGGTTATTGGCAGCGCGATCTCGGCCCCCGCAGTTCACCGCCAAAGGGACTCGCTTCAACAGGATTGTTGCAGAGATGACACAAGCCGTTCATTTCCGTCACGCAGGGCAATCTCCGCTAACCATAGCAGGAGACGCACCATGAAGATCGTCAAGAAGACCGCCATCGCGCTCGCCGCCGCCAGCAGCATGTTCGTCGCGCTCGCGCCGGCCCATGCCGATTGGCACCACCATCGCATGTGCCACATGGAGCGGCACCATCATCACATGGTGCGCGTCTGCCGCTGAGCGAACCAGGCGACCTAACGGGAGCGGCGTACGCGCCGCTCCCCAATGACCGGCGCTGGACGCTCGTCGTCCATGGCGGCGCCGGCACAATGGCGCGCGGCCGCACCTCGGACGATGAGGACAAGGCCGCGCGCGCGGGTCTCGCCGCCGCGCTTCGCGTCGGCGGCGGGATACTGCAAGCGGGCGGCGCCGCGCTCGACGCGGTGGAAGCGGCGGTGCGCGTGCTCGAAGACGATCCCGCCTTCAACGCCGGCCGCGGCGCAGTCTTCACCACAGCGGGCACGCACGAGCTCGACGCCGCGATCATGGACGGCGCGACACGCTGCGCCGGTGCCGTCGCCGGCGTGACGCGCACGCGCAATCCCGTCAGCCTCGCGCGCGCGGTGATGCGCGGCAGCAAGCACGTCATGCTCGTCGGGTCCGGTGCCGACGATTTCGCGCGGCAACAAGGCGTCGAGCAGGTCGATCCCAGCTACTTCTCCACCGAGCAACGTCGCGCCCAGCTCGAGAGGATGCACGGTCGCTTCGACAGCGGCGTCAAGTTCGGCACCGTAGGCGCGGTCGCGCGCGACATCACCGGCCGGCTCGCTGCGGCGACATCCACGGGAGGGTTGACCGGCAAGCGGCCGGGCCGTGTCGGAGATACGCCGGTGATCGGCGCCGGCACCTATGCCGACGATCGCGCCTGCGCGGTATCGGCTACCGGCTCCGGCGAATATTATCTCCGCGTCGGTGTCGCGCACGAAATCTGCGCGCGCGTGCGGCTCCTCGGCGAGACCGTGCAGGCGGCGGCCGACGCCGTGCAGGCGGAGACGCATGCGCTCGGCGGCGACGGCGGCGTCATCGTCGTGGCGCCCGACGGCACGCCGGCCTGGTCGTTCACCACACCGGGCATGTACCGGGGCCTGCTGCGCGACTGCAATGCACCGGTCGTCGCGATCTACGGCGACGAATAGCGCCTGAGCACAAATTGATCGGTCTGAACTCGCTTCATCCGTTCGGGCTGAGCGCAGTCGAAGCCCATGCTCCCTCGCCGTTGTAACGTATCGTCACCGCTTCGCACTGACGAAGAGCCGCGCCTGCGACTGCCCTGCGACTTCGCGCAGGGTCGAACGGAGGATGGCGTATCGCTCAGCCCGAAGTCTGGGTCAGAGCGCGGACTTGGGTGGCGGATAGGCCGCGATGCAGAGCTTGATCAGATCGCCGGGCGGGCCACGCCGCGTCATGTCAGCGAGCGCCTCGTCGCGCGGATCCTTTTGGGCGGCGATGTCGGTCTGCCCCTTGGCGGCAAAGCGGCCGGCGAGCTTGGGATCGAGCGCGCGGCGCAGCTCTCCGAGCTGGGAAAGCTGCTCGCCATAGGACGCATCCTGCGATTGCAGCGCCGTGCGGAGGAAGTCGGCGAGCACGTAGCAGCCGAGCTGCGACTGCGCCGCCGTGGTCGGCAGCTTGGGCGGGCTGGTCGGCGCAGTGGCCGGATAGGCTTGCGCGCATGGCTGCTCGAGCGTCTGCCACTTGCCCGCGGTCACCTTGTCGGCGAGCGTCGCCATTCGCTTCGCGACGGCGGAGGCCTTGTCGCGCGCGAACCCCGTCCCCTTTTCGCCGGCGCCGGCAAGCAGCGAGTAATGGATCACGCCGAGCTCGGCATCGAACGGCAGATCGCCGCGCAGGCTGTTCATTCCCGCTCGCGCCTTCGCCGCCGCGACGATGCCGCAGGTCGCGGCGCGATCGATAGGATCGTCGGGCAGCGCGAGCGCCTTCGGCCCGCATGCGGCGAGGATCAGCGCGGTGGCGGCAAGCGCGGCAGGGGCTCTCATGAACGCTCCGGATCGTTGTCGATCCGTGACAAGCGTGCGAGGCCGGGACGGGTTCCGCAGCAGAGCGCGCTTACGCTTCGCCTCTCGCCCTGCGAACGCGACGGCTCGGAGCCTGGAACCGCGCTCCAGGCTCCCGCTGACACTGGAGAACCGCACGAAGCGGGCGCCCTCGCCTCAGATGTGGATCGGCTTGCCCTGCACCGCCATCGCGGCTTCCTTGATCGCCTCCGAATGCGTCGGATGGGCATGGCAGGTGTAGGCGATATCCTCGCTGGTCGCGCCGAACTCCATCGCCTGCGCGGCCTGGGCGATCATCGTGCCCGCGACCGAGGCGATGATCCATACGCCGAGGACGCGATCCGACTTGGCGTCGGCGATCACCTTCACGAAGCCGTCGGGCTCGTGGTTGGTCTTGGCGCGGCTGTTCGCGAGCATCGGAAATTTGCCGACCTTGATCTCGCCGCCGCTCTTCGAGAGACGCTCCTTCGCCTGCTCCTCGGTGAGGCCGACGCCGGCGATCTCGGGGCTGGTGTAGACGACGCTCGGGATGACGTCGTGGTTCACGATGCCGGTGAGGTCGGCGATGTTCTCGGCCACCGCGATGCCTTCGTCCTCGGCCTTGTGCGCGAGCATCGGGCCGGGGACCACGTCGCCGATCGCCCAGATGCCTGGCACCGAAGTCGCGAATTCATGATCGATCTCGATCTGGCCACGCGGGTTCGTCGTCAGCCCCGCCTTGTCGAGCGCGAGACCGTCGGTGTTGGCGCGCCGGCCGATGCAGACGAGCACGACGTCGGCCTCGATCGTCTCGGCCGCGCCTCCTGCCGCCGGCTCGACGGTGAGCGTCGCCTTCCCGCCCTCAACCTTGGCGCCCGTCACCTTGGTCGAAAGCCTGAACTCGAGGCCCTGCTTCTTGAAGATCTTGGCGGCTTCCTTGCGGACCTCGCCGTCAAAACCGGGCAGCAACTGGTCGAGGAACTCGACGACCGTCACCTGTGCGCCCAGCCGCTTCCACACCGAGCCGAGCTCGAGCCCGATCACGCCGCCGCCGACGACGACCATATGGCCGGGCACCTTCAGCAGCTCCAGCGCGCCGGTCGAGTCGACGATCACCTTCTGGTCGACGGCGATGCCGGGAAGCGGCGTCACCGACGAACCGGTCGCGATCACGATGTTCTTCGCGCGGACGGTGCGGTCGCCGACCTTCACGCTGTCCTTGCCGGTGAACGCGGCCTGGCCCTTCAGCCACTCGATCTTGTTCTTCTTGAACAGATATTCGATGCCGCCGGTGAGCTGCTTGACCGCATCCAGCCGCTGGCCGTGCATCGCCTCGAGGTCGAGCTCAACGCCGCTCGCCTTGATCCCGAGCTTGGCGAGCTTGCCGCCGGCCGCTTCCTCGAACAGCTCGGAGGCGTGGAGCAGCGCCTTCGATGGGATGCAGCCGACGTTGAGGCAGGTGCCGCCGAGCGTCGCGCGGCTCTCCGCGCACGCGGTCTTCAGCCCCAGCTGCGCCGCGCGGATCGCCGCGACATAGCCCCCCGGCCCCGCGCCGATCACCAGAACGTCGAAATCAAAGTCTGCCATTTCCAACTCCGCTGTGCTCCTGCGGAAGCAGGAGCGCTCACCTCACCCGATGCGCTTCCTTCGCAGAGCTCCTGCTTTCGCAGGAGCACGGGACCGGATCACAGGAGCGTTTCGTACAAGTCATTCCACTGCGGATTGTCGCGCTCGATCAACTCGATCTTCCAGTCCCTCTTCCATTTCTTCATCTGCAGCTCGCGCCGCCTCGCTTCGTGAAGATCGTCATAGGCTTCGAACCAGACAAGGGCGGCGCAGCCTTTCTCCTTCGAGTAGCTTTCCGTGACGCCGTTGCGGTGCTGCCAGATGCGCTTCGGCAGATCACCGGTCACACCAAGATAGGTTTGCCTCGTACGAAGATTGGCCATGAGGTAGACCCAACCGGCTTTCGTCTTCGCCTCCATCTTCGTGCTCCTGCGAAAGCAGGAGCGGCAGCAAGCGCAGCGCGCACGGCAAAGAGCTCCTGCTTTCGCAGGAGCACAGCGAGATTTTACAAGTCGATGAGCAGCCGGGTCGGATCCTCGATGGCGTTCTTGATCGCGACGAGGAATGTGACCGCCTCGCGGCCGTCGATCAGGCGGTGGTCGTAGCTCAGCGCGAGGTACATCATCGGGCGCACGACGACCTCCCCGTTCACCACCACCGGCCGATCCTCGATACGGTGCAAGCCGAGCACGGCGGACTGCGGCGGGTTGATGATCGGCGTCGACATCAGCGAGCCGAACACGCCGCCGTTGGAGATTGTGAAGGTGCCGCCCTTCATCTCCTCGAGCTTGAGCGTGCCGTCCTTGGCGCGCCGCCCGAAGTCGCCGATCGTCTTCTCGATATCCGCGACCGAGAGCGCCTGCGCGTCGCGGATCACGGGAACGACGAGGCCATTGGGCGCGGAGACCGCGACCGAGATGTCGGCATAATCGCGATAGACGATCTCGTCGTCTTCGATCGAGCCGTTGACCGCCGGCACGTCGCGCAGCGCCATGCATGCCGCCTTCACGAAGAAGCCCATGAAGCCGAGCCGGACGTCGTGCTTCTTCTCGAATAGATCCTTGTACTTGGAGCGCGCCGCGATCACCGCGCTCATGTCGACGTCGTTGAACGTCGTCAGCATCGCCGCGGTGTTCTGCGCTTCCTTCAGGCGCTTGGCGACGGTCTGGCGCAGCCGCGTCATCCGCACCCGTTCCTCACGGCGCTCGCCCGAGGACGCAGGGCGCGGCGCGGGCGCCGATGCAGGTGACGCCGCCGCGGCGGCGACGTCGGCGGCAGCGGCGGGAACCGGCGTCGGTGACGGCGGCGTCGCGGCGGGGACGCTCGCCTTCGAAGCGGTCTTGCTGGCGGTCAGCACGTCATCCTTGGTGAGACGGCCATCCTTGCCCGTGCCGCGGATCTGCGAAGGATCGAGGCCATGCTCGAGCACGAGCCGGCGCACGGATGGCGACAGCGTCAGCGAACTGGAATCCTGATCGTTGGCGGCATCGTCGGCGATGCCGCCCGCCGGCGACTGCTCGCCCGCCGTCGCGGCGATGCGCGGTTGTTCCGCCACCTTCTCCGGCGCCTGCGGCACGGCCGCGCCACCGGCCGATCCGGACGCTTCGATCGTCGCGATCACCGCGCCGACCTGAACGGTATCGCCCTCCCTCACCGCGAGCGCACCGATCACGCCGTCCGCCGGCGCATTGACCTCGACCGCGACCTTGTCGGTCTCCAGGCTGGCGATCGGCTCGTCCGCCTTCACGGCATCGCCGGGCGCCTTCAGCCATTGGCCTAACGTCGCCTCTGTGATCGACTCGCCCAGCGTGGGCACCTTCACTTCGGTGGTCATGTCGGCTCCTGCCGGTATTCGAGAAGGATCAGCTGGCGCGCTTCAGCGCTGCGGGCTCGGCGATGTGACCAAGCGCGTCGGCGACGAGCGCCGCCTGCTCGGCCTGGTGACGCTTGGCAAGCCCCGTCGCGGTCGCAGCACCCGCCGCGCGGCCGGCATAGCGCGGCCGCTGCGGATGGCCGGAGCGCACCAGAGCGTCCTCGAGCAGCGGCTCGACGAAGGTCCAGGCGCCGTTGTTGCGCGGCTCCTCCTGCGCCCAGACCAAGGTCTCGAGATTGGTCATGCGCTGGAGCCGCAGGATCAGCGGATCGGACGGGAACGGATAGAGCTGCTCGATGCGGACGATCGCGGTGTTCTTATCGCCGGCAGCGTCGCGCGCCTCGGCGAGATCGTAGAAGACCTTGCCAGAGCACAGCACCAGCCGCCTCACGTCCTCGTCCGCCGGCGCGTTGGGATCGGAAAGGATGCGCATGAAGTGGCTGTCGCCGAGGAATTGCTCGGTCGTCGATACCGCCGCCTTGTGACGCAGCAGCGACTTCGGCGTCATCACGATCAGCGGCTTGCGGAAGTTGCGGTGCATCTGGCGGCGCAGCAGGTGGAAATAGTTCGCCGGAGTCGTGCAGTTGGCGACCTGCATGTTGTCCTCGGCGCAGAGCTGGAGATAGCGCTCCAGTCGCGCCGAGCTATGCTCCGGCCCCTGCCCCTCATAGCCGTGCGGCAGCAGCATCACGAGGCCGTTGGCGCGCAGCCACTTGGCCTCGCCGGCGGCGATGAACTGATCGATGATCACCTGCGCGCCGTTGGCGAAATCGCCGAACTGCGCCTCCCACATCACCAGCGTCTTCGGCGCGGCCGACGCGTAGCCATATTCGAAGCCGAGCACGCCGAATTCGGAGAGCGGGCTGTCGAGCACCTGGAACGAGCGGTCTATCGAGGAGAGCGGAATGTAGCGGTGCCCATCCTGCTGATCGATCCACATGGCGTGGCGCTGGCTAAACGTGCCGCGCCCGGAATCCTGACCCGAGAGGCGCACGCCATAGCCTTCGGTGAGCAAAGACCCGAACGCGAGCGCTTCCGCGGTCGCCCAATCGAACCCCCCGCCGTTCGCGAACATCGCCTTCTTGGCGTCGAGCACGCGCTGCAGCGTCTTGTGGATGTGGAGGTCCGCGGGCGGCTCCGTCAGCACCTTCGCAAGCTGATCGAGCACCGCGCGATCGATGCCGGTAGCAGCGTTGCGGCGATCCGCGATCGGGGTCGCCGGCGTCGAGAGGCCATACCAGTCGCCGCCGAACCAGTCCGCGTTATTCGGCTTGTAGCTTTTGGCCGCCTCGAACTCGTCCTCGAGCTGCGCCGTGAAGCTGTCGACCTGATCCTTGATCCAGGCATCGTCGATGATGCCTTCCTGCTTCAGCCGGTCGGCGTAGATCGCCGAGACCGGCGGATGCTTGCGGATCTCATCGTACATCAGCGGCTGGGTGAAGCTCGGCTCGTCGCCCTCATTGTGGCCGAAGCGGCGATAGCACCACATGTCGATCACGACGTCCCGCTTGAAGGTCATGCGGAAGTCGGTCGCCATCTTGCAGGCGAAGGTGACCGCCTCGGGATCGTCGCCGTTCACGTGCAGCACGGGCGCCTGCACCATCTTGGCGATGTCGGTCGGGTAGGGCGACGAACGCGCGAATTGCGGGCTGGTGGTGAAGCCGACCTGGTTGTTCACGACATAATGGATCGTGCCGCCCGTCGAATAGCCGCGCAGGCCCGAAAAGGCGAAGCACTCCATGATGATGCCCTGGCCCGCGAAGGCGGCGTCGCCGTGCAGCAGCAGCGGCAGCACGGTCTCGCGCGCAAGATCGTCGACCTTGGTCTGCTTGGCGCGGGTCTTGCCCAGCACCACGGGATCGACCGCTTCGAGATGGCTCGGGTTGGCGTTGAGCGTGAGATGCACGCGCGTGCCGTCGAACTCGCGATCGGACGAGGTGCCGAGATGATATTTGACGTCGCCCGAACCGCCGACGTCGTCGGGGTTGGCCGAGCCGCCAGCGAACTCGCTGAACACCGCCCGATAGGGCTTGCCCATAACATTGGTGAGGACGTTGAGGCGGCCGCGATGCGGCATGCCGAGCACGACCTCGCGCACCCCTGCGGCGCCGCCATATTTGATCACGGCCTCCAGAGCCGGGATCATCGACTCGCCGCCGTCGAGCCCGAAACGCTTGGTGCCGACATATTTGCGGCCAAGGAAGCGCTCATACTGCTCGGCTTGGACGACCTTGGCGAGGATCGCCATCTTGCCTTCCGGCGTGAAGCTGATGCCCTTGTCGTGGCCTTCCATCCGCTCCTGGATGAAGCGTCGCTCTTCGACATCGCCGATGTGCATATACTCGACGCCGATATGGCCGCAGTAGTTGCGCTGCAGGATCTCGACGATTTCGCGGACCGTCGCGTGTTGCAGACCCAGGAAGCCGCCGAGAAAGATCGGTCGATCGAGGTCGCCCTCGCCGAAGCCGTGATAGGCGGGTTCGCAATCGGCCGACAGATCACGCTTGATGAGCCCGAGCGGATCAAGGTCTGCGGCAAGATGGCCGCGCACCCGATAGGAGCGGATCAGCATCACGGCGCGGATCGAATCGCGCGCGGCGCTGGCAATGGCGTCGGCCGACGGCGCCGGGCGCTCGGCGATGCTCGACTTCACGGGCGTGCCGGGGCCGGCGATCGGCGCGACCGGCGGCGCCGGCTTCGCCTTGACGGCAGGCGCCATCTGGGTCGGATCGAGCGCAGCGGTCAGCGCATCGGTCTCCTTCGGCGGCCAGGCGGGGTTCGCCCAGCTCGGCCCGGAAACCGTACGCTCGAGCCCGCCGAACCAGCGCTGCCAGCCTGGCTCTACCGAGGCGGGGTCGGCGGCATATTTGCGATAGAGGCCTTCGACGAACGCCGGGCTTACGCCCTCAAGCTCCTTGGCGAAATCGCCGAACTCGGAACCCTCGAAACCCATCGCACCCGTCCTCGCGCATCTGCCCCGCTATGGCACAGCGGCGCATCCAATATAAGCGCGCGAGGCCTAGCAGTTCCGCCTGAATCAGCCGTGAAGCAGCTGCTTCAGCGTGCTCCCGAGCTCAGATGGGCTCGGGCTGACCTTAATGCCAGCCTCTTCCATCGCCGCGATCTTGTCCTCGGCGCCACCCTTGCCGCCGGAGACGATCGCGCCGGCGTGGCCCATGCGACGGCCGGGCGGGGCGGTGCGGCCGGCGATAAAGCCGACCATCGGCTTCTTGCGGCCGCGCTTGGCCTCGTCCTTCAGGAACTGCGCGGCATCTTCCTCGGCGGAGCCGCCGATCTCGCCGATCATGATGATCGACTTGGTGTCGTCGTCGGCGAGGAACAGCTCGAGCACGTCGATGAAGTTGGTGCCGTTGACGGGATCGCCGCCGATGCCGACCGCCGTGGTCTGGCCGAGGCCGGCGTTGCTGGTCTGAAACACCGCCTCGTAGGTGAGCGTGCCCGAGCGGGAGACGACACCCACCGAGCCCTGCGAGAAGATCGAGCCCGGCATGATGCCGATCTTGCACTGGTTCGGCGTCAGCACGCCCGGGCAGTTCGGCCCGATCAGCCGCGACTTGGAGCCCTGCAGCGCGCGCTTGACGCGCACCATGTCGAGCACCGGAATGCCCTCGGTGATGCAGATGATCAGCGGCACCTGCGCGTCGATCGCCTCGAGGATCGAGTCCGCCGCGAAGGGCGGTGGCACGTAGACCGCCGAGGCGGTCGCGCCCGTCTTGGCGACCGCTTCGTGAACGGTGTTGAAGACCGGCAGGCCGATATGCTCGGAGCCGCCCTTGCCCGGCGTCACGCCGCCGACCATCTGCGTGCCGTAATCAAGCGCCGCCTTGGTGTGGAAGGTTCCGGTCTCACCCGTCATGCCCTGGGTGATGACCTTGGTGTTCTTATCGACGAGGATCGACATTCTGCTTCCTGACCCTTTCGTTCCCCGGCGAAAGCCGGGGTCCAGTCTTACGCGAGCCCCTCGAAGAGATCGGCCCAATCAGAATTGAGCGCTAGGATCGCCTCGATCTTCCAGGCTCTGCGCCATTCCTTCATCTGCAACTCTCTCGTCCGCGCGGCCTCGATCGTGTCGAAGGTCTGGTACCAGACGAGCATCTTGCAACCGTATCGTTTCGTGAACCCCGGTATCAAACCTTCGCGATGCTCATAAACTCGCTTGGGCAGATCACTCGTTACACCGATGTAGAGCGTGCCATTCGGCCTGCTCGCCATAATGTAGACATATCCGGCCTTCTCCATCCTCCTCGCCTTCACGTTCCTCGGCGGAAGCCGAGGTCCATGTGCAACCGTCGGAAATGGGCCCCGGCTTTCGCCGGGGCACGGAAATTCACCCCAGCGAGCCGTCGATCGCCTTGCAGGCGACGAGGAGTTCCTTGACGGCCTCGACCGAGACCTGGAGGTTGCCCTTGGCCTCCTCGTCGAGGTCGATCTCGATGACCTGCTCGACACCGCCCGCGCCGATCACAACCGGCACGCCGACATAGAGCCCGTCGATGCCGTACTGGCCGTTCACATGGGCCGCGCAGGGCAGGATGCGCTTCTGATCGCGCAGATAGGCTTCCGCCATCGCGATGCCGCTCGTCGCCGGCGCGTAGAAGGCTGAACCCGTCTTGAGCAGCGCGACGATCTCGCCGCCGCCGCCGCGCGTGCGCTTCACGATCGCGTCGATCCGCTCCTGCGTCGAGCGGCCCATCTTGACGAGGTCAGGGATCGGAATGCCGTTGATCGTCGAATATTGCGGCACCGGCACCATCGTGTCGCCATGGCCGCCGAGCACGAAGCTGTTCACGTCCTTTACCGAGACCTGGAATTCGTCCGCGAGGAAGTGGCTGAACCGCGCCGAATCCAGCACGCCGGCCATGCCGACAACCTTCTCGTGCGGCAGTCCGGAGAATTCGCGCAGCGCCCAGACCATCGCGTCGAGCGGATTGGTGATGCAGATCACGAACGCGTCGGGGGCGTTGTCGCGGATGCCCTCGCCGACCGCCTTCATGACCTTCAGATTGATGCCGAGCAGATCGTCGCGGCTCATGCCGGGCTTGCGCGCGACACCGGCGGTGACGATGCAGACGTCGGCACCGGCGATATCGGCATAGTCGTTGGTGCCGGTGATCTTGGCGTCGAAGCCCTCGATCGGACCACATTGCGAAAGGTCGAGCGCCTTGCCCTGCGGCACGCCTTCGACGACGTCGAACAGCACGACGTCACCCAACTCCTTCTGCGCGGCGAGATGGGCGAGCGTGCCGCCGATATTGCCAGCGCCGATGAGCGCGATCTTCTTGCGAGCCACGACGAGCCCCTTTCTGCCAAGCTGTGACGCTGCGAGGCGAGAACCCCCCCCGGCCGGAAACGCGGTTCGCTTAGACGCACCGGCAGCGCGGTTCAACCGCTTTGGCCAAGCTTTCTCGCATCTGCAGCGCGATGGCGATCAGTCCGCCTCGACATAGCGGCGCGCACCCGTCGCGGCATGATAATAAACGGCGACGAGGTGCCCGGTCTCGGGATCGACGAAGCGTTCCCCGGTCGCCGCCCATCCCGCTTCCGCTGGCGGTGCGGCGGCGGCGCGCGCATAGCGCCAGCGCTCGAACAGACAGCCCGCCGCCAGCATCGTAGCCCCGATCAGCAGCGGCCATTCCAGCGGCTGCCACACCGTAAGAGCCAGCGCGACGGCCAGAAACAGCGCCGCAACCGCGTTGACGGCAGCGCGGAGCATCAGGCGTCCGGCTCGATCCAGGCGGCGGTGCCGTAGGCGACGACCTCGTTCATCGTCTCGCCGATCGATCCCGAGTCGAAGCGCATCATGAGGACGGCATTTCCGCCCATCGCGCGTGCGTTCTCGACCAGCCGGTCGACCGCATGGCGCCGCGCCTCCTCGACCATCTGCGTATATTCCTTGATCTCGCCGCCGACGATCGAGCGCAACCCCGCCGCGATGTTGCCGCCTAGCCCGCGCGAACGGACGACCACGCCGAAGCATTGCCCGAACACGTCGCGCACGCGGTAACCGGGGATATTTTCGGTAGTGACGACGATCATAGGGCTTCCCCTTCCAAGATAGCAGCCGTTCGCATTGCGCGAAATCGAGTGCGTGCCGAGA
>Ga0213875_10001397_pt1 | contig 15776 bp, 13 predicted proteins | sample BarmaccomBMRX_R8_FD_160105 | JGI IMG/M metagenome (GOLD analysis project Ga0213875, IMG submission 160105) | Root-associated microbial communities from Barbacenia macrantha in rupestrian grasslands, the National Park of Serra do Cipo, Brazil - RX_R8 | ecosystem: Host-associated > Plants > Roots... | reverse complement strand
CATCCACCGGCTTGTGTTGAGCGGCGCGGGCCTTGGGATCGTCTCGGGATACCTTTGCGCCCCCGGGATTGCTGATGGCAGCCTGGTCCGCCTCCTGCCGGAATGGAGCCTGCCGTCGGTCGAGGTTAGTCTCGTCTTCCCCAGCCGACGCGAACTCTCACCCGCGGTGCGAGCCTTCGCCGAGTTCATGAAAGAGATCAGCCGGCCTGGCGAACTCTGGCAGAACGACCCCTTGAGACAGCCTGCTTAGGTTGACATAGACCCGCCGGCTACCACCGGGAAACGCCTCGCCGCGCAATAAAAATTCTCGCAGACTTGGCTCGTCTGCGCCGCCATGTTGCCGATCCCCACCATCCGGCCGGCGACTAGGCCGGCAATGAAGACGAGCGGCCCGGCTTTGCGACGATCGCGTTCGACCAGACTCCGCCGGGCTTGGTCAGCCCCTCGATCGGAACGACGGCTTTCAATGATGCAGCTCCTCACCACCAGCCTGTGCTTGACCGGTCAGGGCGGCGACCGAAAGAATTGGATACATGTTCCAATCTCAATGTGAGGGCGATTGAGCGCCATTGCTTCCACGGAGCTGCAGAGCCTGCCTGACATCGAGTACGACTATCTGCGTGAACGTATCCTCAGCGGTGAGCTCGATTTCGGCGCGGCGCTGCGGCAGGAGGAGATCGCGGCTCAGCTTGGCTTCAGACATCAAGGTTGAGCAGCAGATAGACCCCGACTGGCAACCCGCAGACACAACCCGGTAGAAACCGAACCAGGAGCCTCCAGTCAAACGCGTTTCGGAGCGGGCGGGGATCATCTGCGGCGTGATCGGTTACGACAACGGCGAGGATCGCGGCAAGCCCGGGCGCGCCCTGGTCCGGGGGAGGCCTGACCCGAAATGAAACCTGGAGATCACCACGATGACCGATGAGAAGATCGCGCTTCGCGAGCTGCTGGAGAAGGGCTCCGACGCGACGTTCCTGCGCGAGATGATCGGCTTCGCCGCGAACCGCCTGATGGAGATGGAATTCAGGGGGTGTGCGGCGCCGGCCCCGGCGAGCGCACCGAGGCTCGCCGCAACCACCGCAACGGCTACCGCGAGCGCGACTGGGAGACGCGGGCCGGCACGGTCGAGCTGCGCATCCCGAAGCTGCGGCGCGGCAGCTACTTCCCGGGCTTCCTCGAACTGCGCCGCACCGCGGAGACCGGCCAGTCCGCCTGGCTGTCGAATCGGAAGCGGGGGACATTGAAGGTCCGGGAAGGAGCATGGGTGACCCATCCGGCACGACCGCACCTCAGAAAAACGAGAGTGTCTCGATCCCTTGCCCCGCGGGTACGGTACGCAAGACCTCTGCCGAGGCGAGATCGACGACGCAAATCGTTCCCTCGTCCTGATTTGCAATCAGGGCTGTCCGGCCGTCTGCGTGAAACGCCATGTTCATCGGCCCTTTCCCGATTCGGACGGTGCGTTGCGTACTGAGCGCGGCATCCAGGATTGTCGCCAGTGGCTCTTCATAGCTCGTCACCACCAGATACCGGCCATCGGGGCTGTAACGAGCGATTTGAGCTGCATCGGCGTGGCCGCTGAGCTCAAGTGTCCGCGTGACGGTATCGGTCGCGGTGTCGACGACATGGATCCGCGGTTCGGTCGCACTGACCAAGACCACCACGCTGCCATCGGGAGATAACCCGATTCCGGCAAATCCCCCTGGTGCCGCGATCTTGCCGACGCGTTTGCGCGCCTCAAGATCGATCACGGAAGCGAAGCTATCTTCCTCATTCTCGGTGTACAGCTTCGTTCCATCTGGCAGTACCTCCATCCGGTGCGCTTTGTTGGACCCAACCTCGATGACATGGCGGATGTCCCAGGTCTCGACATCCAATTCCAGAACGACGCCGCTATTCTCGCAAAGGCAGTAAAGCTGACCGCGCGCGCCCCAGCGGAGCCCGTGCGGTGCGAAGTAGGGCGCTGTGCTGATATCGCCGACATGACGCCGGCCGACCAGATCGATCACGGCGATCAAATGGCCGGTGTTCGGATTGTCCCCATGCTTGCCGTCACCGTAGATCGGGACATAAGCTGTTTTGTGGTCGCGCGACACGGTGAGTTCGTGAACGCGTGGGGCAAATCCCCAGAGCGTCTGGACCGTGTCATAGGTCGAGGGATCCAAAAACAGGATCTTGTTGGCGATCTTGTCCACGGCGATCAGGCCGTTCTGCCCTGACGAGAAGTTGGCGTCGTTCGGCAAGTTAGCCTCCTTCTGTCGGGAACCCGCAGCGAAGCGGGGCATCACCAAAAACGCGGTAATTGGGGAATGGTTGCTTCCTAAATAAATTGTTTTATCAAGGGCGATGCGACGCAACTAACCCCCGATTCGGGAGTTGGTTTAACTGGATCGGAAGAGCAGGGCGCACGCGATTTTGGAAACGATTACGTCCGATTATGGGGCCCCAAACATGCAGCAGACCGAAGGACAGGCACGTCTAGGAGCATCCAGCAAGGTTCTTGGCGCGCCCGCCTCGCGGGCGGTGTTAGGGTTGGAAGGGTTCGAACACCGGTTCGAGACCATTGACGGTATCAGGCTGCATTATGTAACCGGCGGAAAGTCGGATGGCGGCGTCGTGCTGCTGCTCGCAGGGTTTCCAGAGAGCTGGTACGCATGGCGCAAGATCATGCCCCTGCTCGGCGATCGTTTTCGGATCATCGCACCCGACTTGCCTGGACAGGGCGATTCCGACCGTCCCGAGAGCGGCTACGACACGCAGACCATCGCCCAACGCATCCATGCGTTGATGGGGCAGCTGGGCGAGAGCCAATATTTCCTTGCGGGGCATGATGTCGGCGCGTGGGTCGCCTACCCCTACGCCGCCCTCTTCGGGCAGGAAATCCGCCGGCTGGTCCTCATGGACGCCGGCATCCCCGGGATTACGCTACCAGATGCCTTGCCGTCCAGGCCTGATCGGGCATGGCGAACCTGGCATTTTGCGTTTCATGTGATACCCGACCTCCCCGAAATTTTAATCACGGGAAAGGAGCGGGATTATCTTGACTGGTTCCTGAGGCGCAAGGCCGCCAACCCCGACGCGTTTTCCGATGAGGACCTCGATGAATATCTGCGCGTCTTCACGCGGCCCGGCGGGTTGCGGGCAGGGCTTGCCTATTATCGGGCTGCGTCCATCTCGGCCCGCCAGAACCAAGAGCTGAAGGCGCGCGGCCCATTGGCCATGCCGGTACTGGCACTAGGCGCGGACCAAGGTTCGATAGCTGACATGGCGGGACCCCTGAAGGACGTCGCCGATGAAGTCCAAGGCAGAACCGTCAGCCGTTGCGGCCACTTTCTTCCTGAAGAGCAGCCGGACGTGATCGCGAAAGAACTCGTGGCATTTTTTTCATTCGAAGATAGGGGAGAACCGTGATGGTCGGCTCAGGCCGCCTTGATGTTCATCAGCATGTCGTTCCCCCGTTTTGGGCAGAGAAATTGCCACCTCATGGCAGCGACCCCTCCCGATGACCAGCCACGACGGTCGGGACGGTCCAAAGGGCTTCTAAGCCCTGATCGAAGCCCGCCCGGGGAAGCAGGCGGAGGTGATCCAGATGATACGCGACATCCGCGGCGGCGTGATGGATGAGGACGCCACTGGGCCTGGTATGCCATGCAACACTCGGAGACGATGTTGACCATCTTCGAAGTGTTCCGAACATCGCGGGCCGCAACGCCACATGATAGGCGGAGGCGGCGACATATTCCGGAGCGTTAAACGAATGACAAGATTCCGGCGCGGCCGGCGCACGTGCAAAAAGTCGACCTGCTCTCGAGCAAGCAAGTCTTCTCCGCAGTGCTTGTCGAACAAGAGTGACGCTAGATTGTCTCAGGTGGAACTCGGGCCGTTGACCAAGCGCGCCCTGAGATCATTCAAGAACCACTGACCGGCGGGCCCTAGCGGGCGATGGCGCATTCGAGCGGCGTATATGATCAAGTCGCCCGGATCCGGTTCGTCGATGAGATCGAGCTGAACGAGCTTTCCCTCCATAAGCGGCCGGGCAATCAGATGCTCGGGCATGCGACACCATCCGAACCCGGCCAGCAGCATGTCGAGACGGCGCTGGAGGTCAACGAAACGCCAGAGGCGCGCGCTCGCGAGACCGTAAGATGGCCCGGTCGGGTTGACCGGGTCGGACAGGACAAGCTGGACGTGCGGCTCCAGATCCGCACGAGTCAACGCTCGGCCGAGGGCGGCAAGCGGATGGAAAGGCGCAGCTACCGGGGCCAGCTTCAGACCGAGTAGCGAAAGCGTCGAGAGATCGTCCGGCGGGGTGGGCAGCAGCAGACAAATCGCGAGCGCAGCTGAGCCCTCGCGCAACTTTCGCTCCGCCCCGCCAAGGCCCTCGGTGGAGAAGCTGACCGGAAGGTCCGGATAGCTCGCGCGTAGAGCGCGCAAGCTTTCGATCAGCGGCGCGGAGGGCGCCAGCGGATCGATGGCCAATGCAAGTTCCGGCTCCAACCCGGAACGCGTGTTCGCCGCCACCGCCTCGAAGCGCGCGGCGCTGGCCAGCACCATTTGCGCCTGATCCACCAGCAGGCGCCCGACCTCCGTCAGCCGTGGACGGTGTCCGCTGCGGTCGAACAGCAGCACGCCCTGAGCCGCCTCCAAGCCGGCCACTGCCTGGCTTATCGCCGACTGGGCTCGAGCAAGCCGGCGGCCTGCCGCCGAGAAACTGCCCGTATCGGCTATGGCGACGAGCACCCGGAGTTGGTCGAGGGAGAGGCTCCCGATCACCGTCCATCACCTTCGCTGATAGATACGATCATAAGTTTATCGCTCCCGTTGGATACTCCTCGGGCCTATTTAGCCTCCATGCAACCGACCTATTTCATCAATCACGGGGGCGGACCGTGCTTCTTTCTCGATCCCGGCCCCATGCGCGAGGCCTGGAGCGAGCTGGAATTCTACCTAAAGCGCTTCGCCGACGCGCTGGAGGAGCTCCCAAAGGCAATCCTCGTCGTCTCGGGGCACTGGGAGGAGGCGCACCCAACGGTGAATGCCGGAAGCGCGCCACCGCTGCTGTTCGATTATGGCGGTTTCCCGCCGCACACCTATCGCTTGACCTGGCCTGCACCCGGCGACCCTGACTTGGCAACACGAGTCTGCAGCCTGCTCGAGGCGGCCGGGATTAAGAGCGGTGCAGACGCGGTGCGCGGCTGGGATCACGGCGTGTTTGTGCCGCTCAAGGTCATGTTTCCTCGCGCGAAGATCCCGACCGTCCAACTGTCACTCCAGCTCGGCCTCGATCCCGCGACGCACCTCGCCATCGGGCGAGGGTTGAAACCGCTGCGCGAGCAGGGCGTGCTGATTATCGGCAGCGGCCAGACCTACCACAACATGCGTGGGTTCATGACGGCGACCGGCAGCGCCGATCCCCAGGCCGAAGCTTTCGATCTATGGCTGCGAGAAGCGGTCGCGAACGCCGGGACGCGAGATCGTTCCCTGCTCGAATGGGAGCGGGCGCCCGGCGCCCGACAGGCGCAGCCGCGCGAAGACCATCTGCTGCCGCTCATGGTCGCGGCGGGAGCGGCATCCGGCGAGCCTGGCGAAATCGCGTTTCACGGACACGCGCTCGGCAAGCCGATTTCCGGCTTCCGCTTCGGATAGATATTCGAGGAGTCCTGATATGACCAACCTGCTCGTCGTCGAGACCAGCCCGCGCGGCGACTTCTCCGTTTCGCGCGCCATGACCCGCCATTTCGTCGAAGAGTGGCGGGCCGCTCACCCTGGCGGCGAGGTCGTCGAGCGCGACCTCGCGCGAACCGATCTCGCCTTCGTTACCGCGCCTTGGCTGCACGCCTATTTCACCCCGCCGGAGCAGCACTCGCCCGACATGAAGCAGGCATTGCGCCTGTCCGACGAGCTAGTGGCCGAACTGCTCGCCGCCGACCACGTCGTCATTGCCACCCCTGTCTACAATTACAATGTGCCGGCGGCGCTAAAGGCTTGGATCGACCACATCGTCCGCAAGGGCATGACGCTCGGCTTCGAGGGCCAAGGTCTCGTCACGGGCAAGAAGGCGACGGTGTTGCTCGCCTCGGGCGGCATCTACACCGCAGGATCTCCGATCCGCGACCGAGACGTCGCGACTGTCTATCTCCGGCTGATCCTCAACGTGATCGGCATTGCTGACGTAACGGTCGTTGCTGGAGGCGGCGCCAAGGTGGTGGACATGCAGGAGGAGTCAATGGGTGACTTCGTTGCCAAGCTGCGACCGACGATTAAGCAAGCTGCGGGGGGTCCGATGTGATCTGACCGATTGCTGCGCGTCTGCATCCTCCTGATCTGGCTCGCACCGAACTCCGCTGCCGGGGTGCGAGCACTGCCGCTTCTCAGGGCGCTTCGCCGAAGAACGCCAGCAGTTCGCGGGTCAGCTCGTCGGGGCGCTCCTCGGCGAGGTAATGGCCGCAATCGTCGATCCGCACGCTGCGCACACGCTGCGCGAGCGAGGGTGTCTGGGCAGCCAGTATGTCTTTGAAGCTCAAGGAAGCGCCCACCGTGAGAACCGGCATCGGCAGCTTGATCCTCGCACTCTGTTTGTTGTGCTCGGCGTCGATCTTATGACTGCGGAAATACTCGAGGCCGCACCGTAATGCTCCGGGAGCAGCGAGCCTGCCGGCATATTCCTCCAGCCCTTCCTCGTCGGGGCCGGTCGGGTCATAGGTCTGCTGGCGTATGAAGTGGGAGACGAACATCATCTCCCGGCCGGTAATCAACGCTTCCGCCAGCCCGTTCGGTGCTTCCGACCACCCAAGGTGCCACATGCGCGGATATGTGTTCGCGTCGTATAATTCCTCCAGCCCAAATCCCGGTAGTGCAGACTCCATCATGACCAGCCGGCGGATTTCCGCCGGATAGGCGGCGGCATAGGCATAGGCGACCATAGTGCCTACGTCATGACCGACCAGATTGACCGGCCCTAGGCCGAGTTGTTGGACGAGCTGATGGACGTCCTCGGCGGCCATGCGTTTATCGAAACTTCCGTCAGGTCGGTCGGTGTCGCCGCAGCCGCGCAGATCGGGAGCGATCACGGCATAATTCGCTGAGAGTGCCGGAATGACCTTCCGCCATGCGTAGGAACGACCCAAAGGGTGCGGCGGGAGACGAGGTGACGTCGATGGTTGAATGTGGAGGGCGGCATGGATCGCGAGAAAGCTGAGCTGAGCCGGGCGGTTTGAACCGTTGCTGCTTGCGCTCGCGTCGCCGCACCGGCCGGTGCGAGTTCTCGGCCCGGTTGTTCTTGCGCAGGCCCTGCTCGTGGCGGCAAGAGAGGCCCAGCTCACGTTGAGCCGCACCGTTTTTGAGGTTGAGAAGCAAGCGGAAGTTCACGCCGTCTAAAAAATGGGAAACGTTTCCGCCGGGAAACGACCTGTCTCAAAAGCCAGCCTAGCGGCTGGTTTTACCCAGCACGACATCCTTTGCGAACGCTGCGGGAACACGGAAGCAATCAGGACCGATGCCGACCCGATCATCGGGGTGATCGCAGCCCGCGTCCCTTGGGAGAAGAAGGATGGACGGCTCACTATTCGTCGGCGCCATCGAGCCGAAAGACCCGGTTCGTCCGAAATCGATGGCGCAACCTCGATGGTCCTTGAAGCATCTGCTGATCGCGGGGCTCGTGGTCGTGCTTCTGGCGGGGACTAGTATCTACGCCAATTATTATTGGCAGACTGGGCGGTTTCTGGTGACGACCGACGATGCCTATGTCGAGGCGCATTCGGTCCTGATCAGCCCCAAGGTGTCCGGCTATATCTCCCAGGTTCTGGTTGACGATAACCAAACCGTCAGAGTCGGCGAACTTCTCGCGCGCATCGACCCGCGCGACTACCAGACCGCTCTCGATCAGGCACGCGCCGATGTCGCCGCGGCGGCAGCGGCCATCGAAACACTCGACCAGCAGATCCTTCAACAAGCCTTGACCGTCGAGCAGGCGCGCGAGCTGGTCGTCTCGGACCGGGCTGCTCTCGTTTTCTCCCAGCAGGAATTCGAGCGTTACACCGAGCTTGAAAAAAATGGTTTCGGCACCGTCCAGCGGGCGCAACAAGCGCGGGCCGACATCCGCCAAAAAGCTGCGGCCTTGGAGCACGAGGTCAAGGGAGTTGGGCTGGCGGAACAACAAATCCGCGTTTTGCAAGCCCAACTCGTCCAAGCCCGGGCGACCTTGGCCCAGCAGCAGGCGCTCGCGCGCCAGGCCGAGCTCAATCTTGGTTACACGGCGATTACGGCGCCCGTTGACGGCACCGTTGGCGTCCGCACGCTCGAAGTCGGCGAATATGTGCAGCCGGGCACCCAATTGATGGCTGCCGTGCCGTTGCAGGCGGTCTATATCACCGCAAATTACAAGGAGACGCAGCTGACGGACGTGCGGCCGGGTCAGCCGGTAACTGTCAAGATCGACACCTATCCCGATATCAGGCTGCATGGCCGAGTGGACAGCGTGGCGCCGGCGAGCGGGCAGGCGTTTGCGCTGTTACCGCCGGACAATGCGACCGGCAACTTCACCAAGATCGTGCAGCGCATCCCCGTCAAGATCCGCGTCGACGCGGACAGCCCTATCAACGGCCTCTTGCGACCGGGGATGTCCGTTGAGCCGATCATCGACACACGCTCCGCGTCCCGCTCCAACGGACGGACACCATGACCGACACCGGCCAACCCACGAGCGCTCAGCCGGACGATCCGAGGGTTGCTCCGAAGACGTGGATCGCCGTCGGCGGCAGCCTGCTCGGCGCGTTCATGGCGGTTCTGAATATTCAGATCACAAATGCCTCGCTTCCCTATATCGAAGGCGGCATCGGCACCGGCGGCGTGTACGGCACCTGGGTGACGACGGCCTACCTGATTGGCGAGATCATCGTCATCCCGCTCACCGATTTCCTCAGCCAGGTCTTCTCGCTGCGACGCCTGTTGCTCGTCAACACGGCGTTGTTCCTGCTGTTTTCCGTGCTATGCGGCCAGGCGACGAGCCTCGGCGAGATGATCGTGCTGCGCGCGTTGCAGGGCTTTACCGGCGGCGTCCTGATCCCGCTCGCCTTCACGATCGTGATGACGCTGCTGCCGGCAGAGAAGCGTGCGATCGGCCTGGCGGGGTTTGCCGTCACCGCGACCTTCGCGCCGGCCATCGGCCCCACCATTGGCGGTTATCTCACCGACAATTACGGCTGGCCCTACATTTTTTATCTGAACCTCGGGCCCGGCGCCGTCATGCTCGGCGCGCTTTGGTATGCCCTGCCCAAGGCGCAGATGCATTTCGAGCTGCTCGCCAAAGGCGACTGGACCGGGATCGCTCTAATGGCGCTTGGTCTCGCCGCCTTCCAGACCGTGCTTGACGAAGGCAACGTCTATGACTGGTTCGGCTCGCCTTTTATCGTCAATCTGACCCTGGTCGCGTCGATCGCTCTCGGCGCCTTCATCATACTCGAGTTCCGGACGGCCCATCCGCTCGTCAATCTGCGGCTGCTGGGGCGGCGCAATTTCGGGATCGGGACCTTTAGCAACGTCCTTCTCGGCTTCGCTCTCTATGGCTCTGCTTTCCTGCTTCCGCAATATCTCGCAGTCAGCCAGGGCTTCAACTCGGAGCAAATCGGTCAGGTGATGGCCTGGACCGGATTTCCGCAATTGATGGTAATCCCTCTGGTGCCGCTGATGATGCAGCGCATCGATGGACGATTGCTGGTGGGCGCCGGTCTCCTGATCTTTGCCGGCAGCTGTTTTATGAACCTGCATCTCGATCGCGATTATGGCGCGCCGCAATTGTTCTGGCCAAACGTGATCAGGGCGCTGGGTCAGGCCATCGTGATGACCCCGCTGTCGGCGATCGCCATGGTCGGGATCGCCGGCAAGGACGCGGGCGCCGCGTCCGGCGTTTTCAACATGATGCGCAATCTGGGCGGTGCGATCGGTACCGCCGCGATCGAGACCTTCTTCACCAAGCGCGAGCAATTTCATTCGGCGATTCTCACGCCCACAGTCTCACAGCTTCAACCGGCGACGCGCCTCCGCCTTGCCACGCTCCAGCAATACTTCCTGGCGCATGGATTCCCCGATCCCGCGGGGGCGATGCGCCGCGCCACGATCGCAGTCGGACAGACAATACGGACGCAGGCGACAATCATGGGGTACGCTGACAGCTTCGCCTTGATCGGCGTCGTGCTTCTGGTCGGCGCCCTATTGCTAGCGTTCCTCAAAAAAGGTGCTCCTGTCGGCGACCCGGCGGGGCATTGATAAGCCCGCGTAGAACCGATCGTGCCGCGGCAAGGTGATCGATCAGGGCACGCACGGCCGGCGACAGGCCGCGCCGGGTGCTGAAGACCAGGTGCACCGTCACCTCCGGAGCGGTCCAGCCGGGCAATGCCGGCCGCAGCGTTCCAGAAGCTAACGGCGCTTCGGCGATGAAGCCAGGCAAGAGCGCGACCCCCAGGCCGGCGCAGGCGGCGGCCAGGATCACATCGAAGTCGTTGCAAGCAATGCGCGCCTGAATGGGGATCTCCGCGGTCTGAGACTTCGGCCCAACAAGCCGCCACATTTCCTGGCCATCGCCCTCGCTCGGGGAGAGGGTCGGGAGCAGCGAAAGCGCCGCCGGCTCGAGCGGCCCGTGCTCGGCGATAAATTCTGGGCTGGCCACCAGAAAGTTCGGCCCGCGGCCTAGCACCCGCATCATCAAATCCGGATCGTCGTCGAGTTTGCTGCGGGCCCGCAACGCGATGTCGATGTTGTCCTCGATCAGGTCGACAGGCCGGTTCAGGACGCGCACCAGCACCCGCACCCTGGGATGGCGGGCGGCGAAACCGGGCAAGGCGCGCGCAAGCAGGCTTCGGGCGAGCGCCGGCGGACAGGAGATCCTGACGACGCCGCGCGGCTCGGCCAGCGCTTCGGCGACGACCGCTTCCGCAGCCTCAACGCCCGAGAGCACGGCCTCGCATCTTTCGAAAAACGCCTGACCGATCTCGGTGACCCGCATGGCGCGGGTGGTGCGTTCCAGCAAGCGCACGCCAAGACGGTCCTCGAGCCGCGCCACACGCTTGCTGAGCTGTGACTTCGGAAGCTTCAGCGCCCGCGCGGCCGCCGAGAAGCCTCTGTGGGTGACCACCGCGCTGAACAGATAGAGGTCGTTGAGGTCCTGCAAAGGCGCCTCTTTGATGCCAGGGCCGTTTCCATGAGGAAACGAGCTGTCCACATATTGCTCTCTACGGGGATGATTGTAGCAGTCTTACATCGCGCATCACGGGCATGCAACCCGCAAGCAGCGATCGAGCGGAGCGATGTGGCCCCGCCCTGTCACTCAACACGAAAGGAATCGCGATGACCTCTTCACTTCCCGACGAATTCCGGCCGGACAATGCCGCGATCATCTTGGTCGATCACCAGGCCGGTGTCGCCAAATGGGTGCACAGCCAGCCGCAAGAGGCAATGGCGCAAAATGCCGGCCTGCTGGCCAGGCTCGCGGTGGAGATGAACATTCCGCTGGTCGTGACCACGACGGTGGAGGATGCCGGGCACACCGGGACGACATTGAAAGCGATCCGGGATGCGGCGCCGAAAGCATTTGCCGAGCGCATCCGGCGCGGCGGCGTGATGGACGCGTTCGCCGATCCGGCTTTCGAGAAGGCGGTGGCCGCCACGGGCCGGAACGATTTGATCTTCGCCGGCTTGACGACCGACGTCTGCGTCTATCGCACCGTGCGTGCCGCGCTGGGTAGGTCTTACCGGGTCGCGGTCGCCGCCGATGCCTGCGGCAGCCCCTCGACGCTTGTCGATGCGGTGTCATTCACCAACCTGCGCGAACTGCGCGCTCGGGTGCTCAGCACGATGCAGGCGGTGACCGAACTCTACCCGGATTTCGGGACTGAAGCCGGCAAGCGCGCCCAGCAGGTCGCCATCGGCACCCTGATGGCCCAGGCGGCTTGATCCTTTCTCGCCGCAGGAGCCGCGCAGGCCCACCCTCCCACTCTGCTTCAGTGACAGATACGAGACAATCATGGCCAGCACCACTGCCACCCCATCGAAGCCCAATTCCCCACCGCGCGCCATCGCGCATCGCACGCCTGGCCGCCGCGATGGGCCCATTACGCGGCTGATGAGCCCCGGCGATCTCGGCGAAATGGTGAAGCCATTCATCTTTCTCGACCTGTTCGAGGTGGATCGCTTTCATGGACAAGGGTTCCCGCCGCACCCCCATTCGGGGATCGCGACCCTTACCACCTTCCTCGAAGGCAGCATGAGGTACGCCGATTCGACCGGGAAAACCGGCTCGCTTTCGGCAGGCTCCGTCGAGTGGCTCCGCGCCGGCGCCGGGGTCTGGCACGCCGGCCGCCCTATCGAAGGAAAGCCGATGCGAGGCTACCAGCTCTGGTTGGCGCTCCCTCCCGAGCTTGAGCTCGCGCCGGCTGAAAGCCGGTATTACGAGGAGAGCCAGATCGGCGGCGGGGCGCCGGCGCGCGTGCTGCTCGGCGACTATGCGGGCCTGTCGAGCCCGATCCCGTTCCCGATGCCCCTGACCTATCTCTATGTCCGGCTGAGGGATGGTCAGCGCTGGACCTACCAGCCGGGCGCCGACCACGACGTCGCCTGGCTCGCGCTCAACAGCGGCAGCATCGAGGTAAGCGGAGCCGTTCTCGAGCGCGAACTGGCGATTTTTACCGACGGTAACGGTCCGATCGACATGGTCGCCCAAGGCGCTGTCGAGCTCGTCATCGGGTCTGCCGCGAAACATCGGCATCCGCTCTTTAACGGCCACTACTCCGTCCACACGACCCGGGCCGCCCTGTTGGAGGGCGAGCGCGGCATCGCCGAGCTGGAACACGGCGCCGCCGTCGGAGTGCTCCGCGGCGCCATGCCACCGCAGACTATTCCCCTCGGAGAAAGGTAAGCCGACATGACCAGAAAATCCGTTCTCGTGATCGGCGGCGCATCCGCTCGCCGCCCACCCGATATCGCGCCAGCCAGTGATAGGTGCGGACCCATGCGGATCGCAAGGTCGAACCGTTCGGCGATGACGTTGACCCGCTCGTCGCTGAAGGAGAGGTCGATACGCACGCGCGGATGACGCGCGGCAAAGGCCAAGGTGCGGGGAGCGACAACCAATTGGCCGTAGGCGACGGATGCGGAGATGCGCAGCAACCCGCTAGGCTCGGGGTTGCCGGCCGTCAATTCCGCCTCCGCCGCCTCCGCCTCCACGACAATGGCGCGAACACGGTCATAGTAGCGCTGAGCAGCTTCGGTGAGCGCCAGTGAGCGCGTCGATCGTGCGACCAGAGGTGTTCCGGCTTGCCTCTCAAGCAGGACAAGGCGGCGGCTGATGGGGGCTTTGGGCATGCCGAGCGCGCGCCCGGCTGCGCTCAGTGCACCTCTTGGACAATGCATACGAAGAGCGCCATGCCGGATAGATCCGCAAGCTCGGCCAGAGCACAGCCCTCTCGGTCGTTGTTCCATGAAGCAGGGCACCATGGCACCTGACACAGCAATTGAAGCGTCGGTAAACTGTTGGGTTCCGTCCATGGAACGCCGCTCGTTGGCTTCCGGCCTGGTCTCGGTGGATGACCCGATTTCACAGCGCGGCTTCGCTTCCGATCAGGTGCTCGATGGCGATCGGGAAGCGGCGAACGCGTACCCCCGTGGCGTGCCACACGGCGTTAGCGATCGCTCCCGCCGTGCCGGTGATCCCGATCTCGCCGACGCCCTTGATGCCGAGCTCGTTGACGTACGGGTCGAATTCCTCGACCAGGATGGCCTCGATCGAGGGCACGTCGGCGTTAACCGGCACATGGTACTCGGCGAGGTTGGCATTCATGACGCGGCCGGATCGCGGATCCATCACGGCGCGTTCATGCAGCGCGAAAGAAAGGCCCCAGATCATCCCGCCGTAATACTGGCTGCGCACCAGGCGCGGGTTGATGATGGTGCCAGCCGCGAAGGCGCCGATCAGACGCGTCGTCCGGATCTGACCCAGTTCGGGGTCCACCTTCACCTCGGCAAATACCGCGCCGTGGGCATGCATGGCATAGGCACCCGTCGCCGCAGGATCGCACGCGCCGCGCCCGCTTCCTTCGATCTCCGGCAGCCCAGCACGCGCTAGGATGTCGGCATAGCTCTCGCTGCGGCTCTCGTCGTCGCAGCGGATCAGCCGGCCGCGGCGCGCCAGCACGCCGGCATTGCCGGCGCCGAATAGCGGTGAGCGATTGTCGTTCATTGCCAGTTCCGCGAGCTTGGCGATCGTCGCGGCGCCGGCACCGTGGATGGCGATCCCGGCGGTCGCCGTGTGGGCGGAGCCGCCGGCGATACCCGCATCCGGCAGGTCGGAGGTGCCGGAACGGAACTCGAGCTGATCGAGATCGATGCCGAGGCTGTCGGCGGCAATCTGGGCGAGTGCGGTCCAGGCGCCTTGTCCCATCTCGTGCGCACCGGTCTCGACGAGGCCCGTGCCGTCGCGACGCAGCACGGCCCTGGCGTGCCCCTCGAACATGATCGCCGGAAAGGTCGCCGTACCAAGGCCCCACCCGACGAGCAGACCGTTTTCGTCGCGCATCTGGCGAGGCGCCAGCGGACGCCCGTGCCAGCCAAAGCGCGCCGCGCCCTGTGCGTAGCACTCGCGCAGTGCCTTGGATGAAAACGGCTTGCCGGATACCGGCTCGATTTCGGCGTAGTTTCGAAGGCGAAATTCCAGCGGATCGATGCCGGCAGCGTGCGCCATCTCATCGATCGCGCTTTCGAGCGCGATGCTGCCGCTCGCTTCGCCCGGTGCACGCATGAAGATCGGAGTTCCAGTGTCGAGCCGCACGGCGTCTGCGGTCGTCGCAATGGCAGGGCTGGCGTATAAGGTGCGGGTGACCTGGCCGGACGGCTCGAAGAAATCGTCGAACGTGCTTGTGGCGGTGCGCACGTGATGGTGGATCGCGGTCAGCCTGCCTTCGCGATCCGCGCCTATGCGGAACGTCTGGCGGGTCGGCGCGCGGTGGCCAACCGGGCCGTACATCTGGTCGCGGCGCAACACCAGCTTCACCGGCCGCCCGACTAGGCGGGCAGCCAGGATACCGAGGATTTGCGGGCCAGACATCACTCCCTTCGAGCCGAACCCGCCGCCGAGGAACGGGCTGCGGATGTGGATGTTCTCGGGCGCGATCCCGAACAACCCGGCGATCCGCTGCTGCGCCCAAGCCAGGGCCTGGCTGGGCATGTCGATCGAGAGGCTGTCGCCGTCCCAGGCTGCTACGATGGCGTGCGGCTCCATCGCGTTGTGATACTGGGCGGGCGTCTCGTACGTCGCGTCGATCCGGTGTTCGGCCACGGCGAGCCCCGCCTCGACATCGCCGTGACGCACCTCGGACGGGGTCCCGGCACCCACCGCGGGGGTGATGAAAATGTCATTGTCGTCGAGGCCGACCCGCGCCGGTTCCGTCTCGTAGCGCGGCGCCAGAAGGGCCGCGCCTTCCGTCGCTGCCTCCAAGGTCTCGGCGATCACCACCGCGACCGGCTGACCGGAGTAGCGGACGGTGTCGTTCTGCAGCACCTCCATGCGGAACATGAAGGGGTTCGCCTTTTCGTCCGGATCCATCGCCAGCTTCGGCCGGTTCGCTGGGGTCATCACCTCGACCACGCCGGGATGGGCCTTAGCTGCCCGCACGTCGAGAAAGGTGACGCGGCCGCGAGCGATGCTGCTCACGGCCAGGACAGCGTGCAACATATCGGGCGGGTGGTTGTCGGCTGCATAGCGAGCCTGCCCGGTGACTTTCAAAATCCCG
>Ga0213875_10001396_pt1 | contig 15785 bp, 12 predicted proteins | sample BarmaccomBMRX_R8_FD_160105 | JGI IMG/M metagenome (GOLD analysis project Ga0213875, IMG submission 160105) | Root-associated microbial communities from Barbacenia macrantha in rupestrian grasslands, the National Park of Serra do Cipo, Brazil - RX_R8 | ecosystem: Host-associated > Plants > Roots... | reverse complement strand
CCGGCCGCGCTACGAACGGGTCAGAGACGATGTGCAGGAGTTCGGCGAATGCAGCGAGGTCGCCGACGGAGGCGGCGGCGAGGGCCTCCTCGAGGAGGTGGTTGCGGGGGATGTAGATCGGGTTGCGGGCGTCCATGGCGTCCGCGACCGCGATCGCGTCGCCTGGCTCGCGGGCCAGGGCGGCCTGCCAGCGCTCGGCCCAGCGGTCATAGGCGGCTGGGTCATCAAACCGCGAGCGTGGTCCCGGGCCGGTGCCCCGGACGGCGCTGGAAAGCGCGCGCAGCGCGCAGGTGAAGTCGACGCGCTGGTCGCGCAGCAGCGTGAGCAGGTCCTCGACGAGCCCGTCGGCGTCGGGCTCGGTATCCGCGAGGCCGAGCTTGGCGCGCATCCCCTCGCGCCAGCGGGCGTCATAGCGGCCCGCAAACGACCCGACGAGCTCGGTGGCCAGGCCGACCGCCGTGTCGTAGTCCTCGTCGAGCAGCGGCAGCAGCGTGTCGGCGAAGCGGGTCAGGTTCCAGGCGGCGATCGCCGGCTGGTTGCCATACGCGTAGCGACGGCCGTGGTCGATCGAGCTGAACACGGTGTCGGGATCGAAGGCGTCCATGAACGCGCACGGCCCGTAGTCGATCGTCTCCCCGGAGATCGTCATGTTGTCGGTGTTCATGACCCCGTGGATGAAGCCCACCTGCATCCAGCGGGCGATCAGCGACGCCTGGGCGGCGAGCACGCTGTCCAGCAGGGCCAGGTAGGGGTTGTCGGCCTCGGCGGCCGTCGGATGGTGACGAGCGATCACATGGTCAGCCAGGCGCCGCACCAGCTCGGGCCCGCCGCGCGTGGCCGCGTACTGAAACGTGCCCACGCGGACGTGGCTGGCGGCGACGCGGGCGAGCACCGCGCCCGGCAACAGCGTCTCGCGGGCGACCGCCTCGCCGGTCACGGCGACGGCCAGGGCGCGGCTGGTGGGGATGCCCAGCGCATGCATCGCCTCGCCCACCAGGCACTCGCGCAGCATCGGGCCCAGCGCCGCCTTGCCGTCACCCGAGCGCGCAAACGGCGTGGCGCCCGAGCCCTTGAGATGCAGGTCCCAACGCGCGCCGCGCGCGTCGAGGAGCTCGCCCACCAGCAGCGCCCGGCCGTCGCCCAGGCTCGGCGCGTAGAAGCCGAACTGGTGACCGGCGTATGCTTGGGCCACCGGGTTGGAGCCCGCCGCCACGGCGGCGCCGGTGAGCAGCGCCACGCCGTCGGGACCGCGCAGCGCCTCGGCATCGAACCCCAGCTCGGCCCCCAACCGCTCGTTGAGCACCGCCAGCTGGGGTGCCGGCGGCGTCGCCGGCTGCCAGGACACGCACAGCTCGTCCAACTCGCGGGCGTACAGGTCGTCAAAGGCGATCCTCGGCGCCGACGCGGCAGAGCTCATCGATCCAGCCTAGTTGGGCGGGATCCGACTCCAGTCCGGCGCGTGATCGCCTATGAAATCCCTTCGGCGATCACCGCGCTGGCGAAGGCAGGGCTCGGGCTCAGAGGTCGGTTCGGCGGCTCGCCGCGTTGAGCGGTCGCGGTGGCAGCGCGGCGCTTGGGGAACGAGCACGCAGGGGCCGGCGACGGCCGAGGTGATGTTTGCGCTGCCAGGATCGTTGTGGATCGGATACAGATTCCGGCGGCCGTGCGATGAGCAGGTGGATGGTGAGCCCCGATCACGCAGACGACAAGCGCAGCGATGCGGTCCTCCTGCGTGAGGCGAGCCACGATCCGGCCGCCTTCACGGAGCTGTACGTCCGGCACGCCGGGACCGTGCACGCCTGGTTACGGGCGCGGATCGAGTGGGCGGCCAGCGACCTGACGGCGGAGACGTTTGCGCGCGCGTGGCTGAACCGCGGCCGCTTCCGCAATGAGCGGGACGGTTCGGGGCTCCCGTGGCTGCTGGGGATCGCCGCCAAGCTGCTGGCCGACGCCGCGCGCCATGACCGGATCGAGACCCGAGCGCGTGAGCGGCTCGGGCTACCGGTTGACCTGGCGCACGAGGATGGCTACGCCGAGGTGGAGCAGCGGCTATCGCCGCGTGTGGCGCTGGCGAAGCACCTCGAGTCGTTGGCGCCGGCCGAGCGCGACGCGCTGGAACTGCGCATCGTGGAGGAGTTGTCCTACGCGGAGGTGGCGGAGCGGTTGGAGATCCGGCCCGCCGCCGCTCGGCTGAGGGTCTCGCGCGCGTTGCGGCGCCTTGCCGTGTCCGTCCCCAAGGAGGAATCATGAACGACAAACTGCCGCCCAGCCTGAATCGGTTCGCGGCGGAGCTCGAGCAGGCGATTCGCCGCGAGCTCGCGCCCCGTCGCGACCGCCGCCTCGGCCGCGTGCTGCGCGCCCGGCCGCGCGTCCTCGCCGGCACCACCGTCGGTGCCGCCGTGTCTGGCGCCGCGGTGGCGCTCGTGCTCAGCGCGGCGGGAAGCTCGCCCGCGTTTGCCGTGAGTCGCAATCACGACGGCAGCTACTCGGTGACGCTGAGGACGCTGGTTGCGATCCCGGCGGTGAACCGGAAGCTGTCGAGGTTGGGCGTGCCCGCGCGCATGGTGGCGGCGCAAGGTAGCTGCAACTGGGTGTCGGTGGCGCCGAGGGCACGGCGCGACGTGCGCATCGACGCGCATACGATCCCGCAGGGGAGGACGCTCGTGATCGCCGCCTGGCACGATGGGCGCCAGGTGAAGGTCGCTGCGTCGTTCAGCCGAGCTGCCGTTGCCTGCGTTGTCCCGCCCTGCCCCCCGATGAGGGTCTCCGGCCGCCTCACGCCGATCCGCCACCTCACGCCGATCCCGGTGCCGGGCAACTTCCACCAGGTCAGAGGCAGCGGCAACTCGGGTAACTCTGGCAACTCGAACAGCCGCGGCTCCGACACCAGCGGGAACTCGGGCAACAGCGGGTCCGGCGACTCCGGTAGCGCCAGCTCGGGTAATAGCGGTGGCTGGACGGTCCGCAGCGCGGGCCCGGCGGGGGGGCCCCCGGGCCAGGTGCCGCTGCCGGCGGTCAGGTTCTGCGGACCGCTACCAGCGCCCGGCGCCAACGGCGGCAACTCGGGCAACAGCGGCTCCGCTGGCAGCGGCTCCGCTGGCAGCGGCTCCGCTGGCAGCGGCTCCGCTGGCAGCGGCTCCAGCAGCCGCTGAGCCCGCCGCGGGGCGGCAATCGCTGAGGCCCCGCCGCCCCGGGTGGCCCGCCGCGATCAGCGGCGGGCCGCCGGCATCCGGCTCGGCTCCGCCGACGGCCTGCTGCTTGGCGGCGCCGTCGTCTGGAACCTGGTCAGTCTCCGCGCCGAGGCCCTTCCGGTCGCCTACCTGGACGACAGCTCGGTCCACGAGCAGATGGTTCGCTTCGCCACGGCGCTGTGGCGCGCCGGCCACTTCCCGCCGACCAGCTGGTTCCCCTTCCTGGGCGAGGGCTCCCCCCAGTTCCTGCATTACCAGAGCCTGCCGGCGATGCTGGCCGGCCTGGCCGGGCTGGTGATCGGGCCCGACGCCGCGTTTCGCTGGTCTCTGTACCTCCTTCTGTCGCTATGGCCGGTGAGCGTCTATCTCGGGGGGCGGCTGTTCGGGCTGGGGCGGCTGGGAGCTGGATGCGCGGCCGCGATGGCGCCGTTCCTGGTCAGCGCCATCGGGATCGGCTACGAACAGCACGCGTACGTGTGGACCGGGTTCGGGGTGTGGACACAGCTGTGGGCGTCGATGACGCTGCCGCTGGCCTGGGGCCTCAGCTGGCGGGCGATCCGCCAGGCGAGGGGATATCTGGCGGCGGTCGCCGCCGTCGCGCTGACCACAGCGCTTCATTACGAGACCGGATACCTGGCGCTCGTAGCGCTGCTCGTGCTGCCGCTGCTGGCCGCCCGTCCACTGGTCGACCGCGTGGGCCGCGCAGCGCTGGTCGGGGGCGGCGCGCTGCTGGCGGTGGCGTGGGTGATCGTGCCGCTGCTCGCCCAGCGCGACTGGGCGGCGAGCAACGAGCCGCTGCAGGGCACCGGGCTGGTCAACGGCTACGGCGCCGACAAGGTGCTGAGCGGGCTGGTCAGCGGCCAGCTGCTGGACCACGGTCGCCTGCCGGTGATCAGCGCGCTCGCGGCCGTCGGCCTCGCCCGGGCGATCGTGCGCTGCCGCCGACACGCGGATTCCCGGGCGCTGCTGGCGCTGCTCGCGCTATGCCTGCTGCTGTCGTTCGGGCGCGCCACGTTCGGCTCACTCGTCGAGCTGCTCCCGGGCAGCGCCGACATCTTCTTCCGACGCTTCATGATGGGCGTCCAGCTCGCCTGCCTGCTGCTGGCCGGCGGCGGGGCGGCATGGTGCGGGCGCCGCGCGTGGACGGCGGTCGACCGCTGGGCGGTGCGCCGCGGGCTCGGCTCGCCCGCGACGACGCGAAGCGCAATCCGCGTGGCGCCGATCCTCGCCCCGGCGGCCATGGCCGCCGCGCTGACCCCCGCGTGGCTCCAGCTCGGCGCCGACGACCGCCACAACGCCGAGGAGATCGCCGCGCAGCGCCGCGCCGACGCCACTGGAGCCATGCAGCTCGACCGACTCATAGCGGTGATCAAGCGCGACGGCGACGGACGGGTGTACGCCGGGATGCCGTCCAACTGGGGCGCCAACTTCACGGTCGGCGCGGTTCCCGTCTTCAAGTACCTGGAGAGCGAGGACGTCGACGAGGTCGGCTACACGCTGCGCACCGCCTCACTGATGACCGACCCCGAGTCCCACTTCAACGACCACGACCCGGCCGACTACCGGCTGTTCGCGATCCGCTACCTGGTCGTCCCGACGGGCTACCGACCGCCGATTCCCGCGCACCCGTCGATGCGGGCGGGCGCCTATTCGCTATGGACGACCGCGATCAGCGGATACGTGCAGACCGGCAGGATCATCGGGACATACGCGGCGAACCGCAGCGACCTGGGCACGCGCGGCGTGGCGCTGCTGCGCTCCGGGCTGGCATCCCACGGCGACTACCTGAGGATCGCCTACGACCACGCCGAGCGCGGACGACGACTCCCGGTCGGCGGCGATGACGGGCCGCCGGGAACCATCGTGCACGAGCGCGTCGACCTGCCGCGCGGAACCGCCACCGCCACGGTCCACCTCGACAAGCCCGGAATCATCGTGCTCAACGCCTCCTATGACCCCGGCTGGCGCGTCAGCGTCGACCGACGCCGCCGATCAACCGAGATGGTCGCCCCGGCGCTCGTCGCCACCGACGTCCCCGCCGGCACCCACACCGTGAGCTTTCGCTACACCGGCTACGGCGGCTATCCGCCGCTGCTGGCGCTGGCGGCAGTCACACTCCTGACGATCGCCGCCGGTGAGCGGCTCGCGCGGCGGACCGGCACTGGAGCAGGCCAAGCTCGGCACGCCGAAGCGATCGCGGAACAATGAGGCGGTGGAAGAGAGGAATAGAGTCGTGGCGACGGTGATGCGAGATGAGGTTCGCCAAGCGCTCATGATCGGCCCGGCCGCGAGCCTGGAGGAGCGCACGATCGATATCACCACGACGGGCCGAAACTCTGGGCAGCCGCGACGGATCGAGATCGTCTTCTATCGGTATGACGACTCCATCTACCTGAGCGGGATCCCCGGTCCACGCCGAGCCTGGTTGCTGAACCTGGCCGCCGAGCCGCACTTCGTCTTCCACCTCAAGCACCGCGTCGTTGCCGACCTCCCGGCGACAGCCGCGGTCATCACCGATCCCGCACAGCGTCGCCGCATCCTCAGCCGATTCGTCGAGGAGTTCAACCGGCGCCACGGCCCCGACAGTCCGTGGCCGCAAGCCGTCCTTGACGACTGGGTCGACGGCAGCCCGCTCGCGAAGGTCAGCTTCCAGGAGACCGAATGAGAGGAGGGCCATGCCCCCCAGCAGCGTGCATTTCAACGGCTCTGTCAACCTGCCCGACACCGAGACGGTGATGCGGGAGATCTGCTCGCGTATCCCGACCGGCGTGCGCCGGATGACCGACGGGGAGACCGGCGACCGCAACTACTGGATCCGCTTCCAGACCCAGAAGTTCGAGCAGATGCCGGAGTTCGAGGCGGTCTCGGTCGGCCAGGCCTACGAGACTGCTGCCGACGCGCCGCCGATGCCGCAGCTTCGCCTCGTCGAGGGCGCCTCGGGCGAAACGATCACCTGGCCCGATCTCGGCTATGCCGATGAATACGCGCAGTCCTTCGCGACCTTCGAGCGGATGCAGAACGAGGGCACGATCCCGTCCGACGTGCGCCTTCAGCTGCAATACCCGACGCCGCTGGCCTCGATGGCGGGGACGATCGTTGCCGACGACCTGCCCGCCGTCGCGCCCTCCTACGAACAGGCGCTCTTCGCCGACCTCGATACCGCGCTCGGGCGACTCCCGCATCAGCGGATCGCGGTCCAGTGGGACGTCGCGGTCGAGTTCGGAGCCCTCGAGGGAGCGATGGGACCGAAGATGCCGATGGACCAGATCGCCCCCGGGCTTGCTCGGTGCCTCGATCGCGTGACCACCGACGTCCCGGTCGGCATGCACCTCTGCTACGGCGACTACGGCCACCAGCACTTCAAGCAGCCCGAGTCGCTGCAGATGCAGGTCGACCTCGTCCACGCCGTCACCGCTGCCGCCGGACGCCCGCTCAGCTTCGTCTCCTTCACCGTCCCCCAAGGCCGCCACGACAGCGCCTACTTCGACCCCCTGAGCGAGCTGCAGACCGGCTCTGAGACCGAGCTGTACTTCGCGTTGGTCCCCTATCACCCCGACGCTCAGGCCCCGGGCACGACCGCCGAGCAGATCGAGCATATCGACGCCGCCCTCGCCAACTCGCCGGGGGGCGCTCGCCACTGGGGAATCTGCACCGAATGTGGGATGGGCCGCGTCGACACCGCCGATGTGCCGCGACTTCTCGACCTCCACAGCCAGATTCTCGCCTCCTGACTCATCGCCGCTTCAGCGGCCTAGACTGCTCAGCCGTGAGCACCCACGGCTTTCGGTCGGCAAATCCCGGCCGCGACGCCCAGCGGGTCGGCACCGCGCGCTTCCTCGGCGAGGACGTGGCGAAGATTCACGATCCCGTCTGGGGGGTCACGGGCAGTCTCGGCGACAGCCAGTGCTACCTCGGTGTGCTGGCGAAGGTCGCGGCCATCCAGACCGTGCTGTCGCAGCGCGTGCGCGGCGACGAACTGGCGGTGCGGCTGATCGCGCCGGCGTACACGATCGGCGTCTCGGACGGGCAGCTCAACGGCACGCCCTCGATGCGCTTCTCGCTGATCGGCCGCGAGCTCGTCAACGAGAGCATCGACCTGCACCTGAACGCCAACAGCATGACCGGGCTGATCGCCGTCGTCGCCTGCGACAAGCCGCCCGTCGGAACGCTCGCGGCGATCCTCGAGCACAACGCGCCCGCCGTGCTGCTGTCCGACGGATCGATCAAGCCCGGCACCGACCCACAGACGGGCGAACGGATCGACATCGTGGCCGGCTTTCAATCCGCCGGCGACCCCGACCCCGCCGTCCGCGAGCGGATCGCCTTGCACGGCTGCCCGGGCCAGGGCAGCTGCGGCGGCATGTTCACCTACAACACGATGCAGACCTTCATCGCCGTGCTCGGCATGGAGCCGCTGCAGATGGTCGCGCCGCCGTCCGACGACCCTCGCCGCCTGAAGGAGTTCCCGGGCCAGCTGGTCGACTGCCTGGTCGCGATGACCGACGCCGGGATCACGCCGCGCGACATCGTCACGCCGGCGTCGCTGCGCAACGCCCTGACGGTCGCGATCGCGATGGGCGGGTCGACCAACGTCGCGTTGCACAGCGTCGAGATCGCGCGTGCCGCGGGGTTCGAGCTCTGGGACGACGTGCTCAGCCAGAGCGAGTTCAACGCGCTCTCGCGCCGGCTGCCGGTACTCGTCAACCTGCGCCCGTTCGGCTTCTACTCGATGGTCGACGTCGATGCCACCGGCGGTCTGCAGGTGATCGTCAAGGAACTGCTCGAGGCCGGTCTGCTCGACGGGGAGGCGCTCACCTGCACGGGCGAGACTCTGGCCGAGCAGGTTCGTCGGCTCGATCCGCCGGCGCCCGACGGGGACGTGATCCATCCCGTCGCCAAGCCGTTCAAGCACACCGGCGGGCTGCGGCTGTTGGAGGGAAACCTGGCGCCCGACGGCGCCGCGGTGCTGAAGATCGCCGGGGTCGAGAGCGGGCTTCAGGACGGCGTCTTCCGCGGCCGGGCGCGTGTCTTCAACCGCGAGCACCAGCTGGTCGAGGCGCTCGAGCAGGACCCCGACTCGTTCGCTGACCACGACATGGTCGTGATCCGTTACGAGGGCCCGCGCGGCGCTCCCGGAATGCCGGAGCTGCTCGACCCGACATCGCGGATCACCGCGCTGTGCCGCCAGCGCAACATCACGATCGCGCTGATGACCGACGCGCGCTTCTCGGGTGGGTCGGTCGGGCTCGTGATCGGCCACGTCGGGCCGGAGGCCTTCCTCGGCGGCCCGATCGCGCTGGTGCAGGACGGCGATGCGATCGTCGTCGACATCGACAAGAACCGCGTGGACTGCCTCGAGCTCGACGACGCGAACGAGTCCGCGCGCCGCGCGCGGGCGTGGCGGGCCGCCGGCGAGGCCAACGACGGGGTGCACCCGGACGTGACGCCGGTCTCGAGTCGCGTGCTGACGCGGATGCGCGCCTCCGCGCGGCCGGCGTTACGGGGCGCCGGGATGGCGCCGGATTAGGGTCCACGACTGAGTTACGAAGTCGTGGGCCCTTAGCGGCGTGCGCGCGTCGAGGGCGTGAGCGTGTCGGCGACGAACGCCGCGATCGCGGCCGCGAACGCGCGCCGGCTCTCGTCCCAGGCGTAGAACATGTGGCCTCCGTCGAAATGGCGGACGGTCACCCGGCTCGCCATCCCGGGATCGAGCCGCATCACGTTGCGCAGCCGATCGCTCGCGTAGTACGGCGTCACGAGGTCGTAGCGGCCGTGGGTGATGAACGCCCTCAGATGGGGGTTGAGCGACATGCCGTAGCGAAAGTCGTCGGTGGCGCCGGCGGGCGGCACGAAGAAATGCTCGGGGGCGTCGTCGCGCCACAGCTCGTTGACCTCGTGGCTCAGGACCACGTACTCGCGGTCGGTCTGCACGCCGATCTCCGATCGCAGCTGCCGGTTGATCGCCGTCGTGTAGGCGGGAGCGATGCCGGCGAGCGTCGGGTCGGGACCGGCGAACGCCTCGCGGTCGGGGAACGGGTCGGTGGTGGTGATCGTCGCGTCGTATAACCCGAGGACCTTGCGCTGGTCGCGGAGCAGCTCGCGCGCGAACGTGTCCATGCCGATCCGGCCTTCGGCGCGCGCGACCAAGGCGGTGGGGAGGCCGGTGAGGTCGGCGAGACGCCCCTGGATGCGATCGCTGTCGGCGGTGGCCATCGAGGCTCCCCGGGTCAGCATCGTGGCGTAGTCGCCGGTGGCGAACGCCTCCGCTGCGTGCAGCACGTCGGCGGGCGGCGTGCCCGCCGCGAACACGCGCGAGCGCCGGTGGTGGGTCGCGGCGAGCGCCATCGTCGGCACGAGGTCGACCCAGCCGAGCACGTCGTAGTCGGTCGGCGTGAGCGAGGTGAGCTCGAGCGCGGGAGAGATGAGCACGGCGCCGCTGAGCCCGATGCCCGTCGTCTCCTGCACCATGCGCACGAGGCGGCCGACGCGGTATCCCCCGTAGCTCTCGCCGGCGATGAACACCGGAGAGCCCCACCGGCCGTGGGCGGAGAGCCATCGGCTCATGAACTCGCACAACGATTCCAGGTCGCGCTTGTAGCCGAAGTACTCCCGCGCGTCCTCATCATCGCCGCTCTTGCGCTGCTTGGCGTCCTCGCCGCCCCGGCTGCTGTCGGGGATGACGCGGCTGAAGCCGGTGCCCACCGGGTCGACGAACACGAGGTCGGTGAAGGCCAGCCACGACTCCTCGTTGCCGACCAGCCGCGGCGGCGACTGCGGCAGCGCGCCATCGGCCGCGAACGCGACTCGCTGCGGCCCGACGGCGCCCATGTGCAGGTACGCCGACGACGCGCCCGGGCCGCCGTTGAAGACGAAGGTCAGGGGACGGTCGCCGTCGCCCTCCACGACGTAGGAGACCGAGAAGATCTCCGCCGACGGCTTCTCCTTCTTGCGCAGAACCGTCCACGTCGCGTCCGCGACGAAGTCGATCGACGCGCCCGCCGCCGTCCACGTCGCGGAGATCCGCGCCCCGGCCGGCGGCTTGTGGTCGGCGCTGTCGGGAGCCTGATCATCCTTTTCGGAGTCGGCCATCGCGGAGACGCTAGCTGGACCGCCCTCGCGGGGGCTCCGGGGCGACCCGACGCCGGTCGGGACGCGTCCGATCGACCCCCGCAGCGGCCGTCACCGGGGGGACGCGGACATGCTGATCTGCGCCGACCGGCCACGATAAGCTGAAACCGATGGCGCGCGATCCTCAGGGCAAGTTCCTCGGCCTCCCCTACAACCTGACGCCGCTCAAGCGGGAGCACATCGGCAAGGGCGTCTGGGACCCCGACGACTCGCGCATCTTCACGCCGAAGAACTTCGGGTGGGGCTACGGGCTGAACTTCGCCGCGCTGCTGGGCCGGACCCGCCGCCGGTCCGGGTGAGCACGTCGTAGTCCGTCGCGATCGGGTCAATTGGGGCGTGGTCGCTTGATCGGGTACCCATGACCGCAATGGCGTCGATCGCTGGTTCCAGAGCCACACCGCTGCGCACCCGCAACTACCGGCTGTACTTCTCCGGACAGCTCATCTCGGTGCCGGGAACGTGGCTGCAGACCGTCGCGCAGGCGTGGCTCGTGCTGCAGCTGAGCTCGAGCGGCGCGGCGCTCGGCGTCACCGTCGCGCTGCAGACGGTGCCCGTGCTGGTGATCGGCGCGTGGACGGGCTCGGTCGCCGACGCGATCGACAAGCGGCGGCTGCTCGTGGCCACCCAGGCCACGCAGGGTCTGCTCGCGCTCGTCCTCGGGATCCTCGCCGTCACCGGGCTCGTCCAGCTGTGGATGGTGTGGATCCTGGCGCTCGGGCTCGGGATCGCGCGAGCGTTCGACACGCCGACGCGGCAGGCGTTCGTCTCCGAGCTCGTGCAGGGCCCGGCGCTGCCGCGGGCGATCGGGATCAACTCCACCGTCGTCTCGGCGGCGCGCATGATCGGCCCCGGGGCCGGTGGGGCGATCATCGCCGTGTTCGGCGTCGGGGTGTGCTTTCTGATCAACGCCGCGTCGTTCGTGGGCCCGCTGTGCGCTCTGCTGGCGATGGACGTGACCAAGCTCGAGCGGCCCGAGGTGCCGGCGGCGCGGACCCCGCGCGCGGTCCGCGCCGGCCTCAGTCATGTCCGCTCGCGGCGGGAGCTGCTCGTGCCGCTGCTGATGATGGCGATCGTCGGGACGCTCGCCTACGAGTTCCAGGTCTCGATCCCGCTCATGGCCCACTCGGCGTTCCATCTCGGGGCGACGGGCTTTGGCCTGATGTACGCGGCGATGGGCGCCGGCGCGGTCCTCTCCGGGGTGACCCTCGCCGGGAAGGTCCCCCCGCGGGTGCGGACCCTGGGAATCGCCGCGGCGGCGTTCGGGCTCGCGCTGACCGCCGTCGCGGTGGCCCCCGGCCCGGTCACCGCGAGCATCGGCCTCGCCTTCGTCGGCGCGGCGAGCGTCGTGTACTCGTCGAGCACGAACGCGACCCTGCAGCTGCGCGCCGCGCCCGGGATGCGCGGCCGGGTCGTCGCGCTCTATGTCATGGCGTTCATGGGGTCGACGGCGATCGGCGGCCCGCTCGTCGGCGTCGTCGGACAGCTGCTCGGCCCGCGGGCGTCGCTCGGCGTCGGCGTCGTCGGTTGCGTCGCCGCGGTCCTGCTCGCCGCCGGCATGCGGGCCGCCCGCGGCCCGCGGCCCGCGTCCTCCGCGAGCTCGTCGCCCTCCCCGGCCGCACGCTGATCAGGCGGGTCGCGGGCCACGTTGGTTCGCCCGACCGGCTAGACTGTTGTGCAGTCAACTATCTGAGGCATCCAAGGGAGCGCAACCGATGAAGCTCGAGGGCATCCACCACATCACGGCGATCACCGGCGACGCGCCGGGCAACGTCGACTTCTACGTCGGCACGCTCGGTCTGCGGATGGTCAAGAAGACCGTCAACCAAGACGATCCGACCGTCTATCACCTGTTCTATGCCGACGAGCACGGCTCGCCGGGATCGGACCTGACCTTCTTTGAGTATCCGGGCGCGGCGCCCGGCCGGGCCGGGGCCGGGATGGTGCATCGGATCGTCTGGCGCGTCGGCGCTTTGGAGGCGATCGACTTCTGGGCGGACCGGCTCGACGCGCGCGGCGTGGCCGCCGAGCGCGTCGACGGCGGGCTGCGGTTCGCCGACCCCGAGGGCCTCGGCCACGAGCTCGTCGTGGCCACGGTCGCCGACGCGCCGCTCGTCGGCGGCGCTCCCGACGTTCCGCGGGAGCTGGCGCTCCAGGGCTTCGACGGGGTCCGCGCCTATGGCCAGGATCCCGCGCGCAGCGAGTCGCTGCTGCGCGACGTGCTCGGGTTCGCGGGCGGGGAGGGGGGTGCCTGGGAGGTCCGCGGCGACGAGCGGGGGGGACGCTACCTCTACGACGCCCCGCCGGAGGGTCGGCCGGCGCCCGGCGCGGGGACCGTGCACCACGTCGCGTTCGCGACGCGCATGGACGACCACGAGGCGTGGCGCGAGCGGGTCGCCGCCTCGGGCGCGCACCCGACGCCGGTCATCGACCGCTTCTACTTCCGCTCGGTGTACTTCCGTGAGCCGTCCGGAGTGCTGTTCGAGCTCGCGACGATGGGTCCGGGATTCGGCGCCGACGAGGATCCCGAGCATCTCGGCGAAAGGCTGTCGCTGCCGCCCCGCTTCGAGTCGCGTCGCGCCGATCTGGAGCGGAGGCTGACGCCGCTGCGCAACCCCCGCGCCGCCGAGAGGGCCGGGGCATGAGCGGTTCCGATGCCCTGTTCGCCCGGGAGCGGCCCGCGGCGGGCGCGCCTGCGGGCGCGCTCGTCCTCATCCACGGTCGCGGCGCCGACGAGCGCGACCTGCTGCCGCTCGCCGACGAGCTCGATCCCGAGCGCCGGCTGCACGTCCTGGCGCCGCGCGGGCCCCTGGCGCTGCCGCCGGGAGGGGCGCACTGGTACGCGCTCGGCGGGATCCCGACGCCCGACGCAAAGACGTTCGTGCCCACCTACCGGACCTTGACGGCGTGGCTGGACGCGCTGGCGGAGGCGATCGGGGTCCCGTGGGAGCGGACCGTGCTCGGGGGCTTCTCCCAGGGCGCGGTCATGTCGTATGCGGCGGGTCTCGGGCCGGGGCGCCCGCGTCCCGCCGGCCTGCTCGCGCTCAGCGGCTTCCTGCCCGAGGTGCCGGGCTTGAGGCTGACGCCGCAGGAGCGCCCCGGGCTGGCGGTCGCCATCGGCCACGGCACCTACGACCCCATCATCCCGGTGCAGTTCGGACGCCGGGCCGCCGAGCGGCTCGCCGCCGACGGGCTGGAGGTCACGTTCCGCGAGTCGCCCATCGACCACGCCGTCGATCCGGCCTATCTCGCGGAGCTCCGCGGCTGGCTGACGTCCGCGGTCGGGGCGCGGGCGCTCGATGGCTGAGCGGGCCCACCGCCCGGATCGATCGGTGCGGCCAGGCCCGGAGGTGTTCGTCGTCGGCTCGCTGAACGGCGATCTGCTGGTGAGCGTCGAGCGGCGGCCGGAGCCCGGGGAGACGATCCTCGGCGGCGATGCGCAGGAGCGGCCAGGGGGCAAGGGCGCCAATCAGGCGGTCGCGGCGGCGCGGCTCGGCGCCCGCGTGGCGATGCTCGGTCGCGTCGGCGACGACCTCGTGGGGCGCTCGCTGCGCGACGGGCTCGTCGCCGAGGGGGTCGACGTCACCTACGTGACGACATCGGCCGAGGCGCCGACCGGACGCGCCGTGATCACCGTCACGCCCGACGGCGAGAACGCGATCATCGTGTCGCCGGGCGCCAACGCCCGCCTCGGCGCCGGCGACGTCGACGCGGCGCGCGACGCGATCGTCGCCGCCCGCGCGATCGTGCTCCAGCTCGAGATCCCGCTCGACGCGGTGGCGCGCGCGGTGCAGACGGCGGCCCGGGCGCAGGTCGCGGTGATCCTCAACCTTGCTCCGATCGCCGACGTCCCCGCCGCGGTGCTCGCGGGCACCGACGTGCTGGTGGTCAACGAGCACGAGGCCAGCGCGCTGCTCGGCGCGAGCGTCGAGGGGGCGTCGGCGGCGCAGCGCCGAGGGCCGGAGCTGCTCGGCCGCGGCCCGCGCTCGGCCGTCATCACGCTCGGCGCGGCGGGCGCGGTGGCTGTCGGCGAGGACGGGAGCGCCGAGCACGTCCCCGCCCCGCGCGTGCGAGCGATCGACACGACCGGGGCCGGCGACGCGTTCGTGGGCGCGCTCGCCGCCGAGCTCGTCGCCGGCCGGCGGCTCGCCGAGGCGACCGGGTTCGCGGCCCGCGCCGGAGCCGCCGCGACGCTCGCGGCGGGCGCGCAGTCTGCGCTACCGGGACGCGAGGACCTGGAGAAGCTCTTCGTGGCCTGACGCACCCCGGCGCGGGCGCCGAGACCGCCTCGGGGGTGGCTCAGGAGGCGGTGCCGGCCGACGTCGAGCTTCCCGAGCCCGTCGTCGTCACCGCGCTGCTCGACGTCGAGACCGCGGTGCTGGGACTCGACGCGCTCGTGCCCGCGGACGTCGTGCCGCTCGATGTCGACGTTCCCGAGCCGGTCGACCCGCCGGGGCTGACCGACGAGCCGCTGTCCGAGCTCGAGGTGCCGCCCGTCGAGGTCGTCGCCGCGTTGGAGCCGGTCGCGGTGGTGCCGGCGCTGGTCGCCGGGGCGGTGCTCGCCTGGCTGCTGGCCCCGGCGTGGACCGACGTCGTCCCGCCGGGCGCGCCGACGCTGCCGGAGGCGCCGGTCGACCCGGAGCCCGTCGACTTGGAGGCGGTCGAGCCGGCGCTCGTCGATCCGGAGCTCGTGGATCCGGAGCTCGTGGACCCGTCCGAGCCGGCCGCAACGCTCGTCGACGAGCTGCCCGATGCGCCGGCGCCGGCCGAGGCCGAGCCCGCCGATCCGCCGGCCGTCCCTGAAGCTGAGGTTGAGGGCGAGCCATTTGGCGTCGAGGCTCCAGGTGAGGTCGAAGCCGGGGCCGGAGAGGTGGGGGCGGACGTCGGCGTGCTGATCGGGAGGATGGGCGGGACGAGCGGAGAGGTCGTCGGCGCGCCGATCACCGGCACCGGGCCGTCCGACGTCGGGCCGGGCAGCACCGGGCCCGGCAGGATGGAGCCGATGCCCGAGCCGTTCGGAGCGGAGCGGAGCGTGGGCGCCGCCGGCGTCGTCGTCGCCCGGGTCGTGACCACGCCGCCGGCGATCGGGGAACCCTGCCCGATCGTGCCCGCGCCGCCGCCGGCGCTGGGCGCGACCAGCGGGTTTGCGAGCACCGACACGGTCGAGACCGGGGAGGACGAGGCGCGGCTCGCCGGCCGGCTCGGATGTCCGACGCCGGCGGCGCCGGTGGCGATGGCGGCGGCGGTCAGAAGCTTGGCGATCGCGCCGCCCGCGCTCAGACTGCCCGCGCCGGTCGAGCCGCTGACTCCGGCGGCCGCCAGCCCGGTGACGACCGCGGCGACGGGCGCGCCGCCGACGACCGCGGTGCCCGCTGCGCTCGTGGCGACGCCGGCCATCCCGCCGGAGACGGCGGTGCCGGTCACGGCCGCGCCGCCGGCCGCGCCGCCGGCCGCGCTGCCCGCGATCCC
>Ga0213875_10001395_pt1 | contig 15791 bp, 11 predicted proteins | sample BarmaccomBMRX_R8_FD_160105 | JGI IMG/M metagenome (GOLD analysis project Ga0213875, IMG submission 160105) | Root-associated microbial communities from Barbacenia macrantha in rupestrian grasslands, the National Park of Serra do Cipo, Brazil - RX_R8 | ecosystem: Host-associated > Plants > Roots... | reverse complement strand
GTGCGTATGGAACCGGGCGTGCAGGAGCCGGAGGAGACGCTCTCCCTCGGCTCGGGTTCGTGCCGCGACTCGGCTTGGCTCCTCGCGGAGCTTCTTCGCCGGCTCGGCATCGCAGCGCGCTTCGTGTCCGGTTACCTCATCCAGCTACGTGCCGACATGGATCCGGTGGACGGGCCGAAAGGTCCAAAGAAGGATACCGCCGACTTGCATGCCTGGGCGGAGGCCTATCTGCCCGGCGCCGGATGGGTCGGCCTCGACGCGACCTCTGGCTTATTGTGCTCGGAGGGCCATCTTCCGCTTGCAGCAGCGCCGCACTACGGCTCAGCCGCACCCGTTTCCGGAGCCGTCGAACCCGCGAAGGTCGACTTCGACTTCGAGCTTCGCGTAGAGCGGATCTACGAGACGCCGCGGATCACGAAACCTTTTTCGGAAGAGAGCTGGCGCCAGCTCGATGCGCTCGGCGAAAGGGTCGATCACGACCTGGCTTCCCAGGATGTACGCCTCACGCTTGGCGGTGAGCCGACTTTCGTGTCGGCCGACGATTACGAGGCACCGGAATGGCGCACGGCCGCGCTCGGCCCAGCGAAGCCTGGCATTGCCGATAAGCTCGTCCGGCGTTTGCGAGAGCGCTTCGCACCGGGTGGCCTTCTGCATCACGGTCAGGGCAAATGGTATCCGGGCGAAAGCCAACCGCGCTTCGCCTTCGCGCTCTATTGGCGAAAGGACGGCCAGCCGCTCTGGAGCGATGCTGCCTTGATCGCCGGTGACCACAACGAGCGAGGCGCGACGCACGAAGAGGCGGAAAGCTTCGCGAAGCACCTTGCGGACCATGTCGGCATCGCCCCCGACCATGTGGTCGCGGCCTATGAGGACGCGGCTTATTGGCGCGGCAAGGAGAGCGAGCTCCCGGTCAACGCGAGCCCCGCCGATTCGAAGATTCACGATGCGCATCAGCGGGCACGCCTCGAGCGCGCTTTTGCGAATGGACTCGAGAAACCAAGCGGCTTCGTGCTGCCTATCCGCCGCGTCGGGGGAGGGGCGGGCGGCGGCGCGGCAAATCACTGGATGAGCGAGCGCTGGCGGTTGCGGCGCGAGCGCCTCACCCTGGTGCCCGGCGATGCACCGCTCGGCGCACGCCTGCCGCTTGCTTCGCTCCCGTGGATCGCGCCCCCCGATTACCCTTACGTGTTTGAAGAAGATCCTCTCGAGGAACGCGCTCCCTTGCTCGCCTCATCGGCATGCGGGCAAAGCGAGATCCGGGCGACCGGCGAGGAAAAGCAATTGCGTTGCGCCCCAGGAAGCCAGCCCGCCAAGGCGACCGGGGACGCCGTGCGCACGGCGATTACGGTCGAGCCCCGTCATGGCATGCTCCACATTTTCATGCCGCCCGTTTCCCGACTCGAGGACTATCTCGATCTCGTCGCAGCAATCGAGACGACGGCCGGCGCGATGAGAATGCCGGTGCGGCTCGAAGGCTACGGACCTCCCTTCGATCCGAGGCTGAATGTCATCAAGGTCACGGCCGACCCGGGCGTCATCGAGGTGAATGTCCATCCTGCCGCAACCTGGCGCGAGAGCGTTGTGACAACGCTTGGGGTCTATGAGGAGGCGAGGCGGACGCGGCTCGGCGCCGAGAAATTTCTGATGGACGGGCGCCAGATCGCCACGGGCGGAGGCAATCACGTCGTGCTCGGGGGCGCAACGCCTGCCGACTCTCCCTTCTTGCGGCGTCCTGACCTGCTGAAAAGCCTTCTCGTCTATTGGCAGCGCCATCCGGCCCTTTCCTATCTGTTCGCGGGGCTTTTCATCGGGCCCACGAGCCAGGCGCCGCGCCTCGACGAGGCGCGTCATGACGCACTCTACGAGCTCGAGATCGCCCTGGCGAAGGTGCCCGGCCCTGCCGCCACCGAGCCGCCGGCTTGGCTCGCCGACCGGCTTTTCCGTCACCTTCTCGTCGACATGACCGGCAATACGCATCGGACCGAGATTTGCATCGACAAGCTCTATTCACCCGATGAAGCCGGCGCTCGGCTCGGCCTCGTCGAATTCCGTGCTTTCGAGATGCCGCCCCATCCCCGCATGAGCCTGGCCCAACAGCTCCTCGTCCGCGCCCTCGTCGCCTGGTTTTGGCGCGTGCCGCAAAATGGCCATCTGGTGCGTTGGGGCACGCAGCTTCACGACCGTTTCATGCTGCCGGAATTCATCAAAGCGGATTTCCTCGAGGTCCTTTCGGATCTACGAAAGGCGGGCTATTCCATCGATCCCGCCTGGTTCGGGGCGCAATTCGAGTTCCGCTTTCCGCTCTGCGGCGCGATCGAGCGGCAAGGCCTGCGCCTCGAGTTACGCCACGCCCTCGAGCCCTGGCATGTTCTCGGCGAAGAAAGCGCATCAGGCGGCACATCACGAGCCGTCGATTCCTCTGTCGAGCGCGTGCAGGTGAAGGTCACGGGCATGACGCCTTCCCGGCACGTCGTGCTTTGCAACGGGCGGCGCGTGCCGCTTGCATCGGCCGGGGTCGCGGGCGAAGCGGTGGCCGGCGTGCGCTTCAAGGCTTGGCAGGCGACGTCCGGATTGCACCCGACGCTCGCGGCGAACACGCCGCTCACTTTCGACATCGTCGATGCTTGGAACAAGATGTCGCTCGGTGGATGCGTTTACCATTCGAGCCACCCGGGCGGGCGGGATGCCGCCGCATTTCCTGTGAATTCGCGCGAGGCGGAGGCGCGGCGCCTCGTCCGTTTCGAGGATCGCGGCCATACTGCGCGGCGAATCGAGCTACCTCAGGAATCCCCGCCGGAAGAATTCCCTTTGACGCTCGATTTGAGGAGGCCGCATCGAGGTGAGCACCTTGTCGCTTAGCCGTCGAAGCGCCGCGCCGAGAACTGGCCGGAGCGCCGAAAAGCGCCTCGCCGGCTGGATCGCCGGTTACGTCGGATTGCCGGGCGTTCGTGATGAACTGCTCGCGGAGGATGGCAGCCCGCGTTCCCATTGGCTGCATTTCCTGCAAGCGCTCGCCGAGCTCGACGCCGCCGAGATCGCCCGCCGCTTCGCCTCCGCGGATCGGCACATCCGCGACATGGGCATTTCCTACCGAGTCTACGGCGAGACCGGCGAACGCTCCTGGCCCTTGAGCCACCTGCCGCTTCTCATCGGCGAAGACGAGTGGCGGCGGATCGCGGCCGGCGTGGAGCAGCGCGCACAACTCCTCGAGAAAGTGCTCGATGATCTTTACGGCGAGGGGCGCCTTGTCACGGATGGCGTGCTTCCGGCCGCGGCGGTGACCGGAAGCGCGAATTTTCTGCGCCCTCTTCAGGGCGTGACGCCGCCGGGCGGACGCCACCTCCACCTTTACGCAGCCGATCTCGGGCGAGGCCCCGATGGGCAATGGTGGGTGCTGGGCGACCGAGCCCAGGCGCCGTCGGGCGCAGGCTATGCGCTCGAGAACCGCCTCGTGCTCTCCCGCGCCTTGCCGCATCTCTACAACGAGATGAATGTCGAGCGCCTCGCGTCCTTCTTTCAGGCGTTTCGCGCTGGGCTGCGCGGCGCGGCTACACGCTCCGAGCCGCGCATCTGCCTCCTCACGCCTGGCCCCCTGAGCGAAACCTATTTCGAGCAGGCCTATCTGGCGCGTTACCTCGGCTTTTTGCTCGTCGAAGGCGATGATCTCCTCATGCGCGAGGGGCGCGTTCATGTGCGCACGATCGCCGGCCTGAAGCGCGCTGACGTGATCTGGCGCCGGGTCGACGGCGACTTTACCGATCCGCTCGATCTCAATGCCGCCTCGCGACTCGGCGTGCCAGGGCTCACGCAAGCCTTGCGCGAAGGCAATGTGGTGGTCGCCAACATGCCGGGCTCGGGCGCCATCGAGGCTCCCGCGCTCATGAGCTTCATGCCGTCCTTGAGCCGGCGCATCCTTGGTGAGGAACTCGTGCTTCCGAACATCGCCACCTGGTGGTGCGGGCAATCGCGCGAACGCGACGAAGTCATCGAGCGCCTGGACGACATGACGATCGGCAGTGCTTTCGGCGACGGGGTGCCGGGCTTCCGCCCCGTCGCGACCTTGCTCGGCAGCGAGCTCGGGACGGCGGATCGGGCCCGTCTGATCGCCACGATGCACGAGCGGGGCGCCGATTTCGTCGGCCAGGAGGTGGTGAAGCTCTCGACGACCCCCTTCTGGGAAAACGGCCATCTTGCGCCGCGCCCTTTCACCTTGCGCGTCTTCGCCGCCTCGACGCCCAAGGGTTGGCGCGTGATGCCGGGCGGATTTTGCCGCATCTCCGACGAGGCTGACGCCCGCGCCTTCTCGATGGGGGAGGGCGTGCGGTCGGCTGATGTCTGGGTGCTCGGCGACAAGCCGGCCGAGATGGTGACGCTCTTGCCGCAGAGCGAGGCCGTGAAGGTCCGCCGGCTGATGGGCATTCTGCCGAGCCGCGCCGCAGACAATCTTTTCTGGCTCGGGCGCTATCTCGAGCGCGCCGAGGCGACGCTTCGCCTCGTCCGCTGCCTTTGTGGCCGCTCGATCGAAACGGATTCGATTTCGCGCGGCACACGCCCCACGCTCGAGCGTTTGCAGCGCCTCTTGATTGCCTGGGGAGCCGTGCCGAAATCGCATAAGCACCGCTCCGCGACCTCGTTCGCCACGACCGCTTTACACCAGGGAGAGAATTACGGATCGGCCGTCGCGCTGTCGCGCGAGGCGCTTCGCACCGCCTCGGTGATCCGGGAACGCCTGTCGCCCGATGCCTGGCGGCTCATCGTTGCGCTCGAGTCGAGGCTCGACATAGCCGACCCCGACCTGCCCTCCGAGGTCGAGGCTTTCGAACGCGCCGATCAGGCGCTGCGGTCGCTCGCAGCGCTTTCAGGGTTGATGCACGAGAACGTCAATCGGATCGCCGGCTGGCGCTTTCTCGACATGGGGCGACGGATCGAGCGCGGAATCGCGACCTGCCGCTTCGCGCGCCTCTTCGCCACGCCCGAAGCGACGGCGGATGATCTCGACGTGGTGCTCGACCTCATCGATTCGCAAATCACTTACCGCTCCCGCTATAGATCCGGTGTCGCGCTCGCGCCCGCGCGGGACATGGTGATGCTCGATCCTTACAACCCGCGCTCGGTCGCCTTCCAGGTCGCACAAATCGACGCGCATCTCGCGGACCTGCCGAGCTTGCGTAATGACGGCATTCTCGAGACGCCGCGCCGCATGAGCACGAGCTTGCATTCCGAGCTCGCCGTCACCGAGGCAGAAGAGCTCGATACCGGCCGGCTCCTCGCCATCGAGCAGCGGATCATGCGGCTCGCCGATGCGGTCGCGGCCCGCTATTTCCTGCAAGGAGCCAGCGCCAAACGCCCCGATCAACAACCTGATCTTGCGTGATCTACGACGTCCGCCACGTCACCACCTATTCGTATGAAGCGCCGGTCGCCTTCGCGCGCTGCGCCTTGCGCTTGCTGCCGCGCGATGATCGCGGCCAACGCGTGCTGTCCTCAGCGCTCGACATCAAGCCTTCGCCGGTGTTTCGCGACGAGCGGCAGGACTTCTTCGGCAATCGCGTCGTCGACGTATCGCTCGAGACCGCGCATCGGCAGTTGCGCGTCGAGGCGCGCTCGCGCGTCGAGGTCGGGCGCGACGAGCCTCCACTGTTGCGCACGAGCCCTCCATGGGAAGAGGTGAACCGGCGGGGCTTCGCCTCGTCGGCGCTCGCTCCATCCTCGCCGGCGCATTTCATCTATCCGAGCCGGCTCGTGCCCTTGACCGAGCCGATCACCTCTTATGCGCGACAGAGCTTTCCGGCCGGCGCCGCGATCATCGACGGCGCCGCCGATCTCATGCACCGGATGCGTGCCGATTTCGTCTATGACCCGAAAGCCACGGTGATCTCGACGCCCATTCTCGAAGCTTTCGAGAGGCGAGTCGGCGTTTGCCAGGACTTCGCCCATGTCATGATCGCGGCGTTGCGGGGGCTCGGTCTGCCGGCGGCCTATGTGAGCGGATATATCCGCAGCGTGCCCGCGCCCGACAAGGTGCGCCTCGAGGGTGCCGATGCGAGCCATGCCTGGGTATCGCTTTGGTGCGGGCCGGAGGAAGGCTGGATCGGATTCGATCCGACGAACGACATGGAGGTCCGAAACGAACATGTGGTGGTGGCGACCGGCCGCGACTATGACGACATCTCGCCGATCCATGGCATCCTCCTGGGACCGGGCGAGCAGGACATCGATGTCGGCGTGGACGTTATCCCGTGGGCGGGCCCGGCCGCTTGAGCTTTGGACGTAGCAACTTGACAGGCTCGTACCCGCGGCGCAGGCGAAGGCGCGCGAAAGGTGGTGGCGCGGCTATTGAAACTCGCAGCGCGCCTGCTGCTCGGCTTGAGGCGAATGAAATCACATTATCGCTAATCCAGGAACCGCCGCAGAGGATCAAAAAGGCGTTGACCAAGCGTGTTCTTCTGATCGTTGGCGGCGGAATCGCGGCCTATAAGGCGCTCGAGCTGATCCGCAACTTGCGTAAGCGCGGACTTGCGCTGCGCTGCATCCTGACACCTGCCGGCAAGGAGTTCGTTACTCCGCTCGCGCTTGCCAGCCTGAGCGGCGACAAGGTGTATGAGGAGCTTTTCTCGCTCACCGATGAAGCCGAGATGGGCCATATCGAATTGTCGCGCGAGGCTGATCTTCTGGTGGTGGCGCCGGCAACCGCTGATCTTTTGGCGAAAATGGCGAATGGATCGGCGAACGACCTCGCCTCGACCGCTTTGCTCGCGACCGACAAGCCGATCCTCGCGGCGCCGGCGATGAATGTCCGCATGTGGCTCCATGCGGCGACGCAACGCAATCTCGCGCGATTAAAGGACGACGGCGTGAAGTTCGTCGGGCCGGGGGATGGTGAGATGGCCTGCGGCGAATATGGGCCCGGGCGAATGGCGGAGCCCGTCGAGATCGCCGACGCGATCGAAAGAATGCTGGGAGGCACGACGGCGCAAAAGCCGCTCGCCGGTCGGCGCGTCGTCGTCACCTCGGGTCCGACCGTCGAGCCGATCGATCCGGTCCGCTTTCTGTCCAACCGCTCCTCCGGAAAGCAGGGCCACGCGGTGGCGGCGGCAGCCGCGTCGGCGGGCGCCGAGGTGGTGCTTGTGTCAGGTCCGGTGTCGATCCCTGATCCCGCCGGCGTCCGCACCGTCCATGTCGAGAGCGCCGTCGAAATGCTCGCCGCCGTCGAGGCAGCATTGCCTTCCGACATCGCCATATTTTGCGCCGCGGTCGCCGACTGGCGCGTCGAGCCGGCCGGGCACAAGATAAAAAAGGGGAAGTCCGGCGCGCCCACGCTCGCACTGATCGAGAACCCCGACATCCTGGCCACGATCTGCCGTCACAAGCAGCGGCCGCGCCTTGTCATCGGTTTCGCGGCGGAGACCGAAAAGATGCTGGCGCATGCTCGCGCGAAGCTCGAGCGGAAAGGCTGCGACATGATCGTCGCGAACGATGTCGGCGGGCCGGCAGGAGTCATGGGAGGCGAGCGCAACACGGTTCATCTCGTGACCCGCGACGGCGTCGAGGATTGGCCGACACTCGACAAGACAGAGGTGGCGCATCGGCTCGTGGAGCGCATGGCGGCGCTTGTCGGCACTTCGTCGTGAGGAACGACGACGCGAAGCGTCTCGCGCCTCGTCTCGCCATCCTGCGACTGGCGCATGCGCATGACCTGCCGCTACCGCGCTACGAGACGGACGGCGCCGCCGGGCTCGATCTTCTGGCGGCCGTCGATGCGGGAAAGCCTCTGAGGCTCGAACCCGGAGCACGCGCGCTCGTTCCTTGCGGGATCGTCATCGAGCTGCCGGAGGGCCATGAGGGACAAGTGCGCCCGCGTTCCGGCCTCGCGCTCAAGCACGGCATCACCGTCCTCAACGCGCCGGGCACGATCGATCAGGACTATCGCGGCGAGGTCTCGGTGCTGCTCGTCAATCTGGGCGAACGCGCCTTTGAGGTGGTGCGCGGAACGCGCATCGCGCAGCTGGTGATCGCGCCCGTGGCGCGCGTCACGCCTTGCGAGACGAAAATGATCACGACGACCGCTCGTGGCGCGCGCGGCTACGGTTCCACCGGAACCTGAAAACTCCGGGTGAGCTTATCTCGCGGCTTTGGCAGCCGCGGATTTGGCGCTTGCGGCTTCCTTCGCCTCGAGGCGAGCAGCCTTGGCTTCGGCCGTCTCGGCCCGCTCGACGATACGGGCCGACTTGCCGCGCCGGTCACGCAGATAATAGAGCTTGGCGCGCCGCACTTTGCCGCGCCTGATGACTTTCACTGATTCGATCATCGGCGAATACACCGGGAAGACACGCTCGACGCCTTCGCCATAGGAGATCTTGCGCACGGTGAAATTCTCATTGATTCCGGCGCCCGAGCGGCCAATGCAAACGCCCTCATAGGCCTGCACGCGGCTGCGCTCACCCTCGACGACCTTGACGTTCACCTGAAGCGTGTCGCCCGGCTGGAAATCGGGAATTTGGCGCGCGGCCGTCAGCTTGGCGACCTCGTCCCGCTCGAGCGTCTCGATGATGTTCATGGCGAGTTCCTTTACCGATGGGTCCACCATTCGCGGCGACCCGGCTTTTCGGCGTGCTGTTGTGATTTGAGGGCGCTCGATACACCAACGGCCCCGCGATGTCGATACGGGGAAAATCGTCCGGAACCTTCCTTACAAGCTGACGGCTAATGATAGACCAGACCAAGCACTTGACCAACTCTGCGGAGCGCAGCATATGTTCCAGCGAGATGCGAGGTGACACGTACGCGCGGGACATCTCACTTTCCCAAACCCTGAAGGCGAGCTCCTGGAGCTGGTTCGATGACGATCACGGTGAAGATCGGGGAAGCCAAGACGCATCTGTCGCGGCTCCTGTCCAGGGTCGAGACCGGAGAAGACGTGATCATCCAGCGCGGACATGAGCCGATCGCCAAACTGAGCCGCATCCGACGCGCCAAGAACGTCGAGAAGGCGATAGCCGAAATCCGCGCCGGCCGGGACCGATTCAAGCTCGCTCCGATCAGCGCGGACGAGATCGTCGCCTGGAAGAACGAAGGACGGCGATGAGTTTCGTCGTTGATGCCTCTTTGGTCGCAAGTTGGTTGTTGCCCGATGAAAAAGCTCCAGAGACTGAAGCACTATTGAGTCGCGTCACCATTGAGGCACCGCTGGCGCCGGACCTACTTCGGCACGAGCTACGCAGTCTGGTGCTCGCTGCGGTGAGGCGGGGGCGGGTCAGCCATCAGTTTCCGGCCTGGGCGTTCCGCCGCTTTGCCGAACTCATGATCCAAAATGCCGGGTCCGGCGACGACAACGCTGTGTTGGAGCTGGCAATGACGCATAACCTGAGCACATACGACGCCAGCTATCTGGCGTTGGCACGGCATAGAGAGCTGCCGCTGGCGACGCTCGATCGCCGCTTGGCAAAGGCTGCGCGGCGAGAGCATGTGGAGCTCCTTGGGCCTGACGAGGTCGAGTAGCGCGCCGTCGGAAAGGATCGACGCACGAGAACTAAAACCCGGGCGAAGGAGGGTCCAGTCGAAGGCTCGAACTCTGGCGGGCCAGCCAGTTTCCTGAGAGAAAAAGCTTTCGCTACCTCTCGGGACACGATGAGTGCCGTTTTTATCGTTCCGCAAGATACCAAAGTTGCACGGCGCAGGCTTTCGTCGCAAAACTCGCACGACATCCGAAGCAGGCATACGCAATGGACGACGAAAAGCGGTGATGCGGCGTCTTTTGACCATTGGGGCTGCGCTTCTTGCATTCGGGCTTGCTGCGCCTTCGTTTGCGCAGACGTCGGACACGTCGCCTGCAAATCCAGCGCCCGTTACCGCCGATCCGCCGGCGAAACTGCGCGAGCTCCTCGATCTCATGACCGACCCTCAGGTTCGCGCCTGGCTCGATCAGCAGAAAGGCGCTTCAGGCGAGAAGGCTTGGGCCGCATCACACGATGTGACTTCTCCGGCCCCGAATATCGGCGAGCTCGATGCCATGGTCGGACGATTGGCGCACATCCGCGCCCATGTGGCCGCTCTCCTTGGCGCGCTACCCAACGTTGAAGAAGACTTCAGCATCGCGGGAGAGATGATCGCCAATGAGTTTCGCGGGCCCGATCTTTGGCGCATGCTGCGCCTGCTCGTGCTTTTCGTTGGGCTTGGGTATGGCCTCGAATGGCTGTTCCGGCGCGTCACTACCCGTTTTCGCAGCCGCTTCGATAATGTGAAGCTCGACACGGTGGGAGAGAGAATAGCCGTTGTCGGCGCGCGCTTCGCCTTCGCGGTCGGCTTGGTGGCGAGCTTCGGAGTAGGCAGCGTCGGCGCCTTCTTGGCATTCGACTGGCCTTATCTCAGCAAGGAACTCCTGCTCGGCTATCTTCTCGTGTTCCTTGCGATCCGGCTCGCCTTGGTGGTCGGCCGTTTTCTTCTCGCGCCAGGCACCTCCCTCCATCCCGACGTGGCGCGCTTCCGCATCGTCCCGATGACGACGCAAGCGGCGCGTTTCTGGCATTGGCGGCTCGCGGTGATCGTCGGCTGGATCGCCTTCGGTCGCGTCTTCGTGGACGACGCAACGCTGTTCGGTGTCACGCCCGAAACGCGCGAGCTCCTTGCCTATGCGCTCGGTCTCGTCCTGCTCGCCATCATCATCGATGCCGCATGGCGAGCGCCGCCTTGGTCGACCGCTGGCGGCTCGGCGGAAAGCATCGAAGCGCGACATCGCCGGCACGCCCGCGCCGCCGGCCTGAGCTTCTTCTTCGTCGTGCTCTGGCTGTTGTGGGTCGCCGGCGCCTTGACGCTTTTTTGGGCGCTTGGGCTTTTGGTTGCCGTGCCGGCGACGATCCGGATCACCCAACGCTCCGTCAACCATATCCTGCGCCCGCCCGGCCATGAAGAGGCGCGTGACGGCCCAGCCAGCGTGGCGGCGGTTTGCCTGGAGCGCGGTCTGCGTGCCCTCATCATCATTGGCGGCGTGTTCTGGCTGGCCGACGTCTGGCAAATCGATCTTGCGGAGATGGCGAGCCGAGACACGCTCTCGACGCGCATTTTGCGCGCGGCGATCACCGCCACGATCGTGGTGCTTGTCGCCGATTTCGTGTGGAACATCGTCAAGGCGGTGATCGATGCGCGGGTTGCTCATGCGGCAGGCCCCAATGAAGCGGGTGCCGAGGAGGATCGCAGGCGAGCGCGCTTGCGCACCTTATTGCCGATCCTGCGCAACATGCTGTTCGTGGTGATCGTCGTGCTCGCGGTGCTGATGGGCTTGTCATCGCTCGGCGTGCAGATCGCGCCTTTGATCGCCAGCGCCGGCGTGGTTGGCGTTGCGATCGGCTTCGGCGCGCAGACGCTGGTAAAAGACGTGATCAGCGGTATATTCTATCTGCTCGACGACGCCTTCCGCGTCGGAGAATACATCCAGAGCGGCAATTATCGCGGCGTGGTCGAGTCCTTCAGCCTGCGTTCCGTGAAGCTTCGCCATCAGAACGGCCCGCTCTACACGGTGCCCTTCGGCGTGCTCGGTGCGATCCAGAACATGAGCCGCGACTGGGCGATCGAGAAACTCACGATCGGCGTGACCTACGACACCGATATCGACAAGGCGCGCAAGATCATCAAGAAAGTCGGGCAGGAGCTCGCTCAAGATCCGGAGCTGGCTCCCGAAATTCTCGAACCTCTGAAGATGCAGGGCGTGCAGGCCTTCGGCGATTTCGCCATCCAGCTTCGCTTGAAGATGATGACCCGGCCCGGCGACGTGCAATTCGCGGCGCGGCGCCGAGCACTTGCCATGATCAAGAAGGCCTTCGACGCCAACGGCATCAGCTTCGCCTATCCGACGGTACAGGTCGCGGGAAGCCCGGTCGGGACCAATGGCGGCACTGACGTGATCGGCCCTGCCGTCGCCCAGAAAGGGCTCGAGCTCGTCAAGCCGGCCTCCGGCGGATAGGCGCCAGGACATCAGGGCGCAGCGGTCCCCGCAAAGATCAGCGGCGGCGAAGGAGCATCGGCAGGCCGCCTTGCGGCCGCAAGGTCACACGTTGCACCGGGCGTATTTCGTGGCCAGGCGTGAGATCGAGCCTGAACCGTCGTGTGATCGCCGCGAGGAGGAGGATCGCTTCCTGGAGCGCAAAGCCGGCGCCGATGCAGATGCGCGGCCCGGCGCCGAACGGCAGATAGGCGAAACGATCGACGCAGAGGCGCGCCTCCGGCAGGAATCGGGAAGGATCGAAGCGCTCCGGCTCGTCCCAAAGCAGACGATGGCGATGCAGGACGAAGGGCGAGATCACGACCCTGGTCCTTGGATCGACCTTGCGGCCGGCGATGACGTCCTCGCCGATCGGCTGGCGGGTGATCGAGGGGGCAGGCGGGTAAAGCCGCAATGCCTCCTCGATCACGGCCTTGCTGACGACGAGACGATCGAGCGCAAATGAGGCAAGATCCGCATCGCCCACGATCTCATCGACCTCTTGCTCGAGCCGCTCCCGCCATTCGGGCGCGAAAGCCAAGAGAAAAAGGCTCCAGCTCAGCACGTTGGCCGTGGTCTCGTGGCCTGCGGCGATAAAAGTCGCGATGTTGGCTCTCACTTCGTCCGGCGCGAGGCCGTTCTGCGAAATCTGCGCCTCGAGCAAGAGCGTGAGAAGATCGCGCGGGGCTTCCTCGCCGCGCGCCAGAAGCTCGCGTCTTCGCGCGATGATGGTGTCGACCGCGAGGTTGAAGATGGCGAGCGCCTCCTTGCTCTGGCCCTGCCCGAAGCGCGGCAGCCAGGCAGGCAAGTCGAGCGCGTCGAAAGGGTGCACCCGGCCGAGCGTGTCGAGATAGCGCGTGATCGCTTGTGCCAAGGCAGCAGGTTCGCTCGCAAGCCCGTCCGAGAAGATCGTGCGCTCGAGAACCTCGAGCGTCACATGCGTCATCTCGCGCGCCGCATCGAGACGCGCGCCGTCTCCAAGCTCGCTCCAGCGCGCCACAAGCGTCGCAGCGACGCCTGCCATCGCGGGTTGGAAGCTTTCGATCAGGCGGGGCGTGAAGGCGGGAGCGAGCGCGCGCCTTTGCGTGCGCCAGCTCTCGCCCTCTGCAGTAAGGAGGCCATTGCCGAGCCCCGGCCGTAAGACGCGCGTCTGAAGCACGCCTTTGCGGTAGTTCCTGGCATTTTCGACGAGCACATGCTTGATGGCGGCCGGATCGCTCACGATGCACATGGGGCCAATGATCGTGTCGCGAAGCACGATCGGCTCCTCGAAATGCGTTCGCGTCCAGATCGTGATCGGGTTGGTGCGCAATGCCTTGAGCAAGCCGAGCCCACCCAAGGGCTTCTCGCGTGGGAGAGGCGCCGGCGGGACGCGGCGCGCCGCGGGCCGGGCGCTGCCCCTTGCGTCTTGCTCGAATTCGACAGGCGCTAATCGGGGCAAGCTCACCACCTCGGCTCGAAGGAGAAACAGCGCTCCGCGAAAAGCATTGCCAATTCAAGACAAATGCGCGTCACATCGGCGTTACTGGCGCGCTTTCTCGGCACGTCTCGCCAAGGAGGCTACGGCGCGCAAGGCCACGAGCAAAAACCTATATGTGCAGCGTGGCAGCCGGAAGGCGAGCAGTCGGGCTTCTTGAGCACGATGCGCGATCGTCCTATCGAAGGCACTCATCAAGGGATGGCTCATGCCAGTCGCGCATTTGGCGGATCGCGCCGTGATCTCGATCAGGGGGGAGGAGGCGATCGGCTTCCTCGGCGGCCTCCTCACCTGCGCGGTCGATGCAAGCCCGAGCGCGCGCTATGGTGGGCTGCTCACGCCGCAAGGCAAGATCATCGCGGATTTCTTCCTGTGTCGAGAGGACGTGACGGGGCTCGGGGGCCATGGCGAAGGCCAAGGCTTCTGGCTCGACGTGGCGAGGACGGTGGCTGAGGTTTTGCTGAAGCGCCTCTCGCTTTACAAATTGCGCGCCAAAGTGGCGGTCGCCGATGTTTCGGCAAAATTCGGTGTGCTCGCCGGTTGGAATGTGCCGATGCCGCACTTCACCGGCGGCGTCGCTTTTCCGGATCCGCGCTTCGCGCCGATGGGCTGGCGCTTCATCGCGCCCGCCGATCGGCTGGGCGGGCATGCCGATGCGGCGGCTGCGCAGTACGAGCGGCATCGGATCGCTCTCGCGATCCCGCAAGGCGGGCGGGATTTCGGTTATGGCGATGCGTTCCCGCACGAGGCCGGGATGGATCAGCTCGGCGGCGTCGACTTCGACAAGGGCTGCTATGTCGGCCAGGAGGTGGTGTCACGCATGGAGCACCGAGGCTCCGCGCGCACGCGCATCGGTGCGCTGAGCTTCCATGGCAAGGCACCGTCCGAGGCACAAGAGATCAAGGCCGGCGAGAAGATCATCGGCCGCGTCGGCTCCGTCGACGCCGAAAACGGGCGGGCAATTGCCATTTTGCGTCTCGATCGCCTGGATGATGCGCGAAGCGAGAAACTTGCCTTGCGTGCGGGTGACTCGATCTTGCACGCCGAAAAACCCGCTTGGGCGAATTATGCCTTTCCGAAGATGGAGACGGACGCGTGAGCACGATCGAGCATGCCGATGGCCATATGCGCTGCTCCTGGCCGGGCACGGACCCGCTCTACGTCGCCTATCACGACACCGACTGGGGTGTTCCCGAACAGGACAGCCGCGCGCTTTTCGAAAAACTCGTGCTCGATGGCTTCCAGGCCGGGCTTTCATGGATCACGATCCTGCGCAAGCGCGACAATTTCCGTAAAGCCTTTGACAATTTCGAACCGCAATCTGTGGCGCGCTATGGAGAGAAAAAAATGGCGTCGCTCATGCAAGACGCCGGCATCGTGCGAAATCGCGCCAAGATCGAGGGTGCCGTTCTCTCGGCGCGCGCTTATCTCGAGCTCTCGCAGACCCGAGATTTCTCGCATTTCATCTGGGATTTCGTCGACGGGCGTCCGGTGCAGAACATTTGGCGCGAGCGCCGTGAAGTCCCCGCCGAAACGGATGTCTCGCGGCGCCTTTCCAAGGCGCTCGCCGCGAAGGGCTTCAAATTCTGCGGGCCAACCATCGTCTATGCATTCATGCAGGCGGTCGGCATGGTCAACGATCATTATGTCGACTGCTGCCGCCATGCGGAATGCGCCGCCTTGGCGGCGCGCATGGGTCGCAAGCCCGTGCACCGGAAGAGGCAATGATCTTCGGTTTTCTGACCCGCGTTTGATCGATCGTGGCGAAGCTTAAACCCGCTCCCGCCTCCTCGGCCCGCGCCTGGCAGCGCATGTTGTCGGGACGCCGCCTCGATCTTCTTGACCCTTCGCCGCTCGATATCGAGATCGAGGATATTGCCCATGGACTCGCTCGTACGGCACGATGGAACGGCCAAACGCGGGGCCAGCATATTTTCTCGGTGGCGCAGCACACGCTTCTCGTCGAGGCGCTTCTTCTTTTGCACGAACCTGACGCTTCGGCCCCTTTGCGCCTTGCGGCGCTCCTGCACGATGCAGCCGAATATGTGATCGGCGACCTCATCTCTCCCTTCAAGGCAATGCTCTCCGGCGATTATCGCGACGCGGAACGACGCATCATGGCGGCCGTGCATCTGCGCTTCGGCCTACCCCCCACATTGGCGCCCCGCATCACGAGGGCCATCAAGCAGGCCGACGCCGCGGCCGCTTTCCTCGAGGCTGTCAATCTCGCGGGTTTCTCGCCGGCCGAAGCCGAGCGCTATTTTCCGCGCCCCGACATGCCAGGGCCGATCACCGGCGACCTCCTCGCTTCCTGGTCGGCCACCAAGGCGACGCGCCGTT